>Ga0182017_10004395_pt1 | contig 10476 bp, 10 predicted proteins | sample 712E3DmetaG_FD_120492 | JGI IMG/M metagenome (GOLD analysis project Ga0182017, IMG submission 120492) | Permafrost microbial communities from Stordalen Mire, Sweden - 712E3D metaG | ecosystem: Environmental > Terrestrial > Soil > Wetlands > Permafrost | place: Sweden: Stordalen | collected... | reverse complement strand
CAGCCACCTGTGTCCTCGACGCTGATCTGCACCGGATCGTCGCCGACCAGCTCGGGGTCGGTGCCGGGCGGCGGCGCCAGCTCGAGTCGGTAGAGCGCGGCGATCTCCCGTGCCAGGCCGTAGACCGCGAGCAGGTCGGGCCGGTTGCCCGTCACTTCGAGCTCGAGGACCGGCTCGCCGAGGGCGAAGAGGTCGGAGAGAAGCGCGCCCGGTGCCCAGTCGTCGGGTAGAAGCAGGATGCCCGAGTGATCATGGCCGAGCTCGAGCTCGCGCTCGGACATGATCATTCCCTCCGAGACCTCCCCCCTCAGCTTGACCCGCTCCAGCTTCATCCCGCCCGGAACCACCGCGCCGGGCAGCCCGACCGCAACCGTCGCGCCTGCGCCGAAGTTCCAGGCGCCGCAGACGATCTGGCGCGGCTCCGGTTCGCCCACGTCGACTTTGCAGAGCTGCAGGCGATCGGCGTTCGGATGCTTTCCGGCCTCGAGCACGCGTCCGACGCGGAAGTTCTCGAAGTTGCCGTCGAAATCGGATACGCCGCGCCAGGAAACGCGCTCGACCTCGGCCGTGGTGACGGCGAGCCGGGCGGCGACCTCCTCGGCGGAAGCCTCGATCGGGACGTATTCGCGGAGCCAGGTGTAAGGAACTTTCATCTTAAAACTGGCGCGAGAAGCGCAGGTCGTTCTCCCAGAGGAGACGGATGTCCGGGACACGGTGGCGAAGCAGGGCTATTCGCTCCAGCCCGAGCCCGAAGGCAAAGCCGGAAACCTCTTCGGGGTCGTAGCCGACGAACTCGAGCACGTTCGGATCGACAATGCCGGCGCCGCCCATCTCGATCCAGCCGGATTGCTTGCAGACCGGGCAGCCCGCTCCGTCGCACATGTGGCAAGAGACGTCGGGCTCGATCGAGGGTTCGGTGAAGGGGAAGAAGTGGGTGCGGAAGCGCAGCTCGCGCTTCTCGCCGAAGAGGGCACGCATCAGATGCAGGAGCGTCCCCTTGAGATCGGCGAGCGAGATGCCGCGGTCGACCGCCAGTCCCTCAACCTGGTGGAAGACCGGGCTGTGGGTTGCGTCGGTGGTGTCGCGGCGGTAGACGCGGCCCGGCGAGATCATGTAGACGGGCGGGTCCTGAGCCTCCATGACGCGTATCTGCGAGGGCGAGGTCTCAGTTCTGAGCAGGACGTCGCCGTTCAGGAAGAGCGAATGCGAGGGCGAGCGGGTCGGGTGCCAGAGCGGCATGTTGAGCCCGTCGAAGTTGTAGTGCGTGGTCTCGACCTCGCGCCCGTCCACGATCATGTAGCCGAGCCCGAGGAAGATGTCCTCGACTTCGCGGCGAATCTGGGTGATCAGGTGCAGGTGCCCCTCGACGAAGCGCTCGCCGGGCAGTGTCACGTCCACGTTCTCGGCCAGTAGCTTCCGTTGCAGCTCGCCGTGCTCGAGCGCCGAGCGCTTCTCCTCGAACGCGGCCTCGAGACTCTGGCGCAGGGCATTCAGACGCATGCCGGTCTCGCGGTCTCTCACCTCTCGTAGGGCAAGCTTGAGCTCGCTCGAGCGACCGAGGTAGCGCACACGCAACTCCTCGAGCTGCTCGAGCGATTCCGCCTGCTCGAGCGCGATCCGCGCTTCCTGCTCGAGTTGCTCCACGTCCATCTGCACGACTCTAGTTCCTCCCGCCTCGATCTGTCCTGATCCATCGCTCACGGCCAAGGGCTGGTCTGCCCCGGCTCACGACGGTCAAGGATGGGCGCCCGGGCTGCTCAGCACCGATCCCCGACTGCGAGCCGGGGCCCGATAAACAGGAACGCTGAGAACCCTGTCGCCATGCCGAAAAGATAGCGGCGCCTGCGCGAGAGCGCCTTCTGGGCGAGAATGCAAGCTTGAGCGAACACGGCGAACCCAGCCCGTACGATCCGATCGCCGCCCTTTACGACCGCTGGAACCGAAGCGTCGTCGAGGACATCGGCTTCTATGTTGAGGAGGCCGTGGCCAGCCGCGGCCCTGTCCTCGAGCTGGGAGTGGGCACCGGCAGGATCGCCGTCCCGATTGCGCTGACAGGAGTACGGGTGATCGGTCTCGACTCCTCGGCGCCGATGCTCGAGCTCTGCCGCGAACGAGCGCGCTCGGCCGGCGTCGCCGACCTGATCGACCTTCGCCTCGGCGATCTCCGCGACCCGCCTCCAACAGAGACCGTTCCGCTTGTCATCTCACCCTTCCGCACCTTCCTGCACCTGCTCTCGGATGACGAGCGCCTGCTCACGCTGACGCGCATCCACAGCCTGCTCCAGCCCGGCGGTCGCCTCGTCTTCGACATCTTCGTTCCTACGGAACTGGACGTCACCGTGACGCACGGGCTCTGGATCGAGCGCGAGCCCGGGATTGAGGAGCGCGCCGACTGGAACTGGCCGGAGCGTACGCTCGTACTACGTGTGCGCGGCGACGGAGGTGAGACGCAGATGCACCTCGCCTGGATCTCGGCGCAGGAGTGGGAGGAGCTGCTCGAGCGCGCCGGCTTCGTGCTCCGCGCCTGTTACGGCTGGTTCGATCGCCAACCGCACTCCGGCGACGAGGACATGGTTTTCGTCGCTCTGCGGAAGTAAGGTTCAACGCACAAACTATTCGTCCCGTACCGAAAGGCGCCGTCCATGATTTACGTACTGATCGCTGTTCTCGTAGTCGTCGTTCTCGCCCTCCTTTTCTTCGTCCTTCGTTACAACCGGCTGGTACGCCTGCGCAACGCCTGCCAGAACGCCTGGGCGCAGGTGGACGTGCAGCTCAAGCGCCGGCACGATCTGATCCCGAACCTGGTCGAGTCGGTCAAGGGCTACGCGGCTCACGAAAGTGGCACCTTCGAAGCAGTCACCGCGGCTCGAACCGCCGCCCAGAAGGCTCAAGGGCCCGCCGAGCAGGGACAGGCCGAGAACATCCTCACCCAGGCGCTCGGCAAGCTCTTCGCCGTCGCCGAGGCCTACCCGCAGCTCCGGGCGACCGAGAACTTCCAGCAGTTGCAGGCGCAACTGGCCGAGACCGAGGACAAGATCCAGGTCTCTCGGCAGGTCTACAACGACGTCACGCTGACCTACAACAACGCCATCCAGACGGTGCCGACCAACATCGTCGCCGGAATGTTCAACTTCCAGCCGCGCGGCTTCTTCGAGGTCGAGGCGGAGGCCGAGCGCGAGGCGCCGCAGGTCAGCTTTACGAACACGGAGCCGCCCGCGGTGAACGGACCGCCGCAACCGCCGGCGGAGCCGGAAGCGCCTTCGAGCCCGACGCAGACATAGTGCGCAGAATCGGGACTTGCGCCGCGTTCGTCGTTCTCGCGGCGACACTGGCGGCGCCTGCTCGGGCTACCGTGCTCGAGGGTGCGATCGTCAACGCGCAGGTGCAACGAGACGGCTCGCTCCAGGTGAGCGAGCAGATCACGATGAGTGACGTCTTCCACGGCGGCTACCGCGACATCCCAATCGCCAAGGGCCAGTCGATCGACCGAGTCTCCGTCTCGGAGCCGGGCCACCACTACAGCTACGGCGGTAGCACCGAGCTCGGCTCGATCGGCCGGCCGGACACCTTCGCCACGACCCACGTCGGAGGCGACCTGCGGACTGTCTGGCACTTCGACAATCCGAGCGGCGGCCCGCGCACGTTCACGATCTCCTACCGCTTCCGCGGGCTGGCGCTGGCCTACGACGACGTGGTCGACGTCAACTTCAACGTCTGGGGCGACATGTGGAAGGAGTCGCTGCCGTCGCTCAGCGCCACCTTGCGCTTGCCAAAACCGACTACGAGCCCTTCTTACCGCGTCTGGGCCGGGCCGGCCTGGGTGCACGGAGTCGTCCAGCGAACGCCCACGGCGGCGATCTTGAGAGCGACGGCGATCCCCTCGCACCAGCTCGTCGACCTGCGCGTCGTCTTTCCGCGCTCCTTGCTTGCCTCGACCACTGGCGCCCAGACGCGTTCCGGCACGCGCCTGGCACAGATCGTGGCCGAGGAGGAGTCGAGCTTCGCCGCCTACAACCACGACCGCAAGCAGATCAAGCGCTACGAGCACTCGCTCTACACCTGGCTCGTCTTGCTCCTGCTCGCCTTCGTTCCCGCTCTCGCCGTCATCCTCTTCGTCTACGCCCGTTTCGGGCGCGAGCCGAAGGTCGACTACGACCGTAGCTACGAGCAGGAGCCGCCGTCCGATCTGGCGCCGGCGCTCGTCCCGGCGCTAACCCGGGAACGGTCGGGGGCCGGAGTGAACGAGTTCACGGCGACGCTGTTCGATCTGATCCATCGCGGCCGCTACAAGGCCGAGCACGTCACGACCGAGCATTCGAAATGGGCCGGGCTCGGCAAGACCACCCTATCCGACCTCGAGTTAACGAAGGGGAAAGACCTCGAGTCGCCGACGCCGTGGGAGAACGTTGTCGCTGAGATCGTCGACCCGATTCTCGGCGACAAAGGCGAGCGGCTTTCGAACTTCCGCGAGCGCATCGCCGCCGACCGGACGACGAACGCGGCGTGCTTCCAGGCCTTCAAGAGCGCGGTCAGCACCGAGATCCGCAAGCGCGACTGGTACCGAAACGGCCTGGGCGTACTGATCGGCGCTGGGGTGGCGTTGCTCCTCGTGGGCGGACTTCCGTTCTTCTACGGCATCGCGCACTACCGGACGAACGCGCCGCGCTTCAGCGACGACGTGCTGATTGCGCTCGGAATCTGCGCGATCCTCGACGCGATCATCGTCGCCGTCTCCATCGCCATCGTTCCGCTCTGGCGAGCCCGAACGCAGCCCGCTCAGCTCGAGGCCGCTCGCTGGTCGGCCTTCCACCGCTACCTGAACGACTTCCCGCGCCTCGAGGATGCGCCCCCGGTCTCGATCGTTCTCTGGGAGCGCTACCTCGTCTACGGAATCGCCTTCGGGATCGCCGAGCAGGTACTTCAGGCCGCTCATCTCCAGATGCCCGCGGAGATGCAACAGCAGAGCTCGCTCTACTGGATCGGTACCGGCAACCAGTTCGGCGGCGGCGCGACCGCGCTCGCAATCTCCGACCTCAACTCGGGCTTCGGCTCGGCGCTCTCGCCTCCATCGTCTTCCGGAAGCGGCGGCGGAGGCGGCTTCGGCGGCGGAGGCGGCGGAGGCGGTGGCGGCGGTGGCGGCGGCGGCTGGTAGTCAGCTCGTCTGGCGCCGGCGCTCGTAGAGAGCGATAGCGCCGGCCGTCGCCACGTTTAGCGACTCGGCGCCCTCAGCTAGGGGGATCGTCGCCAGCTCGTCGCAGTCCGCCGCGATCTCGTCGGGCAAGCCCTCGCGCTCGGCGCCGAGCACGAAGCAGACCGCGCCGGAGAGATCGAGCTGCGAGAGCGGGGAGCCGCCGTGGGCGACCAGCCCGATGCGCCGTCCGGGCGCCTCGTCGAAACCACCGAGCGGAACGCGGAAGACGGCCCCCATCGCTGCCCTTAGCGCCTTTGGCCCGGTGGGATCGGCGCAGCCGGCGGAGAGACAGACGAAGCCGGGGCCAAAAGCGTCGACGCTGCGCAGGAGCGTGCCCACATTGCCCGGGTCGCCGACTCGCCAGAGCGCTAACCCGGCCTCGAACGTGGTCTCCCGCTCGAGCGTCGGCAACCCGGCGCGGCGGAAGACGGCAATCAGCCGTGGCGGATGGGCGAGCTCGGACAACTCCGTGAGCAGACCGGGCCCGACAAGCGTCGCCGCGGGAAGGCGATCGAGCAATGCGGGCCGCTCGGCATCGACGAGCACCTCCACCGCCTCCAGTCCTGCGTCCAGACCAGCCGCGACGAGATCCTCCCCCTCGCAGGCAAAGAGTCCCAGACGCTGACGCTGATTGGCGCTCTGCAGCCTGCGGACGAGGCGCAGCTTCGGGTTCGACGGAGATGTGACGCGGCTATCCACGCTGCCTCGGCTCGCTGAGCTTCTCTCTTACGAAGCTACCGATCGCAGCGACAGCGTGTTTCGCCTCTGGCAGGACGATCGCGAACGCCTGAAAAACGTGCCACATCTCCTTCCAGACATCGAGCCTCGCGTCGACGCCGGCGGCGCGAGCGTTCTCGACCAGCCGCACCGAGTCGCTGAGCAGGATCTCGTCCTCGCCCACCTGCACGAGCAGGCTAGGTAGGCCGTGAAGATCCTTCTCGAACAGCACCAACTCGCGCGGGTCCACTCCTGTTCCGGCAAGGAATGCCTCGGCGCAGGCTCTGACGAAGTCCTCGCTTATCAGGGGATCGACTTCGGCACGAGCCGTATAGGACGCTCCGTCGGGGATCTGCGAGAGCCAGGGAGAGAGCAGAAAGGCGGCCTTCGGCAGCTCCTCTCCCGCATCGCGGAGCGCGAGCAGAGTCGCCAGCGCCAGCCCACCGCCGGCCGAGTCGCCACCGATCGCTATCTGCTGCGCCGCGACTCCGTGCTCCCTCAACCAGCGAAACGAGCTCAGGCCGTCGTCAAAGGCAGCCGGGTACTTGTGCTCAGGCGCCAGGTGGTAATCGACCACCAGCGCGCGCGCGCCGCAGGCCGCCGAGATCCTCGCCGCCAGATCGCGATGGGTCGAGCAGGAGCCCGCGATGTAGCCGCCGCCGTGGAAGTAGAGGATCGTGCGCGCGTCGCCGACCGCGACGTCCTTCGCCCGCACCAACTCCGCAGGAAGCCCGCCGATGCTCAAGCGCTCGACGTGGGTGCCACGCGGCAGGATCTGGTGCCCGGCGAGCGCCTCTTCTTTCCGTCGATACTCGTCGATCGTCCGCCCCTCCAAGCTGTTTAGGTTTCGGATCAGGTGCTCCACGATCACGGAGCGAAAGACACGGCTGCGGGCGGAAGGCATCTCAACGGAAACCTACCCCGGTTCGGCACGCGCGTCACGCTTCCGATCGGGAATGGAACACTGAGCCAGGCAAGCCACTCGATTGGTTAGGCGGCCAGGCGCTCACGCAGCTCGACGTACAAGGGCGAGCTGTAGCGACGGCGACTCTCCGCGTGTCGCAGAGAGACCTGGGCCTGGCGATCGCTCGAGTTCAGCTCTGGAGCGCGGCCTTCGCCTGCGCGGCGATGGCCTTGAAGGCGGTGGGCTCGCGCACGGCGAGATCGGCCAGGACCTTGCGGTCGAGCTCAATGTTGGCCTTCTTGCAGCCGGCGACGAACTGGTTGTAGGAGAGGCCCTCCTGGCGCGCGGCGGCGTTGATCCTGATGATCCAGAGCCGGCGGAAGTTGCGCTTGCGAACGCGGCGGTCGCGGTAGGCGTAGACCAGCGAATGGTCGACCTGCTCCTTGGCGTACTTGTAGCTCGACTTCTTGATGCCGAAGTAGCCGCGAGCCTGCTCGAGAACCTTGCGCCGCTTCTTGCGCGCGTGGACGGAACGCTTTACGCGTGGCATGGGGTTCTACCTCACCTTCCGAGCATCTTCTTGACGACGGACGAATCCGAGGCGCCGAGCACCTCGGGCTTGCGAAAACCGCGCTTGCGCTTAGAGGTCTTCTTGCCGAGGATGTGGCTCCGCATGGCGCGACGGCGCACGATCTTGCCCGTCCCGCTGACCTTGAATCTCTTTTTTGCACCGCTGTGGGTCTTTACTTTCGGCATCCTTCTCCTCAGCTCTCCGCGCCGGCGCTTTCGGCACCAGCGGCGTCCTCGGCCGCTAACTGCACGGAACCCTCTGCAATCTCGTGGATCTCATGTTCGGCTTCGGTCTTCACTTTCTCGCCCGCGTGCTTGGTCGGCCCCAGCACCATCGTCATGTTCCTTCCTTCGAGCAGTGGCTGCGACTCGATCGCGCCAAGGTCTTGCACGTCCTCGGCCAGCCGCATCAGCAGGTCTCGCCCACGCTCTGGATGGGTGGTCTCACGTCCGCGGAACATGATCGTGACCTTTACCTTCGCGCGCTGGTTGAGGAAGCGAACGACGTGCCCTTTTTTCGTCTCGTAGTCGTGCACGCCGATCTTCGGCCTTAGTTTGATCTCCTTGATGTGGATCTGCTGCTGGTGCTTGCGCGCTAGCTTTGCCTTCTGCTCCTCGGCGTAGCGGTACTTGCCGTAGTCCATCACCCGGCAAACGGGCGGATCGGCGCTGGCAGCGATCTCGACCAGGTCGAGATTCTTGGCGTAGGCATACTCCCGCGCCTCGTCGGCTGTCTTGATTCCGATCTGAGAGCCGTCGGTGTCGATCAGACGGACGCGTGGAACGCGGATACCGTCGTTGATGCGAGCATGCGGAACGGACGGGCGAACGGGCTCATAGCGTCGCCGAGGTCTCAACTGGCGCTCACCAAGCTAGGGCTTCCTCCTCTTCAGTAATGACAAAACCGCTGCAGGCAGCGGCTCCGTTCTTTCCACCAAACACCTCGGTTGAACCTCCGGCAGCTCCTGGCCGCGGAGGTGAGGGAACGGATGAGCCCCTGCTTGCAGGCCTCTAATGTAGCCGATTCGCCGTTGCCGCGCCCGAGAGCGGCTCAGGAAGCCGGTAACGACGAGAGCGGGGTCAGTTCGAGCACGAGGTCTTTCAGGCTCTTACGCGACTGAGCGCCTCCCCGCTCGCGCACGGCGAGGTCGTTGGGCGACTCCTTGTCGCCGTAAACGATCAGGCGCGGGATCTTCTCCAGCTCGGCGTCGCGGATGCGCTTGCCGACCGACTCGGCGCGTTCGTCGAGATCGACCCGGAAGCCGGCACGGCGCAAGCCCTCGACGATTGCACGCGCAGGCTCGGCGTGACTCTCCCCCACCGGGATCACGCGCAGCTGCACCGGCGCCAGCCAGAGCGGCAGGTCGCCGCCGGTGTGCTCGAGCAGGATGCCGATGAAGCGCTCGAAGGAGCCGAGAAGCGCGCGGTGGATGACGTAGACGGGATGCTCGCTGTTGTCGGCGCCCACATATGTGAGACCGAAGCGAGCCGGCATCTGGGCGTCGAGCTGGATCGTTCCCATCTGCCAGGAGCGGCCGAGCACGTCGGTGATGTGAAGGTCGATCTTCGGCCCGTAGAACGATCCCTCTCCGGCGCCGAGCGCGTACTCGACGCCGTGCCGATCGAGCGCCGAGCGCAACTCGCCCTCGGTGAAGTCCCATTCCTCGTCCGATCCGAGCTTGTTCTCGGGTCTCGTGGAGAGCTCGGCGCGCGGCTCGAGACCGAACAGGCCGTAGACGTAGCGGAGGTAGTCGAAACAGCCGTCCAGCTCCGCCGCGATCTGATCCTTCGTACAGAAGAGATGGGCATCGTCCTGGGTCACGTAGCGTACGCGGGTGAGCCCGTGTAGGGCGCCGGCGAGCTCGTTGCGATGAAGCGGCGCGCCCTCTGCGTAGCGCATCGGCAGATCGCGGTAGCTACGCAGCTTGCTGCCGAACAGGAGCATGTGGCCGGGACAGTTCATCGGCTTGATCCCGTAGACGTGATCGTCGCTCACCGGGATCAGGAACATGTTCTCGCGGAACTTCTCCCAGTGCCCGGAGGTAACCCAGAGCGCCTTGTCGTAGATCAGCGGCGTCTTCACCTCGAGGTAGCCGCGACGGGCGTTCTCTCGCAAACGCAGCGCCTCGAGCTGGTTGAAGATCGTCATCCCCCTCGGATGCCAGAACGGCGACCCGGGCGAGTGCTCGTCGAAGTGGAAGAGATCCAACTGGGTACCGAGCCGCCGGTGATCGCGCTTTTTCGCCTCTTCCAGGCGCGCCAGATGAGCCTCGAGGTCGTTCTTCGAGAAGAAGGCGGTGCCGTAGATTCGGGTCAGCTGCTTGTTCGCCGAGTCGCCACGCCAGTAGGCGCCGGCGAGCCCGGTCAGCTTGAAGGCCTTGACCGGCTTGGAGTCGATGAGGTGCGGGCCTCGGCAGAGATCGGTGAAGTCGCCCTGCGTGTAGACGGAGATCGCGCCCTCGGCGTCGTCCACCAGCTCTACTTTGTAGGGCTCCTCCTGCTCGGAGAAACGGCGTCTGGCCTCGTCGCGCTCCAGCTCCTCACGGCGCCATTCGCGCCCCTCCGCCAGCTCGCGCCCCATCTCCTTCTCGATCCGCGCGAGATCCTCCTCTGCGATCGGCTCGGGAAAGTCGAAGTCGTAGTAGAAGCCGTTCTCGATCGCCGGCCCGATCGCGATCTTGACGCCCGGGTAGAGCCGGCGCACGGCCTCGGCCAGCAGGTGCGCAGCCGAATGCCTCAAGACGACGAGAGCATCCGGATCGCCCGAGTTCCTGGTCGTCAGGATCTCGATCTGCTCACCGCCCGAAAGGGGCAGTCGCAGATCGCGCAACTCACCGTTCACTCTCACTCCGACCGCCTGCTCGGCCAGCTTCGGCCCAATCGCGCGCGCAGCCTCGAGGCCGCTCGCCCCCTCGGGCAGCTCGAGCTTCGACTGGTCGGGGAGTAGAATCTGCATGGGAGGTTAAGGATACTTCCAGCCCTAGTTGGGGCGCCCGTCGGTAGGACAACACGAGGCGCACGGGTAGAAAACTGTGCTTGCGGGTACTCACCTATAGTGTCGGTGATCGAGCCCATCGTTCATACAGTGCAGATT
>Ga0182017_10004394_pt1 | contig 10476 bp, 11 predicted proteins | sample 712E3DmetaG_FD_120492 | JGI IMG/M metagenome (GOLD analysis project Ga0182017, IMG submission 120492) | Permafrost microbial communities from Stordalen Mire, Sweden - 712E3D metaG | ecosystem: Environmental > Terrestrial > Soil > Wetlands > Permafrost | place: Sweden: Stordalen | collected... | reverse complement strand
TAACTCAGCCTGCCGCTGGCGCCGCCCGGCTTCCGGCTTACCCTGTCACGCTCGAGCTGCCTACGGCTGGCTGGTGATGCGCGACCACTCCGTGTTTTGGGCGGCGGCGTAAATGGCAAAGGCCTTTTCGTTTTGAATCAGCACGGCGCGCACGACGCTCGAATCATCCGCGCGGCCCAGTTCCAGGATGCTGTCCGGGATGATGCCCATTTTTTTATGCGCGTAGAGGAGCGCGAACACCGCCTGGGCGGTCGTGGCATACGGTAATTCCTTGTAAGCGCCTTCAATCGCGTCCTCAACGGCATCGGCCAGAAATTCCAGTTGATCCACCAGATGCGGAAATTTGGGGGCGTTGATTTGCGTGAATTCGAGCTTCCACTGCGGCAACTGGCGCAGGACTTTTTCCGCGATGGCCGGCGTGATGATCGCGGCGGCGTTGTTCACGAATTTCGCAATTTCGGGCATGACGGCGGTAATTTAAGGAAAGCCCCGCGCCAGCGAAAGCAAAAATGTTATGACAAACGCGCTTCCATTGGCGCCCCCATTCTTGTTATGAACAGGCCGTGCAAGACCTCATCGCCAAAGCCGAGACGCTGCTGGAAGCGCTGCCGTACATCCAGAAATTTAGCGGCGCGACGTTCGTCGTCAAATACGGGGGCAGTTTCATGGACTCGCCGGATGCCGACGTCCGCAACAGTGTCGCCCGCGCCGTCGTTTTTCTCGAAGCGGTCGAAATCAATCCCGTCGTCGTCCATGGCGGCGGCAAGGCCATCACCCGCGCGATGGAAAAAGCCGGCCGGAAGGCGGACTTCATCCAGGGCCAGCGTGTCACCGACGAGGCGACGGTGAAAATCGTGGACGACGTGCTGTCGCGCGAAATCAATCCCGAAATTGTCGCCGGCATCAAGTCGTTCGGCGGCCAGGCGAAAGGTTTTGCCGGCACGGAAGTTTTTACGTGCCGCAAACTGTTCATGGAAGGCGCCGGCGGTGAAAAAATTGACCCCGGTTTTGTCGGCGAAGTCATCGGCGTGAACACCCGGCCGCTGCTCGATTGCATCGCCAAAGGCATCACGCCGGTCATCAGCCCGACGGCGCGCGGCGAGGACGGGAAAATTTACAATTGCAACGCCGACGTGGCCGCGGCGAAGGCCGCCATTGCGCTCAAGGCGAAGCGGCTCGTGTTCATGAGCGACGTGCCGGGTTTGCTGCGCGATCCGAAGCAGCCCGACTCCATCATTCCCCACCTGCAAACCAGCGAGGTGGCGGCGCTCAAAAAATCCGGCGTGATTGACCAGGGCATGATTCCGAAGGTGGACAGCGCCGTGGCGGCCATCCAATCCGGCGTCGAAAAAGTCTCATTCGTGGACGGCCGCGTGCCGCACGCGGTGTTGTTGGAGATCTTCACGGATGAAGGCGTCGGCACGGAAATCGTTTTGTAAGGATGTCCGCACACTGCCCCGACTCCCTCTCCCCGCCAGAGCGGGGAGCAGGGCTGGGGTGAGAATTCTCCGAAACCTTTTTCGCGCTTTGAACCCCTGCAACCTCAAGATGCGCAAGTCGTTGATAATCAAAGAGGCGATCTTGAGGTTCATGGGGAGGGGATTTGAACTTGAAAAACGGCCTCCTCACCCCGCCCCTCTCCTCCTTCAGGGAGAGGGGAAAAAACGGGGCAGTGCGCGGCGGCGTACGTTTTGTAAGAAACCGAATTGATGAAGTTGCCGGAAAGTGCAACATTTGCAGCATGACCAATCAGGCCGCCTATTTGCTCCGCGAAAACACCGGAACTTCCGGGATTGTGGAATCCGCCCGCGCGGCGGTGGCCACGCTGGCGGAGCACGATATTCCGCATCTGATTGTCGGCGGGCTGGCGGTGCAGGAGCATGGCTATCCGCGGGTGACCATTGACGTGGACATCGTGGTGCCGGACGTGCTGGAGGCGGTGGAATTTCTCACGGTCGGCCTCACCGGACCGTTTTATCGTGTGCCGGAGGTTGATGATCGCGTGGAAGACCGGCGGAATGGAGTACACATTGACTTGCTGCCTGCGGGGAAGGTTTTGAAACGCGGCTGCAAAGTGCCGTTTCCACAGCCCACCACCGTGGCCGAACAATTTCAAATCGTGAAACTGGAGGAACTCATCGCGCTCAAGCTCGACAGTTGGGCTGGCAGTCCAGCCAGACGGCTCAAGGATAAAGCGGATGTGAATGAACTCATATTGCGCCGCAAACTTCCCCGCGACCTTGCCGTGAATCCGGTTGTCCGCGCGCTCTACACCGAGACTTGGGACGCCCTGCAAAACGAGAAGTGATTTTCGCGAGGCATACACAATCCTTTGGCATTGACATTGCAAAGTTGCCAGTGTGAATTGCGTAACATTATGCGCCTGCTTTTATCAATCTTTGCAGCAATGTTGCTTGTCTCAATTACGGGCTGTTCCCGCAGCAAAGAGGGCAATAACTACCAGCATGTTTCAGATGACGACGCCGCAATGAATGCTGCCATTGCGAAGGCCAAAGCCACATCAGACGATTTTGTAAAAGCGTTTCACGCGCAGAAACTGGACATGAAAGATTTTTTTGTGAAGAAGCCTTATCCCACTCCATCCGGCGAAGCTGAACATATGTGGATGGCAAGAAGCTCGTCGGGGGTTACACAATACGTTTTTTTTACGACAAAATGACGCCAAAAGAAAAAGAGGAATTCATCAAGGAAGCCGGGTATGAAATGTGACGGGAAGTGATTTTCATTTGCGATTTGCGAATTTACACTGAATCCGTAAAACTCAAATCGTAAATGAAAGAAATTGTGCCTTCATCACCACCGCCGCTCGTTCACAACCAGTTCGAGTCGGTGCGGGAATTGTTCAGCAAAAATGTCGTGCCCAGTTATGGCCGCTTCGACCTCGTATTCAGCCACGGCGCGGGCAGTTACCTGTTTGATGTCGCGGGCAAGCGTTATCTCGACCTTGGCGCGGGCATCGCCGTGTGCTGTCTCGGCCACGCGCATCCGGCCATCACCGAGGCGCTCGTCGAACAATCCAAAAAACTCATCCACGTCTCGAACCTGTATTTCACCGAGCCGCAGGGCCGGCTGGCCGCCGAACTCGTCAAGCGCATCGGCGCGGGCAAATGTTTTTTTGCCAACAGCGGCGCGGAGGCCAACGAGGGCCTGTTCAAGCTCGCGCGGAAGTTTGGCCACGACGAAGGCCGGTTTGAAATTCTGACGGCGACGAATTCCTTTCACGGACGCACGCTGGCCGGCATTGCCGCGACCGGCCAGGACAAGGTCAAGAAAGGGTTCGCGCCGGCAACGCCGGGCTTCCGGCACATTCCGTTCAATGATCTGGACGCCGCGCGCAATGCGATTTCGCCCGCAACCGTCGCCATCATGATGGAAGGCGTGCAGGGCGAAGGCGGCGTCACCCCGGCCACGCCGGAATACCTGCTCGGCCTGCGCGCGTTGTGTGACGAGAAAAAACTATTGCTGTTCCTGGATGGCGTGCAGTGCGGACATTATCGCACCGGCCGGTTCCAAAGCTTTCAGCGGATTCTGGAAAACGTTCCCGGCGGCGACAAATTCCTGCCCGACGGCGTTTCGATGGCCAAGTCACTCGGCGGCGGATTTCCCATCGGCGCGTTCTGGGTGCGGGCGCCGTATGCCGATTTGCTGGGGCCGGGCACACACGCCTCGACGTTTGGCGGCACGCCGCTCGCCTGCGCCGTCGCGCTCAAGGTGCTCGAAGTCATCGAACGCGAACGGCTGGACGAACAAGCCCGCAAACTCGGCGAATGGTTCAAAGAGGAATTGGAACGGCTCGCGACAAAGTATCCGCAGGTCGTCAAACGCGGACGCGGCCTGGGTTTCATCCTGGGCCTGGAACTGGTTGAAAAAGAGAAAATCCCGGCGTTTGCCAAAAGCGATAAAACGGCGGCGCTGCAATTTGTGAATCGCCTGCATGAAATCGGCGTGCTCACGATTCCGGCGGGCACGCAAATTGTGCGTTTGCTGCCGCCGCTGAATCTCAAGCCGCAGGAAGCCGGCGAAGGCATCAGCAAAATCGAGGAAGTCATCAAATCGCTCGCTTGAAAAGACAGACCGGCACCCAGTCGGGGATTTGTCAGACGCGAATTTCACGAATGAACGCGAATTTCGTTCAGAAATGATTCGTGAAAATCTGTGGAATTCGTGTCAAACTTAAAGGCGAGAATTTTTAAAAATAAGTGTTGCGCAACCTTGCGCCGTTTCATTGTAAGCGGTAAAGTTGTGACCTTATGTTGCGTCTGGAAGACCGTGATAGAATGGCGGGTTAGCGTGGCTCCGAAGGAGATTCAGGCAGCCTGCTTGAGTTCTGACTGGCGGTCTTTCTTCCAGTTGAGCGGCGTCAGTTGAGCGACTTGCTGGTTGGTCGTCGTCGGCAGACGCTCCAGCATGTCTTTGAGATGCGCGTAGGGATCAATGCCGTGTAGCCGGCAGTTCTCGATCAAGGTGTACATCACCGCACTGCGCGCGCCCGCTTCTTGGGACCCGAAAAACAGCCAGTTCTTCTTGCCGATGGCCGTCGGTCGAATGGCGTTTGAGCCGGGACCGTCGGGGTCGGCAGTTCAACCTGCACAAAGCCAGGCGAACGTTTGGTTTTGACCCGGCGCTGACGCCAGCCGCAAAAGGTGGTGTAGTTCAATCCGTGTTGGCGGGCAAAGGCGACGGCGGACAACCCGCTCCGATCAAATGCCGCCAGCAGCCGGGCACGCCGGGTGGCATCGGTTCGCTTATGTCGGCAACGTGCAAAACGATCGGATGATTTCATGGCCCACGTTTTTACCACGCCAAATCGCCGCGCAACAGAGGGACGCCGCTTATTCGCTTACATTTGTTCAACAGCCTGTTAATGGCTTTTTATGTAAAAATGAGGCTGTTTTGCATGCTTATAAAGCGTGTTTGTGAAGTAAAAGGGCGCATCTCAGTTTTTGAGGGGGTGGCGCACCATTGAAAGTCCCTGTGTTTACAGCCCTTTTATTAACACCCTGCTTTAGCTGGGTGTTTGCCGGTGTCGTGATGTCAGAACCGCTTGAGCGGTTTATCGGCACACGGGAAACCGCTGAATGTTGAAAAAGCCATGTTTTGAAAAATTGACCCTCAAAATCATTGGGGTTTTTGCATGAAAATGTAGTCGAAAAATCGTTTTTCAACAGCCTGCTAAAGCAGGGTGCTAATGAGATATGGGTTGCAACTGCATAAAAACTGAGATGCGCCCGAAGTTAAAATCCCCGGAGAAATTCTGTTGACACCCGGCTGACGTAGTAGTATCGTCCATTTAACCTTTGTGGAAAAAACTACAAGGGTGTCCAAACTTTTTGTTGAGTGAACAAAAAATTCAGTTAAAACAAACTTATGAAAAAAAACTTAATCCTGGCTCTGGCCGCTGCAGTTGCTGTGATGTTCGGCAACACAAGTCGTGCGAACACCCCTGCAACTCTCACCGACCTCGCCGGAAGCGACCCGGTTCCAGGGACTTATGACATTGCGCTGCTTACTCAAGCCCACAACGGCCAACCGCCCGGGTTGAACTACTACTTTAATAACGGTGCGCCTCCGGGACAAACCTTTCTCACCCCGAGCGGCAATCCAGGCGGATACGTTCTGAATAATCTGTCCGTCCTTGCCGCCGGAAGCGGCGGCGGCGGCGTTACCTCTGCTCAAGCCTATCATCTGCGCATTTATTCATATAACCCGGCAAACTCAAATGCAACCTTGCTCGCGACCTACCAGTCGCAATCTACTTTTACCTTCTACGAGGGCGATTGGTTGCAATGGTCCGGTCTTAACGTTGGACTCCAGGCCAACAGCTATTACGCTTTCTCTTTCGAAAGAGCGTCGCTGGGTTGGGAACTGATGGGGTCTGAATCCACCGATTTGTACCCGGATGGTGCGGCCTGTCTAATTCCAATTGACGGTGGCCAGATACCCCATGCCAATTTTAGCACTACTGCCGGCTATGACGCCAACATGGACATCGGCCTGTCTCTGGCCGTTTTTGGTGTCAATGATCCCACAATCGCACCAGGAACTGTCGTGAGCACTGGGCAGGTAACCACTGTCACCTCAGGAACTGTGTTGAACGCGGCGGCTTACACTTACCAATGGCAAACGGATGGCGGCGGCGGCGGCGCTCTGACCAACATGCCCGGAGCCACCAGCTCAAGCGTCACGGCGAATACAGCCCAAGTGGGCGTTTATCAGTTTGATGTTGTGGTTAGCAATACTTCTCCTTCCCAAGTCATCACCAGCGCTGTGGCCAGTTTGACGGTTACTTATCCCATTGCAGCCGCCACGCTTACGGACATGGGCAGCAGCATTGTGCCAGGGGCGTTTGACATCAACCAACTGTCGGGTGGAGGCGCTGGCGACAATCTAAATTACTATGACAACAACAACGATATGCCCGGCCAGTCCTTTACCACCAGCAACAATCCGGCAGGCTACACTCTCACTTCCTTGGCCGTCCAGACCGGCGGCCACGGCACCGGCACCGACTATAACCTTATAACCGTGGCCCAACCTTATTATTTGTTTATTTACTCCGTTGATGCGACCAGGAGCAACGCCACGTTAATACAGGAATTTACCAACGCCAGTTTCTCCTTCTCTGTTTTTGGTGATTGGTTGCAATGGAGCGGTTTGAGCCTGCAGCTTCAGCCCAATCACACCTATGCTTACGCTTTTGAAAACTACGCCGGATACATTAACGGCGGAGCTTACACTTATGGTTGGGCGTTGATGAACCAAAGTACGAACAGCACTTATACCGGCGGTGAACTTTGCTTGATCGAGCCCCAAGGCGGAGCGCTTTACTTCGGCAACTCCCATGCATCTAATCCTCCCTGTTCCGCCGTTTTTAACGCGGGATTGACGGCTAACGGGATGGTCATTCATTATCCACAGGTCACTCCGATCACAGGCTCGCCCCTCGGAGGTGTTTTGGCGGGAACGCCAGTCACTCTCGTCGAGAGCGCTACCGGCGACCCTACTTTGCACTATACATGGCAGACGGACAACGGCACCGGCGGAGCCTTCACCAGCATTCCTGGCAATGACACCTCCAATCTCGTGCTGAATACCACGGGCTCGGCGCTGGGTGTTTACAAATATCAAGTCATAGTCCACAACGCTTATTCTCCGGATGCCACCACTCCGCCGGTTGATGTGACTATTATCTATGCCAATACGACTGGCAATTTGACGGACATCGGCGCCAGCGCGCCCACGCCCGGAGCCAATGATATTTATCAATTCACTGTCCCGGCTGGAAGCGGCAAACCGGACGGCTTGAATTATTATTTTGACAATGTTTCAGCGCCTCCCGGCCAGACCTTTACGACGGGGGCCAATTCGCTGGGATACGTTCTCAAATCCGTGGCCATTAAACTGGCTGGCGACAGTGGGACCAGCCTTGACACCAACACTCCCCAGCAGTTCATGTTGAGAATTTACACGGTCTCAGCAGGCGGCACGGCGACACCTTATGCCTATGTTGGCTCCCAGGTGGATTTCGTCTTTAACACCTTGGTTGAGGCTAACACAGATTGGTTGCAATGGACTGGTCTTTCACTGCCGCTGGCGCCCAATAAAGTCTATGCTTATTCATTCAGCAGGTTGGTCAGCGGCTTCGGTTATTGCAATCTGGCCAATGTCCCCGGCGATCTGCTCGCGGGCGGCCAGGTCTGCTTGATCCCGCCTTATGGTGGCGCAATTCAATATGGCAGTAGTGGCGCCTCTGACGGCACCTTTGATCTGGGCATAAGCCTGGCTGTCAAGATAGACATCCAAAGCATCGGCGGCGGACAACTGCAGTTGACATGGCCCTCGGGCATCCTGCTGCAGGCCACCAGCCTGAATGGTCCGTGGACGACCAATTCGGCCACGTCTCCCTACACCTTGACTCCGACAGGAGCCCAAAAGTTCTACCGGGTACAATTACCGTAGTCGCTATTCACGCAAAGGGGCGTGTCCGTAAAAAGATACGCCCCTTTTTTTGGCTTAACAATTATTTGACGTTTTTCGAGAAAAGAAGTGTATTTGATTCGATAATAATTTTACGAGAAAAACTAATGAACTTCCTGATTTTTGACTTAAGGAAAAATTGACTTTTTTCGAGAAACAAACTAGTTTGACTTAACAATATATTTACAAAAAAATGGACTCCAATTACAGCAAACGGCACGAAACTCGCGGCCCGGGTTTTACATTGATTGAACTCTTGGTTGTCATTGCCATCATCGCCATTCTTGCCGCGCTGTTGTTGCCGGCCTTGGCCAGCGCCAAGGAAAAGGCCAAGCGAACGCTGTGTCTGAGCAATTTGAAACAGTTGGGCTTGGCGTCAAATATGTATAATACTGACAATCAGGATTATATGGCGTGGCCAAATTGGGGGACTGATACTGTCCCCCCATGTCCCCCTGGTTGGTTATACTCGGGGGATTGCGCGTCCTTGCCCATAACCTCCGGCAACGGTGGCCCCGGAATGGTTAACAATTGGACTGCCAGGCAAATAGTTCACCTCATGCAGGGGGTCTATTGGCAATACGTGCCCAATGGAAGTGTATTTCTTTGTCCGAATGATAGCCTACCAACCACAGACCTAACCAGCCTTTGGTCCAAACGCACATGCACTTTATCCACTTATATAATGAACGGGGCGGTTTGTTTTTATTGCAACCCCCATACGCAGTATGGATATACAACCTGCAAAACAACTCAGATATGGAGTCCATTATGTTATCTTTTGTGGGAGCCGGATCAGCACATAGACGCCGGTTGCTATAATGATGGGTCTAATTATCCTGGCCCTGAGCCTGCTTCTTCTGCACAAGAAGGCCTCGGCAATTTGCATGTCAAAGGCGGGAATTTATTGGCCGTGGGTGGAAATGCCCTATACATGCTGCCTAGGGACTATACAAACGAATTGGGTATTGCCACCAAAAACCTTCTGTTTTGGAATCCAATGACCGGTGATGGCCGTTAACCGTATTGGGCCCTGGCCTGCCGACGCGGATACAAAGTTCACCAAATCTTTCTGGGGGAACGGGTTTTCCCACAGGTTGCAGTGCTGTTTATGCAAACTACTGTAGTCATCTCTACAAGGAAATTGCCGAAGCACTCCAGATTATAGCAGTTAGATCATCGGCACACTTTGATATGCCTCTGGGAAAAGCGGCGGAGGGCCACCGCAGGACGCTGCGCGCGACACGATGATTGCTGAAATACGCGAAGCGTTGTGGAGAGTGCGCCAGTCCTCTGGCGCTTTGCAAGAAGACGAAAGGTCCGGGAGATTTCCGCTGAACTTTTGTATGCCAATGACAATGTGAACTGCCATGGCGTGCCGGCAGTGAACATCTACATCCGGCGCATTCCAGGCTTGTAACCGATGAACCGCACCACCCGCGCGCCCCTGTTTTCCGACAACCGCTGGCTGACATGCTTGGAAATGTATTTGGCCACATAACGCGCAATCTTTCCCCAAGCATTTGAGCTTGTAACCGACAAAGTGCCGGATTACACAAGAAGTGCGAAATGAAAGTAAAAACATTTGAAGTCGTTCTCCATCTGCTGCCCTCCGGCAAGTCGCCGGTGACGGCCCTCGAAGAACAGATCAATCAATTCCTCGCGCAACACCCGGACCTGAAGTTGGTGACCACGCACATGAGTTCCCTGGTCATGCCCGCCGAGCCGAATGCCATGCCCAGAACGGATGAAGCATCCGTTATCGTTTTCTGCGCCCTGTTCTATAACGACTAGAGAAGGGGAGTGATAACTGCCAGCGAAAATCCAACGGGGCATCACCCTTGGAAAGGCTCATTTCCCAGTCGGAAAAGATCATGGTGTTTGTTGGTATTTTCCCCAATTGCGAGTTTGGACGGAACAATCGTCGGGTTTGTTCAATTCAGCGTCTCAATGCACTTCCATCACCCTGGCCGGCACGCGCTTGATTCGTTTGAACAGGAAAATTAACAGGATGCCGCCCAGCGCCAGCAGGCCGAACAGCCGGAAATTATCCACAAACGCCCACAGGTGCGCCTGCTGGTCAAGCGTGTTGTAAACCAGGCTGTAGGCCTTGGCTCGTGGCGCGCACGGGATCGCCATGCTGCACAAGCAGGGCATGCACGGCGGCGAGCCGTTGACTGAACACCGGGTTGGTCGGGGTCAGATGCCTGACCATGAAAAGTTCAATGCATGACGGCGGCCGCCAGCTTCTTGCCGTGCTGCCCGCGTTTGAACAGGAAAATCAGCGGAATACAACACAACACCATCAACCCGAACACGCGGAACGTGTCCACAAACGCCCACAAATGCGCCTGTTGGTTGAGCATGTTGTAAATGAGGGCGTAGGCCTGATGCGTCGCCGTCACCGGGTCGCTGTGCCGGGCGAGCATGGCCTGCGCCGCGTGCAGTTGCCGCGTGAACGCCGGGTCGGTCGGCGTC
>Ga0182017_10004393_pt1 | contig 10480 bp, 12 predicted proteins | sample 712E3DmetaG_FD_120492 | JGI IMG/M metagenome (GOLD analysis project Ga0182017, IMG submission 120492) | Permafrost microbial communities from Stordalen Mire, Sweden - 712E3D metaG | ecosystem: Environmental > Terrestrial > Soil > Wetlands > Permafrost | place: Sweden: Stordalen | collected... | reverse complement strand
TGCCCTCGCAGACCTGTTGCGCGAGAAGAAGACAAATGCGGTGGAAGGCATGCTGCTGGAACAGGACTGGGGAAAGATCAAGACGGCATTCCCGGTCTCATCGGGCGGCCTGCACCCCGGCCTCGTGCCGGATGTGATGGATATCTACGGTACCGAGATGATCCTCTTAGTCTCGGGCGGCATCCATGGCCACCCGAAAGGCACCCGTGCCGGCGCACAGGCGACCATGCAGGCAATCGAGGCATGGCAGGAAGGTATCACGCTGGAAGAGAAAGCAAAAAAGGCTCCGGCGCTCAAAGAAGCGCTCGGGAAATGGGGGCACTACAAGCCGGTGTGAATATACTAACCCGATTTCATTTTCAACACAAAGAAAAAGAGGGCTCCCCGCCTCGGGGCCCCTCGCGGGGCAGGATCCTTGATACTGAAAGCGCCCCGATTAAGGTAACTGCGTAGCGCAAAACCCGAAGGCGTTTTGCGCGTAGGGCATCACATCACTTATGTTTCAGGAAAAAATATTAAAAAATTTTCCGGAATTTTTTCCAGGACGGATTTCCCGGAAGAAAAATTGTGACCCGGTCAAATTTTTTTAGAGAATTTTCAGAAAAAAATTTAAAAAAAATTCCGGACCCGGTTGAATTTTTTTCAAAAATTTTTCCGAACGGTCAGCACTCATGAACGAAAAATTCTGTTCCCGGATGCCGGCACCCCCGGTGATCCCCAGATAATCACCAGGGATACCCCCTTCCCCCTGAGGATCAGGGGGGTATGCCAAAAGGGGGTCTAAAACCCCGAAAACTGTGTAAAATGCCCGGTTTGCCAAAAGGGCCATTTTTAGAAAACGCCGTAAAACGCCCGGATTCCATCCGGGGGATATACATTGCCCATTCAGCCAGAGGAGCCCGATGCGCCGTTTTCATGATCTGGGTGGATTTTCCGTTTGGAAAGAGGGGCTGGACTGAATGGCGGGGGTCGGAAAAAAAGGCCCGCCAAAACGCAATACGGGGCTCTGGAGGGCATTATATGCGCCCAGATTTACGGCCCTTTTGGAGATTGGGGCGTGCTGTGGGGCCGGCTTGCCGTCGGTGGGAGGGTTTTACGACGGTGGCGGGAGGAGGGGGTATTCCATACGGTCTGAGGGTAAGGTCAGGGATTTTCAGAGGAGTTTCCGGTAAACAAAATTTTTCCAGATTTTTTTTTCGCCACGATTTTTTGAAAATTTTTTCCGGAAAACCCGGGAAAAATAAAAAATTGTCCGGAAATTTTTGGTTCCAGATTTTTGAAAAATTTTTACCGGAAAATCCGGGAGATGGGAAAAAATTCCGGACCCGTTTTTCCACTCACGCTCGAAAAACCTGTCGGCCCGGTAGGAATTGGCCGGCCCCCGGCTTCCCGGTCATGACCGCTGCCCTGATCGGGCCCGGCTGCATTGTCCTTGCCGGCTCCGGTTGGTATGTCCGGCGCTGGTGGATCCGGCGGCAGGACCCGGCGCTGTTCCGGGAATATAACAGAGCAGGACAACTTCCGGGAGAGATCCCCTCTCCGCGATTTTTTTACCTTTTTTACCGGGGACTGTTCAAGCCTGGCCGGTTCATCTGTAATCCGGTTCCTGGGTATTTACCTCCTTTTTTGAAACGTACCGTAACCTTCATTACTCCCCTCTCCCATCGGACTGTATGCAGACTGTTGTCAGCAGTAAAAAGACGGAGAACGGCGTTGTTGTTTTCCTGGAAGTGGATGGCAAGCTGAAGTCCGAGGCATTCAATTATGAGGAACTCGTGGACATGAAGATCAATGCACTCGACCTTCTCGAGCGCCCGAATTCCTACAAGGTCGACAAGGAAGCACACAATCTCATCGTAAAGAAATAATCCCCTCTATTTTCCGGGCCCCGGACGACTGCGAGCGTACGTTCCGCGAAAAACATATAAGAGTATAAGCAAACACTTATACAAATTCCATGGACCCGTGCACCAAGTGCGAAGAATGCACCAGGCTCTGCGAGATCGTTCCCGTTATGGCCGGGACGTTCAAGGCCCTTGGCGATCTCACCCGTCTCCAGATCATCTATCTCCTGTCAACGGACACCAGCGGGACGCTCGGCGTCTCCGAACTTGCGGCCCGGCTCAAAATCTCGCAGCCCGCGGTTTCGCAGCACTTAAAGACGCTGAAGACCGAGGGGCTCGTTGAATCCCGCCGGGAAGGGTTTTACATCTATTATACCATCAACCGCGACCGGATGGTGGAGTTCCGGGAACAGTTCGAGCTGATGTACTCGGCCGCGATGGCGAACTGCACCCGGGAGATGCTCCGCAGGACAACCGGGGACCGTGCCATCAGAGCCTGTGTGATCTTCTACTCATATTCCGGAATAACCCGGGGCGTTGCCGAAGGTATCCGGAATGCCAGCGGGTGCGACCTCATTGAGGTCAGGACAAAGAAACCGTACACCTCGTTTTCTGCGTACACAACCGGCGTCCTGCGGTCACGAAAGATGGCCTGCGACCCGATCGAGCCGGCCGAGATCGATGTCTCAGGTTACGACTTTTTGATCGTCGGGACGCCGGTCTGGGCGTGGAAGCCGTCACCTGCCATCAACGCAGCGGTCCGGGCGCTCAAAAGCTGCGAGGGCAAGATGGCCGTTATCTTCTCCACCTGCTCCAACCAGCCCGGGGAGGCCCTGCAGATCCTGAACAAAGCGCTGGCGGACCGCGGGGTCAGGGTCATGGCCGGGATCTCCCTGAATGCAGAGGATACGAAGAACCCGGATGTGGGGGGTGATCTGCTCCGGCAGATCATCGGGGCAGATCCCCTCAGGAGTCGGGATGAAAGAACAACGGGACTGGAACAACATGTACGTGACGTGAAACCATGAAGATATGCATTATTTACCATTCTTATTCCGGGAACACCCGCAGCGTGGCAGAGCGTATTTTTGCTGCCTGCGGGGGGGAACTCATAGAAGTGAAATCAAAAGAGTACTCTTCCCGGCTTGCTGCCTACACAATCGGGTGTTACCGGGCAATGAAAGGCATGAGTGATCCCATTGAACCGGCAGTCATCGATGTTGCAGCCGATGATATGATCGTCATCGGTACACCGGTCTGGGCCGGGAGGGCAACTCCTGCGATCAACGCGGCGGTTGCAGCTCTTCAGGGTTGCGAAGGGAAGAAGGCGGTGATCTTTGCAACCTGCGGAGGAAAAGAACGGGATACCCTCCCGATCCTGAAGAAAGCCCTTGAAAAAAAAGGCGTGATCATTATCGGGGAATTCGTGTTCGATAAAAACGGTATGAAGGACCCGGAGCGGATCAACGCGATGGTCACCAGGATAAAAACAACGGGAAGTACTTCATGAAAAACATCATCTACTATTTCACCGGCACCGGCAACTCGCTTGCCGCTGCACAGAAGATAGCAGCAGCGCTGAAAGACTGCGAGATTGTACCGATCGCATCACTCGCAAAAACCGCAGGGGACATCGTCCCGCAGGCTGACCGGGTCGGGATCGTATGCCCGGTATATTTTTCTGGTCTGCCGGTGATGGTGGCTGAATTTGCCAGACGTCTCGATCTCTCGCACGCACCGTACGTCTTCGGTGTCGTCACCTTCGGGGGTTCCGGAGGGTCGTCGGCACTCCGGCAGCTCGACGGGATCCTCCGGAAGCGGCAGGACCGGGAGCTGGACGCCGGGTTCATGGTGAAGATGCCCGGCAACTATGTCCTGATGTACAGCCCCCCGTCAGGAACAAAGCGCGAAAAACTTCTCGCGATCGCCGACGAGCAGATTACGGATATCGCGGGTGCTGTCGGCCGGAGCGGGAAACGTCAGTTCCCCTCCTCGTTCTTCGCAAACCTGGTCCACTCCCTGATGTACCCCCGGTTTGCATCCCGGGTCCATGACGATGACCGGAAATTCTCGGTCAGTGACGCCTGCACATCCTGTGGTACCTGTGCAGCTGTCTGCCCGGCGGGAAATATCGAAATGGTCGAAGGAAGGCCGGTATGGAAACATCACTGCGAGCTCTGCTGCGGGTGCATCCATCTCTGTCCGGTCCAGGCCATCCAGGCAGGGCGCGGCACGGAAAAACGACAGCGGTACCGGAACCCGATGGTGAGCATCGCGGAACTGAAACAACACCCGGAAGAAAAACCATGAAGACGATCATCTATTATTTCACCGGCACCGGCAACTCGCTTGCTGCAGCTAGGAAAGTTGCAGCAGTCCTTGGCGACTGCGGGCTCGTGCCGATCGCGTCGCTGAAGGATATAGCAGGGGACATCGTCCCGCAGGCAGACCGGGTCGGGATCGTATGCCCGGTGTATGACGCCGGTGTCCCGCGGATAGTGGCAGAATTCGCGGAACGCCTCGACCTGTCCCGGGCCGGTTATACATTTGCCATCGTCACTATGGGAGGAACGGGAGTATCGGCCCTCCACCAGCTCAACGGGATCCTCAAAAAGAGGCAGGGCAGGAAACTCGATGCGGCGTTTGCCGTGAAGATGCCCGGGAATTTTCCTCCGGTTGGCAGGCCGCCGGTGGGTGAAAAGAAGGATGCGATCCTGGCAGCAGCAGACAAACACCTTGCAATCATTGCACACACCATCGACCAGGGTATTACGGTGCCGCCCGGGTTCTCTCCGGTCTCCTCCCTGATGAGAGGCCTCCTCTACCCGCCGTTTTTCAAAAACGTCCACGGTATGGACAAGGACTTTTCCGTCTCCGATGCCTGCACCTCCTGCGGGACCTGCGCAAAGGTCTGCCCGGTGGGAAATATCACGATGGTAAATGACCGGCCGGCATGGCAGCACCGGTGCGAGTACTGCTGTGCCTGCCTCCACATCTGCCCGGTTGAGGCGATCCAGCTCAATGTGATGCAGGGCACAAAAGGGCGGGGGCGGTACGTCCACCCCGGGCTGAAGATCGCGGATATGCAGGCCCAGCGAGGGGAGAATCCCCCGCCGGAACCGCCATGAAAAGGCCGGCCGGGCCGTCGCGATACCAGAAAGCCCGCTCCGGCGGGGGTTCCGCGGTACAGCCGGGACAGGCAGGATCCATGGAAGAGAACAGCACCGGGTACAGGGAAATTTTCAATGCAACGATAGGAGAGACCATCGGCCAGGCAGTACGGATCATCGGCGCAGACCCGGCGCTCCTCATCCCGGGGTCGGTCATCCTGCACCACCAGCGGAAAGCGGCGGCGGTCCGCAGGCGGTGCGAACAGGAAGGACTTCTTGTCCCGCCGGTCATGATCGTCAGCATCACCTCGCGCTGCAACCTTGCGTGTGCCGGCTGCTACATGCACGGTCGGGGAGAAAGGCCCGCCGCGGAGATGAGCCCGGCACTCCTTGCATCGGTTGCTGACCAGGCCGCAGGACTCGGTGTCTCCGTCATCGTCATCGCGGGCGGCGAACCGCTTGTCCGGCAGGAGGAAATCTTCCGTATTGCACAGACTCACACGGAAATCCTTTTCCCGCTCTTCACAAACGGCCTTCTGATCGATGAGACCGTGGCCGCCAGGGTTGCGGCGTGCCGGAACATCGTACCGGTCATCAGCTTCGAAGGGTTCCGTGAGGAGACCGATAGACGGAGGGGCAGCGGAGTCTATGACCGGCTGCTGGAGACCTGTGCCCGGCTCAGATCGAGGAACGTCTTCTTTGGCTGCTCGGTGACCACGACGCGGAAGAATTTCGCTCAGGTCACCGGTGAAACGTTCGTCCGGCAGATGATCGGTGCCGGCGCCCGGGTCTTCACGTTCGTCGAATATGTACCCATGGCGCCTGGTACGGACGACCTCGTCCTGACCCACGGGCAGAAGAAGACCCTGCAGGCCGTGCTTTCGGACTTCAACCGGAAGTTCCCGGCACTCTTTATCGACTTCCCGGGCGACGAGGATACCTATGGCGGGTGTCTTGCCGCGGGCCGGGGCTTTGTGCATATCAGCCCGTCCGGGGATCTCGAGCCCTGCCCCGCGGCCCCGTTATCGGATGCAAACCTTACGGAAGTGCCGCTCAAAGATGCGCTGCAGTCCCGGCTGCTCAACCGGCTCCGTGAGCTGCCGGAAGTCCTCACGGAGTCAGAAGGCGGCTGTGCCCTCCGGGCGAACCGTGCACGGATGCAGGAGATTATGGACCGGGAATAATTTCAAAGGTGAAAAAATGGAAAAGAAAGGAAATGAGTTTGAGGATCCGTTGCCAGCGAAAACTCTCATTGTAGTGTATTCTTATCATCACAAAAATACGGAGAAGATCGCGAACGTCTTTGCAAAAGTCCTTGGTGCACAGGTTAAAATGCCACAACAGGTTGACCATGAAGAGCTCCAGAAGTTTGATCTTGTTGGTTTTGGCTCGGGGATCTATAGCGCGACATTCGATGCATCCATCCTCGACCTTGCCAACCGGCTGCCACAGGTGAACAATAACAAAGTATTCCTCTTCTCGACCTATGGAGCCCCGGCCGCCTTTGCGGACAGGGTATTTATGGAAAAAAACCACCTGCAGATCCGGCAAAAACTCCTAGCGAAAGGGTACACGGTCATCGGCGAATTCGGGTGTGCTGGGTGGAACACGAATAGTTTTCTTAAGTTTTTTGGGGGACTGAATAAGGGCAGGCCGAATGCGGAAGACCTCAGGAATGCACAAGAGTTTGCAGAGAACCTGAAAGAGAAAACCCGCGGATAAGTGCTGCTGGACAGAATAACAAATCCAACAAACCGGGGGGAATTATCAAGGTGCCAGCTTCCAAGAGTTTATTTCCCGGCCGATTCCAACGCAGGTATGAACAAACGGGCAGGGTTTCGGAATACCCGGTTTCTGGGGTTCGTACTCATTGCAATCCTCGTCTCTGCTCTCGTCTCCTTTTCCGGTTGTTCGGGAACCCCCCGGTCCACCCCCCCGGTTCCCTCTCCGGGTCTCACCCAGACTCCTCATGCCGGCATCCCATGGAATGAGATGCCGCTCTCCGACCTGAGGGGCCGGGGAAATTTCAGTATCAGCAGGTTTGGCGGAACGACCGTGATTATCCCCATCCTTTCAGTTTCCTGCCCGAGCTGTATCGTGCAGCTCAGGAGGCAGCTTGATGAGGCCGGGCGGCTTGCAGCTGAGAACCCCGGCAAGATACTTGTTGTTACCCTCGACATTGACCCGGATAACGGACCGGATTTCCTGACGGCCTATGGTGACCCGGCAGCATTCACCGGCTATTCAGCCCGCTCCCCGGAGGAGATGACCCTTGATATTTTCCGGCAGTTCGGGCCGTTTGCAGTCGATACCACGACTACCCCGGTGATCATTGTCTGCCCTGATGGCTACGACCAGCTCCTCCCGCCCGGTCTTAAGACCGCGGAAGACCTGAAAAGAATGATCGGCAGGGAGTGCTGAGGTGGATACTCCGGCTCTGTTCTGGCTCTCGTTCCTCGCCGGTATCTATGCTCCGCTCGGTTCGCCCTGTGTCCTTGTCCTGTATCCCGGCTACCTCTCCTTTCTCGCCGGCCTGGAGGAAGACCGGGATACCGAAATACCGGCATTCAGTCTCGGTGCCGCTGTTGCTGCCGGTGTGATCCTTTCCCTCCTTGTGGGCGGGATCCTTTTTGCGACCATTCTCGGGGCCATGGGCGCCGCAGCGCGGACAATCATCACTCCGTCGATCTACGTTCTCCTGCTGATTATCTCGATCGCGATGCTGCTGGATATCGATGTGACTGCCGTACCCGGGAGGTATTCCCTTCCCCGTGCAGCTACCCCCCACCTCTCGGCATTCCTGCTTGGCCTGTGCTTCGGTATCATCATCCTGCCCTGCAACAGCGCAATCATCCTCTTCCTCCTTGCCCTTGCAACATCCGTGCCCGGTGACGTGCAGGTTACTGGTTTGTTTCTGGCGTTCGGTGCGGGGGTGACGCTGCCGCTCCTCCTCCTTGCCGTCATCTCCCGGCTCAGGAGCCGGCAGGTCATCGGTTTCCTGACACGACACCGTCTGCCGGTACAGAGAATCGGAGCTCTCATCATGCTCGTCATCGCGCTGTATTACCTCATCCTCTTCTTTTCCCCGGGGATATTCGGATGAGGCTGGCCACGTTCAACTGTTTTCTGCCAGCATCGTAACCATTAAAGTGCCGTGCGCCCTGATACACCGTTTGGGAACTGCATGGCAGAAAAACTGAACAACCGGCAGGTAGCGGCGATCCTGTACGAGGTCGCCGACCTGCTCGAGATCAAGGATGTGAAGTTCAAACCTGTTGCGTACCGGCGGGCTGCCCATGGGATCGAGACCCTGGCGGAAGATATCAACAGGGTTGCCGAACGCGACGGGCTGGAGGATCTCCCCGGTGTCGGGACCCATATCGCCACCAAGCTCCGGGAGATCCTCAGCACGGGAAAGCTCAAGTATCTCGAACGGCTGAAGCAGGATGTGGGGCCCGGGGTGAGGGAGATTGCGGAGGTCGCGGGGATAGGGCCAAAGAAGGCACTGGTGCTCCACCAGAAGCTCGGGATCGACAACCTCGGGCAACTCGAGGTGGCGGCCCGGGAAGGGAAGATCCACGGTCTTTTCGGGTTTGGCGAGAAGAGCGAGGCTAACATCCTGCAGGGGATTGCTGCACGCAAAGGCACAGCCGGCCGCTTCCTCCTCGGAACGATGCTCCCGGTCGCGATGAACATGAAGGAACATCTCGCCGGGCTGCCCGCGGTCCGGCAGATCAGTCTTGCCGGTTCGATCCGGCGGATGAAGGAGACGATAGGGGACATCGATCTCCTTGCAGCCTCGCCCGATCCGGAGACGGTTATGAAAGCGTTCTGCTCGCTTCCCGAGGTGACCCGGGTGCTCGGCCGTGGCACCACCAGGAGCTCCGTTATCCTTGCGTCGGGTGTGCAGGTCGACCTGCGCGTGGTGGAGGAGGGGCAGTACTGGACCGCCCTCCAGTATTTTACCGGGTCCAAGGACCACAACATCGCCCTCCGGCGCCGGGCACTTGACCGGGGATGGAGCCTCTCCGAGTACGGCGTGAAAGAAGAAGAGAGCGGGAAGAACCGTGCCGGGTCTTCGGAGGAGGACCTCTACCGGATGCTCGATCTTGCCTATATCGAGCCGGAACTGCGGGAAAACCGGGGCGAGATCGAAGCGGCACAGAAGGGCATCCTCCCGCAGATAGTACCGTACGGTGCCGTACGGGGGGATCTCCACCTCCATTCCAGCTGGGGCGACGGGGAGCACTCGATCCGGGAGCTGGCTGCCGCTGCCCGTGAGCGGGGGTACGGGTATATCGCCATCTGCGATCACGTGAAAAGCCCCGAGATCGACCGGGGGCTCACCGAAGAGAAGATTGCAAAACAGCGGGAGGAGATCGGGCAGCTGAACCGGGAGCCGGACAGCATTTTCGTGCTCCACGGGATTGAGTGCAATATCGGTGAAGACGGTATGCTCGACCTCCCGCCGGCGGTCCTTAAGGACTTCGACCTCGTCATCGCAAGCGTCCACTCCCGGTTACGGATGCACGGCGATGAAATGACATCCCGTATGCTCGCAGCCCTGCAGAACGATTACCTCGACATCCTCGGTCATCCGACCGGGCGGATCCTCCTCCGACGCGAGCCGTCCGAACTCGACTTCCCCGAGATCTTCGAGGCAGCGGCGGCCCGGCATGTCGCGCTGGAGATCAACGGGGACCCCTCGCGGCTGGACCTCTCCGACATCCTCTGCAGGAAAGCAAAAGAGTATGGTATCACTTTCTCGGCGGGCTCGGATGCCCATGACACCGGCGAGCTGCAGCAGATGGAACTCAGTATCGCCACTGCACGCCGCGGGTGGCTTGGTACCGAAGAGATCCTCAACACCCGGCAGCTCCCTGACCTCCTGAACTGGCTCCGGGGCAGATAGAGTTTCCCCGGTCCCGCGAATTCGTTCGTTCCCAACCATTTTCCCTCCCCTTCCCCCAGTAAACCGTGGAGCAAGACAATGATCCGGTACAGTCTCCGTTCTACAACACTCAAAGCTATCACGTATGACCCTGCCGCTTCGGAACGTATCGTTGAATCCACGGGAGGAACTGTTTTCCGGCATGCGCCGGTGCCGTACGGGATATACCGGGCGATCGCCTCTTCGCGGTTTCCGGAGAAGGTCTACCGGCATCTCATCCGCGATCATGTACTGCCGGCAGCCGTGGTGGAATGATCAAAGTTTCCCGCCCGCGGATCCTGACGGTACGGGAAAAGAACCGCCAGCCGGGTCCTTCATGTTCCTGCCCCATCCCGATCCCTTTTAATATCCCACTCCAAGATCCTAAGCACCGTGACAGAATTCCAGCTCGTCTCCAGCTTCGCCCCGGCCGGCTCACAGCCGGAAGCGATTCGGGAGCTGAACAAGGGTCTTGAGGAAGACAGGCAGTACCAGACCCTGCTCGGCGTCACCGGTTCGGGCAAGACGTTCACGATGGCCAACGTGATCGCGGCTGTCAACCGTCCCACCCTTGTCCTCGCCCACAACAAGACGCT
>Ga0182017_10004391_pt1 | contig 10484 bp, 8 predicted proteins | sample 712E3DmetaG_FD_120492 | JGI IMG/M metagenome (GOLD analysis project Ga0182017, IMG submission 120492) | Permafrost microbial communities from Stordalen Mire, Sweden - 712E3D metaG | ecosystem: Environmental > Terrestrial > Soil > Wetlands > Permafrost | place: Sweden: Stordalen | collected... | reverse complement strand
GCGAGCACAGAGCGGCGGAACGAGTCTCGCGCGGATGAGCAGTGCCTGCATGGACACCGCCCAGAAGACGAGATACGGAAAGATTGGCAACCAGTTCGACATATCACGAGTATCCGACGAGGACACTTTCACGATAGCCCTCGCTACTGAGAACCGAGTAAGAAAAACCGCCGCATTTCGCATTGTTTACTAAGAGTTCAGGGGCGGTACAATCGGAGTTGTGAGCTGGATCGTCCTGGGGCTGTGCGTCTCGGCGCTTGCGGTGCTCGCCGCCGCCGAGTGGCCGCGCTTGCAGTCGCACCTCGGAGTCGGCCGTTACGGTGCTCGCGCTTCGAGGAAGGCGCGCCGCCGCCGCTCGCACCTGGTGTTGGTCGAAACCGAAGAGCTGAGCGACTTCGACGAGGATCGAGAAGCCTTTGCCGAAAGCGTCGTGCGGGACCTCGAGCGACTGCCGACGATCGACGACCGCGACTAGCGCGAAGCACCTTTGCTCAGGCCGGCTGGAACCGCGAAACGGATCTCGCGGGTGTTCGGCAGAAGCGCGCCTGCGTTCTCGTCGTTCTTCGATTCCTGATAGTCGGATACTCTGACCACCAGTATTCCGCCGGTCTTGAGCGAGGCAACGTTGATCTTCGCTTTACCGGTGCGGGCGTCGAACGAAACCCTGAAGGACTTCGAACCGGACGTTGCCGAGATCGAACGAGGATCGACGCCCGCGCCCGCGTCGGTGATTCGCAACGCCACGAGGCCTTTCTTGCGTGACAGCACTCGGATGCGCGGAGGCGTACGGTCGTTGATCCAGAGGTGGAAGGTGAAAGGCCCGGCCTTCGCCGCCGAAGTGGTGTCGAAGACGATCTCGTAGTGCCCGGGGCCGGGTCGTAGTACGCCGGCAACCGGTTCCACGCTTCCATAGAGATCCAGGTACGGATTGACGTTCACCGGTAACGCGGCGAGACCCGCTATCCGGTCCTCGCTCGGTCCGAGCACGATCCTGGGCGAGACGGAAACACCGCGGGCGCGCGAGAGGACGACGACGCCGAAATTCTGGAGCGAGCGTTTAAGGGCGAGACGGAAGACCTGCTCGGGCCCCTTGAGCAGGATCGGCACACCGGGGACGCGCTCGGGATAGAGATAGCGATCGACCAGCGCCGTCTTTTTCTTGGTGTTCCCCTGGTAGGTGCCGGCGTGGACGATCCTGACCGCTTTCTTACGACCTAGTTGCGGAACCGAGACGCGCAGCCAGAAGGGAATTCGTCGCATCTGGCCGGCGCAGATGAGGTCTATCCAACCGTCGACATTGCCGGTGTGTGCTGCGGCCGTCGTCGTTGCGTCGAGCTGCAGAGTGCCGGGGACCGTCACCGAAGTCGGTGCTAGCAAGGAGACGCCGCCGGTCGACTCGTGGCGCTGGAGACTCACCTCACAGGATCCGACAGCGGCGCCGGCATCGCTGACGGCGATGTTCCTCACCAGGCTCTGACCGCGTCTCAGGAAGCCGAAGCTGACGGAAGACGGAGACGTGAAGATGAGCGGCTGATCGGCGGCCGCGAGGGCGACACGTCCGCCTCCCTCGCGCAGCGGCGATACCTCGCGGCCGCTGGGGGTGGTCACCGGCGCGGCGGTGAGAACGAGCGCCGACTTGATCTGGGCGACGGTCCAGGTGGGATGACGCTGAAGGAGCAGCGCCGCGGCACCCGCGACGTGGGGTGTGGCCATACTCGTTCCGCTCTCCTCGTCCCAAAGGCCCGAGCTGGCCGGAACCGAGGAGAGGATGTTCAGGCCCGGTGCGCTGAGATCGGGCTTGAGCAGGAGGCCGAAGGGAGTGGGGCCGCCGGACGAGAATGACGCTAGCCGGTCGGAGGCCACTCCTCCGCTCGCGACGGTGGAGGCGGCGACGGTGATCGCCAGGGCTGCGGTTCCCGGAGAATCGACCGAACCTTCTCCGTTCTGGTCGAACTCGTTTCCGGCCGCGACCGCCACAACCACTCCCGCCGCGCTGGCAGCGTTCAGGGCCTGGGCGACGATGTCGTTACGGGGATCTACCTCGGGCTCACCGAGTGAGAGGTTGATTATGTTCATCCCGTCCGAGACGGCGGCTTCGACCGCGGCGACGATCTCCGCCGAGTTCCCGTTCAAGCCGAAGTTCGAAGTGGGAATGGTCATTGCCTTGTAGTTACCGAGGTAGGCGCGCGGGGCGACGCCCGAGAGTGTGCGAGCGCTGCCGTCGAAGTTCGCGACCGTGTCGGGGTTACCGGCCGCGATGCCGGCGACGTGGGTGCCGTGAGAGGAGAAACTCGGATCGAACGGCAGCGAGGCGTTCGCATAGGAGAGGCCCGGCGGTGGAAACGCGCGGGCGACGATCACCTTCGCCGTCGTGTAAGCGGTATCGCCCTTCGGGAAGCCGGCGGGCATCGTGTAACCGGTCGGATCGAAGTACGGATGCGTCTGATCGATGCCGTCGTCGATGATGCCGATCTTGACGCCCTGGCCGGCATAGGCGAGATCGGGGCCCCAGAGCGCCGGCGCGCCGATCAGCGAGACGTTGCCGGGCGGAGCGCTCTCGAGCCGGACATATCGATACGAGGAATAGACGTGAGCAACCCCGGAAACGCGAGCCAGGCGGGCGACCTCGTCTGCAGGCAGCGCGACCGCGAGTCCGTCCGCGACGATGCGGTAACGCCAGCGAACGTCCGCTTGCGGAACGGTCGCCTCGATCCGGCGCGCGAGGACGTCCTGCGCCGTGGCGAGGCTTTCGAGGTAGCGGCTGTTCGACAGCGAGCGGAGGTCGAGCGCGTGGGCTTTCGCCGTCGCGGTCGAGGCACTCGTCTGGGCGCCGGCGAGCGGGGGGGAGGAGAGCGTCACGATCACCTCGGTGAGCGGCGCCGCGGCCTTTTTCGTGGCCGCGCTACCAGCGGCCGAGAGGGCGAGGAGACAGGCGGTTAGCAGGAGAAAAACCTTCAAAGCAGCGCCAATCCTACGCGGACCGGCGAAGAAACAGCCTAGAGCCGACTAAGGGTTTGCGAAGACCCCGGTTCGCCAGATCGAGTCGGCCCGTAATCAGATCGAGTCGGCCTGCGGCCTCAACTCGATCTGGCGGGGCGTTGAAGTTCGATGGGTTGTGAAACGGACGGGTCGCTCGAGTTATCCGATCGCCGTGCCGCGGCTAGAATGCTGTTCCGCGCGGATGTGGCGGAATTGGTAGACGCGCACGGTTCAGGTCCGTGTGGGCTTCGGCTCGTGGAGGTTCAAGTCCTCTCATCCGCATAGCGCGAAAGTCAGGTAGATGCCGCGGGGCTCGGCTTTGGCAGCTCGGCGAGCAGCCATTTTGCGTGCTTGGCGGGGTCGACCTTGGGCCAGACCTTGACGACCTTGCCCTCGGCGTCGATCAGGAAGGTCGAGCGGATGATGCCGAGGAAGCTCTTGCCGGCCATTCGCTTGGGCCGCCAGGTGCCGTAGAGCTTGGCAACGTCGTGCTCGGTATCGGCGAGGAGGGTGAAGGGCAGCTGGTACTTGGTCTTGAAGCGTGTGTGTGAGGCGGCATTGTCGGGGCTGATCCCGAGCACGACGACGCCGCGGCGCTCGAACTTACTCCAGGCGTCGCGGATATCGCAGGCCTCCTTGGTGCAGCCCGGCGTGTTGTCCCGGGGATAGAAGTAGAGGATCACCGGCTTGCCTCTGAAGTCCGAGAGGCGGACTGTTTCGCCGGTCTCCGTCTCGAGCTCGAAGTCCGGTGCCGTCGTGCCTTCCTCGATCATTTCGCGTCGCCCTCTCTCGGCAGGTAGCTTGTCTCCGTGATCTTCTTATACCGCACCGAGCCACGCGGAAAACGAGCCCCGGCGGCGCTCGCGCCGAGGTAACCGTCGTGAGGACTCCGGGCGATGGGCATCCGACGCTTCGAGCCTTCGCGATCATCTTCGCGATCGTCGGCGTCGTGATGGTCTTTCAGCTCTACGCGACGCTGTTCGCCATTTCGGCGTTACTGCAGATCGCTTTCCTCCTCGCCATTACCTACTTCCTCTTCCTGCTTTGGCGAGACCGGCGCGCGGATATCGCGTTCTGGCCGGCTCGTGCGCAGTGGGCTTTCTACCTCGCGATCCTGATCGTGATCGCGAATATCGGCGTTTACTTCGGCTCGCGCCTGTTCGGGGCTCACCGCTTGAGTATCAACGGCCTCGCCGGCGTCGGCTGGCTGCTCGTCTTTCCGATTTGCGGTTACACGATCTGGCGCGTTTGGCGCGAGCAGCACACGTACCTCTGAGCGCGGGCTAGGCTGACGGGAGCACCATGGCCAGGCCGCTCAACGAGCAGCTGCGGACGCTTCCGGCTTCCCCGGGCGTCTACCTCTTCCACGGCGAAGACGGCGAAGTCCTCTACGTGGGTAAGGCGAAGTCGCTGCGCTCGCGCGTGCGCAGCTACTTCCAGCGATCCGGCGACGGGCGTCCCGGAATCGCTCGGCTGGCCGGGCGCGTGGCCGAGATCGAGACGATCGTGACCCGCAACGAGGTCGAGGCGCTCCATCTCGAGCAGAACCTGATCAAGCGCCATCGCCCGCCCTTCAACGTTCGCCTGCGCGACGACAAGTCGTTCCCCTACATCGCAGTCACGACCGAGGACGGCTTTCCGCGCGTCATGTTCACGCGCGAGCGCCACCGTCGCAGTGTCCTCTACTTCGGCCCTTACGCGAATGCCAAGAAGGTGCGCGGGACGCTCGACGTGCTCAACAGGGCTTTCCGCTTCCGGCCCTGCGAGGGTCCGAAACCGGGCCGCCGATCGGGGATACCGTGTCTCGACTACCACATCGACCGTTGCTTTGCGCCCTGCGTGGGGCTGATCTCGCGCGAGGACTACGGCGCTCTGATCGACGGGGTGATCGAGTTTCTCTCCGGGCGTACCGAGCCGATCCAGGAGCAGCTGGAGCGCTCGATGCGAGACGCGGCCGACGAGCAGCGCTTCGAGGAGGCTGCCCGCTACCGCAATCGGCTCGTCTCGGTCAGGCACCTGCTCGAACGCCAGGCCGCCGATCGTCCCTCGGAGGGCAACGCGGACGTGCTCGGGCTGGCTGTCGAGGGCGAGCGCGCGGCCGTGCAGGTGTTTCCGCTTCGCAGCGGGCGCATGGTCGACCGCTACGCCTTCCACCTCGAGGGGGTGGCGGAGCAGGACGAGAGCGCCCTGATCGAGGCCTTCTGTCTCGAGTACTACGCCGGCACACCGTCGATCCCGCCGCTGATAGTCGTACCGCCGGCAGCGACGGGGCTGGAGGCGGTGGCCGAGTACCTGAGCGAGCTCAGAGGCGCCCGGGTCGAGCTACGGGCGCCCGCACGAGGCGAGAAGCGCCGTCTGCAGGAGCTGGCAACGGAGAACGCAAGGCTGGCGCTGGTCAACGAGCTACGCTCGCGCGAGGCCGGGCGCCTGCGCCGGATCGAGGCGCTGGAGGAGCTGCGCGAAGCGCTCAACCTCGAGAGTCTGCCGATCAGGATCGAGTGCTTCGACGTCTCCAACCTGCAGGAGGCTTCGCCGGTTGCCTCGATGGTCGTCTTCCGTGACGGCATCCCCTACAAGGCTCACTACCGCAAGTTCTCGTTGCGCTCGCTGACCGGGCAGAGCGACGTCGCCGGGATGAAGGAGGCTATCGGGCGCCGTTTCAGCCGCCTCGGAGAGGCGAGCGAGGGAGAGTTCGACGAGAGCTTCGCGGCGCTGCCAAACCTGGTCGTCGTCGATGGCGGCAAGGGTCAGCTGAGCGCCGCGCTGGAGGCACTGGGCGAGGCGCCCGAGACCGAGAGAATCGCCGCCGTCTCGCTGGCCAAGCGCGAGGAGGAAGTCTTCGTACCCGGAAGCCGCGTGCCGGTGCGCCTCGACCGGCACTCTCCCGGCCTCCAGCTGCTGCAGCGGCTGCGCGACGAGGCTCACCGCTTTGCGGTCGGATACCACCGCCAGCGCCGCTCCAACGAGTCCTTCGCCTCTCTCTTTGACGAGTTGCGCGGAGTCGGGCCGGCGCGTAGGCGGGCGATCCTGAACCACTTCGGCTCGCCGGAGCGCTTCCTGGCGGCGAGTGTGGACGAGCTGATCGCGGTACCGAACCTGCCGGAGAAGACCGCGCGCCAGATTTACGCCCAGCTGCACAAAGCCGGCGGCGCCTAAGAAGCTCTAACGGAATAGGCTTTGAGCTCAGTCCGCGTGCCCGCGCTTCTTCCCTTGCGTGCCGTTCTGCTCCTCGCTCACGTAGCGCTGGTAGCGGAAGGTGCCGAAGAAGTAGAGGATGGCGGCGAAGCCGAGCACCACGTTGATCAGGATCGTCATCAGCCGCGTCCCGACGCTGAAGGCGATGATCAGGCTGTCGGGCGCGACGCCGTGCAGAACCGAGACGAGCAGCGCCTGCTCGGTTCCGATTCCCGAGGGGCTGATCGGCAGAAGCGTGGAGAGGTTCGCGGTGCCCTGGGCGAGCAGGGAGTTGTGCACCGTCGCCGGCATGTGAAAGGCAAGCAGGGCGAAGAAGATCGTCACGACCCGAAGCGTCCAGTCGGCCGCCTGCCAGGGAACGATGTGGCGCAGGTAGTAGCGCCAGTCGATCAGCCCGTTCAATCCCTGGCGCACGCGTTCCCTGAACTCCTGGATCGTCGTCCAGGCCCAGAGAACGAGAGCCGTCAAGAGCAAGATGATCGTGCCGGCGATGAGGATCGTCTGCCGCGGGTGCCCGAAGAACCAGCTGAAGTCGAACGCCGGCAGGTGGGGAAGCAGCGAGTGGCCGGGGAGCACTCCCTCCGCGAACAGGAGGAGGAAGAGAGAGAGGGCGGCGAGAGTGTCGAAGGGCACCCGCACGAGCAGGGTCGAGGCGATCGTCGTGTACGTGCTGCCCGGCATGCGCCGCTTCACGATCACGACTCGAACCGCATCACCGCCGTGCGCCGGGACGATCGCGCCGACGCCGGATCCGGCGCAGAGCGCGCCGAAGACCATCGGATAGGAGGCCCGCTCATCGGGGTAGGACGCGGTGATCGAGTTCTGCCAGGCGCGGCCGGCGCAGCCGATCTTCAGCAGCTGGAAGAACGCGGCGATTGCCAGAAACGTCCAGCTGACGTTGGCCAGGTGATCGAGGAAGACCCGGACGCCGTGGAAGATCGCGTGGAATGAGAAGGCGAGTGGCAGGAGCACGATGGTCTCCTAGTACACCCTGCGCCGAGACTCCACTCGTCCTACTCGTCGGCCATGAACGGGTAGCGATATTCGGTCGGCGGGACGAGCGTCTCCTTGAGCGCACGCGGGCTGACCCAGCGGATCAGGTTCCACATCGAACCTGCTTTGTCGTTGGTGCCCGAGGCGCGGGCGCCGCCGAACGGCTGTTGCCCGACGATCGCGCCGGTCGGCTTGTCGTTGATGTAGAAGTTCCCCGCCGCGTGCCTGAGCGCGTGTTCGGCTTCGGCGGCGGCGCTGCGATCGGTAGCGAAGACCGAGCCCGTGAGGGCGTAGGGCGAGCTGCTGTCGACGAGCTCCAGCGTCTCGGTCCAGCGCCGCTCGTCGTAAGGATAAACCGTCAGCACCGGCCCGAACAGCTCCTCTCGCATGTGTCTGGCTAGCGGATCGGTCGTCTCGATCACGGTCGGCTCGATGAACCAGCCGACGCTCGAGTCGTAGCCGCCGCCGGCGACTATCTCCATCTCCGGAGCCGCCTTCGCCTCGTCGATCGCCTTCGAGAGGTCGTCGAAGGAGTTCTGGTCGATGACGGCGCCCATGAAGTTGCCGAAATCGCTGACGTCGCCCATCTTGATCTGCGGAACCTCGGCGGCGAAGCGCTCGCGCAGAGCGGGCCAGAGGTTGGACGGAACATAGAGACGCGAAGAAGCCGAGCACTTCTGCCCCTGATACTCGAAGGAGCCGCGCAGAACCTGCGTGAAGAGTGCGTCGGGATCGGCCGAGGGGTGCGCGAGAATGAAGTCCTTGCCGCCGGTCTCGCCGACGATGCGCGGGTAGTTCTTGTAGCGCTCGATCTGTCCGCCGATCGTCCGCCACATCCCTTGGAAGACCGCCGTCGAGCCGGTGAAGTGAACGCCCGCTAGCTCGGGGCTCGTCAGCGCCGCCTTCGAGACCGAGGCGCCGTCGGCGAAGACCAGGTTGATGACGCCGTCCGGCAGGCCCGCCTCCTGGAGCAGGCGCATGATCAGGAGCGCGGAGAGAGCTGCGCTCGAAGCCGGCTTCCAGACGACGGTGTTACCGGCCAGGGCCGGACTGGTGGGAAGGTTGCCGGCGATCGAGGTGAAGTTGAAGGGCGTGATCGCGAGCACGAAGCCCTCGAGCGGACGGTATTCCATCCGGTTCCAGACGCCCGGCGCCGACTGCGGCTGATCCTCGTAGATCCGCTCCAGGTAGGAGGGATTGAAGCGCCAGAAGTCGGCCAGCTCGCAAACTGCGTCGATCTCCGCCTGGTGAGCGGTCTTCGACTGGTTGAGCATGGTGGCCGCGTTCAGGCGCTGGCGCCAGGGCCCCGCGAGGAGCTCGGCCGCGCGCAGGAAGATGGCGGCTCGATCCGCGAACGGCGTGCGCGACCACGCGGGCCACGCCTTTGCGGAGGCGGCGATTGCTCGCTCGACCTCGCCTGTGCCGCCGCGGTGTACGTCCGCAAGCACGTGCGCGTGCTTGTGCGGCATCACGGCCTGATAGGGGCTGGAACCGCGGACGTCTTCGCCGCCAATGATGCAAGGGACATCGCCGCATTCCCCCCGGAGCTGCTCGAGGCGGGCGCGAAGCTCGATGCGCTCGGGCGTTCCGGGCGCAAAGGAGAGGTTCGGCTCGTTGACCGGACCGGGAGCGTGGAAAAGCGCATGAGTTGTCATGGGATCGAGATTCTAGAGGTACCGGGGCGGACGTCAGCGCCGGTTGCGACTCGGCGGTCGCCCCGAGACCAGCCCGGGCACCCTCGCTGCGGGAGCTACGCTGCCTTTGATGGCTCTGTCGGAGACCCTGCGCGACGAGCTCTCGCACCTCGAGCTGAGGCGAGAGTGCGATCGCCTGGCGGAGCTCTCGGCGCTCTTTCACAGCGCCGGCCGGGCGCATCTGGAAGGCAAAGGGCGAATCTCGGTGCATCTCGATCTGGCCGGCGCCGCGGTCGCCCGGCGGGCCTTCGCGAGTCTCCGCAACTTCGGAGTTACCTCTGAGATTCGCACTTACCACCAGCGCGCCTTCGAGCATGCCAATCGCTTCCAGCTGCACGTGGCGGGCTCGCCGCGCGCGCTCCAGCTCTTGAACGAGGCAGGCGTCCTCGACGCCGGCCTGGCGCCGATCGAGACGCCGCCGCTACGCGTCGTCGCTCGTCCCTGCTGCCGGGCCGCCTACCTGCGCGGCGCGCTGCTTGGGTCGGGCTCGCTCAGCGCCCCTCCTTCGCTCCACCTCGAGATCCGCACCACCAGCGTCGAGGGTGCGCAATTCCTGGCCGAGCTGGCGGCGCGCGACGAGATCGAGCTCCACGTCGGCGAGCGTGACCGGCACGCCTATGCCTACGCCAAGGGCTTTGAGGCGATAGCCGGCGTGCTGGCGCTGACCGGCGCCTCCGAGACGGTGCTGGCGCTGGCCGAGCGCTCGGTGATCAGCGAGACGAGGTCCGAGGCGAATAGGCTCGCCAACGCCGACCAGGCCAATATCTCGCGCGCGAGCAAAGCCGCCATCGCCCAGCTCGAGGCCATTCGCCGGCTCGCACGGCGCGGCGCGCTCGAGCGCCTGTCGCCCGCCCTGCGCGAGGCGGCCGAGCTACGCCTGCGCAACCCGCATCGCTCGGTGAGGGAGCTGGCCGAGCGAGCCGGTATTCCGAAGCCGACACTGCACGGTCGCTTGCGCCGATTGCAGGAGCTCGCCGGTAAGCGCGGCTGAGGCGATTGAGCGCCCGCAGCGCGGTTTGAGGTCTATCCCACTAGGAGGATTTGGCGAAACGGCGGTACCGGTACACGCGACCACCGAACCCCGCAAGCACGGCGACTACACCAATCACCACAACGGAAACCCAAGACCCACCCCAGATGAGTTTCGCGATCACCACGGCGATGAAAACGCACATGACCAAGATAGCCAACTCAAAGAGCAGTCCTCGTCTCGTGGGCGCGCCGCGTCCAAAGAGCAGTCCTCGTGCGCGCGGGAGAGAGCGAGTCTTCGTCTCCGTCACACGTCAAGTCTAGCGGGGCTACGCGGCGAGTGGAATGGCGCGTGCTCGGCTGAGCGCCTGGCCTAGCCGCGCGAGCATCACGAGGTCGGCATGGAGCGCGACCCGCTCAAGCGCGCGCACGCCGAGCGGAGCGAAGCCGTGCTCGTGCTATCCACGGCTCAACCCCTTCGGCCGCGTATCCCTAGCGGCATAGGTCCTTAGAACCGCTCTGATCAACCGATATCAGTTGGCCGTCGCTAGACTCGACGACGAGCTTAGAGACAGAAAATCGCAGAAAGGGAATTCGAATGGCGACTCGCGTTGGTATTAACGGTTTTGGACGTATCGGGCGCAGCTTTTTCCG
>Ga0182017_10004390_pt1 | contig 10485 bp, 7 predicted proteins | sample 712E3DmetaG_FD_120492 | JGI IMG/M metagenome (GOLD analysis project Ga0182017, IMG submission 120492) | Permafrost microbial communities from Stordalen Mire, Sweden - 712E3D metaG | ecosystem: Environmental > Terrestrial > Soil > Wetlands > Permafrost | place: Sweden: Stordalen | collected... | reverse complement strand
GCGAAGACTGTGGAGGAAGTAAAATTGCAGCTCGAAAGAATTCAGGAGGCGGCAACTCTTGGAAAATCTCTTGGGCTCGGCGTGAATGCAGGTCACGGATTAGACTATTCCAACATCAAACCGGTTGCAGCCATTAAAGAAATTGATGAAGTCAGCATCGGTCATGCTGTCATCGTACATGCACTTTCTGTAGGATTAGAATTAGCGGTGCGGCAAATGGTAGGGTTGATAGAAAAACAATAAAACATCTCTCCAAGTATTCTTTGCAGTACAGTACCCGAAAAAGAATATAAATCAGGAAATATTCCACAGGAAAGGTTGGTGTGGGGAACTAACCTATGGTGCACATTGAACGTACATCATAAATATTTCATATATCTCACTCTTTAGCAATTTGATGTATCATCGTTCTCATACTTTCTTCTCTCTTATTTTTTTCATATTTTTATGTGGTAAGATTGAAACTTTTCAGCATATTTTCCGAAGAAAAGTAATTGATATGAGATTGGGGTTTGGGAGCGGAAGAAGAACTGCTACTCCAACCTTCGGTTTATCGCCTAATTTAATTTCTGCAATTTTATTGTTACTCTGAGAGACATTCATGAAATATATACTTTTCAGTATTTTATATACAATAGCGGCATTTGCGCAACCTTATAAAGGGGATATAACAGGATTTGTTATTGACGCAAAGACGCAGGAACCGCTACCGGTTGTTAATGTCCAGGTCGTGGAACAACCAACCTTTGGAGCCGTCACGGACACATCCGGAAACTTCAATATCAAAGGAATTGAGGTCGGCACCTACAGTCTGAAAGCCACTCTCGTCGGATATGAAGCAATCATTCTCACCAACATCGTTGTATCGACAGGACGCAGTACAAAAGTCTCCATCAAGCTCAATGAACAGGCGGTGCAGATTAGTGGTGTGACGGTGAACGCGACATACTTCAATCGCAACAATGAGTTAAGCCCGCTCAGTGTGAACAATTACGATCGTGCGGAAGTAAAACGCCAGCCCGGTTCCGTGATGGATGTTCAGCGTGTTGTGCAGAACCTGCCAGGTGTCGCCAGCTCAAATGATAATATAAATGAACTTATTGTACGTGGCGGCGCACCCTATGAAAATTTAACGGTTGTTGAGAATATGGAAATTCCATCCATTAATCATTATCCCAACGATTTTAATTCTGCAGGTCCGATCAACATGATTAATATCGATCTTGTGGAAGATGTACAGTTTTCTGCCGGCGGATTTCCTGCACAGTATGGCAATAAGATGTCCTCAGTCATGGATATTGCGATTCGTGAAGGGGATCGGGAAAAAGGATTTGCATCGAACACCGGTTTCAATATGGCAGGATTTGGCACATTAATGGAAGGTCGGCTTGCCGATGGCAAGGGTTCGTGGATTTTTTCTGCGCGCCAGAGTTTGCTGGAAGTTATTGATAAGATATTTGGCTTGTCAGTTATCTCATTGACAGCGATCCCCAAGTATTGGGATGCGCAGACAAAAATTGTCTATGATCTCTCTCCAACTCAAAAATTATCATTGAACGGACTTTACGGCGACAGTAAAATCTATATCAAGGGGGATCCTAAGAAGGAAAATAAATCTTTAGCAGGAATAACGGATTCATCCGGAATCCAATTCATCGATAGCCATAGTAAACAATATGTTCTTGGTGTAAACTTAAAAAGTCTCTGGGGTAAAGATGGATATTCGGTCCTCTCCCTGTATACAAACGGTACTCAAAACAACGAAGGCGTTCGTGAAGATTTTATTGAACATGCGTATGGGTCGAATGGAGAAGTTATCAATTATAAAACTCTGAACTCTCGTAATGTATTTAATCAATATTCCGATGCAGCGGTCTACGCTCTCAAATACGATATCTCCTATCGAGTCTATCCGAAACATGAATTGATGGCAGGCGGACAGATCCAGACGACCAATCACTGGACTAATATGACATCGTTCGGTGTAGACTCCAGTCGATATGATATAAATGGAGATGGTATTATGGATACAATCGTAAGAACATATCCTGGCAACGTAGGAATTGACTTGAAATTTGGCGATGCAAGCAGAATGAATGCTTATATCAGCGATAAGTATCATATTACACCCGATTTGTACATAACACTTGGTTTGCGTTATGATTATTTTTCTTATTCTCAACAGGGGCAAATCAGTCCGCGAGGCTGCGTCGCATATGAAATTCTCCCAACGACAACACTTTCACTCGCTCTCGGACAATACTGGCAAGAACAGCCTCTTCCATATTACGCCGACAATCAAAACATCGGCTATAATAAACATCTTGCCAATGCAGAAGCAGATCACATTGTGTTTGGTATCCAGCATATTATGGATGACGGCATTAAATTAAGTTTGGAGACCTATTATAAAAAATTCAAAAATATTGCCATTAGTGATAATTTTATTCATTCTTTTATCGATTCGACATTCTGGAACGATCTGAACTATGCAATCGGAAAGCGAACTTCGTACGGCCTGGAATTTTTACTTCAGAAAAAACAGGTTACCAATTATTACGGAACTATCAGCGTTTCACTTTCTAAAACAACCGATGACGATCCGCGGCTTGGAAAAAAAGGTAACGCATATCCTTCAGAATACGATTATCCCGTTATTATCAATCTGGTCGGCGGCGCAATTGTGAAAGGTGTTCGCTCATGGTTAGATAATCAACCATTCTATATTAAGTATCCGTCGTACATTTTTCCTTTGCTCTCCGATGAAATGGAAATCAGTTTCAAATATCGATACCAGACAGGCAGGCCATATACTCCCATGAATTTCACTTCCTTTAGACAACATGGAGAAGGGGGTATAACATGGTCACAATCCAGTTGGATTGAATCAAGCAATGTCAATTCAACTCGCTACCCCGATTATGCCAAGCTGGATATCCAATGGATCATGCGCTATTACATGCAAAATTGGAATATTAATGTCTATTTTGCATTGATGAACGTGCTGAACAGAAAGAATGTTTTTTACTATGGCTATAACAGTGATGGCACGATCGAGACGGTATATCAATTCGCTTTCTTCCCGGTTGGAGGCATAGAGATAGAATTCTAAAATCGTATTTGACCGGAAGAACATTTTCTGCCATATTAGATATGGCATACAACGGTCGGAGAGAAATCCCCGACCGTTCAAACATGTGATCATTAATTCAGGAAATCGTTTTGCCCGGCAGAATATCCGTAATCGTAGTTCTTCTTGTACTGTATCTCGCACTATCAACCTTTGCACAATCCACAACACAACCAAGGGCGGATTCTTCTTGCTCTTCTCAAACCTGGGTATACATCAGCGTTGGCGGTGCAGTGCTCTTGACTGCTGTAATGTTTCATTACGATCAGCAAATCTACGATGATCTTTACAGGTGGAAGATGCGCAATACAGTGGTAAAAAAAATTAGTCCGGTAATTACTAATCTTGGTGACGGATCGTTTTCAATGGGATTGTTCGGCGGATTTGTTGGATATGGATTGATTTTCACGGATACAAAAGCGTGTGAAGTCGGAAAGATTGGTCTTGAATCATTTCTTCTTACCGGTGTGACGGTGCAATTGTTGAAAAATCTATGCGGCCGCGAGCGGCCGAGTGCGGCAACACGCGACGGCGGATTTTGGCATGGACCGTTTTCATATTTGCGTGAACCTAAAGGCGGTAGAGGAGTTTCTTCATTCGATGCATTTCCTTCCGGACATACAGCAACAGTGTTTGCCGCTGCCACAACAATATCAGATTCCTATACGGAATCCTGGGTGTCTTATACATGTTATTCTCTTGCCTCGCTTACTGCAATCAGCCGGATAACAGAGAGCACACATTGGATAAGTGATTGTTTTGTAGGTGCAATCATAGGCTTTTATGGAACGAAACTTGTCGAAAAGTGGAATTATGGCTCCGGCGATATCACACTGCTGCCGAAAGCGGATGAACATCAGTATGGATTGCTTCTCAGCGTAAAGTTTTAGGAATGATATGAAGCGATTAAGAATACTTTTCAGATTCTGGTGTGTCCTTTCTATGTATACTGTGCAGCTCTGTTGCGCGCAAAATGGAAATCAGTCAGTAGCACCAGATTCGATTTCTGCCATGAACACTGTAGCGTTCGATGAAATCCAATGGTACACGATGTTTGCCAACATACCGCGCGATTGGGGCAGGTGGTACGATATTTCTTTTCGCAAGGAACATTTGAATGAATGGCTTATCATCGGCGGATTGACCGTGGCAACCGTTTTGACTGACGACATTACTTATACACCGTCAGCTCGATTTTATCACAGCTCTTCGCAAGCAAAGAAGTGGAGCGATTTTTGTGCAAACATCGGTGATGGTACAACACAATTTGCGCTTGCTGGAGCGATGGGTGTGTACGGCCTCATGTTTAAGGATCAAAAAGCACTTCGTACAGGCAGCCAGATTGTACAAGCAGTACTGGCTTCCGGTGCAGTCATTCAAGTATTGAAACATGTCACCGGACGTGAAAGTCCATTTGTGCGCACAACGCCGACTGGCGTATGGAAAATTCTGCCAAACCAAGTGGACTATCATCGCTACGTGCCGCACTTCGACGCCTATCCTTCCGGACATATTTGCACATCCATGGCAACGGTAATCGTCGTCGCCGAAAATTATCCTGAAGTGAAATGGATTCGCCCTGCAGGGTATGCATTTACAACACTTGTCGGACTTGGAATGCTGAGTAATGGAATTCACTGGGTGAGCGATTATCCACTCGGTTTGTTTATTGGGTATTACTTTGGTATGCTTGCCGCACATCCGGAAGGAGTGCCGGTGATGGAATCGGATGATGGTCGATTGAAAGTTCATGTTCTGCCGAATATCAATCCGATAGGAACCGGTGTAACATTGTCGATGACGTTTTGATAATTAGTAAACCAGTATGGAGCGAAAGTATATATATTGTTTGATTTTTTTATTACATCGTTCTACTGTAACACTTTAGGGGCTTTTCTACTTATCTTCTCCAGATATTATTAACTCCACAACTTAAAGAACAGCTCTCGGTAATCCATTAGGGAATGGACCATCAATGAGTGAGGGAGTAAAATAATCCGTGCAAAGAACGAAAGAATGCACTATCTTAAAGATTGAGAGACTATTAAATAAACTATCTCTCGGAAAATAGTTCCCAATATGACAACATTTTTTCAGGCAACAATACAGAGCCTTGCGTGCGAATTATTCAATTCGTACGACTCCTATAAAGCAAGCGGTATTGTATCAAGCCGATTCACGCAGGCGGAAATGCTGCAATGGTTGTATCCATTCAAAGATCAGGATCTCTTTGAAAAATCTGTCTTGGGCACATCGGCTGAGGGAAGGGAAATCGCACTCTATAGCATAGGAAATGGTTCTACGAAAGCAATGTTCTGGTCTCAAATGCATGGCGATGAACCAACAGCAACGATGGCGCTTATAGACATCTTCAGCTTCTTTGCGAAGAATCCTGAACACAGTGTGACAAAAACCATCCGCGAGAAACTGAGACTGTTGGTGATTCCGATGCTCAATCCGGATGGGGCCGAACGTTTCACCCGCCGTACCGCTCAGATGATAGACATGAATCGCGATGCATTGATATTGGCGACACCGGAAGCAAAGATTTTAAAAAATACACGCGATACATATCAACCGGAATATGGATTCAACCTTCACGATCAGGAACCACGGTATACGGTCGGGACGACACAGAAAATTACGGCCGTTGCATTGCTTGCTCCGGCTCCTGATGAGTCGGGTGGAGACAATCCGGTACGGTTGAGGGCAAAAAGAGTAGCATCAATACTTGCTCAGGTATTAAATCTTTTCATTCCTGATAATCTTGCGAAGTGGGATGATACATTCTATCCAAACGCATTTGGTGAAAATATCCAGAAGTGGGGAACAAGCACAGTGCTGATAGAGTCCGGTGGATGGCGAGGGGATCCCAACAAATATTTTATTCGCAAACTCAATTGTATCGGTTTGTTGGTAATGTTGTATGCGATTGCCGTTGGAGAGTGCAGCAATGCAGATGTTGCTGTCTACGAGCAGATTCCATTTAATATGAAATTAGGATGTGATTATATCATCCGGAATGCAGTATTGAAGGCGTCTGATCAGATCGTTTCTGCCAGAGTCGATATCGGAATCAACTTTGATAAACGTATCAATGCTGCGACAGGTCAAACAAGTGATTATGCGATGATCGTGGAAATTGGCGATCTTCATGCATTTACGGCACTGGAGAAGGAAGTCAATGCCAACGGAGCTGAATTAGATGCTAATCTCATAAAGATGGAGCATCCATTCTCAATGGACAAAGTAGGGTTACTCTTGAAGCGAATGTGAACGCCATGGCTCGCAAATTACGAAATCACTCGCCTGTTCCAGTTGTCTCTCAAACATTGCTCAAACGGCAGAAAGAATTTGAAACAGAGGCATTTCCACACAAGGATATTTTATTCAATTTTGCATTGCGAACCACGGGCGACAAGGATGATGCACATGATTTGCTGCAAGAAACCTTCATGAAAGCGTTCCGCTTCTGGGATAAGTACGAGAAAGGAACCAATATCCGCGCATGGCTTTTCCGCATCATGAAAAATTCTTACATCAACCGGTACCGGAAAGAAACGCGTGAGCCTGGAATGGTGGACTATGACGACGTTGAGAATTTTTATGATTCCATCCGTGATGATAGTACAGATTCCAATGACCTTCAAAAGAGAATGTACAGCAATATGCTGAGCGATGAAGTGACGGAAGCACTGCAATCGCTGCCGGAAGATTTTCGCACTGTAGTTATCTTATGCGATATTGAAGGATTGATGTATGACGAAATTTCTGAATTTCTCAATTGTCCTATCGGAACTGTGCGCTCACGGCTGCATCGAGGCAGAAAGATACTCGAAGAGAAACTCTATGATTATGCTAAGGAGCGCGGACTGGTTAAGGAAGGGAATCTGCTGGATTAGGCTAGATACTAATCAAGATCAGTAACTCCAAAGTGCAATACAATGCCCTTCTTGTTCTCCTTATTAAAAATTTCATAAATGTTTCCTTATGAACATTTGATTATCTTTTCATTTGATCAGTACTAATTTTTTTGTTTCAACATTATTTTCCGCCTCCAATCGGTAAAAATACATACCGCTTGGAATATTGCTCGCATTCCAATACAATGAATGGCCTCCTGCTGACATTTTCTCTGAAATCAATGTCGCGATCTTTTTTCCTAATATATCAAATATTGCTAACGACACAAAAGAAGATGTAGCAAGAGTGAATTCAAATTGTGTACCTGGATTAAATGGATTAGGATAGTTCTGTTTGAGAATGTGCATCAATGGAATTGTAGAAGTCCCTTTAACAGAGGTTGCGTTTGCGTTCAATGTAATAGTCTCACCGAGGTGAACAATCAATTTATTAAGAGAGGTAAATCGTGATACCATAGCATCGCTATATGTATCTGGTGGAGGCATTGTGTGAATTGGAATATCGTGTTTTGCTTGGATCATTGCTGCAGCTTGTGTTGCTTCAGCCGGTGACATTGTGTAGATGCTATCCATTGGCAAAAGAGCATATGTAATATTCTGGCTGGCAAGATCTGCCATTTCTGGAATGTTTCCGGTATCGCCGGCGTGATAAAGTTTGATGCTATCGAATTCAAGAACATACCCAACGCATTGACTTTTCAAATGATAAGAGAGATTGCGCGGTTGGTTGTTATACGCTGCGACAGCTGTAATCTTGATGTTTCCAATCGTGAAGCTTTGGTAGACACCGCTTTTTATTGCATCCGCACTACGAATGACTTGGCAAGTCACCTTTTTTCTCACAAGAGTGAGCACATTGTGATCGCTATGTTCATGCGTAATGAGAACGATATCTGCTGAGTCGGCGTAGTCAGTGCCTGCAAATGGGTCAATGTAGATTACTTTTCCTTCCGAGGTTTTAATCTTTATGCTTGCGTGTCCCAGATATTTAAGCGAATCGGAATTAGAACCTGCTTCGCATCTTCCCATTCCTGTGAAAATGACATAAAAGAAAAATATAAAAAACTGATACCGTAAATATTTCATATCGATCTCCATTTTAGTTGTATTGATTACTAATATATTCTTTGAGTTGGATGATACCATCTTCTAGGTGTAATATTCTGTCCGCACTATTTAAAGGAAAGTTACCATGTGTGGTCACAAACAAGGTAACATTATTTTTCTTAACTAAAGAAAGCAAATAATAAATGATATTCCGCGCTGTTTGTTCATACTCGTTCCATTCAAGTGAACGCCATTTATCACTTCCCCGTCAACAATCGATAACCCAAGACGGGAGGTAAATCCGTAGCGAGAATTTTTCTTACAGTTAATTCCATGTTATACGGACTGCGGATATTTTCATACAACCATGTATCTGTATCGAAAATACCAAAACTTAAATCCGTCATTCTGTCACGCGGCTGGCCAACACTTCCAACATTAACGAGATAGCGTTTGCCTTTCGTCATACTGAAGACTCGTCCGGCGGCAGAAAATAGTGCCGGCGCATGTGTGTGTCCGATGAAGCAGAGAGATTCTGAAAAGCATTGAAACGCGGTTACTGCGGCATTTTCTTCAAGAATATATTTCCATCGTTCTGGATAGCACGGTGAAGCATGTACAAAAAGAAGATCATTTTTTTTGATGGAAAGGGAAAGTGTATGAAGGTAAGAAATATATTCTTCGCTGACCTGCTTGCGGGTCCACACAATAGCAGAACGGGCATCATCTGTGAAGTGCGAAGTGATGCTTTCGTTGAGCAGTGCTTCATCGTGGTTGCCTTTGATGACAATGCTGCACCGCTGGCGAATGAGTGCTATACACTCGTTCGGATTCGCACCATAGCCGACGATATCGCCAAGACAGATAATTTCATCCACGGATCGCTGGTCGATGATTTCAAGCGCTTTTGTCAGCGCTTCAAGGTTGGAATGAATATCGGAGATGATTGCGTATTTCATTTTCCTGATAAGTGAATATAGAAAAACGTCAAATAGAGTGCAACTGAAGTTGCTTTCGCAAAAAATGAATGATGAATTCTGTATTCAGGCAGTGATTGCATTGTGTCTGTTTATGGTTGAACTCTATGAAAACGTGCGGTATATTAACACGCACTGATAATTACTCTACACCTGAGCTTTGCTGTCATGAAAGAAAAAAAATTCATTGCGTTAACCTCCGTTGTTGCTGCGGTTTTTCTAACGGGGTTCAAACTCTATATTGGATGGCGGACGAACAGTCTTGGCATTCTCTCCGAAGCAGCGCACTCAGGTCTTGATTTGATAGCTGCAATCATCACGTTGTTTGCTGTAACCTTTGCCGACCGTCCTGCCGATGAAGACCATCAATATGGCCACGGAAAACTGGAAAACATCTCTGCCTTCGCTGAAACACTTCTCCTCGTGATCACCTGTGCCTGGATCATCTGGGAAGGTGTCAACCGCCTTCTTGTTCAAACGCACCATGTTGACACGAACATTTGGAGTTTCATTGTGATGGGCACATCGATCGTCATAGATGTCAGTCGGTCACGGGCACTCTACCGAGTTGCCAAAAAATATCACAGTCAGGCACTGGAGGCCGACGCTCTGCATTTTTCCAGCGATGTCTGGACGTCGCTCACCGTTATCGGCGGATTGTTCTTTGTTTGGATTGGATACCCGGTGTTCGATTCTATTGCTGCCATTGCTGTTGCGTTGTTGGTTCTCTTTGTCAGCTATCGGTTAGGCCGTCGTACTATCGATGCTCTGATGGATCGTGTGCCGAAGGATTTGGTAAAAGAAATTGAACAGGCAATCAAATCAGTAGACGGTGTGGAAGAACTGCGGAAACTTCGCATTCGTCCTTCTGGTGCTCATATTTTTGTAGATGCGGTTGTTGCTATCCGTCGAACTATTCCCTTTCAAAGTGCTCATGCTATTATGGACAGCATTGAACGGACCGTCCGAGCCATCCATTCCAACGCCGATGTGGTTGTTCACTCGGAGCCATTTGAAGCGAGGGATGAGACCATCATCGATAAAATTCGAATGGTTGTGATGGACAAAGGGCTTCGCGCACCGCACAACATCGAAGTACACGTGACCGACGGGAAATATTTTATAGATTTCGATGTAGAATATGCAAAAGGACTCTCGTTTGCTGAAGCACACGAAATATCATCGGACATTGAGCGGCAGATTCAGAATCAAATTCCATCGGTCGGAAAAGTGACGATTCATATGGAGGAGTATGAAGCGAACGAGCATCCTCTCCACGATGTCACAAAGATAGAAAAGGCATTGTCCTCAGAGATTCGCTCGATTACCGTGCAGCAGAAAGATGTGTTGTCATGCACGGAATTGATGCTGCTGCAGGAAGGAAATAAGTACAACGCAACACTGACAT
>Ga0182017_10004389_pt1 | contig 10485 bp, 7 predicted proteins | sample 712E3DmetaG_FD_120492 | JGI IMG/M metagenome (GOLD analysis project Ga0182017, IMG submission 120492) | Permafrost microbial communities from Stordalen Mire, Sweden - 712E3D metaG | ecosystem: Environmental > Terrestrial > Soil > Wetlands > Permafrost | place: Sweden: Stordalen | collected... | reverse complement strand
GTGGTCAGTTGTTCCCGCAGCTCGATCACTCGTACTAATGCCCATGCAAGAACCCACATCCAAAGCAGCGTGTCAAAGTGAGAAAAGGTCTCAGAAGCTCCGAGGTGCTTCTTTTTGAACGTCACATAAAAATCGAGGGTCGAGATGAAATAATATCCATAGATAAAATAGGACGCGAGCACAGCAGGGTATCGCGTGACGAATTCTCTAATAAATTCGTATATCTTTTTCATTGGAACCGCTAAGCGGACCGTTGCTCCCGAAAAAAAAGAAAGTTCGGTAGAAGGCATTTTGTAACTATCGTGTTGTGAGTAAGAACCTGTGCGCCAGAAGGGAGTCGAACCCCTAACCCCCAGCTTCGTAGGCTGATGCTCTATCCAGTTGAGCTACTGGCGCGATGAAATTGAATCAAAAAGGGCAACTCTTAAACTGACTGAGTCACCTGAAACCTATTTTCTTATCTCTTTTGGTTACGCCTTGGTAACATTTTACCATGCTTAGCATCCGTTTGCCACGGTTGTGGCGACGCCATGGTGACAAAATAGTACAAACAATTTCGACCGTTAATTTTCTCAAATTAAATTTACAAAAAAGTGCCATGACAGGCAAGCACAGGTTTGTCAAGGTTCATATTGATAGTACGCACAACCCAGATTGAGATTAGTAAAAGAAAAAATAAAAGCGTTCGATTTTATTTTTGCAATTGATCAAAATATTTCGTATATATATGTTGTCAAGGGGAGGAAACAACTTTCCTCATCAAGCGATAATCTTCTAAGTATCCGCTATCAAAAGAACGACACCTCGTGTCGTGAATCTTCTGTTGTTATACTCGCACATCAATACATTAACCGCCGAGCCAAGGAGATAATATGATCGACTATTAATATTAGGATACCTATATGACAACCTCTCAAACACCGCTACAGCAAATCATTAGCAACATTGACAACCCTCTCGATTTGTGCATCGAATATTGTAATACCAACATCACCGACGAAACCAAAGAACCATTTTACGTGGCCGTAGCTCAATACCATGTGTATAGAGCGCTACTTAAGGCGAAGAAATTATTTTCTTTATCGTTGCATGAAAAAAAGAAATCATTCAAACCGGTCAAGTTCCAAGAATTTTATCGGATGCTTGATCCATTCGTTTTCACTATAATCTCTTACAAACAACCATTGGAGCACATCATTGTATTACGAAACTTCTGACATCTATTTAGCAGGATTTCTGCAGGCATCGGAATTACCCCTGCAAACCAATCGCAGACAAGGCAGTCAGACGATATTCTGCTTCGAACAAACAGACAAGCTCATGCAGCTTGTGGAAAATTACTATAAAATGAAAGCCGTTATTAACCCACTCGCTTACGGCAGCGCCCTTAAGATTTTGAAAAATATCGTTTATCAACAGAAGAACACTTATAATTATTATGACAACTCAAACATCAACCACCAATCACGAGAGGTTAGTTAAGCTATCACTGCACTCGCTCGATTATACGGGTAAGGCAGTGAACTATATTCCTACAGACATAAAGGCCTCTTCACTCGAAGAGATATTCAAATCCCAGAACTACAGCCCGATTGTTTGGGCCAATCATTACCGCACACTTGCGAATTTCAGGACCGCGTATGGGTTCTGCGTAGACATCGATGGTACAATGACCATCGAGGACGCGGAATCGATTTTGAAAAAAAAGAACCTGAACTACGCCCTTGTAACGACGAGAAGTCACACGCCTGAATCGCACCACTTCCGCATATTCATTCCCTTTAGTCAGCGTATCTTTACATACTTCAAGTATCTGGAAGCCGCAAAGAAAGTCGATAAGCTCTTTAACAACACATGTGATGAATCGGTGTTTGATGGAGCCCGACAACTTTTTGGATCGCCAGAAGATGCCTACTACAGTGCATGCTGGACGGGACATGACTTTGATGTTAGTGAACTCGTCGGAATCGATATGTCAGCTGTAAGGTATGGCATTGGCGATTGGGACAATAACTTGACTGTGCAAGACTCCAAAGGCAAAGAGTTAGCAGCAAAAGACATTACTGTAAAGACTCCGATATACTGCCCATGGCATGATGACGAAACTCCATCGGCGTTTATTGAGTTCAGCGAAAAGAGCAAGAACTGGTTTATCCATTGTTCTGCTTGCCACAAAACGTTCTGGAAAACAAAGCTGGTGCCTCCAATCGACGAACGTTGCGAAGATTTTTGGTCACACAGTAAGGGTATTTATGAAGCCGCTATCGTAGGGGAAGAGTTCTGTTTCAAAGAAATAGGCGAGAAGAAGTTTTATGTAAATGTCGGAGCAGTGGATAAGAAGGACCAAGCGAATGTCTACTCGTGGCTGGTCGAAAACCAACATGTCAAACTTTTACGGAGAATAGACTCGCTCGGGGATGCACGCATAAGTAATAGTATGTTCGAAGTAAAAAAGGATGACGGAATAATCGAAGTGCACTACGCCCCGATCGCTGTTGATATCGAAAATAACCAGTTCGTCGAAGATTACTTGCAATCAACTTTTAAAGAGCACAAGGATTTCATAAAAGAGTGGCTTGCCGGCTATTGCTACACGAACCATCGACCTTTGCCGACGCTGATACTTGTCGGCAAAAGAGGAACCGGCAAGAATACATTCGCAGAGATGGTGGCGGAGATCTATAAGCCGCTATCCACCTTCTGGCAGGTAAGCAAAGATACTTTCAATCCGGCTTATGAGAAGAAGCTGTTGATCGCCGATGAGACGCTTACTGATGACAAACGCAATTACACGGAGCTAAAACGGATTGTTGGTCAGAACGAACATAACGTAAATAAGAAATACACACCGCACTACATGGCGAAGAACAACATGAATGTGTGCATCTTGTCCAACCGGTTATTGCCGATATTTGTGGAAAGCTCGGAGATGCCAAAGTCACCGGAATCCAATCAATTCTTTGTATATGAGTTTCCAGAATTGGTGGGACCGGTTGACGCACAGCTTGCCTTGAAGCTAAAACAACGAATCGGATTATATCTGAGGACTGTGCTAAAGCGTGAGTATGAGCGAATGGACATGAGTTCTTTCCGGTATGGCATGCCGGTACCGATCACAAGTGCGGAGGCTCGGCTATTTAATAGTTCTGTGTCCGATGAAGACAGCCTTAAAGACAAGTTCATACATGAGTTGATCGAGAAGCTGGAGAAGGATGCCAACTGGACGGAAAGGGAACACGTGTTGGACGGATTGATAACATCAGAAGTTTTTGGAGACTTGAAACTTCAGGATAAGGACAAAAGGACAGTTGTTCACAGGATGCGCGAACTTGGTCTGCTTTCCGGAGACGAATCCGGACGAGTGAAGATCAACGGCCTCAGGCGCTATTGTTACAAGATGTTGGATCCTCTGAAGAAGAGGATAGAAGCGGATTTAGAAACTGGCTGCTTCAAGCCTAAGCAGGCAGCGTAACAGCCACCATTTCACCCGCATAAACATTGGTTAGTGGCTGTAGTGGCTGTTGTGGCTGTTCGTTTTTGACCTTGTATTGAAATATTATTCTTATGTATAGTATGATATAGATATACATATAAGAGATCGGAAAATGGGCAGTCACAACAGCCATTACAGTCATCAGCCTTTATTTACGGGGGTTTTTGGTGGCTGCTCGTTACAATGGTACAGCCAGAGCAGCCACCACTTCCATCCGCTCGAATAACTGTACCAGCTCTGTGCTTTTTGAACTCCTAACGTGCTCAGTATATGAAGAAGAAACCGACCGGTAAACACACAGTCGATATCGATATTTTGGGCTTGCGCTGTCTAACGTAGGATGGGGCAACAACTTAGTCGCCTTTCAGCACCAAGCAAGAGCAAAGGATGCGAGAATGTCTCTTATGTGAGCCCTTCTGACACCAAACTAATGATCTCTCAAAATGACTAAAATTCAAATTGCTGCGAACTTGCCAATCACGCATGCCTTGGTACCCAGTCGAGTTTTTCGCCTTTGTTGCTGAAACGTAATACACCATAGGCTTTGTCTTTGACGGCTCTCTTGAGATCACCCAGACGTATAGCGTCAATCGGGTTCTCTTCTTTTCCCTCATCACTGATGTCAAGCTGCTCGGCGAGTAAAAGCCAGCGCTTGACGGGAGTATTTTCCATGTAAGCTTCCATCGGTTTCTCAGCTGCATCAAAATATCCACAGATAATGTTGTAATGATAATCTGTGTGATGTATCAAGATAGTATTCTTGCTGCGGACCATACTTTTAATATCAGCATACATATTTTCGTAGTTGGTAGAATTTATTGGTGGGAAGGAGGATCTGTCCAGGTAGATATCTTCTGATCCTCTGAGACCGTTCTTCGCCCTGAATTTCCTGAACCATTTCAAGATAATATCGTTGCCGGGTTCCTCTACACCTGAGCTCCTGGCTTGAAACCCTAATTCGCGCGCGAGCTGTTCCTGCGTGATAATTCCTAACTTTTGTGACCATAGAAAATTTACTACACACGTGAGTGATGTTAATCCGCAACTCGCGTCATATTGTGGTCGCGAAAGGCATTCGAGAATCCTATTGTTGACATAGCGGTCGTGAAATCCATAGCTCGGCGATCTACCCATAAAATCCTCCTAAGATCTTTGCAGTGACTTGTAACATATGTGAATGCGATTTCCAAACGGCATTGGTAGAAAAATAATCCTACTAAATCCTTCCACACTAAATGACCAATTAGTAGGTGGGTTCAACCAGAGCCAAATTACCCTTTGCAGTCCAGGTTTCGCCCTCATTATTTTCTTGATGAGAGATGCACGAAAAATTTAATATAGCGTTTGCACCGCGTAAATGAGCGTTATAACATATTTCCCACTTTGCAGATTCCGCGTCTTTGTGACGATGTCTTGTTTCAATATATTCTAAGGCTTGCTTAATTTTGCGACCTTCTATGTTTGCAGATTTGACGGCAATGACTTTTGCAGCTGCTTCAACTCTCCACTTACTACAATGTGGGCACAAATCGTATGGATCACCATAATGTTCATGACGAAGATCAAAATCGATGGTACTGTCCCGATGATTCTCACACAAATAGATTCTCCCGCCTCCAATCATTTCACACACTGCACACCAATGCTCAGTCTTAAATATTAAACCAGAACTTGAATCTTTTTCACAGAAATGACATTTATTAGAAGGTATTCCGCTTAATTTCCGCCTCTCAGCCTCAACTTGCTTGACCGCTCTCTCCACATTTCCGTAGGCGGAAACCAGTATCGGGTCTCCATTCAACACTGCAGAACCTTGGGCAAAGAGAAGGAGTCCGCCTTGCTTAGGCTCCATGTTGGATATCTTCTGTTTCAGAGTAAGGTAGAATTCATGAGTCTCTTCCCAATCATGAGATAACCTTGATATTGCCATAGAATAAAACTTCGACAGTGGGCTTGGAAAGAAAATTCGACGGAACCAGTCTTGAGCTTCTGTGCGAGCGAATCCACACCGCCGCTTCTTTAGAGTATAGAAGTTACATATTCCGGACGTGAGCATTTCATAGCGTTCCATAAACACGCCGCGGAAAGAGGTAGATATAATAGATAAATCTTCGATAGCAGAACGGAGATGACGTTTCTTGATCCACATAGTAATCTCTTTGCCCGTGAAACTGCCAATGATGGAACCAAGAAGAGTGCTTACTGCTGGAATGATGATTGCTGATGCTCCGCCGGTTACTGGCGCAAGTGCAAGTCCGAGAGCCATGCCGGCATTTCCACCTAAGAGTACTCCAAAGCCAACTCCGGCAGTATCTAATGCGGTGTGCTCAATTGCTGTACTCATATCTTTGTCTCCCCGCACTACACCGATAGTGTTCCTTGTGGCTGAGATTACGAGAGTGATGAGCGGAATGTGGTGCATGAAATCGCCCAAATCACTCATACCTGCCATAGAATCTTGAGTTGCATGAAACGCATCTTGTGAAGAAAGGTCAGGATCAACTATTACTCGGGAATTGTCGCCAAAAGCGTCCGCCATTTCCCTGTTTGTCCAAACGAGAATGTTTGGGTCGCTATCGAGCTTATCTTGTATGTAACTCGGATTGTCCGTGATGGCAAAATCCACATGATGTCCGTTTACGGTTGCATCAAAGTCTGGGTTTGTTCCAGATTCAGGTACCTTGAGCGAAATTCCCGAATGGGCGATTCGGTCGAATGCCTGCTCTTCCCCGGTGTAGCCTTTGTATTTGTGGATCATTTGGCGCCATGCCTGAGTGCCTGACTCGGAGTCGATAATATGTGACTTCATGTATCCCATCAAGTCACCAAGGTTCTCAAAGTGCTGAGAGTGATGTAGATGCTCAATGCCTTTAAGGACAAACGGATCGAGTCTTGATGTGCTATATAAGACATCAAAAAGTGACACTCCCACCGCAGTGACTGACTCGACGCCAAGCATTTTGGAGACTTCATGCCGAGTGCTATCATCTGCTGAAAGGTTCTTAAGCAAGTACCGTTTGACTTTTACATGGTGCCTCGCCGATAAGAGTAGAAAAAAAATCAGCGTCACACACAAACAAATGACGGTGAAGGATGTTGTTGACAATCGAGATAATTCAATCATCTGCAGGTCTCCTTCTGTAATTTGAGTATATTGATATGACTTGTTTAACTATACCATTCGTCGGGTTTTGCCATCTAACCGGAAGTTACTTTACCACCACCAGCTTCTTCGTCTGCACAAAACTGCCAGATTCCATCCTATACAGATATACACCCGATGCGAGACCTGAAGCATCGAACGTGACTTCGTAAACACCGGCATCTTTGTCGCCATCGACCAATTCAGCAACTTTCTGTCCAAGCGCATTGAAGACTGTGAGCGTCACATGTGAACGAGTTGCTACTGAGTAGCTGATTGTTGTGGATGGGTTGTAGGGGTTCGGGAAGTTCTGTTGTAGCGCAAACTTTTGTGGTGGTCCAATCACAACTTCAACATTGCCGTGATACTCAAATTTGCCATCGCGATCTATTTGTTTTAAGCGATAGGCGTAACGACCCATAGTGATATTTCGATCTGTAAAAATATATTCTTTGGGTGCATTGGATGTTCCTGCGCCTTCAACAAAACCAATCTTGATCCAATCTGTTTGTTGAACGGTGTTCTTTCGTTCAATCTCAAAACCATAATTGTTGATTTCGGTAGCAGTTTGCCAGTCTAATTCAACACTCAGTGAAATTGGTTTAGCAGCAAATGAAACAATTTCGACAGGACTTGTTGCCAACGATGAACCTATTGTCAAAGCACTATCAAGTTGTAATGAACTAACTAAAGCATCTATTGGAGTACCATCTATCATATTATTTCCATTGTTGTCACTCCATAATGCTACCAGTAGATCATACGTACCTGGTGCTATAACAAAAGGAACAACAAAATTGCGTGTTTTCGTCTGTGTTCCTGAAACTAATGATACAGATGTATCATTAGTTGGATCACTCACATTCCAAGCTGAAGTACCTGTTAACGTAAATGATGCACCTAATAACACCGTCATGCTTTCAGTAGAGTTAATGGTATATGTTAATGTATCCGTTGAACCTTGGCTGGTAGCAGTAGGTGATACTGAAATATTTGTAATTGTGGCGTTTGCTTGTGGAGTAGAAGTGTTCGCTATACAAATACCAGTATAATAGTGTTGTAATAACCAGTCGTATGCTTTCCCTTGACTTGCAAAATCTTGTATTCCTCTTTGACACATTCCTACTCCATGCCCAAAAAGGTAACCTGCAGTATTAGCAGTAGAGATAGTTGTTTCGCAACATGGTGTTTCCGTTGTGGAATTACAACTTATATGACCGCTGCAGGGTACGCTTCTTAAATAAGCGACATAACTTCCACTTTGATTACAATTTGTATTAGGAGCCCAAACACCATTTTCAGAATTTTGAGTATAGTTTCCATTGCATCTAGCAGAATATTTTGCATCAATAACATTACCATCATACAAAATCACTTGTGTTGAAGTGATAGCAGCAGCAGTAGAACAAGTTGCGCTAATAGTAGAATTATATGCTTGACCACAATTAACAGCTAATCCTTGATTATATCTATTAAGTGAAAATGTACGAGCAGCTACTGCCTGCGCTTTTTTTGCCTCAAGCACTCCAGAAAAAAAACCAATTTCACCCTGAACAACACCTGCGACATAATCATCAAAGTTTATTAAAATACAATTTGTCCCTGTGCAAGAGGTGCCACTACATCCTGTACCCGTACAACTATTATAGCCATTGATTAAATTAGAAACACATACTTGTATTGGTACATTATAATTACAAGATAATAAAGATGATTTATTTACTGCATTTTTATTTACTTTTTTTTTATTGTCTTCATTTATATTCTGATAATCCATTGCCTTTTCGATTTCATTTTTTATTTTTTCTTTCATTCCTTTCTTTTCAAGTAAAATTAATTCTTCATTAGTTAGATTATTTTTTGTTAATTCAAAATTAGAATTAGCCGTATCATTTTTTTCAACTACTACGAACATGCTTATCATTTCTTCGTAGCCCTCAATATTTGCTGTTACCATAAAATAATTTGGTTCAATGTCCAACGGAACAGTAATGGAATACTCTCCATTATTATTTGTTTTTGCTTCAGTCTTTAAGTCAACAACATCTTTCATCGGTCTAATGCTCTTTGCTCCATTATCAAGAATATCAACAATTCTTTTAAACACTTTAATTTGAACATTGGATAATGGCTTTTCTGTAATATAATCAGTAACCCTACCAATGATAGTTCCGTAGTAAGAATTTGTTTTTTGATTATTCTGCGCCTGCCCATTTACTACCATAGAAAAAGAGAATAAAAAAAGAACAGCAAAAAGGTTGTTGAAAGTTTTCATTGTTCCTCCTAAATATTTGCCAATGAGCAATTGCAGTTAACTATCTCAAAACGCAACCTAACGGACCGGAGCTAAGCTGCGGCAACGTGCAGCCGGAATTAAGTAGCTCATCGCGCGCGTGGTGATGCGTTTAGTTGTCATGAACTGCGTTTTGTTTTGTCTTCTGGTGAACTCATCGCCGCGCGGCGAAAAAGCACGCCGTATTTTCCGTCAGCTTGAGCGACTGGTTAGGCATTTGCTTTAAACTACTCTACAATTAAAAACGCCTCGTGTATTGTTACACCAAAAGAAAAACCTCCACTTTTACCATTTACTACACCAAAACACATTTTACCTTTAGTACCACTTGGGTATTTATTTTTATCTATGACAAATGTTATAGTGTCATTTGAACGTTTGGGTAGGAAACCAACAAAATCGGAAATACCTTGCCAACTATTAAGAGAATTGGCCCCCGGAGTATTTAGATCGCCAATCCAAATTTGTCCTCCATCGGCATAAACATTATCACTAGTAGAATAAATAACTTTCACTTTTGCTGTCAAATTAGTAGGTACCGTAAGCGTACTTGGAAAAATATAATTGTTAGAGTAAACAGCATTACCTGCGTTAGTTGTATAAAAGCCGGCGGACAGGTCACTGAGAACGCTGCCAGACCAAAATGGTTTCAGAGTATCAACAATTTGCTTGTGGTCGCCTTCAACAAGATAATATGAATGGATAGTACTATCATAGTCAGTTTTTTTGATCATAAACTGATAATTTCCAGAAGTTAAATTTGAAAAAGTGTAGGGTGTTGTTTTATCGGAAGAACTTCCATTTACGAGGATTTGCGCGCCGGTTGGCATTGAAGATATTGCTACCGATATGGTTTTGGGGTCATTCGTATCAGTTGGATTTGTTGTATCTGTTGGACTGTTGTTTTTACTACATCTTGAAAATAAGATAGTAAATACGAGAACGAACAAAAAGGATGTAAGGCGTTTCATAATATTACTCCTAATTATAATTCTGGTAACGTTTAATTTGTTATTTTTAGTATTCGCACGCTCCTGTTAAGCAAATGCCTAACGGACCGGAGCTAAGCTGCGGCAACGAAGTGCCGCAGCGACGGAATCCAGTCCGCGCGTGGCAAGTCATGTCCAATAGTAGCTGGTTGTTTCGCGCGCATTAAATCACCAACGGCTGGTTCCGTCAGCTTGAGCGACTGGTTAGGTGGCAAGGTCAGTTGGTTAAGCTGCACACACCTTCGCACTAAGAATGCTTCGTTTTTGATTTTGGTTATAAACATAGCTCCCAACTATGATTGCCAGGAAAGTTTCCGTATGAGATGATACCACTTTCTTGCGGCGATTGCAATTAGATAATCTGACTGCTTATAGATTCATATCTTTGGAAGCTTGAATCAAAAAACGAAGCTTGAATTACTGAAACTATTTCTTTCTTAGTGAACCCAAGTTTCTTTTTGCCACCTAACGGACCGGAGCTAAGCTGCGGCAACGAAGTGCCGCAGCGACGGAATCCAGTCCGCGCGTGGTAGGTCACGTCCAATAGTAGCTGGTTGTTTCGCGCGTG
>Ga0182017_10004388_pt1 | contig 10486 bp, 6 predicted proteins | sample 712E3DmetaG_FD_120492 | JGI IMG/M metagenome (GOLD analysis project Ga0182017, IMG submission 120492) | Permafrost microbial communities from Stordalen Mire, Sweden - 712E3D metaG | ecosystem: Environmental > Terrestrial > Soil > Wetlands > Permafrost | place: Sweden: Stordalen | collected... | reverse complement strand
TTTTCTTTGGCGTCCTGAAGTATGGATACGACGCAAAACTTCTCTTTATACTTCCTATGGAATTCTCCCAAGCACGTAAAGAGATCCGTTGGTACGGAAACCTCCCCTCCACGGTTTTCACGAGATCTCCTATCCCTTGAGATTCTTTCCTCCTCCTCTCGCCCTAACTGGTAATTTTTGATTGCATTGGCGATGATGTTGGCCAGTGATGACTGATCCCGCAGAAAGATCGAAACTGCCGTGGTCAATGATAAGTTCGGTTTGCCAAAGTCCGGCGGGAGGGTAAATGTGAGCGGATGCGCGTGCCGAGGCAGCAAACTTGCACCATCATCGTGTATCTCGAGGATCACTGCCTCTGGAGGGAAGGTCTGTTCAAAGAAGGCCGACCTGCGGAAGGAATCGTAGAGATCGTGACCGCTATGACCGAGATTTAAGACTTGGAAGCGTGGGTCAATTCTCGATAGTCGACGCTGGAAAACCGAAGTCGCCATTGAATCAGGTGGTACCTGCATTGCCTCAACATACGAACATCCCAAGACAAACACGTACCGGGAGGACTCTGAGACAACGACTTCTGTTCCGGGCAGCCCCAGGTTGTTTCTCTGAAAGATATTGCTCCCACCTTCAACCATCCAATATTTGGAATGAGGGAAATAGATGTTCTCAACGCCACCGTCAGAACTCCGGATGCCAAGTACCTTTCTGTCGACGCCATACTTCGGGTAGTGCAGGATATTGCTCACGAGAAGCTCAGTGAATAGGGACGCAATCAGTAACGCGACGAGCAAGAGGAGGGCCTTTTTCATCTGAACCACCACTAACCGATTGTTACAAATGTGAACGAGATGGACGTGCCGTTGAACCAATGCCGGCTATTTGTTCTCGCAAGGTGCCAGACAAGGCGTTTCAGAACAAAGATACGATTCGTGCACAAGAAAACAAAGGCATCGTAATTCCTTCTGGATCAACCTGAGACCGCAACGAAATCTTGAGATAGGACAACATATATACTCTTTCCCGAGGTGTGTGTGATATATGTCATGCCTTATCCGGTGGGACGAGCCCGGCTGGATCTTCGGGGTTGTTCAACAGCGTAGTCAGATGGGGAGAAAGAGAGATGGGAGCGCGATGAGCGTGTGAGTATGCGCCCGTCTCTGGAGAGCCCGGTGTGAAGACGTACGCGGGGGCGGGAACCAGAGAGAGTTGGACGTAAAAGGTGAGCAGTTACTGTTCCTCTTGCGTGAGCCCAATGACCTTCTTTTATCCAGTTTCCTTACGCAAATGATGTCTTTCCGTACTGCGGTATTGCGGCGAAATTCGCCATGCATGTTTTGAAGGCTCTCTCGTTCTGTCGTATTTCATCCTTTTTTGAATTCTCTGCTGGGTTTCTGAAGGCTTCTGTGTCGACAGTAGACCCTCCAGTGCTCCCCGTCACCCACTTCTTCTCTGGGCATATGTATTTTTCACTTGACCTCGGAGATGCAATTCAATAGCTTTTTGTGAGGCACCTCTACCTAGTTCCCCCAGAGATGCCCCAGAGGTGTTGGATTGCGTCGTGAAGAAATACGACAATCAATGTTGCCGCCCAAATACAGCGGTTCTCTACATGTTTTCTGTCCTCTATGTCATTTCGCGGAACAATTCCCGAGAGGGCGGAGATTTCCATCTCAAGGAATGGAGCTACACGGAGATGACCCATCTCGTCAAGCGATTGGGATACTCACGTCGTGATTCATATTGATATGCCAAGAATTTCCTATTCAAATATCCGTGAAGCGCCTTCATTGTTGCCGAACGACTCCTTGATCGTTTGTCAGCAAGCATCAAGAAAGTGGCATCAAAAGTGTGATGTCAAACATAACATTAGCGTTCGTACGGAGATCAAATATTGTAGTCCATCATCCTGTCAATTGCCATGAATTGTGATCCAAATCGTCGACTTGGTACTCAACAATCAATCTGTATTTTCGGTTTGCACATAGGCAATGCGCTGCGAGGCAATGTGATTGGAGGAGCAGAGCTACAATTGGCTCTCTTGGCACGGGGGTTGGCTGATCAAGCTATTCCGGTCACCGTGGTGGACCCGGAGATGAACTGCAATCTCCAACTTGGCCCCTTCTTAACCGTCAATTCTGTCCCCAGATGGTATGAGGGGTTCCGAGGTCTAAGGCTCTTCACCACAAGGATCCCGAGATTGCTGAACTCATTAACAGCGGTCGGTGCAGGGTTGTATATCACACAAGGGGTATCGTTTCTATACCTTCTGGTGCTACTTGCAGCCCGTCGTAGTAATGCGAGGTACGCACTAGTCATGGCTTCTGACACCGATGTTCAAGATACCCGCTCACGATGGCAAAAGAGCTACAAGGGCGACCATTCACTCTGGCGCTTTTTGTCAACAGCTCTTCCCAATGAAATCGCCCTACCTATTTTGAAACGTTGTGCCGATGTTCTGTTCGTTCAGAACGACTATCAGTTTCGACGAGCATTCTCATCTGGGCGGCAAGTCATCAGGTTGAATAATCCGATCGATACTACATTATTCAGTATTAGCCCTAGCGTCTCAAGGAGGGACATCGTGATCGTGGGAGCTCTCTCTGCACGCAAGTCCCTGCATTTCCTCGTTCCGGTGGTCAAGGAGCTTCAACATATTATGTTCAACTTCATCGGGCAAGTAGAAGATCCTGCAGGAGACTCAGTGAGGCGAGAGCTCTCGATTCTCCAGAATGTTGTGCTTCATGGACAAATGGGCAGGGTGCAGACTCTTCAGGCAATGGCAGCAGCAAAGGCACTCGTCAACACGTCACTTGCCGAGGGGTTTCCGAACACATTCCTGGAGGCTTGGGTCCTCGGCACTCCCGTAATATCGCTCTTCGTTGATCCAGGGGGTGTTATCGAAGCCAATCGTCTTGGATACGTGTGTCAAGGCAACATCGAACGATTTAGTAATTTGGTCCAGCAAGCTTCATATGACATCGATCTTGATCACTGCAGGCAATACGCTTTGACGAATCATTCTGTGGCTCATGCTGTCGATACAATTCGATCCGTTCTTGAGGGACAGGTGCAAAGCAGTGAATCGTCATAAATTACGTAAGCCGGCGATAAAAGTGGTTCGAAAACGACTGCGTTTCCCAACAACATGACGCCATCGTCAATCTTTCTGGGACGCAAACATATGATGTCGTGAGGTGTTTCTCGGAGTTGCCGGCTCGGGAGCTTCAAGGGCGTCGAATATCGAACCGCGCAAATCGGCGAGGACCGCCATGTTTACGGGGGGCTACTCAGATCCGTGAGTCTGGACAGCAACGTCTGACGCGAACGTCGAGGAGACCGAACGACATACTGAAACTATTTCGCAGGGGCAAAACGAGTGAGACGAACAATGAGATCCCTATTGCAGCATGGCTATCAAAAGGTGCATTCCCACCTGCCGGGGGGGACTGCAGACTCCCTTACGGATTTCGTATTCTGGATGTTGCGCAGACCGAGAATTTATCACGACGCTGTACGACATCCACAAAACGGACTCCGCCGTGGCTCTGTGACATTCTCCGCTGACTTCGAAATGGCTTGGGCTTTACAGTATTCGAAATCTTCTAAGCCGCGTACCGTTGAGTTAGGGATGCAAGAGCGAAAACAAGTGGCAGAAATCCTGGCGGTTTGCGAGGAGCGCATAGTCCCGGCGACATGGGCAACCGTCGGCCACCTCTGTCTCTCAAGTTGCAGCAGGAGTTCAAGTGGGATTGCACACCCGCATTTGATTCGCCATAAGCACTTTGAGAACGACCACTGGAATTTTTCCTCTGGTGATTGGTTCCAGAATGACCCATGCACGAATGTTGATACTGATCCAGCATGGTATGCTCCAGACCTTGTGGAGGCAATCGTCTCAGCGAGGGCGAAACATGAATTGGCATCGCACAGTTTTTCGCATGTAAATTTTGGACCAGATTGTCCTCCCGAAGTCGTAGCATCTGAGTTAGATGCGTGCATCCAGGCTATGGAGCCCTTTGGCGTACGTCCAACAACTCTCGTGTTCCCCGGCAATCACGTGGGCAATCTAAACGTCATCGCAGCAAAAGGATTCAAGGCTGTGCGCGCCTTTCCTTTCTCCACCGCAGAAATCTCGCTTCCGATTAAGATCCACGACGAACTTTGGGGTGTGCATTCATCGATCGGAGTAGACAAAGGCACAGACTCGGTGAATCTGGAAAGGCGACTCTCGATGCTGAAGGCCCATGTCGAAAAAGCGATGACTCATAAACTCTCCGTCCATTTCTGGTTTCATCCCAGCCTTTCAGAGATCCGGATGCGCGCTCTGCTTTTCCCATTGATTCGTTACTGCGCAGAGCTACGCGATCAAGGGAGGATTGATATTTTCACAATCGATCGCCTTGTGGAAGAGACTCGGCTGGCGATCGATGGACAACCTCATGTCTGAACATTTCAGCGTTTGGCCATGGCACTATACTGACGTCAACCGCAGTGTGCTGCGCGACATTTGTTGTGCTGAAGGGGTGGTTCATCTCGACTAGGGTGCCAGTGAAGCCCAACGGGCCCTGGTTTGTCATATCAACCTTTGGAGACGAGTCGCGGAGAATCAATGAAAGATATGTCTTCACTTCACGGGGGTGAAAGGATTAGAATCCTTGAGATCATTGATTCGGTCAGTGTTGGGGGAAGGCAGCGCCGATTCGTTGAATTGCTCAAAGCATTAGCACAAAGAGACGATTTACAAGTCGAGGTCGTTCTCTTTGATTCCAACATACACTATCGAGACATCTTAGGCCTTGGGACAAAGATTCATTACGCCGTTCGCCACTACAAGCGCGACCCTCGACCTTTGGCGGTGATCGCCAACGTGTGCATGGGCTTCCATCCGCATATCCTTCACGCCTGGGACTCGATGACAGCCATGTACGCTGCACCTATTGCACGGTCGCTTGGCAGGCGATTCGTGAACGGCATGATTTGTGACGCTAACCCTGACGTAAAGCCATTCACGAAACAGTATATACGGTCGCGCGTGACATTTCCTTTGTCGCATGCGATTGTCGGAAATTCAGCGGCTGGTCTCAAGGCTTACGCCGCGCCTGCAGCAAAGTCATACGTAATACATAATGGATATGACTTTTCACGAGTGCGGAATCTTGAGCCTATCGAACGCGTTAAGCATATGTTCGACATACGCACAACCTCAGTTGTGGGAATGGTTGCAACATTCTCTCCATTGAAAGACTACTTGACCTATTTCGAAGCAGCAGCGATCATATTGGACAATTTACCGGACGTTACTTTTGTTGCGGTAGGCGATGGAGAGAAGCGGGAACATCTAGAGGGGGTCTACAAAAGAAGATTTCCTGATCGAGTGCGGTTCGTGGGCAGGGTAGAGAAAGTTGAGTCACTCATCCAAGTCTTTGACGTCGGGGTGTTAGCCTCCACTCCTTTCGGGGAGGGTATTTCAAATGCCATTCTTGAGTATATGGCGATGGCACGACCAGTGGTCGCGACTGCATGCGCTGGGACGAAGGAACTGGTGATCGATGGCACGACGGGGTATCTGACGAAAGTAGGTGACAGTGCAGACCTGGCGGATAAGATAGCTCGGCTCTTGGCGAATTCACAGTTGAGAAAGAAAATGGGGGGGTGTGGATTGGAAAGAGCGCGGACCCTCTTCGATCTAGCGACGATGAGTAGAGCATACGTGGATCTCTATTCACAAATTGTAAGCCGAGCATAATGCATACATCCCAGATCCAGGTACTTCACGTGTGCATGCAGCACCGAGAGGCAGAGAGGTAATCATGCGATACGTCCCAAGTTCTCTTGTAAGTCTCTTTAACACAACGCCGATCTGGGTCCGCTCGATTGCGAGCACGCTCTACGGGAGCCTCAAGAAGCGACGGGAAAAGACCGGGAAATTCTGGAGGTATTTTCATGAAGTGGAGAAATCGCAATGGTGGCCAGCATCCAGGCTTGAAGAACTGCAGTGTCAGAGACTGCGGGCGCTGATTCTCCATTCGTCCCAGAATATCGAATACTACAAACACATGTTTGCTGAGTACGGTATCAATCCCAGCCAGATACAGACTCCCAATGATCTGAAGATACTGCCGACGCTGAGTAAGGAGACCGTCCGAAACGAATGGCCGCGACTGATGGCACCCGGATACCGGAGAAGCAGGTTACGTTCAGAGTCAACATCAGGGACAACTGGAACGCCGCTTACGGTATGGATGACGGACGAGACGTATCTTCGGCAGAAAGCGGTTCAGTGGCTTCAATACAGCTGGGCTGGATATACGGGCCGGCAGTGGGTGGGCGTTTTCGGCGGATACAAGATCGTGCCATTGACAAGACACAGACCACCTTTTTGGATCGTGAACCACGCGGGAAGGCAGGTGCACTTCTCGACATATCACCTCAATCCCGATTTCCTCCCCCACGTTGTCGCGAAGTTAGAGTCGTCGAACATTCAATATCTGATGGGGTACCCTTCCGCGATCGGGATCGTGGCTCAGTATCTGGCCTCCCGCAACCAATGCGTTTCGCTGAAAGGCGTATTTCTCAGTTCGGAACCCATCTATGATTGGCACGTCGAGGCGATCCGTCAGGGATTCGGTTGCCGCGTGTTCAACTATTTCGCAGCGACCGAAAAGGTGGTCTCCGCAATAAGCTGCGGTCACTCTCTCAATCTGCATGTGAACGAGGAAATCTGCATTCCGGAATTCACTCCCGCCACACTCGTCGATGGCAGACGAGTCCTTCTCGGAACATTGCTCACAAACTACGCAATGCCCTTGATCCGTTACGAATTGCACGACGTATCCTCAGAAGTGCCCACCCCGTGTCCGTGCGGCAGAGCTCATGGATTGATCGGCCCCATAGACACAAAGGCAGAGGACTTTATTGTCACTCCCCACGGTTCACTTGTGTCCGCGTCGCTCCTGACCTTCCCATTCAAGACAGCACGGGGAATTATCGCATCACAGATTGTGCAACTCGATCTGACCACGCTGATGGTGAATGTTGTGACCAATGAACTCTTCCGGCCGGAGGATGCAACAAAGCTCTGCGCAGACATCGGTTCTTGCGTGGGGGATGAAATGCGAATCGAGATCACCAGGGTCGCAGATATCCCGCGGACCAACAATGGCAAGTTCAAATTTGTCGTGTCCGCCCTTTCGAAGGATCATGTCCTTGATTTGCTGGCGTAGAGTTCTACGATGATCGGTCCCACACATCAATCTCGCGGCAGCGACATTTGCTGCGCAGACAACCACAACGACGAGATGCGAATGTCAACGGATGACCGCGAAACATACTGGCAGTCACTGAAATCGCTCGAGGAGTGGGTGATACGCAACAACCACAAGGCCTACGATCCTTTTGACGGTCTCTCTTCATTCCTTCGACCGTTGACATTATATCGCAAGCTCACTCAGCAAGTACTCCAGCAATTCATTCGACGAAATCCGCTCAATCTGCGCCCGCTTCTCGGCATTAAGCCTCATACGAGTACGAAAGGCATGGGATTTTTGGCGGGGGGGTACCTAAAACTCTATGAGCTGACCGAAGACGACTCGTACAGGACAAAGGCAGTCTCCTGTCTTCAATGGTTGATGGACAACTCTTCTCGAGGATATTCCGGATACTGCTGGGGTAACGACTTCGATTACATTTCTCGCGGCTATTATTTGCGTAAACATGGACCCACTATCGTATGGAGCAGTCTGATCGGCCACTTCTTCATTGAAGCCTACAGGGTTTTGAGGGATACGAAATACCTTGACGTGGCATCCAGTGTCGCTGACTTCATCTGTAAAGATCTGACAAGGATTCCTGCCCCGGTCGGCCTATGCTTAAGCTACGTGTGTAACAGCGATGTCGCTATCCACAATTCGAATCTTCTCGGTGCGAGGTTGCTTGCTGAAGTATACAAAGAGAATCCTCGGGACGGATACCTCAAGGTAGCAACAGAAGCGGTCCGCTACAGCGCCAACGCACAATTGCCAAACGGTGCGTGGTACTACGGTGAGGAGAAGAAGTTTCACTGGATCGACAATTGGCATACAGCCTACAACCTTGATTCTCTACTGGATTTTCAGAGAAACACGGGTTCCACAGAATATGAGCCCTGCATGCTGAGAGGGCTGGATTTCTACATCACGCACTTCTTTCGGGAAGACGGTGCCCCAAAATATTATTGGGACAGAGCATACAAATTCGACATTCAGAGTTCGTCCCAGGCCATTGACACACTCTTGCTGTTTGGCGCATACCTTCACCGACCGGAATTGACAGAAACGGCAAAAAGGGTGGCGGATTGGACGATCCGGAATATGCAGGACGAGTCGGGGTACTTCTTCCTGTGGAAGAACAAATGGTTCACAAATCGGACCCCCACATTCCACTGGGGCGGGACAACCATGTTTCACGCCCTTTCACACTTGCTTCTGACAATGAGATGAAACTGCTCAGGGGCGGTGTCGGTCTTGACTACATGGTTGTATGTCGATATCACGGGTTTTGATATGCGCCTAGCGTTCGGTCAACTCCAGGCGGGAGTTCGTGGAGGGGTCAACACGGCTGAGGCGCCTTTCTTACGAGAGTTGGAACAGTTGCCCGGAATCACAGTCAAAACCTTTCGATACGGGCGCGACGGTGAACGGACCTCTGACATTGCAAGGGTCTTTAGTCTTCTTCTCGACCTGGCATTGTTCGCCAGCTTCTTACGAAGGTACAAACCGAACATTGTCCACCTGAATTCGGCGTTTGATCGCAAAGCCATCTTGCGCGACATGGGGTATGTTATTGTTGCACGATTGTTCGGAAGCCGCATTTTTCTTAAGTATCATGGCTCGGAGGGGAGTCTGTTGCTCTCAGGCAAATTCCCGTGGACTTCCCTTGGGCGGTTCTGCGTCAGAGGCGTTGCCGGTGTCGGCGTCCTTTCAGGCGAAGAGAAGCGCAATTTCGAAATTGCGGGACATCCATCCGCCAGGATATTCCGGGTCAAGAACGCGGTAGATTGTCCGGCATTTCGTGGTGGGGGACAAAGACAACGGGGAGGAATTCAGCTCCTGTTTATCTCTCGCTTCATCCCGACAAAAGGGCTTGTGGAGTCAATTGAAGCCATGAGCCATATTATTCCGAGCAGGCCGGACGTGAAGCTTGTATGTGTCGGCGATGGTCCGGACCGTCCAATCGCCGAGGCACTCGTCCATCGGCTAGGGTTGGAATCTGCAGTCCGTTTTGCCGGTCAAATCTCGGAACAGGAGGCACGGGCGTACTATGCCACATCTTCGATACTCATATTCCCAACGTATCACGATGAGGGTTTCCCCATGGTAGTGTTTCAATCGCTCGCGGCCGGCCTGCCGATAATCACAACAAGAATCCGTGCAGCTGCTGACTATCTTGAACAACCAGCCAACTGCATCTGGGTGCCTCCGCGGGATCCACGGGCACTCGCAGAAAAGGTTCTGTACATGCTAGAAAACCCCAAGCTCATGCAAGACATGTCAACGAACAACAGCGCACTTGCAGAGCTGTTCTCTCCACCGATTGTCGCTCAAGAATACCTCGACATATACCGGAGGATTTGCTCGTGAACTTGTCTAAATCATGTCGGTCAGTTGTGCCGATGCAGGATGGGACTCAATGATCTCCCCCGTTGGCGTTTTCAGGTCGAGCTCGGTCAGGTATCCCGGCAACCCACCGTACCATCCGCCGGGCGGATGCCCGGAGCTTGCGCCGTTTGCCGGGATTGATAACGATAATACTGTCTATGCGGCGGTACGAGATCTCTTCCTGCTTATGGGATTTGATAAGGAGAGGTACGGTACCGCAAACTGGAATCCTCTTGGGTGGCTCGTCAAGCCGGGCGAAACGGTTTTCATTAAGCCAAACATGATCGCCCACAAGGACATTCTCAGTGGAGAGAGCGACCATGTCGTTACGCACGGATCGGTCATCAGGCCCATCATCGACTATGTGTACCTTGCGTTGAATGGGCGGGGGAGAATTCTTGTAGGCGACAGTCCGCAGGAGGACTCCAGCTGGCGGAATATACTTGAGGTCATGGGACTTGTAGAGATTCAGCAGTACTATCTCCGGCAGCACGGGTTTTCGATCGATCTACTGGACCTGAGGGACCTTCATCGTAAGAATGAGCGGGGAATATACTCAAGAACCACAAAAGCGAAAGGAGATCCACTCGGGTCCCTCGTCGTCAATCTTGGCAGTGATAGTGCATTTGCTGAATTGGATGGCCGTCCAACAAAATACTACGGCTCCTACTATGATTCGGATGAGACGAATGATCACCATTGCCGGGGGAAGCATGAATACGCCATAGCAAAATCTCCCATAGCAGCTGATGTCTTCATCGGCATACCGAAGCTCAAAACGCACAAGAAGTGTGGTCTTACGGTCAGCCTCAAGGGTCTGGTGGGCATCAATGCGGTGAAGAATTGGCTTCTGC
>Ga0182017_10004387_pt1 | contig 10486 bp, 8 predicted proteins | sample 712E3DmetaG_FD_120492 | JGI IMG/M metagenome (GOLD analysis project Ga0182017, IMG submission 120492) | Permafrost microbial communities from Stordalen Mire, Sweden - 712E3D metaG | ecosystem: Environmental > Terrestrial > Soil > Wetlands > Permafrost | place: Sweden: Stordalen | collected... | reverse complement strand
GGCGGTCATCTCCACCGTGAGCTTCTGGCGCGCCTGGATCTCCGGCAGGATCTCGTACTTCAGCTTGATCCCGGTGAGCGACTCGAATTCCGGGGCGTACTTGACGATCTCATCGGCCCAGGGATGTTTGAAGAAGATCAGGAACAACTCCTTCCCCTTGAACCGCTGCCAGTTGAAGCTCTGGGCGCGGGCGGGGGTATGGACAAACGGCCCCACCGCCGCACCAGCCGCTGCCACCGCGCCCAGACGCAGCACTTCGCGTCGGGACATTCCGTTTCCTTGCCGACTCTTTGGACTCATGGTCTCCTCCTTGTGTAAGAGGGCTGTTGCCGCTTGCCGGCCGCCAGCAAGGCGGGGCGCAGCGGGACGTACCCCATCCGTCGCGAGATCTCCTCGGCCGTGCCCGTGACGCGGGGGGCAAGCTCCCGCAGCCGATCGCCGATGATCTCCGGATCAGAGCCCGAGATGCTGCAGGCACCGATGACTCGGCCGCCATCGTCCAGGATCGGCGCGGCGATACAATACGTGCGCGGCTCGTGCTCGCTTCGGTCGATCGCAAAGCCCCTCGACCGGACCTCCGCCAACTCGCGCGCCAGGGCCTGCGGCCTCGTGATCGTGGATGGAGTGAAGGCGGGCAGCCCCTCTGTTGCCACAATCCGCCGGTACTGCTCGGGAGGCAAGAAAGCCAGGATTGCCTTTCCGACGCCGGTACAGTGGAGATAGAAGCGCTCGCCGACCATCGTGCGGGCCCGCAGTCGCTGGGGTGATTCGACGGCGTACACGTAGAGGGCGCGTCCACTGTCGAGCACCACCAGGAACGAGGAGCCACGGCAGCTATCCGCCAACTGACGCAGCAGCGGAGCGGCCCGGTCGCGGACCTCGACGTTCACGCGCACCGCCTGGGTGAGCGAACAGATCGCGGTCCCCAGCGCGTACTGGTCCCGGTCCGGTCGCTCGACATAGCCGCGCGCTGCGAGGGTTCGTAGGAGATTGTGGGCAGTGCTCTTGGGGATCTTGAGTCGCTGGCTGATCTGGGCCAGGGTCAGACGCGGCTCGGTGAAGCTGAAGATCTCAAGGATGTCGAGGGCCTTGCACACCGAGCCGATCAATGACCGTCTCCCTCTTCCCCCGATCGCGGGGCAAGAAAGCGTGAAGGAAGTTCAACATCGTGGAACGATATTTCGTAATAATGAATGACGTACCACTGACGGGATACGCTGTCAAGCCGGGAATGCGCGCCATGTCCGGAGTGGGCGCCGACAGCCCGAGCAAACGGTTTGCCCATGTGGGCCGGCGCGAGATCGATTGCCAGCCCGGCTCACCGGGCGATACGGTGAGTTTGGTTGCAGATGGCGCCCGTCCACGGTATATTCCAATCAAGATATGTCTGGAATCTGCCCATGAGAATGATATAGTCTCTATCTAAGTCTTCGTGGTGCACAAGGCGCTCTTGTCCCGAGATGCGATGAAGACGAGTGACACGCACGACAACCGCAAGCTGCCCAATTCGCCACCACCGAACGGCGACGAGTGGCCCGACGACAATCCCGTTCTGGCCCTGGAACGCCAGCAGCGCCTGAAGCGCATCCTCGCGTTCGGTCTGCTCCTGACCATCTTCTGCCTCATCATGTTTGGACCGGCCGTCCTCGATCGCATCGCCGAGCGGCGGGCTACGAAGCCGTCTCGCGATCTGGCGAAAGAAAGGAGTGAGGCCGTTGCTAAGGGGGATCGAGCCACTCGAGATCAGGCCCTTCGCGAGGCGGATGCAAAGCTCGACGAGGGGCGGCTTGACGAGGCGAAGGCCATCCTGCTGAAACAGCTTCCGCTGGATCTGGCGGATGCCGCCATCTCGCTGAAGATCGGCGAGATCTGGCAAAGACAGGGCGAGCCCCGAGTCGCCTATCAATTCCTGAAGACGGCATCGGATCGCTGGCCGGAAAATCTGGAGGTTCTCTCTCGGCTGGGGGAGCTTCTCCTCCTGGATCACGACTATCAGGCGGCACGGGGTATCGCGGCACGGCTCCGCAAGCGGAGCGAGTTTCTCGCACAGGCCCTCCTGCTCGAATCGCAGATTGCCTTCGGAGAAGGCCGTCTCGGCGAAGCCCTGCAGAAGGCCCTGGAGGCGGAGACGCAATCCCGGGAGCCGCTGCCGGTGAAATGGTATGCCTATATTGGGGATCTGTATGTGCGAAGGGGGGATCGGCCGTCAGCGGAGAAGGTGATCCGCACGCATCTTCAGTCCGAGATGGATGCCGACGACCTTCTGAGCCTGGCCAAATTCTATCTTCGCGTCCAAGATGAAGCCAGGTCAGTCTCCTACTTCAAAGACGCCCTGAAGAAATACCCCCAAAACCCGGAGGTCCTTTACACCTATGGAGAGTATCTCTTCAGCCAGCGGGATTTTCGAGGGGCGATCACCTACTACACGAAAGCTCTGGAGATTCTGCCAAACCTGCCGCTGATCGAGTACAACATCGGGCGCGCATTCCTGGCGGCCGATGACGTCACCGGCCTCAAGGGCCACATCGATCGCCTGCTGGCCGCACACGCCGAGAACGTGTTCGCCTTGAGGTTGAAGGCGCAATACCATCTACGTCTGGGACAGCGAACAGCGGCCATCGATACCCTCGGGACGATCATCCGGATCGTTCCCGATGCCGTCGGTCCGCGAGTCGTGCTGGGAGGCCTCTATGTCCAGGAGGGGAAGCTCGCCCTGGCGGAGGAATGCGCCAAGAAGGCGCTCTCACTCGGGGACTCCTCCATCTCTCCCCATGTTCTGCTGGCCGATGTCTATTTCCGAAGGGGCATGTACGAGCGAGCCAAGGATCATCTGACCAGCCTCCTGGCGATCCAGCCGACCTATCTGCCCGCCTTGCTCCAGTTGGGGGATACCTATCTGAACCTCCGCAAGTACAAGCTTGCCGAAGAGCAGTATGCCAAGGCGGTGGCTCAGAACCCTTCCATAAAAGACCTGAAAACCAAGCTCATCTGGCTGAAGGCCGTGGAGGGCGATCCAGAGCAGGCCCTTTCGATGGCACAGAGATACTGGCAAGAGATGCCGGAAGACAAGAACGCTCTGGTTGGGTATGTCAACACGCTTGTGGTGAACAATCGGCTGAACGATGCGATGGCTGTCGTCATGCTGAACACCAAAGAACACCCCAAGGACTGGCGCCTCCATTATCTCCTGGGGGATCTCTATCTCGCGAAAAAGGAGAAGAAGCTTGCCCTGGTGAGCTATCAGCGCGCATTGGCTCTGAATCTGGACGACCCGAATTTGGTGCTCAATTTGTCGGCCCGATATGTCGATGCCCACCTTGAAAGGGAGGCGGAGAGAATCCTGCTGGCATTCCGGGAAAGACAGCCCAAGAATATGCTGACGCTCAATCAGTTGGCCTGGCTGTATATCGACACGCTGAATTCTCCGGAAAAGGCCAAGCCCTTTGTCGATGCCCTTCGAGTGGATGCGGATGAGCCAACGATGATCGACACGATTGGGTGGTACTATTTCAAGGTGAGCAAGTTCGGGGAGGCCGAGTATTACTTCCGGCGAGCCTTGCGTCTGGACCCAGAGAACACGGCCATCCGGAATCATCTGAGGCTGACCCTCGATCAGATGCGCCAGAAATAGCTCTGGCAAAAAAATCCTTGCGTTTCCGGAAGAAGTCGTCATAGTCGAATCGGAAGGATGGCAGCCCCATGGGAAAATGGAAGAGAATTCTTTTCATCGTTCTACTTGTTGGTGTCTGCCCGCCGCCGGGAGATGCCCTGGCCTTGCCGTCCTATACCGCCGGAAACACTATCGACTTTGCCTATGTGGGCGGCCAGATACAGATCGGTTTTGAACCGGCACAGGTCGGCTCCGCATCCGGGGGTGCCAGTGATCCGATCATCGGGAATTGGCAGACGCTGTATCAACCGGCCCACACCTCCTGGGACTATGTGACCGTCGCTCAGATAGCTTCCGGCGTGTGGTCCCTTTCTACCGATCCGGAAACACTTATCTTGTCCCCGTCTTCGAGCGACTACAATACGCCGTCTCAGTATCTCATACAGGCGCAAGCCACCGCGCAAACGATCGATTTCAACACGGGGACGGTGACATGGGGGGGGGTCAGCATCCTAGGCGTGAGCAACTTCATCTCCTCCTCCACGCTCCAGCAGTTCTCCGGTTACTCGACGGGAAGCCTGACCATGTCTTTTGCAACAAGTGCCGCCCTGCAGAGCTGGGCACAGGCTCCCTCGGGAACCATGACCAGTAGCTATTCCTCTACCCTGACCGGGACGCCCGAGCCCCACGTGTGGATGCTTTGGCTGACGGGTCTGGGACTTCTGGGATATACACGCTATCGCCGGCGCGCCGTGCCCGCGTCCTGATCGTTTCCCACCCATGGCAACAGTTGCCCGCCCGGCTCTCCTCTCCCTGCTGTTCGTCTTCGCGTACGCTCCGATTCTGTTCGATCTCGTCCAGGGGCTGCCCGGCAACGAGCTCGTTCAGCACGCGCCATTCGTCTTTGCGCTGGCGGGGTATCTGGTGTTCGAGAGACGCCGTGAGTTGCTGCGTCTGGCTCGGCAGCACGATGCGGGAGGGCCGGTTCGGTTCTTCCTCGCGGGGATCGTGCTGAATGTCGTCGGGCAAGCCCTGGGCGTCTATTACCTGGCCCAAGTCTCCCTGCCGATCGCACTCTACGGGCTGGTCCTCTACCTGATGGGTCCGACTGCGGCTAGGATCGTGCGCTTTCCGGCCGTTCTTCTCGTGCTCGCCTTTCCCATCCCGGGGAAGCTGTATTTGGAGATGGTGGTGCCCTTGAAGCTCTTCGTCTCGCAAGGCGCCGCCTGGCTGCTGCGGCAGGCGGGCTACGACGTGGTGCGCCAAGGGAATATCCTGATCGTCGATTCGCTTCCTATCGGGGTGACCGAAGCCTGCGCGGGGCTGAGCTCCTTGATGACGATCCTGGCCTTGTCCGTTTTCTATGGCTATCTCAGGATTCGCCGCTTTGGTCTTCGGCTGATTGTCGTGCTGGCCGGCCTGTCGCTCGTGTTTGCGGCGAATATCTTTCGAGTGACGGCCCTGTCCGCGGTGGCGGTTCGGTGGGGGCTGGAATCGGCCTTTGGCGGGACCCATGCGCTGTGGGGTGTCCTGGTCTTCGCCGCCTGTGTCTTGGGGTTATTGGCCGTCACGGCATGTGTTTCCCGCCTTGAAGCCAGGATGATCCGATGAACACCGATAGCAGGCGCGTTCTGGTCGTTTGCGTGCTTCTCGGTCTCGCCGGCATCTTCGGGCAATGGATGCAGAGAGTCTCGTTGCCGAGCGAGGGACCGTTCCGCATATCCCTCCCCTTCATCCAGAGAGGATGGGAAGGCAACCCATACGATCTCGGAGGTCTACTCGCGGGCGACGAGGGGCCCGTCATCACCCGGCAGTATCGCTTCCAGGGGGGATCGCCGGTCAATCTGCTCGTCCTGCAGAATCGGCGCAACCACCTTCCATCCGTATGCTATCAAGGGCTCGGATGGAGGTTGGCCGACGAAGGCGATCTGACGTCTCCCTCGGGTACGTATCGCATGGCCGGTCTCCTCGGCCACAATGATGGTGAGAGTGAGATCCTGATCTACTATGGGGTGCATGTGGGCGATCGAATCATCAAGGATGGGGTGCTCCTGAAGTATGCGGAGGTCAAGCAGAGACTCGTCCGGCGGGGTCCGGATCAGTATTTCGTCGAGGTCACGATGCTCTTTCCGAAAGGGCAAAAGCAGACGGCGAAGGCCTACCTGGGGAAGTTCATGGACGATATGGGCGACCTGTTCCCCGGAATCCTCTCCATCCGAGAGGCAGGCTCGGCCAGAAGGCTTGCCGCCGAGGCGTGAGTCCACCTCGTGCGGCAGTCGGCGAGGACTTGGGCACGCAGAACGTCTCGAAGTGCTTGGTCGTTTCCACGGACGAGCAGCTATCTCGGGCTGACGTGTACGTGGTGACCCTCGTCATGCTGGCGTAGGCGTTCTTCACCCTGGAAACACTACGGCAAAAGAACAACTTCTGGGTGGACCCTGCCGCAGACGCGCCGTGAACTGCAGCACCTGCTGCTCTCGTGGACCGGCGTCTGCGCCTATTGATGGGCAACGATTTTGTGCTCTCGTGGATCGTAATGACTTTAACGTAGTAGTACTAGGAGAAGCCATGGACAGAGGAATGGTGATCTGCAAAGAAGATGTCCTGAAGACATTGGCGGTGAAGCGGCTTGGCGAGGCGGGCATGCCGGAGCAAGACGCGGCCGTCGTGGCCGACATATTGGTCTATGCCGACTTGCGGGGCGTGTATTCCCATGGGGTCATGCGGGTGGAACACTATGCTAGGCGCATCCGGTCCGGCGGCATGAATCTCAAGCCGGCATTCCGGATCGAGCGCCTCAAGCCGTCCATCGGGCTGATCGACGCCCAGGGGGCCGCCGGCCACGTCATGACCAGGTATGCCGCCGAGCAGGCTATCCGGATCGCCGCCGAGCAGGGCATGGCCATGGTGGGGGTCAGGAACAACAGCCATTGTGGCGCCCTGGCCTACTACGTGCAGATGGCCCTGGATGCGAAGATGGCAGCCATGGTCTGCGTCCACACCGATAAGATCGTCGTGCCGTTCGGCGGCCGCGACGCCTACTTTGGCACGAATCCCTTCGCCTTCGGGTTTCCCGGGACGAAGGACTCGATTCTGCTGGACATGGCGACGAGCGAGGTCGCCTGGGGCAAGATTCTGCACGCGCGGGAAAAGGGGCAGCCCATCCCCGAGAGCTGGGCGGTGGACGCGGAGGGCAAGAAGTGCTCGGATCCACACAAGGCCGCCTCGCTCTTCCCCTTCGGAGGCCCCAAGGGCTACGGCATCAGCGTCATGGTGGAAGCCCTGACCGGCTTGATGATCGGCGGGGTGTTCGGGCCGCATCTCAAGAAGATGTACGGCGATCTCGAATCCTACCGGGATCTGTCCTCGTTCATTCTGGTGATCGATCCCGCGGTGTTCGGATCCGCCGACGGCTATCTGATGCGCACGCAGCAGATGATCGACGAACTGCATGCCCATCCGCCCGCCCCCGGCATCGAGCGAGTGATGGTACCCGGGGAAATCGAGCAGCGCACGATGGAGCGCAACCGGCGGGACGGCATTCCCGTCCCCAAGCCGGTCTTTGATTATCTGTCGCGATAAGCGAGGGCGGTCGGTGTTATGGATCAGGTATCTTGGCCCGAAAGAGTACAATCCGGACCGCCAAGCAGATCTCGTTCGCCCTGCAGACGCCTGAAGATCCCTTCCACCTCGGCGCGCACGACATGGTGTGAGGCGCAGACGGCCCTGCAGGCTGAAGGGGGAGGACTCGTGAACGAACAAGGAAGGGCGCAGAGATGAAGGCGGCCGTTTTCACGGAGCAGAAGCGGTTAGTTGTCGAGGAGGTCCCCGATCCAGCTCCGGAGCCGGATGAGATCGTCATGCGGGTGAGCTACTGCGCCATCTGCGGCTCCGACCTCCACCGGTATGCCTATGGCATGATGAGCCCGGGGACCATCATGGGCCACGAGTTCTCCGGCGTCGTGGTGGCGACCGGCAAGACCGTCACCGGCTGGAAGATCGGGGACCGGGCGACCCGGTGCGGCGGGAGGATCGATCCGGGTCGAGATCTTCCCAATCTGCCGCCACGGTACAGCGCCAAGGAGCGGGGATTCCTCGGGATGAAGCCCGGGGCGTACGCAGAGTATCTTGCCACTTCTGCCGAGAAGGTCATGCCTATCCCCGAGGGGGTGAGCGATCTCGAGTCGTCGCTGGTGGAGCCGCTCACGGTGGCAGTGCATGCGGTCCGAGCGTCCAAGCTCAAGCTTGGCGATACCGCCGCGATCGTGGGCGCAGGACCGATCGGGCTCTTGGCGCAGCAATGCGTCCGCCGGGCCGGGGCCACGCAGGTGTATGTCTCGGAGACGAATCCGGCCCGCAGGAAGGTGGCGGAGATCCTGGGGGCTCAGGCGGTGTTCCATCCGGGACGAACGGATGTGGTGAAAGAGATCGTGAAGCGCACAGGTATCGGCGCGGATGTGGCCTTCGAATGCGCCGGGGCTCGGCCGACCCTCCAGCAGGCGTTCGAGCTGGTGCGGATGGGCGGGCAGGTGGTCGTTGTCGCCTTGGCCTGGGAGCCGGTGGATTGTCTTCCCGTGGAATGGGTGGGCAGAGAGGTCGAGCTGAAGAGCTGTTACGCGCACCTGAACAGCGAATGGCCGATCTCCATGGGGCTCCTCGCGCGCGGAGAGGTTCAGACCAAACCGCTCATCTCGAAGGTGATCGGGCTGGAGCAACTGGACGAGACCTTCCAGGAGTTGCTGAATCCTGAAAACCAGCTCGTGCAGGTAGTCGTGAAGTGCAACTAGCAGATCGCCGAAGACAGCCCGGCCCCCCGCTGTCCGCGGCGGCGTCGGCAATCTTCCCAGCCTCGCCGCAGCTCTGACGGCGGCCCGGCATTCATTCAACCCCACTGGTTCGAGAGGAAGTCATGTCTATGATGAGCACAGGCCACTTCTTTGCCAAGACCCTGGAGGGGTACGGGATAACCCACGTCTTCACCGTGCCGGCCATCTTCAGCCAGGCGATGGCCGCCATGGAGGATCTCCCCATCACGCGGGTCACCACCCATCACGAGATGGCGGCCGCCTACATGGCGGACGGCTATGCCAGGGCCGGGCGGAAGCCCGGCATCTGCATGGGACAGGCGGTCGGTGCGGGAAATCTGGCGGCCGGCCTCCGAGACGCCTTTCAAACCGGCTCGCCGGTGATCGCGATCAGCGGTGGGCCGCAGCCCGATGCCCGCTACCGCTACTTCTATCAAGTGGTGGAAGACTTTCCGATGTTCGGACCGGTCACGAAGATGAATGCGATGGTGGAACGCCCCACGCGGCTTCCGGATCTCCTCCGTCAGGCGTTCCGGACGGCCACGACAGGGACACCGGGCCCCGTGCACCTGGAGTTTCCGGGCCGGCTGGGCGAGCTGGTGGCGGGCGAGGGGGAGTTCGAGGTCCTGATCGAGGAGCAGTACACTCGGTTTCCGGCGTATCGGATTCCCCCGGATGCGGGGGCGGTGGAGCGGGCACTGGCGATGGTGGCGAAAGCGGAGCGGCCGGTGATCGTGGCGGGGGGTGGGGTCACCGCCTCGGATGCGCGGGCCGAGCTAGTGGAGCTGGCGGAGAAGCTCGGGATCCCGGTGGCGATCACCATGAACGGCAAGGAGAACATCCCCGACGACCACCCCCTCTCGGTCGGAAACGTGGGGACCTATGGCCGGCGTCCGGCCAACCAAGTCGTGGCCGAGGCCGATCTCGTGTTCTTCGCAGGGAGCCGGGCCGGCGGCCTCACCACCAACAACTGGAAACTGCCGCCGCCCGGGACACCCACGATTCAGCTCGACATCGCTGGCGAGGAGCTGGGGAGGAATTATCCGGCCAGCGTGGCGCTCCTGGGGGACGCCAAGCTGGTCTTGCGTCAGATGGCCGACCTGGCGCCCCGCTCCACCTCCCGGGCGGCGTGGACAGAGCATGCGCAGGATCTGCTGCGGCAGTGGCGCGCCGAGCTGCGGCCGGCGCTCCACTCCGAGGCGGTGCCGATCCGGCCGGAGCGCCTCTGCCGGGAGATCTCCGAGTTCCTGCCCGAGGACGCCATTCTGGTGTCGGATACCGGGCATGCCGCGATCTGGACCGGGACGCTGGTCGGCCTCAGCAAGCACGGGCAGCGCTACCTCCGGTGCGCCGGCACCCTCGGGTGGGGGTTCCCCGCGACGTTGGGCGCCAAGTGCGCGCACCCGGAGGGAGTCGTCCTCGGCTTCACGGGCGACGGCGGGCTGTGCTATCACCTGGCCGAGCTGGAGACGGCGGCTCGGGCCGGCATCAACGCCGTGATCGTGGTGAACAACAACGGGGCGCTTCAGCAGGTGCGGCGCGGGATCGACACCGCCTACGGCGGGTCGCAGCGGGGTCGGTCAAAAGAGATGTGGCTCTTCCGTCCGGGGACGAACTACGCGCGGGTGGCCGAAGAGATGGGGTGCCTCGGGATCCGGGTCGAGAAGCCGGGAGAGATCCGGCCGGCCCTGGACAAGGCCTGTGCCGCCGGCCGGCCGGCCCTGATCGATGTGGTCACGGATCTCGACGCGGCTCCGTCCTGGGGCTAGTCCTCCGGGGGCGGCGACTGAGATACCCCGCGCCGGGAGGTAGCGGCGCTACGGACTCGTCGCATGGATCGGCAATCTGCGCCGAGGGGAGGATCTCACGGAGCTGGTCACCCACGATCCCGCGCTGATCGTGACATGCTGAAACTCCTCGCCCGCGACGCGTGCTGCACCACAACCGTGCGACAGGAACCCGGTCGTCCACCAGGTTTCCGCGGACGAGCGGCCACCTCGGGTTGACATTTCTAGACATGAAGTATATCGTGCCGCGGTTTGTCCGGATGGAAGAATGGAGGGGTAGCGGC
>Ga0182017_10004386_pt1 | contig 10487 bp, 6 predicted proteins | sample 712E3DmetaG_FD_120492 | JGI IMG/M metagenome (GOLD analysis project Ga0182017, IMG submission 120492) | Permafrost microbial communities from Stordalen Mire, Sweden - 712E3D metaG | ecosystem: Environmental > Terrestrial > Soil > Wetlands > Permafrost | place: Sweden: Stordalen | collected... | reverse complement strand
GTGCGCGTCGTCTACTCCCCGCGCGACGCGCTGCAGATCGCCCGCGATAATCCGGGCAGCACAGTGGTCTTCCTCGCCGTCGGGTTCGAAACGACGACGCCGACCGTGGCCGGGGCGCTCGCCGAAGCCGAGGCCGACCGCGTGCCGAACTTCCTCATCCTGTCCGGCCACAAGATCATGCCGCCGCCGATGCGCGCCCTCGCCCGGGATCCCGAGGTGCTGGTGGATGCCTTCCTCCTACCGGGCCACGTCTCCGTGATCGTCGGCTCGCGTGCCTTCGCGTTCGTCGCCGAAGAGTTCGCCATCCCAGCCGCTGTCATTGGATTCACCCCGACCGACGTGATGCGCGGCGTCGAGGCGTTGGTTGAGTGCCTGGCAGAGGGAAAGGCCGAGGTCATCAACCTCTACTCGCGCGTCGTGAAGGAGGAGGGGAACGCGATAGCGCAGGCGCTGGTTGACCGCTTCTTCGTTTCCGCCGACGTCGTGTGGCGCGGTCTCGGCACCATCCCGGGCTCCGGCCTCGCGCTGCGCCCTCGGTTCGCGCAACGCGACGCCTCGCTCGTCGAGGTCGAGCTGCCCGAGCCGCTCGAGCCCGCCGGCTGCCGGTGCGGCGAGATCCTCAAGGGTGTGATCGATCCGCCCGAGTGCCCGCTGTTCGACGGGATCTGCACCCCGATCACGCCGGTCGGCGCGTGCATGGTCTCGAGCGAGGGCACGTGCGCGGCGTGGTACCGCCACGAGCGCTTCGCCGGCGGCAGCGATGGCCCGGGTGGGGGCGGCTGATGGCCTTGACGGTATTGAGAGCGGAGGGGCGGAGGAGCCGAGGAGCAGAGGAGCGGGTGCTGTTCGAACCTTCGAACATTCTTGGCCCTTCTGCTCCTCTGCCCCTCTGCTCCTCTGCCGATCCAAGACCGCCGGAGCGCGGCAAGGGGGTCGCATGAAGCCTCCCGATCGGATCCTGCTCGCTCACGGCGGTGGTGGCCGGCTCACGCAGGAGCTGGTGCGGGAGCTGTTCCTGCCGGCGCTCTCGAACCCGGCATTGAAGGTTCTCTCGGACTCCGCGATCCTGCCGGAGCTGCCGCCGGGGCGGCCCGCGCTCACAACCGATGCGTTCGTCGTGGACCCGCCGGTGTTCCCCGGCGGCGACCTCGGGTACCTCTCGGTGTGCGGAACCGTCAACGACCTCGCGGTCGCGGGCGCCACGCCGGTCGCCCTCACGTGGGCACTGGTGCTCGAGGAGGGACTCGAGCTCGACCTGTTGCGGATGTTCGTGGCGGGCGCCGCAAGGGCCGCGGCCGAAGCCGGCGTGAGCATCGTCGCGGGAGACACGAAGGTCGTCCCGCGAGGCAAGGGCGATCGCGCCTATGTGACAGCGGCGGGACTAGGCGTCGTGCCTCCAGGGCGCGACCTCGGCGACCACCGTATCGCTGCGGGCGACGCAGTGCTCGTCTCGGGGCCGCTGGGCGACCACGGCGCGACGGTGATGGCATGCCGGCACAAGCTCGAGGGTCGAGGGCTGCGCTCCGACTGCGCTCCGCTCGCGGGTCTCGTGGCCGCGCTCCTCGCGTCGGGGGCCGACGTGCACGCGATGCACGACCCCACCCGAGGCGGGCTCGCCACCACCTGCAACGAGGTCGCCTCCCGGTCAGGGTTGCGGGTCGTGCTCGAGCAGGGCGCCGTGCCGGTCCGTCCCGAGGTACTTGGAGTCTGCGAAGTGCTCGGCCTCGATCCGCTGTACGTCGCGTGCGAGGGGCGGGTCGTCGCCTTCGTGGCTACCGGCGACGCCGACCGCGCGCTGCAGGTGCTGCGGGACCACCCGCTCGGTCAGGGTGCCGCGCGCGTAGGCCGCGTGTCGGAGCGCGGGCGCGGCGAAGCGCCCGTCGTGCTGCGCACCCTCTACAAGACGGAGCGCGCCCTCGACCTGCTCGCGGGCGCCGAGCTTCCCCGCATCTGCTGACATGACAGCCCGGGCTCCCGCGCTTCCTGGAGTGTGAGGGCGCCCACGATCGGCACGCCCACGACCCTCTCGCTGGTCCCGCCGGGGTAGTGGTTGGCGGTGTCGATGAAGTTCCCGCCCGCCCCGTCGTGCGTCAGCGCCTGCAAGGTGCCCACGGTCGCGCGGTCGTTGGGCTGTCTGTCTCGCCAGTACCCTTCCGCATTACCTGCGAGCCTCCCACCGCCTGCGTCGTGAGGCTCGGATCCGTTGCCTTGGCATCGTGGGGCACAAGGGCAGTGCCTGAGACAGAGATGTTAGGATAGTGAACAACGTAAGGCACGTCGCCCGTGCAGCCCCTGCCGACGCGCCACCCGTGGAGGATGCGATGAGGCTGGCCATTCAAGGAATCGGGTTGACTCTACTCGTGGGTGCGCTCTCCGTCGCAGTCGCCCAGGCGCAGGGCGCGGGCGACGCCCTCGCAAACGGGCTGAAAGCCTACGAGGCCGCCGACTACGCAAAGGCGCTCGAGGTCTGGCGACCCCTTGCCGAGGCTGGAAACATCGAGGCGCAGTTCTATCTCGGTTACATGTACGACATGGGCCAGGGTGTGGTCGCGGACCCGGAAGTAGCGGTCAGCTGGTACCAAAAGGCGGCGTCCCTCGGTCACGCCAAGGCGCAATACGACCTCGGTCTGGCCTACCTCAAGGGGCATGGCGTGAAGCCCGAGCCCGGCGAGGCCGCGCGCTGGCTCGAGAAGTCGGCCAAGCAGGGCCACGCTCCCGCCCAGTTCGCCATCGGCCTGCTCTACCTCAAAGGGAGCGGCGTTGCCAAGGACGAGGCGGCCGGCGCGTCCTGGGTGACCCTGGCCGCCCAGCAGGGGCACGTCCCTGCGCAGGAGGTCCTCGGTTCGCTCTATGCGCAGGGCGTGGGAGTGGAAAAGGACCTCGCCAAGGCGGTGAGATGGCTGCGCGAAGCCGCCAAGCAGGGCAGCCCGGAAGCGGTTTACCGCCTCGCCCAGCTTAATCCGGCGGCCGGAGCGAAGGCGGGTGACGCCGCGACCCTGGACAAGATCCGGCGCGCCGCCGAGCTCGGCTACGCGCAGGCCCAGTACGACCTCGCCGCGGCGCTCGCCGAAGGGAAGGGTGTGGAGAAGAACGAGACCGAAGCGGTGGAGTGGCTGCGCAAGGCGGCTGAGCAGGGGCAGCCGCGCGCGTGCTACGACCTCGGCCACATGATCGCCCAGGGGCGGGGAGTGGCGAAGGACGAGGCCAAGGCGGTCGAGCTCTACCGGCGCGCCGCCGCCGACGGTTTCCCGGAGGCGCAGTACGCGCTGGGACTCGCCCTCGCCACCGGCACGGGGACGGCCCAAAAGCAGGACGAGGGTTTCTCGTGGATCACGAAGGCGGCCGAGTCGGGCCTTGCGAAGGCGCAGTACGCCGTGGGCTCCATGTACGTTGAAGGGCGGGGCGTGGGCCGCGACTATGCTCAGGCGATGACCTGGTTCAAACGTGGCGCCGACCACGGAGATGCGGATTCCATGTATGGGCTAGGCAACCTCCACGCCAACGGCTGGGGTGTGGCGAAGGACCCAGAGGAGGGGAAGAAGTGGTACTGCGCCGCGGCCCGTCACGGCCAGCCTTGGGCGCTCAAGATGTTCAAAGACCGCAAGCTCGACGATGAATGTCCCTCCGTGTCAAGCCAACCGACGCCGAGTCAGCCGTCGCCAAGCCAGCCGCCGCTAGGCCGGCCCATGCCGAACCAGCCGCCGCCAAGTCAGCCGGCGCCGAACGGTCGATGAGCGCCTCGCTCGGCCGCGCGTCCCGGAGACGCTCCACCCGAGAGACCTTCGTGGCTGGATCGCCGCCAAGACTGATGGTGACGCTCAAATGAGATCACTCTCGCTCGTCGAGGAATCGTTCTCGCGTTGACCCATGCCTGCGACACGGCGAGGCAGTCGAATGAAGCGACGCGATCGCCACGAAACCCTCGCATCAGGAAGGCTGGGGTGCAGGCTCAGGCCCTGGTACTTCCTCGCAGAAACAGTCTCCGGCTGCCCCTTACCCGCAATGAGAGCGGATCTGCAGGTGGTCGCTTCGGCGGTGCTGGCCGGCTGTTGGGAATCATGCGATCTCGGCGGAAGATGGGCCACCCGGCGGGCGGCCGCCACACTTCGTGCTTGTTATTGTCCAGAGAGTCTCCTCGACTACCGCTGTCATCCTGAGGCCCGCCGCAGGCGAGCCGACGAAGGACCTCCCCGAACCCAGCCCGCGACCGGACCCGTGCGCTTCCGGGGGATTCTTCGCTCGCTGCGCTCGCTCAGAATGACGGTGATGCCTTGTTGTCCTCCACTTTCATGGTTCGGGGAGCGCTCAAGGTCCATGAGGATTGTGAGGAGTATTGCCTCGAGTTGCATTGGCGTTGAATGATCCGGTGCTTTCCCGCGCAACAGGCCACGCGATGCTTCCCGTGATGTGGGCCGTGTCCACGTCGACAAGAGAGTGGCCCGCCGGTCTTCCGGCGGGCCACTCGATGAGATCCAATTCGGGACTCAGTACGGGAAGTACAGGCCGAGGGCCTTCGAGAGGAAGACGGCGATCTCGGAGCGCTTGACGTAGTTCTCGGGGCAGTAGTTGCCGCTGCCGCAGCCGCCGGTGATCCCTGACGCATTGAGGGCTTCAATGTACCGGAACGCCCAGTAGCTGGTCGGGACATCGCTGAAAGTCGCCGTTGCCGGCGCCGGGGCGACCTGGCGTAGGTACCAGATCGTCCACTTGTAGATCTTGGTGTCCCCGCCCCAAATTGCGAGAATGTTGTAGGTGTACCCGAAGTTGGGGCTGTTGTCGACGACCTCAGAGAACGGCCCGAAGTCGATCCAGGTGTCCGAAGTGATTGCCGCCGTGGGAGAGCAGGCCTGAATGAGCCCGTTGGTGCCATAGTCGCTGAACCTGTAGAAGCCGGCGCCAATCGCGTAGGACGCGCTGGGTTCGTTGTAGAAGAGCCGCACGTACTCCACGACCGCTCCCGACGGGAGATGCACGGGCCACCCGACGGAGACATTCGCAGTGGTGAGCGATTGGATGTACGAGCCGTTATGGTCCCCCCAAGCACCCGCGCGGAGCGCCGCGTCGAAGGCGGTGGCTTCGTAGGTCTCCCAATTGCTCGTCCCCCACTGGTCAGTGCTGTTTAACATGGGATCCGGCGCAGGTTCCGCCGCCCGGACGTTCGGCGAGGCTGTGACTTCACCCGACACTCCACCGAGATTCGCCTGCTGTGCGAAGGCCGGTACGGCCATCACGAGTGCAACGACCACAGCCACAGAAAAAACGAGGTTTCTCAGACGCATAGATCCTTCCCTTTCTCCCCGGATAGGGGAATCCTTGAAGCAACATTCTTCGGCAGCCAAGAAGACACGATTAAGACCCTTGTGTTGAGTTTAGGTAGCCCGCATCTCACTGTCAAGTCATCGAAGCGCCGTTTGTCGCAGCGTCGTTGTGGCAGCTGGGTCTCATCTCGGTCTCAGTCAAGGAGATTCGAGCCATCGGGCCAGTCCACGCCCTCCCTCCGCAGACCCCACCGGGTCAGGCGAAGGGGTCGGGGCTGCCGCGGAGCAAGGGAGAGGGATGCCTCCGAAATTGGGGTTGCCTCCAAGTTGTGCAATTAACGTTGAGAACTTTCTATCCCTCTTCGAAGCAGGGCGGGTAGTTTCTACCTGATTCGTGGCTTCGCTCCCGGGTAATAAGTGCGCTTCCGGGTGGGGGTCCGGAGGGTTAACCTGGAAGAGCGTTCGAGCCTCGAGTGGTGGCCCAATGGCGATCTCGAAGGGCTGGAAGATGCTCCCGCAGGTGTTGGGTTGGTAGCAGATCGGGTGGGGTTGTTTCTGAGGGTGAAATGATAACAAAAGGGGGGAAGTTCCTTTTGAAGTGTCGGTGGAAGTGCCCGGACCGTGTTTTCGGTGGGCACGAGTTCAATCCGCGCCTCGTAAGCTCCATTCGCGCCAATGTTGTCCCTAGGAAGAGTGGAAGAACTCTTCGGGGTTCAGATAAGGAGGCTCCCATGAACAGACGTAACGGTGTATTCCTCGCGTGCGTTGTGGTGGTTGCTGGTGCTCTTGGATCGCTGGGATGGGCCCAGAGCGCCCCAAAGGAAAAGGGAAAGGTGCTCGAGGTGGCTAAGGTGCATGCAACAGCTCCGGCGGCCACCGACATTGACAAGACCGTCACGCTCGACGGCCTCCTCGCCAAGAAGGGGCCCCAAGACTGGTCTGCTGAGAAGGGCGCCACGATCGAAGGCTTCGTCATGCAGGTCGAGACGGATCGGGACGGCGATATCGTCGTGTTTCTGGCTCCCGCCGCCGACCAGACGGATAGCAAGCAGTGGGTTCTGGCGGAAGTCCCACCCGATTGGCAGAAAGCAGCCCCGGAACTGTCTAAGGTGAGCCTCCACAAGCTCTATGGGAAGCAGGTCAGCGTAACCGGATGGCTCTACTACGACAACAAGGGCGACCAGGACCCTCGCGGCACTCTCTGGGAAATCCATCCCGCCACGAGCATTACTGCCATTGCTCATTGAGCTGGACGTCACGAGCGGCGCCGGGCACAACCGGCGGCCTATCGGCGGGGCGGCTTCGGCCGCCCTGTTCTTTGTGCGGCGCCGGGCCGGGGACGGCATGCAGGGCCGCATGACTACGGCACGCTGATCGGTTCGAGCGACACCGAGCTGAGCCAGCTGGTGGTTCGAAGCACCGGAGGGGCGGCGTGCGCCACCGCGATCACGGGCGTCCACGGACCGATGAAGATCGAGCCGGTGACGGGCAACGCCTCCGGTGGGACGTCGCAGACCATTGGCATTTTGATCACGAGTGACTCGGCGATCCTGAGTCGCGCTCGTTGATGCGCGATCCAATGCGGCAGGCGAGGACCGTCGCCGAGGCGGCGGCCGTCCACGTCGCGATCGAGGGATCTCCCAATCCGCCACAATGACCGATCGCACCTCGATTCTCGGCCTCATCGGGGCTAGAATCCGGGCGTGAGATCGACAGCACCAGAGCACAACAAGGCCGGGGCCTGGCCCTTGGGTTTCCAAGCGGAGGAAGCCAGCGAATGAAATCACCCCAAGCGCGAGTGGTGATCTGCGGCTACTACGGCTTCGGGAACGCCGGCGACGAACTGATCCTCGCCGGGATGCTGCGCGAGCTGCGTGCGCTGCGGCCCGGGCTCACCGCGACCGTGATCTCCGGCAACCCTCCAGCGACCCAGGCGAGCCATGGGGTTGATGCGGTTCACTGGCAGGACGTGCCCGCGATCGCCGCCCATGTCCGCGCAGCGGACCTGGTGCTCGTGGGCGGCGGCGGCCTCTTCCAGGAGTACTCGGGGATCGACCCGGACAGCCTGTTCACCGACCGGCACTACGCCATCACGTTCTACGCCGAGCCTGCGATCCTCGGCGCCCTCTGCGGGCGGCCCGTCATGCTGTACGCGATCGGCGTCGGTCCCCTCACTTCGGAGCATGGGCGGCGGACCGTGCGCGCCGCCTGCGACGCCGCCCAGGTCATCACGTTGCGGGACGAGGAATCGGCGCGCATCGTCGCCTCCCTCGGCGTCGATCCGGCGCGCCTGCGGGTGACCGCGGACCCCGCCTTCGCTCTGCCCGTTGCGGATGGTGCGTCGGCGCCGGCGGGCCTCGTCGAGGCGTCGCCCGGGGGGCCAGGACTCCTTGTGGGTGTTTCGTTGCGCCACTGGGACGTGGGGGTCGCGTCCTACTTCTGGGAGCACGAACTGGCGGCCGGGTTCGACGCGTTCATGGCGACGCACGAGGCTCGCCTGCTGTTCGTGCCGTTCCAACACTCCTCCCGCACCTCCGAGAACGACACCGCGGTGGCGGAGCGGGTGCGCTCCCTGTTGCGCGACCCCGATCGCGCCGCGGTCCTCTCGGGCGAGTGCGATCCGGCCGAGCTGGGGGCCATCCTGGGCCGCTGCGACCTGGTGGTGGGGATGCGCCTCCACGCGGTGATTCTCGCTGCGGTCTCCGGCGTGCCCAGCGTGGCGCTGGCGTACGACCCCAAGGTCGATCAGGCGATGCGGCAGGTCGGCGCGGAGCAGTTCGTCGTCCCCCTCCCGGACATCGAGGCACGGGCCGTCGCGCTTCGGATGGGGCAGGCCCTTGCCGAGAACAAGGCCCGCCGCAAGGACCGTGGCGAGCGGGTCGTACGCCTCGCAGAGCTGGCGCGGAGCAACGCCGCCGCGGCGATCGATCTGCTCGACCGCGGCTCGGTGACGCGGGAGCTGAGCCCGGCGCTCTCGGAGGTGGTCGCCCGTACCGTGACTTCCCGGTTTGAAGTCGAGGCGGCGCTGCGTGACGAGGTGGCCGCGCTCCGCGGGGCGAAGGGCCAAGCCGAGACCGCCCTCGAGGCAAGGGCCGAGCAGCTGCGCCGGGTGCAGCAAGACCTGGCGCGGCAAAGCGGGGAGATGCAGCAGGTCAGGGCCGACCTTGCGGCGAAGACCGGGGAGCTTGACCAGGCGCGGAACGAGCTGACACGGCGCGGCGAGGAACTGGAGCGCTCCCGGTCGGAGGCCGCTCAGCTCCGCGATCGGGTGAGCAGTGCCACTAACGAGCTGTTCCGCATCCACCGCTCGCGGCTGTGGTGGCTGGCCTCCCGCTACTGGCGCTTCCTCGAGATGATCGGCCGCCTGCCAGGCCGAGGGCGGACCCCGTCGATGGCGATGCCGCTGCCGGCCCACCGGCCCAAGGCCGCGCGGGCTCGCACCGCGGGTGCCGCGCCGGCCTCCGAGAGCGAGGACGAAACCGTCTCGCAGCCATTCGTGGCCGCGGCGACGCTCGCGGCCAAGCATGACGTGGTCTGCCTGCCCATCATCGACTGGGGCTTCCGTTGGCAGCGGCCGCAGCAGATCGCCTCGCGCTTCGCCGCCGCCGGTCATCGCGTCTTCTACGTGGCGCAGAACTTCCGCGCCGACGGCCCGGCCTGCACCGTGGAGGAGAAGCGCCCGAACGTTTTCGAGGTCTCGCTCCGAGGCCCGCAGCGCAACGTCTACCAGGACGAGATGAATCAGGAAGCGCTCGCCGCGCTGTTCTCCTCGCTGGACGCCCTCCGCCGCGACTTCCAGCTGGGTGCCACCGCAGTGATCGTCGAGCTGCCGTTCTGGTGGCCGCTGGCGAAACGGGCTCGCGACGCCTTCGCGTGGCCCGTCACCTACGACTGCATGGACTACCACGCCGGTTTCTCCACCAACCGGCCCGAGATGATCGTGCAGGAGGACGAACTCCTCGTCGGCGCGGACCTGGTCGTCGTGTCGTCCGCACTGCTCGAGGAGCAGGCGCGCCGCCACAACCCGAACGTGGCGCTGGTGCGCAACGGCTGTGAGTTCGAGCACTTCGCCGCTGCGGCCACCAAGATCTCCAACCCGCGTCCGGTGGTCGGCTACTACGGCGCCATTGCCGACTGGTTCGATGCGGACCTCGTCGCGGACCTGGCCGAGCGCCGCGGGGACTGGGACTTCGTCCTGGTGGGATCGACGTTCACGGCCGACACGAGCCGCCTCGGCAAGCTCGCCAACGTCTCGCTGCCCGGCGAAAAGCCGTACGCCGAGATCCCGTCGTGGCTCGCGCGCTTCGACGTGGCGATCATGCCGTTCAAGCGCATCCCCCTCACCGAGGCCACCAACCCGGTGAAGGCGTACGAGATGCTCGCCTCCGGCAAGCCGCTCGTCGCGGTGCCGATCCCGGAGGTCGCGGCGATGGCGCCCCACGTGCGGCTGGCCTCCACCGTCGAGGAGTTCGAGAGCGAGATCGCCGCGGCGCTGGCGGAACGGGGCGCGGCGGTGGCCGCGAAGCGCCAGGCGTTCGCCCGCGAGAACACATGGGAGGAGCGCTTTGTCCACTTCGAGGCCATCGTTGCCGAGAGCTTTCCGCTCGCCTCCGTCGTGGTTGTGACCTACCAGAACGTCGACCTCACGCGCGCGTGCCTGGAGAGCATCTACGAGCGCACCGAGTGGCCGCGCTTCGAGGTCATCGTCGTGGATAACGCCTCCTCCGACGGGACGCGTCGTTACCTCAAGGATGCCCCGGCGCGCTTCCCCAACCTCGCCGTGGTGCTCAACGAGAAGAACTGGGGCTTCGCGGCGGGCAACAACATCGGGCTGCGCCAGGCGCGTGGCGACTACCTCGTCCTGCTCAACAACGACACCGTGGTCACCCGAGGGTGGCTCTCGACTCTGATCCGGCACCTCCACGCGGATCCCAAGCTCGGCCTCATCGGCCCCGTCACCAACGAGGTCGGGAACGAGGCCAAGGTCGAGATCGGCTATTCGAGTCCCGAGGACATGCCGGCCTGGGCCGCGACGTTCGTCAGGAAGAACGACGGCCTCACGCGGCCGATCCCGATGCTCGCCATGTTCTGCCTGGCGATGCGGCGCGACGTATTCGAACGCGTCGGGGAGCTCGACGAGCGCTTCGGCATCGGCATGTTCGAGGACGATGACTACTGCCGGCGCGTCCGCGAGGCCGGGCTCGAACTCAAATGCGCCGACGACTGCTT
>Ga0182017_10004385_pt1 | contig 10490 bp, 9 predicted proteins | sample 712E3DmetaG_FD_120492 | JGI IMG/M metagenome (GOLD analysis project Ga0182017, IMG submission 120492) | Permafrost microbial communities from Stordalen Mire, Sweden - 712E3D metaG | ecosystem: Environmental > Terrestrial > Soil > Wetlands > Permafrost | place: Sweden: Stordalen | collected... | reverse complement strand
GTGGGAAAAAGATTTAAAGTTACCAAAAACGGTAAGGTAATGTTTTCTCATCAATATAAATCTCATTTGAAAATCAACAAGTCCGGTTCGAGGCTCAGAAGACAAAAAGAACCGGGAATCTTGAAAGGGACATTCGCACACAAGATTAAGCAAATGTTAGGAGAATAATATGGCACATGTCAAAAGAGGGATGGTATCCCGAAGAAAACATAAAAAACTATTAGGTCTGGCAAAGGGATACAGACAAAACAGAAGCAGGAATGTTAAGCAGGCAAAAGAAGCTGTTTTGCATGCCGGCGCGTACGCTTTTCACGGAAGAAAAACCAAGAAAAGAACATTCAGAGCCCTCTGGAATGTCAGAATTTCCGAAGCTCTAAAAAAAGAAGGCACGACGTATCATGTTTTCATTAATTTACTCAAGAAAGAAAATATCGGACTTGACAGAAAAATCTTAAGCAATTTGGTTACCGAAGATCCGGAGACTTTTAAATATATTGTCGACAGCGTAAAAACCAAATAACATCTTCCCCCATGAGCCTCAATATGATATCCTTAATCATATGGAAGAAGAATTGATGCAGATCAAAAATTCTGCTGTTTCAATGATAATTGACGCGCAGGACCAAAAGGAATTGGAAGAGATAAAGCTTCAATTTTTGGGAAAATCCGGAAAATTGACCCTGACCTTAAAAGAAATAGTCAGGGTTCCGTCGGAAAAAAGGGCTATTGTCGGTCAGCTTGCCAATGAAGTAAAGAAAATTATTGAGGAAACATTGGATGAGAAAATTTCTGCACTTACATCACAAGCGTCAAGTCAAAAAAAACAGAGTATTGATATTACAAATCCGGGCATTCCTCCTAGCATCGGACACTTACACCCCATGACTCAGGTTTTATATGAAGTAGTCGACATATTTAAGCAAATCGGCTTTCAGGCTGCCGACGGTCCGGAATTAGAAACCGATTATTACAATTTCACTGCCTTAAACATGCCACCGGGAGCACCTTCGCGGGATACACAGGCGACTTTATATTTGGATACGCAAAACAGCAAAGCTGAACCTGGACAAATTTTACTTCGAACTCAAACTTCAAACATGCAGGTTAAAATCATGGAGAAGATAAAACCTCCAATCAGGGTAATCGCTCCGGGAAAAGTGTATCGCGTTGACGACGTAGATGCTTCACATAGTTTTGAATTTTGGCAGCTTGAAGGCTTCATGGTAGATCAAAATGTTAAAATGACCGACCTTCTTGGAACGATTGATTACGTTCTTAAAAAACTTATGGGAGAAAAAACAAAGATAAAATTTGCCACTACCAATTTTTCATTCGTAGAGCCCGGAATTGACACCTATATGGAATGTACTATCTGCAAAAGCAACGGTTGTAGTTTTTGTAAATTTATCGGTTGGAGTGAAATTATGCCGGCAGGAATGATCCACCCGAATGTTTTGAAAGCCGCCGGATATGACAGTCAGAAGGTTTCCGGATTTGCTTTTGCAATTGGTTTGTCGCGTTTGGCAACTTTGCGTTACGGGATGGATGATTTAAGACTTTTGACAAATCCCGATTTGCGAATTTTGGAACAATTTTAATTTATGATTGCACCTTTATCTTGGCTCAAAGAATACGTTGATATAACCTTAGCTCCCGAAGAATTGGGAGAGAAATTAACAGAGGTTGGCTTAGGCTGTGAGAAAATAATTAAAACACAAGATGACACTATCTTTGAATTGGAAATAACTCCTAACCGTCCCGACTGTTTGTCAATTATAGGAATTGCCAGGGAAATTGCGGCTATTGAAAATATAAAAATTAAATTTCCCAGGCTCGGAAATTTAGTCAAACCTAAAAAATCTTTACCGTTAACGATTAAAACTGACTCTAAAATTAATCCGAGATTTACGGGCATAATTATTTCAGGAATTAAAGTAGGGGAGTCGCCAAAATGGTTAAAAGACAGACTGGCAAAAATAGATCAAAGGTCAATCAATAATATTGTCGATATTACAAATTATGTAATGCTGGAACTCGGAAATCCGATTCATGCCTTTGATTACGACAAGATAGAAGGAAAGACCATGACAGTTTCCCAAACGAAGGGAGGGGAAATATTTGAGAGCGTTGACGCAATTACATATCGCTTACCAAAAGATGCAGTTGTTATTTCCGATAAAAAAAGAGTTATCGATCTTTGCGGGATAAAAGGCGGAAAAAATTCGGGAACATATGAAGGAACAAAAACAATATTTATTAGAGTTCCCGTTGAAGTTCCTACTTTGATTAGAAAAGCTTCCCAAACATTAAACCTTAGGTCCGACGCCTCAACTATTTTTGAAAGAGGCGTAAATACCGGCGGCACAATTGACGCCTTAAAAAGAACGGTCCACCTAATGCTGGAATTAGCGGGCGGAGAGATCGCCAGCGATGTTTACGACATCAAAGAATCCGATTTCAAACCTTGGAAACTAAAATTAAGAATTGATAGGCTGAATAAAATCTTGGGCATAGAGATACCGACAAAAAAGATTACGGAAATTTTGGAATCTCTAAATCTTTCCCCTGTCTTAATTAATGATTCAATTCAGGTTACCGTACCAACCTACAGAAATGATTTGAAAATCGAGGAGGATTTAATTGAGGAAGTGGCCAGAATTTACGGATATAATAATTTCCCAAAAACCATACCTGAAGGCGTAGTTCCGGTCACTCAGATCCCTTATTTTAAGGATTATCGACTAGATGAAAAAGTGAAGAACATCCTGAAGGCTGATGGATTTTCCGAAATCTATACCTATGGACTTATCGGCGAGAAAGATTTGCCCAAAGAAATTAATTCACAGGATATTTTAAGAATAGACAATCCCGTCAGTGGTGACTTTGAATACCTTCGCCCAACACTTAAAATTAATTTAACAAAAGCCCTGTCTGAAAATAAACCTAACTTCAAAAAAATAAATCTTTTCGAATTGGGAAAAGTCTATTTAGGGAAAAATCTGGATGAAGCAAAGGAGACCTATTTTCTGTCAGGAATTTCAAACTCCAAATCATATTTTGAAATAAAAGGACTGCTTGAAAGAATTTTTAAAGACTTGGGGGTTAAGGATGAGGCAATAAAATATATAGAAATATTACGGGAGGGAATTTTCTTTGAACTGGATTTTTCCTCACTCCTGAAAGATATAAAAAATAACAAAGTTTTTAAATCCCTGCCGAGATATCCTCCGATTGTCGAAGATTTATCGATAATTGCTGACAATATAAAAACCGGTGACTTGATTCAAGAGATAATGGATCAAAGCTCATTAATCGCTGACGTTTCACTTCTTGATCAGTTTGAAGATTCAAGAACCTTCCACATCATCTACCAAAGTAGGAACGGGAATTTAACTATGGATGAGGTAAAAATAATCAGGGAAAAAATCTTAAAAATGTTAAGTGAAAAATTTAATGCGAAACTAAAAGAATAATTGGTAGTGGGTCAATTTGAAAATATTCTTGACCGCTCATGAATTAATATGTTAATATCTTCTTATGGCAAAAGATATCAACCAACTTGCCCATACTCTTGTTAAAAAAGCCACGGAAGAAAAAAACCCTGCTGCCGTTGCATTAGGACGGCTTGGTGGATTAGTAGGTGGACATGCACGAGCAAACAAACTAAGCACGAAACGTAAAAAGGAAATAGCCGAAAAAGCTGCTAAAGCTCGCTGGCGGAAGTAAGATTTTGCGATAACAATAGCTTAAAAACACGTAGAATAGGCTTTAATCTTGATTAATGAGACATTAACTTTAGTTCTATGCAAAAATTGATTTAGAATAAGCTTGTTGTTATCATTAATAATGATGGATGCAGAAGAAAAAAGAAAACAACTGGAAAAAGATATTCTTAGCCTTATTGCGCAAAAATTACAAAATGGACAAATCGATTTAAATCGCGCACAGATAATTGCAAAAATGCTTTTAGATAAACTTCATCCACCCTTAACTCTTGAGCAAATCTATGCAATTGCCCCAACTCTTGATTACCATTTTACAGAATTAAGTGCGGCAATACTGCCAATAATTGATGAGCACGATGAAAAAATCAAAAATGTTGTAATAAATAAAGCCGAACAAATGATTAAAGCCGGAAATTTAGAACAGGCAGACAAAATACTTAAAGAAGCTTTGCCGAAAGGAGAAACAAAAAATGGCTGAAGCTCAAACTCCTATAGAAACCGGTGCTAAAGTTAGACCAGAAACCCCAAAGGGTTCTGACAGACCAAAAATAGAAGTTAGTCCTGCAGCAAAAAAGATGGGAGAAGAATTGGCCAGAGATTTAGGTGAGGGTAGAAACCCAGACGAGATAGCTCAAAGTCTGGCAGAAGGTGACAGATCTCCGCTCAGAGGAACAATGGTAGGAGCAATAATGAGACCGGACGGGACACTTGACACTTCCCGAGCCATGGTTCACTTTGATACCAAAACTCTTGCGGAATCCTCTGATCGCGAAGAGAGAATTGCTGCAGATAATGACCATATCAGAAGCAGACGTTACAAAGAGCAATCATCCGTAGTCCCGGGAACTGTAGATGCCGTAGCAAGAAGTCTTCAGCAAACTATTGATGTAAACCTTAAGATCGTGGAAGATCCAGAGACTCTACCTAAAGTGCGGGAAAGCACACAAAAAAATTTAGATGCGCTTCGTGCTCAAAGGGCAGTTTTAGATGAAATTATTGACGATGAGGCGGCAAGAATAATACAGAAGATGGGCATTAAAGAAGGCTTAATTGATAAGAATTCACCACGCTATAATCAAAGTGATGAAATAATTTATCGTCAAGCGGAAGGTCTTTCGGCAAGTGAAGCAAGCGACAGAGCATATGCGGTAATTGATAAATTGAATGAGAGGCTTCCAAAGGATCCAGTAATGGCAGTAGAGCAAAAATTTAAAATTAATCAAGCTGAAAATCTGGCTTTAAAGTTAAGCGATGAACAACAGCATGCAGTAACCCAAAGTGTCAAACCTAAAGAATCAAAGGCTGCCGAACAGCAGAAAGAAACCCCAAAAACAGCATCTGAAGATAATAATATATTAGATATAACATATGCTGAAGATGGGGTATCAGATGTACGCGAGGTAATGGGTCATGCGCAACTTATTGAGGAATACGGTCCAGAAAAGATGCAAGAGATTGACGAAAAGATTGCAAATGGCACAGCCACTGAAGAAGAAAAGAATAACTTTAATTATATATATAACATTGACAGAAAGGCATCCGGAGAAACCTATGGGGAATTTTATGACAGATTGAAAGAAGAACTCGCAGCGGCTTCAAAGAATGAATTCAACGGTGCTGCCGAACAACCGACTCAAGCAGCCGCCGAATCAAATGTGCAGCCAAAACCTGCTGTAACTAGAATAGAAACTGCTCCTCCACCCGCCACGCCAAGACCGGTTGAAACAGCAGCTCCCAAAGAAAGTCTGGAAAAGATTGCTGAGGAGTTAGCTAGGCAAACTCGGGAAAGAGGCTTTGGCGTTTTACATGGATTCACTGCTCCAGTTGATCACATTCCAGTAGGATACTATGAGGGTAGAGGATTTGCAATGGGTCAGCAAATTAAGCCAGATTTAGGTTCTGGAAATGACTATTTATCAACCTTCTTAAATTCACGTACCAATAAAGTTGACTTTGACACCCTAAATCCTTATGCCACGAATGGTAGACAAGTATGGACTAGTTCTAGTTTTGAACCAATGAAACATTGGACAACGGAGGCTGTTGTAAAAAAGGGATTATTTAAAAAGGAGGTAGTTAAGACCCAGCATGAGGAATATACCGCTTTCACTTCACCAAACGGTCAAAAAATGCATGGAGAAAAAGATTGGGTTAGCTACAGTTATCATATGCCTGTTATATCTGCAGTTGATAAAAGAGCAGGCGCTTACACTCAATTTAATTTTATAGTTCCTCCTGACATTGCTTCAAAAATAGATACTGCTATTACTAAAGATCCAGCTTTCGCAGATATGTTTTATCAGGCAACTTTTCCGGGAATAACTGGTCCTGACGAAAGAAATTACATAAGAAGAGCACGGGCAACAGAGCTTGCAATTGTCAATCGCAGGGACATGTATCATCCAACAACAGAAATTAGACCTTATTCAAAACCAATTGAATATTAGCAATATTCTACCTTGAAAAAGATAGGTATTATCAGTGGAATCAAGCTTCATCTTCCACCTTTTCCCATGATATATTTTCCAGTCCCTGCTCCCTAATAGCCTCTTTATTCGTTAGGTAAAATGGAAGATAGGAAAATTCTTCATTTCTGACTTTTTGTATAAGTTTTAATATATTTCTCTGTTTGTATATATTTTTTGTAATCAAAAGAATGATGGGGAATTTAGTATTATTAGTTTTTTCTTTCCAGTCGCCCTCTTCCGATGTGATGTAGCGTCTTATCCTTTCCTTTAAAGCTCGTTTCGGAATGTTTAAATCAAGCACTTCAAGAAAACATCGTCTTACCTTCTTGCCTTTCTGTTTGATGGCAAAGTAAGCGTCGGGGAATGGTTGAGGAAAATGATTGTACCCCACAAGCTCTGCTTTGGTAAAAAAATCAATTGTTCCCTGCCCCTTAGTTCCTGTATTAAGCGCACGAAGCTTAAGATAGATTTGCGCAACGTAACAACAATGTGCTTTAAATTCTTCCGAACGGTTTTTCTCCCGATAGATCTGATTTAAAACAGGTCGCTTGCATTCCCCTTGCTCCTTTAATATTTTTCTAGCTTTTGTAGTTAAACAATATACTGCCGGCTTAGTTCTTTCTGCAAACGATGTTCTGTCATAAAACTGATGAATATATCCTTTTACTGTTAAATCCTGTAACCATTGTTGAATCCGAGTTGGTAATTTGTGATTGAGTAATAGTTGAATAGTGTTGGTGTCTAAGAATCGAAATTGATAGAGTAATAAAAGTATTTCTAATTGTTTTTTAGTAATTGGTAGTTTAATAGATTGTTGTTTCATAGTATGTGTTAAATAAAGACATAGAACATTATTATATTTATATAATAGAAGAGTTGTAATCCTCTTAGAATTTAAGCTTAAAAGCCATATGTTTCTGCGTGTACGTTACACGCAGAAAAGGCAGGGGAAACTCGACCAGATCTTATCAAGAGAATAGAAAAAAGTAAAGAGAGAAACACAATCCTACTTGACAATGCTTGAGCGGTCAAGTATAATATGTTTATGAATATCCTTCCTCTTGAAAAGAAAATACAAGTACTATCTGCGCTCGTAGAAGGAAACTCCATTAGGGCAACATGCCGTATGACAGGAGTTGCAAAAGGTACTATTACCTGTTTTCTTGCAAGGGTTGGAAAAGCATGCTCTGAATATCAAGATATTATCTTAAGAGATTTATCATGTAGTAATATTCAATGTGACGAAATTTGGTCATTCTGTTATGCCAAAGAAAAAAATGTTCCCGAAACACATAAGGGAGAATTTGGATTTGGCGATATTTGGACATGGGTTGCAATAGATGCTGACACAAAATTAGTTCCGAGTTGGTCTGTAGGACTAAGAGATATTGCTTGTGCTAAAGTGTTTATGCTTGATTTAAGAAGTAGACTTACTAGTCGAGTACAACTTACAACCGATGGATACGGAGCATATCTTGCAGCCGTTGAAAATGCCTTTGGTTCAGATATAGATTATTCCATGTTAATTAAAATATATGGGCAACAACCCGACGGAGAAAAAAGATATTCCCCGGCAGATTGCATAGCAACTGACAAAAGAATAATCCAGGGAGATCCGAATGTTAAGAAAATTTCAACTAGTTTCATTGAGAGGCAAAACTTAACCATGAGAATGAATATGAGACGATTTACAAGATTAACCAATGCTTTTTCGAAGAAAATACAGAATTTAGAATATGCGGTTGCTCTTCATTTTATGTATTACAACTTCTGTAGACCTCATAAAACACTTAATCCAAAAGCTATTGGCATAACCCCAGCTATTGCAGCAGGTGTAACAAATAAAATTTGGACGATAGAAGACATTATTTATTTAGCTAATTCAAATTGACCCACTACCGAATAATTCAAGGGATTGCAAAACATTAGATATTGTTGTATTATCTTGCTGACTTATGAGAAACGCAGAAAATTTAAAGCCAAGGGAAGCTATAATAAATGCAAAAAATACCATTTCTCGCGTTAAGGAAATATTTGCGAAAACAGACTTCAAAAAGGCTGCCGAATCTAAGAATCGTTCTTTTAAGATAAGGACAACAATCAAAGATATCCCTGTTAGTGGCGAAAATTCATCTAAGCGTATTACTATTGGTACCGCCAAAAATTCAGAAAATCTACTCGCCACATATCAGACCAGTGACATAGTTAATAAGAATGGAATTATTGAATATACTATAGAAAAGCGTTATGCATTAAATAAAATAAAATCAAAGAAAGAATATACTCATATTGAAGTTATAGACAATGATGATGGAATACAAATCGTTGCCGATAATAATTCAAGAGTTGCTCTAATAGAGGAATTTTCTGAAAGTGAACAAAAGGTTATGGCCGCAGATTTAGGAATCAAAATATAGCCTCAGGGGCTCGGTGTCGGACTCGGAGTAGGAGTTTCGGTCGGACTGTCGGAAACAACTCTATCAGATGTTTCGGTCGGTGGATGATACAGGGAATCATCTTTGTGATTGTCATTTACCCATTGGTCTATTCCCTGCTGCCAACGGTTTACCCCGTCATAAGACGTAGGATCGTCTTCGTGAAAAACTATAAATTTTTTGACATCATATTGGTTATGATCAATCTCGCTTTGACTGGCCAATTTATTGCTGTCTGCTTTTGAAATTTTGATGGATTTATAGATCGGACTTGGACCCTGAGGCTCGGTTCCTTTTATGAAATATTCGGACCTGGTCGGTTGACCGTCAACAGGCAGGCCTCCGCCCAAAGCATCAATCGTCACCGCTATAACATCATCGGGCTTCTTAAAATCTTCTGCCGGTTTTCCCTTCAATGCCTCCAAGATTATTCTTCTCCAAATAGGCGCCGCTCCCGTAACTCCCGATGCCACATTTCCCATCGGACTGTTGTCATTATTTCCGACCCAGGTAGCCACAAGTACGCTCGGCGTCCATCCGATTGTCCAATTATCCCTTTTATCATCTGTTGTTCCTGTTTTTACCGCAATGGTATAACCGGCAACATTCAAATAGCTGTTGGGACCGAAAGTTAAAAGTCTGGCGTTGTTATCCAAAAGCATATGGGAAATAATAAAAGCAACTTCCGGACTTAAGACTTGTGTTTTAGTCACTTCTTTTTGTTCAAACAACACTTTTCCTTTGGGATCAGTTACTTTTAAAATTGCAATCGGATCCGACCTATATCCCTGATTGGCAAAAGCCGTGTAGGCGGCGGCCAATTCTATCGGCCGTACTTCTCCTCCGCCCAGGGTTAAAGACAGACCGAACCGGTTTACGTTTTCATCGGTCGGCGCAAGAGTGCTTATTCCCATATCGTAAGCCGTAGTTAACATGTTCTTAATTCCGACAAGAGCCAATAATTTTACCGCAGGAATATTTATTGAATTTCCCAGAGCAAACCTTAGTTGTATCGGACCGTTAAATTTACCGTTATAATTAACAGGGATATAATCTTTTTCACTTCCTCCTCCGGGGAAAGTTGTGGGAGTATCCATAATAAGACTGGCTGCCGTGTACCCTTTTTCCAGAGCGGTTGCATAAGTAACGGGTTTTATCGATGAACCGGGCTGACGCAATGCCTGAGTAATGACGTTAAATTGACCGCCCTGAGTTGTATCATAAAAGTCCCGGCTACCAACCATTGCTAATATTTCCCCGTTTTGGGGATTCAAAACAACGCTTGCTCCGTTTCCGACTTTAAGGCTTTTGGCATTATCTACTTCTTCCTTGACAATTTCTTCTGCTTTTTCTTCTAATTTGTAATCCAAGGTTGTTGTCACCTGCAATCCACCTTGTTCAACTACATTTTCTCCGAATTGCTTCACCAGCAAATCTTTAACGTACAAAGAAAAATGAGGCGCTTTAATGTCCTGGTCTTGGGATTGAAATACAACCGTCGGTAGTTTTTTGACAGTATCGTCTTCCTGCTTTTTGGTAATGTAACCGTCTTCCTGCATACGTGTCAGGACTTCCGTACTTCTCTCGATGTAGGCTTTAGGATATTGCCCGTACGGAGAATAATAGGATGGGCTTTGCGGCATTCCGGCCAAGATTGCCGACTCGGTTAAATCCAAATCTTTGGCCTTTTTACCGAAATATTTCTCCGCCGCCGCTTCTATTCCAAGTGTTGCGCCACCGTAGGGAGTGGCATTAAAATAAAGCTCCAGGATCTGATCTTTTGTATATGTTCTGTCAACCTGGATTGCCAAAATAAATTCTTTTATTTTGCGGGTAATTGTTTGTTCCGAAGTTAACAGGGT
>Ga0182017_10004384_pt1 | contig 10492 bp, 12 predicted proteins | sample 712E3DmetaG_FD_120492 | JGI IMG/M metagenome (GOLD analysis project Ga0182017, IMG submission 120492) | Permafrost microbial communities from Stordalen Mire, Sweden - 712E3D metaG | ecosystem: Environmental > Terrestrial > Soil > Wetlands > Permafrost | place: Sweden: Stordalen | collected... | reverse complement strand
GATAATTGCACGTCTATGAAACCCTTTCAAAATTCAAAATGAAATGCTTTCATGGATAAACTTGATCCATTGCGAAAAGAACTCGGTCCCTTGGCCCTTCCAGCGATTGACCGGATTATTGACGTCCAGGTTTCTTGGCAATCCGACCCCCGGCTTCTTTTCCCTGACGTCCCTGAAATATTCCTCGACAAGCCTCCGGGCGTTGTATTCCGGATGTCCAAGGTGCATCAAATACCGGCTGTCGGCGCTCTCGAATATCGTATAGCCGGTTTCTTTCGCATAGGCAAGCAGATTGACCGTCCCTTTGTCACGCTCCCTCTCCAGCACGTCGTCGTCAATTCCCGAAAACCGGCTTTGCGGACACCAGAAAATATCGTCCATTTCACCGGTTATCCTGTGCTTACTGTCGAGGTTCCTGGTCTCGAACACGCCGAAGATTTTATTTTCGAATACGTTTTTATCAATGCCCAGTTGTTTGGCGAGGGCAAGGCCGCCCCAGCAGATTCCGAGCGTTGTGGGGACGTTTTTCCATGCATATTCGAGGATCCGCGTCACCTCGTTCCAGTAAATGACTTCTTCAAAGGGGATTTCCTCGACCGGCGCGCCCGTCAAAATAAGCCCGTCGAGCGGGTTTTTAGCGAGTGCCTCGTCGAAGGTTACGTATAAATTCTTCAGGTGTTCCCAATCGCTGCTTCCGTATCGGTGCGTTTCCAGCCGTATCCATACCGGGTCGATCTGGAGCACCGACCGCCCGAGCGGATGCAGGAGGCTGAATTCATATTGTTCCGCTTTCGGCATGATGTTAAGGATGCCTATCCGTAAAGCGCGAATGTCCTCCTTCAGCGCGTCTTCCGGATCTATGCACAGTATCCGCCGCTCTTGAAGAGCGTCGCGAAGGTGATAGTTTTTAGGGGCTATTATGGTCATTTAACGTCCTTTATGCGTCATGCCATTGTATCTTCATCCTCTCCGGATCATATTCCCGAACCGTCCGCGAAAATGTCGGAAATCGTCTTGATGTTTTTTTCTTCGTCCCCGCCGCTCACGATCAGTTCGACCTCCGCCCCTTTTTCGGCCCCGAGCAACAGCAATTCAAGGATGGAGCACCCGTCGGCTTTTTCGCAACCTTTGCAGATCGTGACCCGCGAGCCTATGTCCCTGCTCTTTTCAAGCACGCGCATCGCAACGCGCGCGTGAATGCCGTGTTCGTTGTGCACGATGACTTTTTTGCTGCGCATCCAACGGCCCCTTAGTTGTCAAATTGACGCGGAGACACACGGAAGTGCGCCTCCGCATCGCCTGTCATCAGGTCAACGACAACGCATCGTCGAGCGCTTCGATGAGGTCGTCCGGATGTTCGAGGCCCACCGACAGCCTGACCAAATCGGGCGTAAGGCCGCTCGATCGCTGCTGCTCTTCCGACAGCTGGGAGTGCGACGTGCTTGACGGATGAAGAATCAGGCTCTTGGCGTCGCCAACGTTGGCAAGGTGTGAAAACAGCTTGATGTTGTCGATCAGCTTGACCGCGGCGTCATAGCCGCCCTTGATGCCGAAAACCACCATTCCGCCGAACCCGTTCTTGAGGTATTTGTTGGCCGCGGGATACGATGGATCGTCTTTAAGCCCGGGATACCGCACCCAGGAAACCTTGGGATGCTTTTTAAGGTGTTCGGCGATTTTTAACGCGTTTTCCGAGTGCCGCACGATGCGCACCGGCAGCGTTTCGACGCCCTGGAGGAAAATCCATGAATTGTCCGGCGAAATCGCCGCGCCGAGGTTACGCAGCGGCACGGTCCGCACGCGCAACGCGAACGCGATTGGCGCCAGCGCTTCGGGAAGGTCGATCGCCCACTTAAGGCCATGATAATTGGCGTCCGGCTCCGTGAACAACGGATGGCGCCCGGCCTTCCAGTTGAATTTTCCCGCATCGGTCACGATGCCGCCGATGGCCGATCCGTGGCCGCCGAGCCATTTTGTCAATGAATTCACGACGATATCAGCGCCGAGCTCGATCGTGCGGAGCAAATAGGGCGTGGTAAACGTCGCGTCGACGATGAGCGGGAGGCCGTTTTTATGCGCAACCTCGGCGATGGCCTTGACGTCGGTATAATCGAGCACCGGGTTGCCGATGGTTTCGATAAAGAGCGCGCGGGTCTTCGGCCCAATGGCCCGTTCGAAATTTTTCGGGTCCTTCGGGTCGACGAATTTAACCTTGATGCCCAGTTTCGGCAGGATCGCGTCGAACTGCGTGTACGTGCCGCCATAGAGGTTGTTCGCCGATATGATGTCGTCGCCCGCTTCGGCGAGCGTGATGATGGAATAGAAGATCGCGGCGGTCCCGGAGGCGAGGGCCACCGACGCCGCGCCGCCTTCGAGTTGACTGATGCGTTGTTCGAGGACGTCGGTCGTGGGGTTCATCAGGCGCGTGTAGATATTGCCCAGTTCCTTGAGGGCGAAGAGATTGGCCGCATGTTCGGTGTTTTTGAATACGTACGAACTGGTGCGGTACACCGGGACCCCGCGTGACAGGGTGGCGTCGACGGTTTGTCCTGCATGCAAGGCAAGGGTTTCAAAACGATATCCTTTGCTCATGGATCGGTCCTTTCTTACCATGATTCTCCTGATTAAACAGGATACCATGATTTTAATGTGGAAAAAGATTTTTAATACAATAATTTTGAAAAAAGTTATACCTATACAACTACGCCGGTTCGTCCCAAAGCCAGGTGCTCAGATAGCGTTCGCCGGTATCGGGAAGAACGACCACGATAAGTTTTCCCTCGTTTTCCTTTCTTCCGGCCACCTGCAAAGCGGCCCAGAGCGCCGCGCCCGATGAAATCCCCACGAAAATCCCTTCCTGCTTGGCCAAAGCGCGCGCCGTCAACCCGGCGTCTTCTTCCTTGACCTTAATGATTTCGTCGACGACGCTTTTGTTAAACACCGCCGGAACAAAACCGGCGCCGATCCCCTGGATTTTATGGGGCCCCGGCTGGCCGCCGGACAGCACGGGTGATTTTTCGGGTTCAACGGCAATTATCTGCACGCTTTTTTTCCTGCTTTTAAGCACTTCCCCGACCCCGGTGATCGTTCCGCCAGTGCCCACGCCGCTAATGAAAATGTCCACCTTTCCGTCCGTGTCGTTCCAAACCTCTTCGGCGGTCGTTTTCCGGTGGATTTCCGGGTTTGCCGGATTGTTGAACTGTTGGGGGAGAAAGGAATTCGGCGTTTGCGCGGCAAGCTCTTCGGCCTTGGCCACCGCCCCTTTCATTCCTTTAGGCCCTTCGGTCAAGACCAGCTCGGCGCCGAACGCTTTCAGTATTTTTCGTCGCTCGACGCTCATTGTCTCCGGCATGGTGAGGATAAGCCGGTAACCTTTTGCGGCCGCCACAAAGGCCAGTGCAATACCGGTGTTCCCGCTGGTCGGTTCAATGATAACGGAATCTTTGGTGAGCAAACCTTTTTTTTCCGCATCTTCAATCATAGCAAGGCCGATGCGGTCTTTTACGCTCGATAGCGGATTAAAAAACTCCAGTTTCGCGGCAATTTTGGCCTTTCCGCCGGAATTCAATTGATTGATCGCTACGAGCGGGGTATTGCCAATCAATTGTGTAATATTTTTTGCAATCGTCATCGGATGCCTCCTTTGTTGAGTAAGTTTATAAACCCGATCAACTAAGTTAAATATACAAAAAAAGGAAATAAAAGTCAAGGACATTTTAATTAAACCTATCTTTTTAGTTAAGATTGCATTATTTTATAGATATGTCATCTTTACTTGGTGTTTCCCAGAAATGTCAATATGCCCTCCGGGCGCTTTTTGAATTGGCACTCCGGTATCCTACGGAATCCGTAACCACCGTTCTGGAAATCGCCGAAAAACAGAAAATTCCGCCGCGTTTTCTTGAACAAATATTATCTAAACTGAGAGCGGGTGGATATATCGTTTCAAAACGGGGAAACCTGGGAGGGTATTTAATGACCGTCTCGCCGTCGAGCATTTCGGTAGGCGAGATAATCCGGTTTATTGAAGGCGCCGGTGAGTCGGTTGATTGTTTGGAAAAACCGGACAGCAACCATTGTCCATTTCGGGGCGGGTGCGTTTTCAGGGATCTTTGGAAGCGGGCCAAATTTGCGATGTCGGATATTTTTGACGCGACGACCTTCCAGGACCTCGTGGACAAACAGCGGCAAACAAATTCCGAAATCGACTTTAATATCTGACCCACAAAGTGGATAAAGTTCTGTACGGGTAATTATCTACGTTAAATGCGTATATAATTCGCCTACAGAACCTAAGCGCCCATAAAAACGCGCCGACGGATTTCTCCGCCGGCGCGCTCGCTAAAACGTAGAATGATGCGATCAGCAACTGCAGCACATCGGCGCGCCGTTCATCATCATCATGCAGCAGCAGCCATTGTCCATCATGGACATCATGGCTTTGCAGCACATCTGAATCATCTTGCAGCACTCCGTTTCCTTGCTGCTCCAGGTCATGCACATGCCGTCTTTAATCATTTCGCACTTGCACATGCCTTTGGTCATGTTGATGGTCATCATGGGCATGCCGTTCATCATCATGCAGCAGCTCATCATGCTGCCTGACATCATGGTGCAGAGGTTCTGCATCATGCCGGCGGCCATTTCGTCCTTTGTCGAGCACATGATTTTCATCCCCATGTCGGTGGCTTCCATTTTCATGGTGCACCGGGGGACCATCATCATGTTCATCGGCATCGTTCCGGGCATCATCATGCCCTGCATCTGGCCCATGCCCATCGCCATTCGATCCATTCCCATGGTATTCATTGCCATCGGGTTCATACTACACCTCTTTCTTCACGGCAGGTCGCTTGCTTTTGCGCAATAGCCCCCACGTATTCAAAATTGTGCCTTGGAGAAGGGTTGTCGAACCTTTCGACGCGTATAAAATATATTAGTTCACTAAACAAATCAAGATAATTAACAATCCTCTGCTTTAAATATTTCCTGTTGGCCCAGGAGCGAACTGCGGCGGAAAAATGAAGATCGTCTCGTTTATCTATAAAATTCACCCGAAACACTCTTCACGTTTTCTGCGTGAAAATTTCTGTTTGTAAGAGGGTCTTAGTTACGTCTATAGCCAGATGTCGGATGTTTTGGCTTTTTATGCGTCATCCGATGGTGAAGACATTATCAGTGTCGAGCAGTCACATTGTTGATGAGAAAACAGAAACTAAGCGAGACTTGCTTTTTTTTTGCGAGTATTTCCAATATAAAGCTTTCTTTTTGAAGCTGAAGTCTTTTGCTTCATTGATTTAAAAACTTTACGCAAGTCTCCGCCATGTTCCAATTCAATCTCTTTGCGAGTGTTCCAAATCTCCTCAAGAATTTCATTTTTCATATTTATCTCCCTCATTTTCAATAAGTTCCTCAGGCGTGCATATAATCGGGGTCTCGAATCCAAGTCTCTTGTTTATCCGTTGAATTTTCTCTTTTACAAATACGTTCGCGATGTGATGAAAGTTCCAACTAAGAATGTAGTCCATTCGATTCACTACAGCGGCGGAAATATGAAAAGCATCCAACTGAGACTTCCGTGGTATTTGAACTTCTTTCAAATAACTCTTTGCGAGATCAAAAACCTCATCCGGAAGATCAAGTAGGGGGAAATTCTTAATTGCATTCACGCGACTTTTTGCAGCATGCGAATCTCCACGCGATATTTCTTCGACGACAAACTGAGAAACATAAGGCTGGTATTTATGCAATTCTTTCTCCCACCAATCGACGGATATTTCCTGATATGCGGCTACAACCAAATCTTTGCTCCGGCGATTCGCATAAAAGCTTATGACGGAGCTCTCTAAATAAACCTTCGGTTTAGCCATATTTACCTCACATTTTCCCTAAAAATATTCTTCTAATTAAAAATGATTCTTGGCTCAATTGAATAGTGAATTCTTTATCATTGCGAAAAACCGAAAAGCCTTTGAAAATGCTTCCTCGTAATCGTCACGCTGTTTTTTTGCCCGAAAAATCATCATCCGCATCGAGGACGCCATCCCGACGGAAAAACATCTTCAAGCATCTTTCTTAACCCCAAAATGCACTGTCGTCCGTCATGCTTCAAATTGTTAATTACAACGATGCAAATCAACAGGTCCAGCTGCATTTGCTGGGTAATTTGCCAGTTATCAAACAAGCACTATTTTAGCTGATGTCCGTCATTTTATTTGTCATAATGAAACCCTTTTCCCGGATACCATTAATAGTCGATGGAATCGTGTTTTTAAATGAAAATATATGCTCTTCCAGGAGCAAATACCATTTTCATTCAATTTCCCGCCCACTAGTGAAACGAGGCCATGCCGTGAGATCAGTCCTTGTCAGGGGCCTAAAACGCCGATTTCCTACGGTGCATCGCGACCTTGCGCTGTTCATTTCCACCATAGCCGCGGTGGGATTTGCCGATAGCATTTTCAATTCGGTTTTCAATAATTTCCTCAATGATTCATTTAACCTGAACAGCTTCAATAGAACGTTCCTCGAATTTCCTCGTGAATCCGGGGGGTTTTTAGTCATTTTCGTTTCCGCCGCGCTTTTTTTTCTACGCAGCCGCCGCCTTGCCGTCGCGGCAACCCTCGCCGGCGCCGCGGGGCTGGTTTTGATGGCGCTGTTTTCGGTGAGCTTCCATTGGATGTTCGCCTGGCTGTTCATTTTCAGCCTCGGCCAGCATATGTTCATGCCGCTCAACACGAGCATTTCCATGGAACTTGCCCATGAAGGGAAAACCGGGCGTCGCCTCGGTCAACTTAATGCCCTGCGCAACGCCGCGGCCATAGCGGGAAGTTTCATGGTTTTCATGGGATTCAAATATTTCCATTTTAATTTCAAGGCGTCTTTTTTAATCGCGGCCTCGTTTTACTTGACAGGGGCCATGCTCTTGTTGTCCATGAAGCCGGGGCGCGCCCATCCGCCCGCGCTCCACCTCAAGCTGCATAAGGAATACAGGCTCTACTATTGGCTTTCGATTCTCTTCGGAACCAGAAAGCAAATATTTCTTACCTTTGCGCCGTGGGTACTCGTGACCGTGTTTCACCAGCCCACGGCCATTCTGGCCACGCTCTTGACAATCGCGGGAATCGCGGGGATAGTTTTTCAGCCCTATCTGGGCAAAGCGGTCGATGCCTTGGGCGAAAAATTCGTTCTTGGATGCGAAGCGTTTTCGCTCATTTTCGTCTGCGCGGGATACGGCCTTTCCAAAAGCCTCTTTTCGGAACATGTGGCCTTCATGATTGCCGCCGTCTGCTTTATTGCCGATCAATTGCTCATGTCCGTGGGCATGGCTCGCTCCACGTATCTTAAAAAGATCGCCGTAAAACCCGAGCATATCACACCTACGCTTACCATGGCCATAACCCTCGACCACATATTTTCAATTACCGTCGCATTGACGGGAGGAATTATTTGGGCCAAATGGGGATATCAAAAAGTGTTCCTTCTGGGCGCGGGCATAGCGGTGGTCAATCTTATTTCCGTGCAGTTTATCAGGATTAAGGGGAAGACAAAAGCGGGCGGGGCCATTGCGGTTTGAGCTTCGTTTGATTACTTCGTCCAATCTTCAACTTGAAGCCTCAATACCCGTCTGTATTCTTTTGTATTGTTCGTAATCACGATTAAACCTCTTCGCCTGGCTTGAGCGGAAATCATGATATCGTTGCCGCCGATAATGGCGCCTTTTTCTTCGAGCTCGGCTCGTATTTCTCCATATTCCCATCCATCACTTGAATCAAAATCAATAATTTTAAAAGGCGATAAAATCTTGAGGATTGCTTGAAGATTGCGGTCTCTGTGTCGGCTTTTATTAACCCCGTAGATCAATTCGCCAACGGTGATGGAAGAAACTGAAAATTCTTCGGGGTTGTGGGTTTTGAATTTGTTCTCTAACAATTTTGACTTGGAATTGCAAAGGAAAATAAGGATATTCGTATCGATTAAGTATTTCACTTAAACCCTATCCTCGTGGAATTCTTCAATTTAGGTATTACTCTAGGAAGGTCGTTGCCGATTTCCTTAAGCCCTTCTGAAAAAACGCGCCAAGGGTCTCCCATGGGAACCAGCATCAAGACATTGCCGATTCGGTTAACAGATACTTCTTTTGCATCAAGTCTATATTCCTTGGGTAATCTCACCGCCTGGCTGTTTCCGCTTTTGAATACTTTTGCGGTTATCATATAAACCTCCTTTGTATATACGTTAATATATACATTATATTAAATAAAATCAAGATTTTTGTGCCGGGTGGTCTTTTATTTTAACGCTGAAATAAATTTATCGCGAATGAATGCTTAGTCCCTGTAGCTGAATTATATTCGCGTCTAAGTGGGGCCGACGCCTTTGCCCGCCATCTTAGTTCTCAAAGCAACAGGCTACTTCGGCGCGACGTAGAACAATGCACTGACACCGTTAAGCGTCCCCTTCCCGATAACGTCGCCGCTGTCGTTGATACCGTCACCTTCGTCGTCCAACTGCCAGCCGGTGCCCGGCGGGATCATGCTGTAGGATAAATTGAAAAATTCTTTGATTGCACCGTTTTTCAAGATCACAGCTCCATTGCCATCACTTCCTACTATTTCGCCGGATGCGTTAATGCTGTTGGGAGTAAATGCGCTAAGGCCATATTTTATTGGCTGGGCCGTTACGGAATTCCAGACGAGAATACTATCAAACAAGTAAGCACCATGATGGTCATATGTACAACTTTCATATATTTGTTGTCCGTTGCTACTGACACCTATCGAAAAATCCACAAGATGGACGTGTGCGGAAGAGTCGGAAAGTGTCGCCGGTTGGGCCTTCGGGTTTGTCCAGTAGGCTAAGTACGTCGCACCAGATTGTATCGCACGAGCGGTACCTGCAATAAAACCATTGTTATTTATAACAAGGTTTCCTATAACGGAGGAATCGGCCGGCAGATTGAGCAATGCCGGTTGCGCGGACGGGTTTGCCCAGTATGCCGGTTTGCCGTCTGTAGTCATACCGACCAGTTCCTCATTATCGTTGAAGGCCATTGGATGACCACCGAGGATCGTTACAGGCACGGAGGTGGTCGTGGCATAGAAAGAAATGCTATCTCCATTCAAATGATTATAAGCTAAAATTTCTCCCTTGTTATTCATGGCGAAAGGATTTTTAATGGAAAGCGCCGTCGGTTCTGCGGTGGGACTCGACCAAAATATTCCTTGCATCGTTGTATAACCCCTATAACCCAGGATTTGACGGTTATTGTTGATACTTACCAAGTAAATGGAGTCGTCTTTGCTAAGCATGATTGGCACGCCATACGTTGCCGTTGGCTTACTGGCGTCAGGCGTCTGGCCGGGTTGGGTCCCGAGGGGTTTGACAATAGTCTCCTGTGTGCCGTCCGGAAAGGTGATGGTCAGACCGTCGGGTCCGAACGTCCCCGTCGCGGGACCGTTTGGAGTAACCAGATTGACATAAAATGAACCGCTTGCAATACTCAGAACGATAGTGCCGGTATCCCCTTGGGGTTTAACCGAGACATTGCCCGATATCTCGCCTTTAAACGGCCCAAAGAGGTTGGTACAGGAAAGCGTCTGGCCGTTTTCGGTTATCGTGGCGGAGCCGGCTACGTATCCGGTATCGTTGAGAGTCAAGTCGGCGTTGCAGGTGATACCCGTGGCGGGAAGGCTGAAACTACCTTTTATATCACCGGCGCCCAACGTATCGTTGAGTACGATCGTTCCACTGCCTTTCATGGGAAGATTTCCGGCGGTGATGTCGGCGGAAATGGTGATAGTGGCAGGATAGGCGGCCGTGGTAATGCCCGGGCCCGTTATGTTTGTACCCGCCGGATAGGTAACGCTGAGGCTTCCCGCGGATTTGGTTCCGGCTTGATCCTCAAAAAACCGGGCGCTCATCGAGGTGCTGCTGATTTGGAAACCGGTAAAATACAACCCAAGGCCGGAGAAATAGGTCAGGTTGGTGGAATCGCTTACCGTTGAAGCCATAGCTGAAACCGGCATTGCGCCGAGCCTTTTCATCAATACCTTCTGAAGCGACTGCTTCAACGGGCAGCTTGGCGGAAGGGTCGCCTCGACCTGCTGGAGCGGGTAATTAAGACCTCCCTGAAACGTCTGGTAGCCCGAAACGATTGCGGCCTGGATGGCCGTGTTGCCGGTGAGCTTTGTGGTATTGTTGACGTTATTGACGTCCGTGGCGTTTTTGCTGCACGTCAGCATACTACAGAGGCTGAGTATCAGGATAAGCTCGAAAAACCAACGTTTCTGTCCCATAGCTCCTCTTGCTCCAATTTTATTTAAAGTGAATTACGCTCCATGACCATCCTTCGGATTTTCCGGGTCCCGGTTTATCGGTGGTAATCCGTGCCCTGCCAGAAATTGGGTTTCTCCACGTACTCAAAGCGGTCGGGATCGGCCTTGACAAGCGCGTCGGCGGTCGAGTTCCACGCCGTACCGTGGCCTACGGT
>Ga0182017_10004383_pt1 | contig 10493 bp, 11 predicted proteins | sample 712E3DmetaG_FD_120492 | JGI IMG/M metagenome (GOLD analysis project Ga0182017, IMG submission 120492) | Permafrost microbial communities from Stordalen Mire, Sweden - 712E3D metaG | ecosystem: Environmental > Terrestrial > Soil > Wetlands > Permafrost | place: Sweden: Stordalen | collected... | reverse complement strand
GGGGGGGTGCGGGGAGAGCGGCAAGCCGGCGGAGGCGAAGGCGGCCGAGGCGATCGCGGCGCAATCGGCGTTCTATAAGATGTTCGTGGCGGCGCGGAGTTGGGCGGCGGACGCGCAGCCGGTGCGAGTGGCCGAGATCGACGTGGACGAAGTGAAGGCGGAGGGCGGCCGGGCCGGGGCGTGGGAAGCCATCTTCGTCTCGCAAAGCCAGGGCCGCGCGTGCCGCTACATCTACTCGGTGGTGCACCGGCCGGCCCGGAACTTGCGCGGCGGGGTTACTTCGGACCCGCCGGAGATCTGGTCGGGCCGCGGCGATTCGGAACCGTTCCTGGTGCAGGCTTTCAAGGTGGATTCGCCGGCCGCCTACGAGGTGGCGATGAAGCAGGGGCGCGAGTACGCGGTGAAGCACCCCGACATGGCAGTCAAATTCCTGCTGGAGAAGACCAGGCGGTTCACGAATCCGGCCTGGCAGGTGTTCTGGGGGGAGTCCGTGTCGGCGAGCGGGTACTCGGTGTTCGTGGACGCGGTGACGGGCGAGTATCTGGGAACGGGAAGGTGATGGTAGCCTGAACCTATGCGCATATTACTTTTCGTTCTTCCGGCGGTCCTGATGGCGCAGACACCCGCGCCGAAGCCCGACTTCGCGAGCGACGCCGAGAAGACCATTTACTCCATTGGCCTGGCCATTTACCCGAAGCTTGCTCCGTTCGAGCTGAGTGCGGGAGAGCTGGAGATCCTGGTGCGGGGACTCCGGGACGCCGCGGCCGGCAAACCGGCGCTCAATCTGAACGAGTGGGGGCCGAAGATCGACCAACTCCCGCGCGAGCGGGCCAAGGCCGCGGGGAAAGCGTACCTGGAGAAGGCGGCCGCGGAGCCCGGGGCGGTGAAGACCGAGTCGGGCCTGGTGTATCGCGAATTGAAGGCCGGCGCCGGGGCCTCCCCCGCGGCCACCGATACGGTCAAGGTGCATTACCGTGGCACGCTGGTCAACGGGACCGAGTTCGACAGCTCGTACAAACGGAACGAACCCGCGCAGTTTGCGCTCAACGGAGTCATCCGGTGCTGGACGGAGGGCGTGCAGAAGATGAAGCCCGGCGGGAAGTCGGTCCTGGTGTGCCCAAGCGACTTGGCGTACGGGGACGGCGGGCGCCCCTCGATTCCGGGCGGAGCGACGCTGGTTTTCGAGATCGAGTTACTGGAAGTGGTGGGCGCGGTTCCCCCAGACAAGAAATGACGCTCAAAAACCCGCGACAGTACATCCTGTCCACGTGGGGACAGGGTGTACTGCCACGGGTTTTCTACATGATGCCTTGGGTGCCGTCCACTCTCGAGCCAGTCAGCACGTTGACGAAGCGGGAGAGGTGGTAGTGGACGTCGCGGAAGCGCAGCAGGGCGAGTAGCGCGGATCCGAGAGCGCAGAAGATGGCGGCGGCGCGCAGCTTGAACCGCACCCCGAAGCCGAAGTGTTTTCCCGCGTAGACCGCGGCTCCGGCGGCCCAGTCGGAAGCCAGGAGCGCGCGAACCGCCGGGGGCATGGAAGAGGCGAGCGGGTCTTCGGCCTGGCGCGTCGCGCGGATGCCGGGAAAGAGCAGGATCTTCCTGGCGGCGCGGCGCATCTGGAGCGCCAGCTCGGCGTCGGCCCAGGATTGCGCGTAGCGCTCGTCGATGTAGCGCAGGCCTCTCATGAAGTAGCTGCGCACCATGAAGGCGTCCAGCGAAGGGAGTTCGACGGCGACTTTTTCCTGGGCGAGATCGGGCGGCGCGCTGGGGAGGAAGGCTTCCGCGCGCGCGATGGCGGACACCGAATCGGGATTGGGGAGCTTGAAGAACTCCGGCGAAGGCTCGCCTTCCGGGGTCATCAGGAGGGGGCAGACGGCAGAGGCGTCGGGCTCCTCGGAGAGGCGCGCGGCCAGGGCCGACACGGTCTCCGACGCGACCTCCACCTGGGGGCTCAGGAAGAAGAAGAACTCGCCTTTGGCCGTGCGCATGCCGATGTTCAGGGCCCTGGTGAAGCCGAAATTGCGCGGCAGTTTGAGCAGAACGGTTTGAGGAAACTCGGCGACGGCGTCCGGGGCGCCATCCACCGAGCCGTTATCGACGACGAGAACTTCCATCTTGTCGCGCTCAGCGGAAGCTTCCAGAGCGGCCAGGCACCTTCGCAGCGGGCCGGCGCAGTTGTAAGACACAACGATCACCGACACCTGGAGCGGGATTTGAGGCGCTTCCATCCGAATTGCAATGATACCGCAGGCGTGACACTATGGCTGAGACAGGGCCAATGACCGATCGGGAAAAGAACGGATTGAAGGGACCGGTGAAAAGCTGCGCGGGGGCCATTACCCGCTGGTCGTACCAGCCGGATGGCAGCCTCGCGGAGGCGCAGCACCGCAACCCGGACGGCTCCGAGTGGACCACCCAGTACGTGTACGGCGAGGCCGGCCGGTTGAGCGAAGCGCGCAGCCAGTTCGGCGTTCTGACCTATCACTACGCGCCGGGAGGGGAACTCGACCACGTCACCAGCGGGGAGCGGCTCGTGGAATCCTGGAGCGGCGACGAGCAAGGCCGGAAGACCCGGACCCTGTATCTCGAGGCGGCGGCGGAGGGCGCCACGAGCATTACGACGGTCTATGACGAGGCGGGCCGCCTGATCGAGGAGGCGCAGCACGCGGCGCTCCCGGCCGGCATGCTCGAGAAAATGGGTCCCGAACAGGTCGAGGCGGTGCAGGCTCTGTTCGTGGGCCGCTGGAAGAGGCTCCACCGCTACGACGCCGATGGCCGCCGGGTCGAGACCACCACGGATTTCGGGCTGCTGGGCGGGGAACGCATGACGCTCGAGTACAACGAGCACGGCGATGAGGTGGAGAGGATGGTCGTCGAGTCCACCAGGGAACTCTCACTGGATGAGAAGGGCCGGCCGATCGAGCCGGACCAGCCGCCGGCGGAGCGCCGCTTCGAGGTCCGTCAGGAGTACCAATACGACGAGCACGGGAATTGGACGGAGCGGGTGGTTTCGAGCCGGCCGAATCCGGACGAGGCGTTTGCGGTGACAAACACCGAGCGGCGCACGCTCGACTACTACTGAACAAAGTCATGCAGTCGCGGTTTCTGGCAAACATCAAGCGGGCGGCGCTCTCGGCGCCCGCATTCCTCCGGCATGTTCCCGAGCTCGAGAAGGAACGAGACGGACTCAAGGCCCACGCGCAGCGGCTGGAAATGGAATGCAGGCTGCTCGATGAGCATGTCGCCAATCTAGAACGGGAACGCGACGAGCTCAAACCGCACATTCGGCGGCTGGAACGGCTCGACCGGCTCCTGCATGCGGAGCCGGGGACTTACGGCTCGCCGATCGTGGATCCCGAACTGCCCGAGACGCAGAGAGCGGCGCGGATGCAACAGCGTTGGGAGTGGCAGGGGGCGCCGCTGGCTCTGGATGAAGGCGCGATGGTGGATTTGTTCCACCGTCTCCGCCGGCATTATCCCGAGGTCCCGTTTCCGGAGGCCAAGACGCCGGACTGGCGGTACTACCTGGGGAATCCGGCATTCTCCTATGCCGATGGGATCACGTTGTTCTGCATGTTGCGCGAGTTCCGGCCGGCGCGGATCGTCGAGGCGGGCGTGGGGTTTTCCTCCTGCCTGATGATGGACACCAACGACCGGTTCTTTGGCGGGGCCATCGAGATGAGGATGCTGGACCCGCATCCCGAAGTGCTGAGGGCGCTGCTGGAGCCCGGCGATCCTTACCTGGGCCGGATTCAGACCCTGGCCCTGCAAGACGCCAGCCTGGACCTGTTCACTTCGCTGGGGGAGGGCGATCTCCTGTTCATCGACTCCTCGCACGTGGGCAAGACCGCGAGCGACGTCACCGATTACTGCTTCCGCATCCTGCCCGCGCTGAAACCCGGAGTCCTGGTTCATGTGCACGACATTTTCTATCCGTTCGAGTACCCGCCGGAATGGGTGATCCAGGAGAACCGGTCGTGGAACGAAGCGTACCTGTTGCGGGCGTTTCTGCAATACAACCAGGAGTTCAAGGTGATTTACTTCAACGACTGGATCTACAACCGGCACGCGGATCTGACCGGGCAGCACATGCCGCTATGCCGGCGGCAGACGGGTGGGAGCATCTGGCTTCGCCGGCGGGGCTCAAGCCCCGCGCGGGCTGAAGCCCGCCCTCCGGTGTAAGATAGGAAGTAAGAGGGAATTCTGGGCTTAGCGCAGAAGACGGTTTGTACGCTCGGCGGCCTGCCTGTCGAGCCGGTCTACGGGCCGGAGCCGGTTGCGGACCGGAGCGGGCCCGGCGAGTTTCCTTACACCCGCGGAATTCACCGCGACATGTACCAGGGGCGGCTGTGGACGATGCGCCAGTTCGCGGGCTTCGGCACTCCGGAGGAAACCAACCAGCGCTACCACTACCTGCTCGACCAGGGGCAGACGGGCCTCTCGGTGGCGTTCGATTTGCCCACGCTGATGGGCTACGACGCGGATCATGCGAACTCGGCCGGCGAGGTGGGCAAGTGCGGCGTGGCGATCAGCTCGCTGGAAGACATGGAGATCCTGTTCCGCGGCATCCCGCTGGGAGAGGTGACGGTTTCGATGACCATCAACTCGCCGGCGGCGGTGGTGTGGGCCATGTACCTGGCGGTGGCCCAGCAGCAGGGCGCGGATTGGGCGGCCATCTCGGGCACCATTCAGAACGACATCCTGAAGGAATATATCGCGCAGAAGGAATACATTTACCCGCCGCGGCCTTCGATGCGGCTGGTGACCGATACGATCGAGTTCGCCACCCAGCGCGTGCCGCGGTTTAACCCGATCTCGATCAGCGGGTACCACATCCGGGAGGCGGGCTCGACGGCGGTGCAGGAACTGGCATTCACGCTGCGGGATGGCATCGAGTACGCCGAATGGGCCATCGAGCGAGGCCTGGCACTGGATTCGTTCGCCGGGCGGCTGAGTTTTTTCTTCAACGCGCACAATGACTTCTTCGAGGAGATTGCCAAGTACCGGGCGGCGCGGCGGATGTGGGCGTACATCATGCGGGACCGCTTCGGAGCGCGCGAGGAACGGAGCATGAAGCTGCGGTTCCACGCGCAGACCGCGGGGTGCTCGCTGACCTGGCAGCAGCCGTACAACAACGTGGCGCGGACGGCGCTGCAAGCGATGGCGGCGGTGCTGGGCGGGGCGCAGTCGCTGCACACCAACTCGATGGACGAGGCCTATGCGCTGCCGAGCGAGCACGCGGTCACGCTGGCGCTGCGCACGCAGCAGGTGATCGCCTACGAGACCGGGGTGACGGCCACGCCGGATCCGTTGGGCGGCAGCTACTTTCTGGAACGGCTGACCACGGAGGTGGAGAGCGCCGCCCAGGACTACATCCGGCGGATCGACGAGATGGGCGGGATGATTCCGGCGATCGAACGGGGCTTTCCGCAGCGGGAGATCGCCGAGGCCAGCTACGAGTACCAGCGGTCGCTGGAGACCGGGGAGCGGAAGGTAGTCGGGGTGAATGCCTTCCAGGAAGAGGCGGGGCAGCCGATCGAATTGCTGGAGATGGACGAATCGGCGGGGCGCCGTCAGGAAGAGAAGCTGGACGGGTTGCGAAAGCGGCGGAGCGGGGCGCAAGCGACCGCCGCGCTGGACGCGTTGCGGCGGGCCGCGGAGGGGAACGAGAACACCATGCCCGCGATCCTGGACGCGGTGCGGGCCTACGCCACCTTGGGTGAGATTTGCCAGGCGCTGGCGGAGGTCTTCGGGGTGTACCAGGAAAAGAGTATCCTGTAAGAGAAGCTGGCGGCGGGAAGCTGTCGGCTGGTTTTCGATGGACGAGCGGATTCGCGTTCTGGTTGCCAAGCCGGGGCTGGATGGGCATGACCGCGGGGCGAAGGTAATTGCACGCGCACTGCGGGACGCCGGGATGGAGGTCATTTATACGGGCCTCCGCCAGACTCCGGAGATGATCGTGAACGCGGCGCTGCAGGAGGATGCGCGGGTGATTGGCCTGTCGATCCTCTCGGGCGCGCACAACGCGATCGTGCCGCGGGTCATGGAACTGCTTCGCGGCAAGGGCATGAGCGACGTGCTCGTCGTCGTCGGCGGCATCATCCCGGACGGAGATGCCGCGGAATTAAAGAGACAAGGCGTGGCGGCGGTGTTCCAACCGGGCGCCTCGCTAGAGGAGATCGTCCAGTTCATCCGGCGCTCTGTAGCAGAGGCCGCCTGAGCGGGACGCTCCACAAAAGAGATCAATAAATGACAGACAAACTAAAAATCGCCGTGTTCGTCGACTACGACAACATTGAAATCGGCGTGAAATCGACATTGCAGCGCGAGTTTGAAGTAGCCGCGGTGCTGGAGTGCTTGCGAGAGCGCGGAGACATCGTGGCGAAATTCGCCTACGCGGACTGGGGCCGGCAGGAAGGCGCCAAGCGGCAGATGGCCGAGAACGCGGTGCAGATGGTGCAGCGCGTGCCGTCGCCGCGTGGGGACAAGAACGGCGCCGACATCAACCTGGCGCTGGACGCGCTGGAGATGGCCTTCACGCACGACCACATCAACGCATTCGCCATCGTGAGCGGAGACAGCGACTTCATCCCGCTGCTGAACAAACTGAAAGAGTACGGCAAGATGGTGTTCGTGGTGGGCGGCCGCGCGTTCACCAGCACGATCTTGCAGAAGAACTGCCACGAGTTCATCAGCTTCGAATCGCTGATGACGGACGAGCCGCAGCAGAGAAGAGAGCGGCAGCAGCAGCAACCGCCCAAGGAACAACCGCCGAAGGAGCAGGCTCAGCAGCAACAACAGCCACCGCCGGCGCAGCAGCAACAGCACTCGCACCAGCAGGGAGGCGGAGGCGGGCGGGGAAGGGGACCGCGGCACCGGCCGGCGCCGCTGGAGCTGTCGCAGGCCATGCCGCTGGTGGAGCGCGCCTTGCAGGTGCTGGATCGCCGCGAGGTGACTCCGCAGCTTGGGCTGCTGAAATCGACCATGCTGCAACTGGACCCCACGTTCAGCGAGAAGGCCTACGGGGCCGGCAGCTTCACCGAGTTCGTCGAGAGAATGAAGGCCGCCGATTACGTGAATGTCACCGGGGCGGAAGGCCGCTACGTGATCGAGCGCAAAACCGCGGCGCAGCCCGAGGAGCCGCCACACAAGCCCGAGGAGGCGCTGCCGCTGCTGCGCGACGTGCTCGAGACGCACCGGTTGGAGATGGATGCCGGGGCGCTGGCCGAGGATCTGGAGGGCTGGGTGCGCGCCGAGCACGATGGCTTCGAGCCGCAGAAGTTCGGGTTCCAGGAATTCCAGGAGTTCCTCAACTACGCCCAGGACAAGCTGCTGGTGCGTGTTGAGCCGCACGAGGAACGCGGGCTGATGGTGTCGCTAGGCGCGGAGTTCTATCCGCCGGCTCCGCCCGAGCCGACGCCCGAGGAGCTGGAGGCCGCGGCGCTGACGGAGCTGGACGAGAAGCAGCCCGAGAGCAACCAGACCCCGGCGCTGATGGAGAAACCGAAGAGGGCCAAACGGCCTCGGCGCACCGCGCCCGCCGGCACTACCACCCGCCGCACCAGGAAGTCGGTTGCGACCCACAGCCCCACACCGACGCGCGCTCGCCGGCCGCGGAAGACCGTGGCTCCGCCGTCCGGGGAGTAACCACATGATCGAAAGGCTCGGCCCGCCGGGCGTTCCGTCGCCCCGCGGGCCATACTCGCCCGCAGTGCGCGCGGGCGACTTCCTGTTCGTTTCCGGTCAGGGGCCGGTGGACGTGGCGAACGACCGGCTGTCGAACGGCGATATCCGGCACGAAACGCGGCTGGTGCTGGGCAACATCCAGCGGATACTGGAGGGCTGCGGCGCGTCCATGGCCGACGTCGTGAAATGCACGGTGTACCTGCTCGACGGGAGTGAGTTCGCCGCCATGAACGAGGTCTACGCCGAGTTCTTCGGCGAGCGGAAGCCCGCGCGCACCACGGTGGTGGCCGGGTTCGTGGCCCCCATGCGGGTGGAGATCGACGCGATCGCCTACAAACCCCGGTGAGCGGCATCGGGCGGCGCGGGCCCTACTGCCCCGACTTCAGGACGTCGTGCTTGTGTTCCTGTGGCGTCCCGTGGACGAGCAGGCCGTCGCTCTTGGGAAACCGAACCTCGGAGAGGAACCTGCGGGCGCCGATTCTGTCGAAAACGAGCCGCAGATTGTCGGACGGCGGGTCGGCGCGGCACGATGGAATTCCACACGACGACGAGCGGCCAGATCGGCGTGCTCGGCCTGCGCTTCAAAGCAGTCGCGTGCACAACCATTCCCGTGATGGCCAAGTAGATTGGCGCGGAGCCGGAACGTACCGGGTGCGACCCAAGTACGGTCCTTGCATGAGACTAAGACTCGCAAGCCGCTATGTTAACATCGGGATTCGAGGAGCAGGCGGGTGTGACCGAATTCCTGAAGGTACGCGTGGCCGCGGTGCAGGACTTCTACCTGCTGGCGGGGCGAGCGCTGCTGAATGTCGTGCGGAAGCCGCACTACGCCAACGATGTCTTCATGCAGATGGACATCATTGGCGTGGGCAGCCTGCCGATCGTGATCATGGTGGGATTCTTCAGCGGCGCGGTCATGGCCATGCAGATGGCCAAGGCGCTGGCGCAATACGGGGCGGTGGGCCAGACCGGCCAGTTGGTGACGCTGACGCTGGTGCGGGAGCTCGGCCCGGCTCTGACCTCGCTGATGGTGGCGGGGCGAAACGCCTCGGGCATGGCCAGCGAGCTGGGGTCGATGAAGGTGACCGAACAGATCGACGCCATGCGCGCGCTGGGCACGGACCCGATCCAGAAGCTGGTGACGCCGCGGCTGATCGCCACCTGCGCGACGCTGCCGCTGTTGACCATTATCGCGGATTTCGTGGGGATTTTCGGCGGGTGGGTGATCTCGTTTTTCGTGCTGAACCTGGCGTCGACGCAGTAATGGAACACGGCCTGGCAGGCCCTGGATTACGCCGATGTGGCGCAAGGGCTGATCAAGCCGTTCGTTTTCGCTTTCGCCATCGCGCTGACGGGTTGCTATTTCGGCCTGAACGCCACGGGCGGCACGCAGGGAGTGGGCCGCGCGACGACGCAGGCGGTGGTGGTTTCCTCGGTGCTGATATTCTTCCTGACGTTTTTCATCACCAGGATTTTTGTGAGCTAGTAGCGCCCGGATGAGCGACGATCAAAGCCAACCCGTGCTTCGATTCGAGCGCGTGACGGTGCGTTTCGACGAGTACAAGGCGCTCGACGAGGTGTCGTTCGCGGTGGAGGCGGGCGAATCGCTGGTGATTTTCGGGGCGGCGGGCGGCGGGAAAACGGTGCTGCTGAAAACGGCGCTGGGACTGCTCAGGCCGGACGGGGGCCGGGTGTACGTATTCGGACAGGATATTACGGACCTGCGCGAGCAGGAGCTGTTCGGCATTCGGCGCGACATTGGCGTGCTGTTTCAGGAAGGCGGGTTGTTCGATTCGCTGACCATCGAGGAGAACGTGAGTTATCCGCTGGAGAACCTTGCGGGGTTTCACTGCACGCCGGAAGAGATGCACCAGCGCGCGGAAGAAGCGCTGCGGTTCGTGGAACTGGAGCACACGCTGGAGAAGTTCCCGAGCGAATTGTCGGGCGGGATGCGGCGGCGGGTGGGGATCGCGCGGGCGGTGGTGACCGAGCCGCGGCTGGTGCTCTACGACTCGCCGACGGCGGGGCTGGACCCGATCACGGCGTACACCATCATCGCCCTGGTGGCGAAGCAACGCGACCTGAAGAACACCACCACGGTGATGGCCACGCACCGATACCAGGACGGCCACTTCCTGGCGACCTCGCGGTACAACCGCGAGACTGGGCAGATCGAGCAACTCGGCGAGCGGGAAGGCGGGAACGGAGCGCGCACGACGTTCATGGTCCTGCACGAGGGACGGCTGGCATTCCAGGGAACGCTGGCGGAGTTGAAGGCGTCGGCGGACCCGTACCTAACCAAGTTCGTAAAGCGCGAAGATTGAACATATGGCTGCGGCTAAAAAGGTGAGATGGGCGCAATTGCGGGTCGGGGTGATGGCAATTGCGGCGATGACGATCCTGGCGGTGCTGATCTGGCTGTTCACCGGCCAGACGTCCTGGTGGCAGCGGTACGCCAACATATACTCCTACCTGCGCGACTCGGCGGCGCTGGCCGACGGGGCGCCGGTCCGGCTGAACGGCATTCTGATCGGCAGCGTAAGCGGGGTGGAGTTGACGCGATCGACCGATCCGAACCGCGTGGTGCGGGTGGTGATGAAGGTGTCGGCCAACCGGCTCGCCGAGATCCCGGTGGATTCGCTCGCTGGAATCGCGGCGGAGAATGTGCTGGGGACCAAGTACATCAACATCTCCAAGGGACGAAAAACGCAGACCATTCAACCGGAAGGCGAGTTGCCTGCCGAGGCTTCCGCCGAGATCGAGGACCTGGTGAAGAAGGGCTTCGGCCTGTTCGATTCGGTGCAGGC
>Ga0182017_10004381_pt1 | contig 10495 bp, 5 predicted proteins | sample 712E3DmetaG_FD_120492 | JGI IMG/M metagenome (GOLD analysis project Ga0182017, IMG submission 120492) | Permafrost microbial communities from Stordalen Mire, Sweden - 712E3D metaG | ecosystem: Environmental > Terrestrial > Soil > Wetlands > Permafrost | place: Sweden: Stordalen | collected... | reverse complement strand
TCTGTCGAGCACCGAAACCGGCGAAGGCACCAACGTGACGGTGCGCGGCCTGCAACCCGCCGGCCTGGAGATGCGGCACAACGTGAAGATCTCGAGCGGCCGGTGGTTCCAGGAGGGCAAGCGAGAACTGGTGGTGGGCAAGACCGCGGCCGAGCGCTATCCCGAGGCGCAGCTCGGGCGTAAGGTGCGGTTCGGCCGCGGCGATTGGGAGATCGTCGGCGTGATGGATGCCGGCCGCGGGGCGCAGGCCAGCGAACTGTGGGGCGACGTGAATCAGATAGGGAGCGACTTGCAGCGTCTCGAAGTGCTGAGTTCGGCGCTGGTGCGCGCCACCGACGCGGTCACCGCCAAGGCACTGGCCAACGATATCAACAACGATCAGCGTCTCAACATGAACGCGGTTTCCGAGCCGGATTACTACGCCGCCCAGACGGCATCGGCGGCGCCCATCGAATACATCGGCATCTTCGTGGCCGTGATCATGGCCGTGGGCAGCGCCTTCGCGGCCATGAACACCATGTACGCGGCGGTGGCGCGACGCGCGCGCGAGATCGGCACGCTGCGCGTTATGGGCTTTTCCAAGGGCAGCATCCTGTGGAGCTTTTTTCTGGAATCCGTGCTGCTTTCCGGACTGGGCGGCGTGCTGGGGTGCCTGATGGTGCTTCCCTTGAACGGCATCACCACCGGAATCGGCAATTCCAATTTCTCCGAGACGGCGTTCAATTTCCACGTTTCTCCCGGAATCATGCTGATCGGCATGGCGTTTGCGGTGATTCTGGGCGCGGCCGGAGGACTCTTCCCGGCCAGCAACGCGGCAAGAAAAGAAATCCTCACGGCGCTACGGGAAGTCTAACCAACTATGGACGCGGAACTGAAGAACCTGCAAATCGATCGAAGCAGCCGGCGCCCGGCGGGAGCCTCCAAATGGTTCAAGCGCTCTATCTGGGCCGGGGTGCTGGTCTTGCTTTTGCTGGGCGGGTGGTGGTTCGCCGCTGAGAAATTCAATCCGGCGCCGGTGGTGGAAGTGCAGCGCGTCAAGTCGATCAGCGCGGCCAGCGCGCCGCAGGGTGTGATACTCAACGCCACCGGCTACATTGTCGCCGCGCACAAAATCGAGGTGGCCGCCAAGGTGATCGGCAGGGTCCTGTGGATTGGTGTGGATAAGGGCGATCGTGTCAAGGAGGGCCAGGTCATCGTCCGCCTGGAAGACGATGAGTACCAGGCCCAACTGACGCAGGCCAAGGGCCAGTTGGCGAGTCTGCAAGCCAATCTCGACAGGGCGATGAACGGGTCGCGACCGGAAGAGATCGCGCAGGCGCTGGCCAACGTCAGGACGGCGCAGAGCGACCTGGACAACGCGCGGATCACGTTGGACCGCAACCAGCGCCTGCTCAAGGATGGCGTGGTCGCCCAGCAAGTCATCGACGACGCGCAGGCGCGCTACGACAACGCCCTGCACCGCGTCGACTCGTTGCAGAAATCGCTCGACCTGCTGAGGCTGGGACCGCGCAAGGAGGACATCGATTCGCTGCGCGGCCAGGTGCAGCAGGCGCGCGGCGCGCTCAACTACGCCGAGACCAACCTGGCCAACACCATCATCCGCGCGCCGGTGACGGGCACCATCCTGGAGCGCGCCGTGGAGAAGGGCGAGTTCGTCACCACCAGCTTCGTGGGCGATCGCGGCGCCAAGGGCTACGTGGTTTCGCTCGCCGATCTGAACGATCTGGAAGTGGAGCTGGATATCGCGCAGAACGATTTCGCCAAGCTGCACGCCCAGCAGCACGGCGCCGTGACCACCGACGCGTTCCCCGACCGCAAGTACGACGGCTTCATAAAGGAGATCTCGCCCGAGGCCAACCGCCAGAAGGCCACCGTGCAGATCAAGGTGAAGATCAGCCAGCCGGATTCGTACCTGCGTCCGGAAATGAACGCCAGCGTGGCTTTCGCCGCCGAGCCGCAAACAGCGGAGAATCCGGCGGGCGGGGCGCCGGACGCCGCCGCGGCCAAGCCCGTGGTGATGGTGCCGGCGGCCGCCCTGCGCGACGGCTCGGTCTTCGTGCTGCTGGATGGCAAGGCCGTTCGCCGCGCGGTGAAGACGGGCGCCACCAGCGCTCAGGGCGTGAGGGTGGAGCAGGGACTGGTGGGCGGAGAGGATCTGATCTCGAGCCCGCCGCCCGGTTTGAAAGACGGAGACAAAGTGCGCCAGAAGGCGGCAGCGTTATGAGCGAAGCCATCATTGAAACCCGCAACCTGACCAAGGAGTATTTGCGCGACGAGTTCCACGTGATCGCGCTGAAGGATGTGAGCCTGGACATCCACAAAGGCGAATTCGTGGCCCTGATGGGGCCGTCGGGATCGGGCAAATCGACGCTGCTGCACCTGATCGCCGCCATGGATCGCCCCACCAGCGGGGACATCCGCGTGCTCGGCCATAACCTCCGCGAGTTGAGCGACCGCGAGATCGCCCACTGGCGCAACGAGAACGTGGGCTTCATCTTCCAGCAGTTCAATCTGCTCCCCGTGCTGACGGCCATGGAGAACGTGGCGTTGCCGCTCTTGCTCACCAACCTGAAGAGGAAGGAGCGCACGGAGCACGCGGCGACGGCCTTGAAGCTGGTCGGCCTGGGCGACCGCATGGGCCACTTCCCGCGACAGTTGTCCGGCGGCCAGGAGCAGCGCGTGGCGATTGCGCGCGCCATCGTGACCGACCCGGCGCTGATCCTGGCCGACGAACCCACCGGCAACCTGGATGCCGCGTCCGCGCTTGAAGTGCTGACCGTCCTCTCCAAGCTGAATCGGGATTTCGGCAAAACGGTGGTGATGGTGACGCACGATCCGCACGCCGCCCAGTTCGCCACCAGGACGCATCATCTGGAAAAGGGAGAGCTGCTGGAAACGGTGGCGTAGGAAAGTCCTCCCGGCCTGTCTCGCTGGTTACCGGCGCGCGATAATACGTTCTGCATGGTCCTCACCATTATCGCCGCCCTGTCGCTCGCCATCTGGCTGTACCTCTTATTGGCGCGCGGCGACTTCTGGCGCATGCGGCCGGAGGTCTCCAGCGGCGCACCGGACACTCCCGCGCCCTCCGTAACGGCGGTGGTGCCGGCGCGCAATGAGGCGGATGTGGTGGGGTGCAGCGTGGCGTCGCTTGCGGCGCAGCGGTACGCGGGCGAATGGAACATGATCCTGGTGGACGATGCCAGCCAGGACGGCACCGCCGCCATCGCCCGGCAAGCGGCGCCCGGATTGCGCGTGATCTCCGCGCCTCCCCTGCCCCCCGGCTGGACCGGAAAAATGTGGGCCGTCGCCGAAGGTGTGCGCGCAGCGGACAGCGATTACCTGCTGCTCACCGACGCCGATATCGTGCACCCGCCGGAACATGTCGCGGCGTTGGTGGCGCGCGCCGAGAAGGGCGGCTACGACCTGGTCTCCTACATGGTCCGCCTGCACTGCCGCTGGCTCGCCGAACAGGCGCTGATTCCGGCCTTCGTGTTCTTCTTCTTCCTGCTCTATCCACCGGCCTGGACTCGCGACCCGCGCCGCCGCACGGCGGGCGCGGCGGGCGGGTGCATTCTGGTCCGCCGCGCCGCCCTGGAGCGCATCGGCGGCATGGCGCGCATCGCGGGCGAACTGATCGACGATTGCGCCCTGGCGCGCGCCGTCAAGGACAGCGGCGGGCGCGTGTGGCTGGGGCTCAGCGACGCCGCCATCAGCCTCCGGCAGTACCGCACGTTCGGCGAAATCGGCCGCATGATCTCGCGCACCGCCTACACGCAGCTTGGCCACTCGCCGCTGGTGCTGGCAGGGACCGTAGCGGGACTGGCGGTGACGTATCTCGCGCCCCCGCTGTTGACGCTCGCCGCGCCGCGCGGCCCAGCCTCTGGGATGGGCGCCCTGGCGTGGCTCCTCATGACTGCCGCATACTGGCCGTCGGTGCGCTACGCCACCCGGCACTGGTTCTGGGCGCCGCTGCTGCCCCTGATCGCGATCTTCTACATGGGGGCGACACTGCACTCCGCGGTGGCCCACTGGCGCGGCCGCGGCGGCATGTGGAAAGGCCGCAATCAGTCGGGGGCATAAGTGGAACAGGCCATCGCCTTATGTGGCCTGTTAACCCTCGCCCCGCCACGAGTTGTTGACAGACGACAAAACCCGATCGTCTGTCCCACTACTGCATCGTGTTACCCTCAGATTTCTACACCACTTGAGGCCTGATATGTCCTACCTATCGATTCGCGATCTCGACCTGACGGGGAAGTGTGTTTTCATCCGGGTGGATTTCAATGTGCCGCTGCAAAAAAGCGAGCAGGGCGTCATGGAAATCACCAGCGACAAGCGCATTAAGGCGTCGCTGCCCACCATACAGTACGCCCTGGACCGCGGCGCCGGCGTGATTCTGGCGTCGCATCTCGGCCGTCCCAAGGGGAAGCCGAATCCCGAAATGAGTCTGCGGCCCGTGGCCGCGCGCTTGGAGCAGTTACTCGGCCGGGCGGTGAAGATGGCGCCCGATTGCGTGGGGCCCCAAGTCGAGGCACTGAAACCCGCTCCGGGCCAGGTCCTGCTGCTGGAGAACCTGCGCTTCCACCCCGAGGAAGAGAAGAACGACCCCGCATTCTGTCAGCAACTGGCCGCCCTGTGCGACCTCTACGTCAATGACGCGTTCGGCTCCGCGCATCGTGCCCATGCTTCCACCGAGGGCATGATCAAGTACGTCCCGCAGGCCGCCGCCGGGCTGCTCATGGAACAGGAATTGAAGTACCTTGGCATGGCCACCACCAATCCGCCGCGCCCCTGCGTGGCCATCCTGGGCGGCGCCAAGGTATCGGACAAGATCGAAGTCATCCAGAACCTCGGCAAGGTGGTCGACCGCCTGGTGATCGGCGGCGCCATGGCCTACACGTTCCTGCGCGCGCAGGGTCTACCCACCGGCAAATCGCTGGTGGAGGAAGACAAGATCGACCTGGCCAAGGAACTGCTCGCCAGCCTGGGAGACAAACTCCTCCTGCCGGTGGATCACGTGGTGGTGTCGGAGATCGCCGCCGGTGCGGCCAACCAGGTGGTGGAGCGCATTCCCGACGACAAGATCGCCGTCGATATCGGGCCCGCCACCATCGCCCTGTTCTCCTCGGTGGTCGCCGGCGCGAAAACCATCATCTGGAACGGTCCCATGGGAATCTTCGAGAAACCGCCGTTTGACAAAGGTACCGTGGCGCTGGCCAAGGCCGTGGCGGACTCCGGAGCCATCAGCGTGGTGGGTGGCGGCGATTCGGAGAAGGCCATCAAGGCCGCCGGCGTCACCGCCAAGATCTCGCACGTTTCCACCGGCGGCGGAGCGTCGCTGGAGTTCCTCGCCGGAATCGAGTTGCCCGGCGTGGCGGCACTCAACCGGTAACCACCGCTGCTCCCGGAAAACCGGGCGGGGCAGAGAGCTTCGCCCGGTTTATCTTCCTGCGAGACCGCACTCGCCGAGACCCCTTTGCCACCCGGGAGATCCCCGATCGGACCCTGGCAGTTTGTGTTTTGAGGATTGGTTTGGCCAGGCAAAACCGACAGAAAAGCGCTGTTTCGCCTTGCATAATTCCATACTTCCGGATACCATTAACTCAACTTTGGTGATTTGTGGTCTCCAGGCGAGCCTGTGCGCCCGTCCGGCTTCCACAAGGCGTGGTCGAACTTATATAGCAAAGGGGTTCTATGAGATACAGATTATTTGCGTTGCTCGCTTTTTCCGTCACCGCTGCGATATTCGGCCAGGAATTCCGCGGCACAATCAGCGGCGTTGTCACCGATCCCACGGGCTCCGCCATTCCGGGCGCCCAGGTGACCGTCACCGAAACCCAGACCGGAACGCGGATTCCCACCGTTTCCGACAACTCCGGCCAATACACCGCCGCCTTTCTCCTGCCCGGTGAATACGAAATCAACGTGCAGGCGCAGGGCTTCAAGGTGGCCGTCCGCAAGGGCGTCCATTTGGGCGCCGGCGATCGTCCGGTAATCGACATCAAGCTCGATGTCGGCGACGTCGCCACGTCGGTGGAAGTGGTCGCCGACGCTTCGCTGCTGAATACCGAGAGCGCTTCCCTGGGTCAGGCGATCAGTTCCAAGGAAGTTTCCGACCTGCCCATCAATGGCAGGACCCCGATGATCGCCGCGGCGCTGGCCCTGGGCGTCATTGGGTACGCTCAGCCCACCCTCATTCACCCGTTCGATGCCGGCGCGGCAGCCGGCTGGAGTGTGGGCGGCACCTACCATCAGGGCAGCGAATTGCTGGTGAACGGTTCGCCCAACGCCACTTGGGATGGCCGCCTGGCATACAGCCCGCCACAAGACGCGGTGCAGGAAGTGCGCGTGAAGGTTTCCGATACCGACGCGGCTTTCGGCCACACCGCCGGAGGAACGCTAAACCAGATCACCAAGAGCGGAACCAATGCGTACCACGGCTCCCTGTGGGAATTCAACCAGCCGAACACCCTGACCGCCAACGATTTTTTCCTGAACCAGGCCGGTAAACCGCGTCCCGTCACGCACCTCAACCAATACGGCTTGACGGCGGGCGGCCCGTTCCTTGTGCCCCACGTCGTCGACACCCGCAACAAGCTGTTCTGGTTCTTCGCCTGGGAATCCATGAAGGATGCCCAACCGAACCCGTACACCACCACGGTTCCCACGGATGCCGAACGAAAGGGCGATTTCACCCAGATTCTGAACGCGGACGGCACCAAACTCTACGATCCCTACAGTGCGGTGGTGAGCGGCACTACCGTCACCCGGACCGCGTTCCCCAACAACCAGATTCCCCAGGCGGCGCCGTACCTGAGCGCCATCGCGCAGAACTACCTGAAGTTCATCCCGGGGCAAAATGTGACGCCGGCGAAACCGGACGGGCTCAACAACTTCACGACGGCTCCCAATACGCCGGACGACTTCGCCAACGAGATGGGCCGCCTCGATTACAACATGAGCGACAAGAGCCGCATGTTCTTCGACATCCGCCACACGGGATACTCGCAGACGAAGAACAACTACTTCGGCAACCTGTCGACGGGCTCGATCCTGTTCCGCACCAACTGGGGCGCTTCGCTCGATGAGGTCTATACCATCAATCCGACCAATATCATCGATCTGCGCTTGAACTTCACCCGGTTGGGCGAAGGCCACGACGTTCCCAGCGTGGGCTTCGACCCCACCAGCCTGGGCTTCCCATCGTACATGGCCGCCAAATCGCAGTACCTGGCGTTGCCGGTGGCAACGTTCGCCACCAGCACCTTCCAGACTCTGGGAAACACCGGAACGGGGGCGGACCGGTTGCCGTCGCAGTCCGCGCAGATCTTCGCCACCTGGATCAAGATCCAGGGCAATCACTCGCTGAAGTTCGGCGGCGATTTCCGGCAGTACCGGTTGAACACGTTTACGGCCGGCAATTCCGCGGGCACCTTTTCCTTCAGCGCCAACAGTTGGGTGCGCGCCTCCAGCAGCGCTTCCTCGACGGTGGCGTTCGGCCAGGATCTGGCCACCTTCCTGATGGGGCTGCCCACCGGCGGCAGCTACGATCTCAATACGTACGCTTCCTGGTATTCGTTCTACTCCGCCGGCTTCGTGCAGGACGACTGGAGAGTGAAGCGGAATCTCACCATCAACCTGGGGCTCCGCTTCGACCACGACGGGCCCTACAACGAGAAGTATGGCCGCACGGTGAACGGCTTCGACACCGCGTCCGCCAATCCGCTCTCCGCCGCCGCCACCGCGGCGTACGCGAAATCGCCGATCGCTCAATTGCCGGCCAGCGCGTTCAGCGTTCTGGGAGGCTTGACCTTCCCCGGTTCCGGCGGAACCGCGGTCTACCAGAACAACTCCCACCTGGTGAGCCCGCGAGCCGGCTTCGCCTGGACGCCGGATGTGCTCCGCGGCAAGACCGTCGTCCGTGGCGGCTTCGGCATGTTCGTGGCGCCCGTGGTGATTTCCCGAATGGACGTCAGCGGCAAGTATTCCACCAGCCCCAACACCAATCAGGAAGGGTTCAGCCAGACCACCACCATGACGGTCACCAGCAACAACTACGGAACCCCGTCGGCCACGCTGGCGAATCCGTATCCCAATGGATTGCTCACCCCGACCGGCTCAACCCTGGGCCTGGCGACCTTCGCCGGCCAGGCGATCACGTTCATGCCTACGGTGGTCAAGAGCCCCTACTCTCTGCGGTGGAACATGGGCATTCAGCAGAGCTTGTCCAACGACACGATGCTCGAAATCGTCTACATTGGCAACCACTCCGTGCATCTGCCCATCGACATGACCCAGCTCAACGGCATCCCGCGCCAGTTCCTCAGCACCCTTGGCGTGCGCGATTCCAACCAGGCCTATTTGACCGGCACGACGCCGAACCCGTTCTACGGCTTGCCCAACACCAGCGTCTCCACGGCGGCCAGTGCCACGGCGGCTCAACTTCTGGCGCGCTACCCCGAGTTCCCGGTCGGCGACAGCGCCAGCGGATGGAACGGCGGGGGCGGCGTCATCGAGCAGAACCTCAACGCCGGAGCCTCGTTCTTCAACAGCCTCAACGTGCGTGTCCAGAAGCGGTTCGCGCAGGGTTTTTCGGGCACCTTCAACTACATTTACTCGCGCCTGATCGAGGAAGTGACCTGGCTCAACGCTTCCGATCCGGCGCCGGAGAAGCGCATCTCTTCCATCGACCATCCCCAGCGCTTCGTGATGGCCGTGACGTACGACCTGCCCATCGGCAAGGGCCGTACAGTGGACCTGCATTCCCGCCTGGCGAACTCGCTGATCGGAGGATGGGTGCTCAACAGCGTGTACACCTATCAATTGGGCGCGCCCATCAACTGGAACAACGGCAGCACGACCAGCCCGGGCGACTATGTGTACTTCGGCGCGCCGCTCAACGTGAACAACCGTGCGGCCGATCCCGGCGAGGCGGCGTTCAATACCGGCGCCTTCGACACCAAGGCCGCCGATGCCTTCAACTACCACCTGCGCACGTTCCCGACAATGATGTCGGCCTACCGTCAGGACGGTATCAACCAGTGGGATCCGTCGCTGCACAAGCGCTTTGCACTCGCCGAAAAGGACTACCTCCAGCTCCGCTTCGAGGTCTTCAACGCGCTCAACCACCCGGTATTCCCGGCGCCCAACACCACGGCCAGCAACGCGCTGTTCGGCACCATCTCCGGGGCCCAGGCGAACCGGCCGCGCAGCATCCAAGTCGGCGCGCGCCTGGTTTTCTAGTATTTTGCCCTGCTACCGCGGCGGACGCAGTTTGTCCGCCGCTTCTTCTTGGGACCGTGACCCGGTCCCGCAGGAATCCGACATTCAAGTAGGCACGCCGAGCTTCGGCAGCACCCAGCGCATCACGGCAAAGTAGCCTGCCGGAACCAAGATAACGATCAGCCAATCGGGCATTCATCCCTTTAGACGCACTTTCGAAGCCCGGGGTGACAAAACATCTGGTCCACATCAACAAACGTCTCAAATCATGCACCCTTCACCGCCGACTAAATTCTTGGTAGAATAAGACTTAACTCTTTATCAGGAGCGAGCTTGGCAGACCAGGAACAACCACCGCAGGGTCCCCCTGCGTCACCCCCCGGCGGGCAGTCGAATTTGCCCGGAATGGGCGGCAGCGATGGCGGCAACAAGAATCTGATTCCCGTCAATATCGAAGACGAAATGCAGCGGTCGTATCTGGATTACGCCATGAGCGTGATCATCGGCCGCGCCCTTCCCGATATCCGCGACGGCCTCAAACCGGTACACCGGCGCATCCTCTTCGGCATGTCCGAAATGGGCCTCATGCCCAACCGGCCCACCACCAAGTCCGCCAAGATCACCGGCCAGGTGATGGGCAAGTACCACCCGCACGGCGATTCCGCCATCTACGATTCGTTGGTCCGCATGGCGCAACCCTTCGCCATGCGCTACCCCCTGGTGGATGGCCAGGGAAACTTCGGCTCCATCGATGGCGATCCGCCCGCCGCCATGCGGTATACCGAGGCCCGACTTTCCAAAGTCGCCACCGCCCTGCTGGACGACATCGACAAGGAAACCGTCGATTTCAAACCCAACTACGACGATAGCGAGCAGGAACCCGAAGTTTTGCCCACCCGCGTTCCCAATCTCCTGGTCAACGGATCCAGCGGCATTGCCGTCGGCATGGCGACCAATTTCCCGCCCCACAACCTCACCGAGATCATCAACGCCACCGTCCACCTGATCCAGCACCCCTCCGCCTCTCTCGCCAAGATCATGGAATTCGTGCAGGGCCCCGACTTCCCCACCGGCGGCTTCATCCTCGGCCACCAGGGCATCCTGCAGGCGTACATGACCGGCCGCGGCCAGTTGAAACTGCGCGCCCGCGCCGCCATCGAGAAGTTGCCCAAGGACCGCGAGCAGATCGTGGTCACCGAGATTCCCTACCAGGTCAACAAGTCGCGCCTCATCGAAGCCGCTTCCGCCCTGGTCAACGAAAAAAAACTCGAGG
>Ga0182017_10004378_pt1 | contig 10498 bp, 9 predicted proteins | sample 712E3DmetaG_FD_120492 | JGI IMG/M metagenome (GOLD analysis project Ga0182017, IMG submission 120492) | Permafrost microbial communities from Stordalen Mire, Sweden - 712E3D metaG | ecosystem: Environmental > Terrestrial > Soil > Wetlands > Permafrost | place: Sweden: Stordalen | collected... | reverse complement strand
CTTAGCTATAAGTCGAAGACGAAATGCGAAGCGATGCTGTGGAAGGAGTCAGAGGAGTTCATAGTAGCGTTAGAATGGCTGCCGAAAAGCAGCATGAATCTATCGTAAGGTAGATACGTGAAGCGACTCTGCTGTAAGGAAACGAACAAGCACTGTCATCAAAATGTTCACACGCACGATTGTCCTGACACCAGTCAGGACTAAGGAGACGTGGTAAAGATGCAGAGCACCACCCGTTGGCACAACACAAGGAATTGGTGGAACGTTGACCAACCTTTGCTGCTCCCTGCAATGGGGCAACCTTACAGGAAAGCCGTATACGGGAAAACCGTCCGTACGGTTTGATGAGGGGACGGAGGCTCACCGCGAGCCTCCTCCTACTCTATTTCCGGACATTGCGGTCAAGCCCGCGATGTCAACATTTCCTTTCGCCAGTAGAGGTAAAAAGGTATACCCGCGAGGAGCAGAAACAATCCCACCATCGAATCTGCCGTTTGCTGGACTACTGTGTTGTAAACAAACCAGGTCGCAACGATGATAAAGGCGGCCGGGATGTAAGGATACCCCGGCACCCTGTATGGCCGCGGCGTATCGGGCATTTTCTTTCTCAAAACAAAGACCGCGGAAGCCCCTAGTGCATAAAAAATCCATCCTGCAAATATGACGTAGGTAAAAATCTGGTCGTACGTCCCCGTCAGTGTGAGGATGGATGCCCACACGCCTTGAACAAGAAGAGACCTCCCCGGCGTCCGGTATTTTGGATGGATTCTTCCGAGGCTTTTGAAAAACAATCTGTCTTTTGCCATGGCGAAGTAGACGCGGGCCGTCGTCATCGAAGTGGCATTGACGGTACCGAAGGTGGAGATCATCACCATAGCGGAAATTATTGCGCCCCCGTACCCGTGAAAGATTCTCTCCATGACGTCCGCCGCGACGAGTTTTGACGTCGCAATCTCGCCGATCGGCAGAATGAACAGATACGCGAGGTTGGTCGCGACGTAAATGACTATCACGATCAATGTTCCGAGCACGAGCGCGATCGGAATATTTCGCTTCGGATCCTTAACCTCCCCTGCCAGGTAGGTGAGGCTGTTCCATCCGTCGTACGACCAGAGTGTCGCGATCATTGCCACGCCAATGGCGCTGAGCAGCGCACCGGACTGGGGAGCACCCCACAGCGGGAAAAAATGCGCAGTGCTTCCATGCCCAACAGTAAACGCGAGCACGACAATTGCGGCTATCGCAAGGACTTTCAAAAAAGTGAAGATGTCCTGGACGTACCCGCCGAAGTGCACTCCGAAATAGTTGACGCAGGCAAGGATCATGATCGCGGAGATCGCAACCATGCTCACGCCGATATCTTTTAAGGGACAGATGTTTCCGATCAGGGGAAGTTTCCATGCTTCAAGCGCCGGGCTCAGATGGGGGAGATCGACAAAGTACCCGAAGTAGCGCGCAAAGGCGACTGCGATGGCAGCGATTGATCCCGTTTGATAGACGATGAAGGTCGTCCATCCGTAGAGAAACGCCGTCAGGTCGCCGTAAGTGACGCGAAAGAAAACATACTGACCGCCCGCTTCCGGGATCATCCCTGCGATCTCTGCGTTTGTCAATGCTCCGGCAAGTGTCAAAAAGCCCGTCAAGATCCATACAAAAATCATGATGCCGGGAATTTGAACCGTTGCAGCAATGCTCTGGGGAGTGAGGAATATTCCGGAGCCGACAACCGATCCGATGACGACCATGACCGCTGACGTCAAACCGAGGCGCCGCGCCAGCGTCGGCTCAGTCTCTTGTTCTTCAAATGTTGTCATAAGCTACCGGATTTGTTCGTTGTGAATGCGGCCCCGGTTGTGCTACGCAAATTTCTCAATTGTTCGAACCGGGAAGCAACAGATAACTTGCCGAGTTTGGCCAACGCATAGGGCTCTCCTGATCGTCGCAACAATGTTCAATAACACCGAAGCGGTATCGTTAGTTTGCCGAGCCGGGCAGAGATGCCGCGTTGGCTCGTCAGATCTTGAGCGTGATGCTATGATGTCGATGGCAGAGTACGCGAGAGGTTCGTAACCGGTACGAAAATAGACATTGTCTCTTGAAGAAGCAATCGGAAAGTACGATTCGCGCCGCCGTAACGGCTACGCCCTTTTCGTTTCAGTATCTTTCCGGAGAAGCCCGTTTAACTCGAGCTGGAACTTCAGTGCGTTAATTCTCCGGGCGAGTATGACCACGATGCCTGCAGTGATAGTCTCAGTAGTACCGAGTAACGCGAGAACCCAGCCGTTGTGAACAACGATCGGGAGTCCGACGAACACAACCATGGACATGAGCGGTGATATCAGGGCCCCTATGATGAGGCCTAACCTGGCCGGGTTGGTGAAATCCTGCTTCAGCGCCGTGATCCAGTGACTCAATCGGCCGGTGAGCGAAAGTTTGCCGTCGCTTACCATGTGGTCGACGCACTGCTTGTACATACGAACGCTTTGAACAGCCGTTGTCAATGAAAGAGCCACGGAGGACACTCCGAACACGACTCCCGCCCAGGAAAGATGTCCGCTGTCAATCAACGGATCGACGCTGAACGCGCCGTACGTTGCGAGTCCAAAGACGGGTATGAGAATCCGCGAGCGCACAATGAGCTGTTTCCAGGTAAACCCGGAACCCCTCAGCGCGAAGAGCTCGGCCGCCTCAGCGAGAACGTCGTCAGTCGATGCAGCGAAGAGTTTGCCGAAGCCGTGCGTGTACATCTCAAGGATTTGGGTAATGGGTCCGATAAACAGGAGGGCCTTGATAATAGCCTGTGCCGTGGCCGTCCGCGTATCGGCATTGTCGAACGTCATGCGGCTGATGACGTGGCGAATCACAACGGGGGAAATGATTTCGTTCAGCTGCGCGATGAGAAGTTGATCGGTTTCGGTGATTCCGAGATTTCCCTCATCAATCAGGACAAATTTTTTGAAATCGAGCCGGTGCGACAAGATGACTGCGATTTCTTCATCAAGGTCAACATTGCTCTTTGCGGCGAGTTTATGGTCATCGGGGAGGAAGATCGGCCTGGATTGCGTGTGGAGCAATCGCGGCAGCCATGTGATGATCGTGCGATGCTGGCTGAGGACGGAGATATTGTTGATTGCACTGAGAACCCGCTCCGGGGTTTTTTCAACCGTTCGTATGCCGATCGCTTTGCCGTTTTTCAACACTCTCCCGATCCGCACTTTCAGGGTTGAGTCTCTTTGCATAGCATAACGCAGTTCCTTCGGGAGCAGATGAGGAAACTCCAGCTCTTCCCCCAACGAAATGACACGGAGATTGTACGATCCTACCGGAGGATTTTTCTGAAACCGGAGAAGTCTTGAGGTAAGCGAGGGGAGTTTCAACGATTGAAGATGCTGTTTCAGTGCCATGTCGCCTGAGCCTGTTTCAAAAATATAGAAAGAACGTCAGCGACAAGCAATAACAAAACAAGTTTGAAGAACGATGTTGCAGTCCGGAGCACGAAGAAAGGCACGGCATCCGCCTCTTGGATCTCAAATTTGTGCCAACAAAAAACCCCGTCTCAAGCCGAGGCGGGGTTTTTCAATTCTCACAACCAAGAGAGATTACTTCGGCTCGTCTTTCTTCTCCATGGCGTCTTTCTTGACGGCTTTCTTGTCTTTCTTCAATTTCTTCTTGTCCTTCATCATCTTCTTCTTATCCTTCTTCATCTTCATTTTGTCCTTCTTCACTTTCTTCTTGTCCATCTTCATTTTCATCTCTTTCTTCTCGGGCTCCTTGCCCGTATCTTGCGGCTTTGCCGCATCCTGGGCAAACGACAGAGTGAACGCGAAGGCAAGAGCCAACAAGAGGCTAAGAATACGTTTCATCGAACGACCGCTCCTTTCGGAAAAATGGTTATTGGATTATTGTGTTTGGCTGTTTGGCGTGGGGCTAAAATTCTCCGAGGGCTAACTTAGGGTTTTGCATTTTCAGAGTCAAGTGAAAAACAATTAATGGCGCGAAAGAGGCAGTAGAACACTAAATCTGCTCCCCTTGTTCACTTCGCTTTGGACGAATATTGTACCGCCGTGAATTTCCGTAATCCATTGGGCAATCGAGAGGCCGAGTCCGGTTCCGCCCATTTCGCGGGAACGCCCTTTGTCAACGCGGTAAAACCTGTCGAAAATTTTCGGCTGATCCTCCGGAGGAATGCCGATGCCATTGTCCTGAACAGTAATCTTGGCCGATCCGTTCTCCCGAACCAACGATAGCGCAACCGTCCCGTACTCGGGGGTGTATTTAATCGCGTTATCCAGCAGATTCAACACGAGTTGCCGAAGGCGAATCGTGTCTCCCGACACAGAGAGTTCCTGAACCTTCTCCAACGTAACGCGGATATGCTTCCGTTCGGCAAGCATCTCTCCATCCTCGTGAAGTTCTTTGATAATAGGAGCAAGGGCAACTTCTTCAAACCTGAATGCTGATTTTCCGATGTCGCCTTTGGCCAGCAGCAGCAGGTTCTCGATAATGGATGACATGCGTAAGCTCTCGTCCAATGTGCTGGAGAGAATCTGTCTGTACGCCTCGTTCGATTGTTTGGAGCGGAGCGCAAGTTCAAGTTCTCCCCGCATGACTGTGAGGGGCGTGCGCAATTCGTGCGAAGCGTCGATCGAAAACTGTTTTGTCTGGTCGAACGAGCTCTGCAGACGGCCGATCATATCATTAAACGTTAAGATAAGCCTGCCAATTTCGTCGTCCACGTCGACGGTGACGATGCGTTGGTCAAGATTCTGAGCGGTGATATCCCGCGCTGTCTTGGTGATTTTGTCGACGGGTTTGAGGGATTTGTTGGCGAGAAACCATCCGCCGAGAACGGAGAGAATAATTGCGACGGGTACGAGGATGATGAAAATGGAGAAGAGGTTTCCCAAGACTTCGCCGATTTCAGCCTCCGGATAGGCGACGTAGATCTTCGCAAAGGCATTTTGCGTCACAGCGAGCCGCAACGGCTGTCCCTGCGCATCGTAGATCGTGACGAGCTTCGTCGTATTGAACGGGATATCCTCAAAGATAATGTCCTCCTTGCCGAGGCTATACGACTTGTAGAGGATATCGCCGTTGCGGTCGCGGATTTGGATGATCTGTTTCTTCGGACTCAAGAGAGTGTGTTCGTAAATCTGATTCCAGATTTGGTCGAACTCCGTTGAATCGTCCTGCGTAACCTCCACCTCGTGGGATCGCCGTACTTTCTTTTCCTGTTTTTTTGCCACGGCAGGGGGTTTCAGCCGCTGTCGTTTCAGCTTCACCTTTTTTGCCTGCGGCTCGATGAAATTCTTGAGCCAAACGACCTCGTTGCGAAGGGAGTAATCCAGGCTTGCGAGGAGGTTCTCCTTCGTGAAGAAATATGAGGTCAGACCGAAGCCGAACAGCGTCACGCCGAGAATCAGCGTGTACCACGCGGTGAGCTTCAACCGAATCGAGTGAAGATATTTCATGTCATGAAGCTTTCATCAGGTAGCCGACGCCGCGCACCGTATGAATCAATTTCTTTTCGAAGCCCCCGTCGATCTTGTTGCGCAAATGGTTGATGTAGACGTCGATAATGTTGGTGCCGGTGTCGAAGTTATAATTCCAAATATGTTCTGAAATAATTGTCCGGCTGAGCACTTTGTTTGTGTTTCGCATGAAATATTCAAGGAGCGTATATTCCTTTGCTGTGAGGTCGATTATTTTTTCACCCCGGCCTGCTTTGTGGGACACGAGGTCGAGTGTCAGGTTTGCGACGACGAGCGTTGTCAGTTTCTCCGGACCTCCGCGGCGGAGCAGCGACCGAACCCGGGCGAGCAATTCCGCGATGGCGAACGGCTTCACAAGGTAATCGTCCGCACCCGAATCGAGTCCTCTCACTTTGTCCTCGACCGAACCTTTCGCAGTGATCATCAAGACGGGGGTGGAGATGCGCTTCGCGCGCAATTCCTCAAGCATCGCTAACCCGTCTTTCTTGGGCATCAGGATGTCGAGGATGATGAGGTCGAAGACGCGTTGGGCTGCGAGTTCTCCCCCCCTCTCCCCGTCGTACGCGAGTTCAACGCTGAAGTCGTCCTCCTCCAGCCCTTTTTTGATGAATGCTGCTACTTTCTTTTCGTCTTCGACAACCAGGATTTTCATCGCACTATCGTTCGTGAGCGGCAAATATTGCATAATAGTAAGACAGTTTGGCGCGATTTGCAAATAATGTCTTTGGATTAATTGACCGTTTTCTCTATATTCTACGAAATCATGAAAAACATTGTCCCGACAATTCTACTTCTCTTCGCTTTCGATAGTTGGTCATGCGGACTTCTTCAGACTGTTGCTGTAAAATCGACGACCGGAATCCTCGATGAAGGGATGGCGTCGGTGTTCGAAGAATCCGACCTCAAACTTGCGGAACCTGCGATCGCGTCAGATCTTAAGTTGCTTGAAGCGCTCCACAGATCTGATCCCGGAAACGATCATCTTCTCGTCCTATTGACTCAGGGATATTCGGGCTATTCCCTCGGATTTGTCGAAGACCAAGCCCCCGAGCGGGCGAAGGTGTTATATGCGCGCGCCCGGGACTACGGGCTTGAGGTCCTTCGGAAGAATAAGACGTTCAATGCGTCTTTCGATGAAGACCCGGCGGCTTTTGCACGAAGCATCGATTCGTTTTCCGACGATGATGTTCCTGCTCTTTTTTGGACTGCGAATGCATGGGGTAACCTGATCAACCTGAGCATAGGAGATCCGGAGGTCGTGGGGGATTTACACAAAGTTAACGCGATGATGGAGTTCGTCCTGCGTCATGACGAGAATTTTTTTTACGGCTGCGCGCACTTGTATTTCGGGACAATTCTGGCGACGACACCAAAGGCTTTGGGCGGCAACCCGGAGAAAGCAAGAGACCACTTCGAAAAATGCCTGGCTATCGGCAAGCGGAAACTTCTGCTCCCCTATATTTACTACGCGAAGAGCTACGCGGTCCAAGTACAGGACACAACCCTTTTCGAGTCATTACTAAAAACGGTAGGCGAAGCGTCAATCGATATCTTGCCGGAACAGCGACTGATCAACGCCATCGCGAAACAGAAGGCGCAAGCGCTGCTGGCAAAAATGCCCGATCTTTTTTAACCACACTGCAATAGCAAGGCAAAGGATTTGATGATGAGAAAAGTCATTCTGTTGTTTGGAACGTTTCTTCTGGGAGCTCACCTCTTTGCCCAAGAGTTTACGATAAAATTCGCCACCCTTGCGCCCGAAGGAAGTACATGGATCACGGTGATGAGGGAATACGACCAGGCAATCCGCAAAGAGAGCGGCGGCAGGCTTGGGTTCAAGATTTATCCGGGCGGTGTCGCCGGAGATGAGAAGGATGTCATTCGCAAGATCCGCCTCGGTCAGTATCAAAGCGCCGGTATCACCGGGGTTGGCATCGGTGAAATCGCGAAGTCCGCAAGAATTCTCGATGCGCCGTTCCTTTTTAAGAATCATGAGGAAGTGGACTTCGTGGTCGGGCAGTACGATGGAGAACTCAGGAAGGAGTTTGAAGCCGGCGGTTACGTACTTCTGGGCTGGGCCGAGGTAGGTTTCGTCTATGTATTCACCAATACTCCGATCGCCAAAGTAGATGATATGCACAGCGTCAAAATGTGGCAGTGGGAAGGCGATCCGGTCGCGGAGGCAACCTTCAAAGCATTCGGCATCAACCCGATCCAGCTTTCGATCACCGATGTGTTGACATCGCTGCAGACAGGCCTCATCAACGCGATGTATACTTCCCCGCTTGCCGGCGTTTCGCTGCAGTGGTACACCGCAACGAAATATATGCTCGACTTCCCCCTGACAAATGCTTCGGGAGCTGTGGTTATATCCAAGCGGGAATTCGACAAGATGCCCCCCGACCTTCAGGAGATTCTCCTCCGTAACGGAAAGCAGTTGATGCGCAAACTGACCGAGCTGAGCCGCAAGGACAATATTAAGTCTCTCGATGTGCTGAAGAAGAACAAGATCGTTTTTACGAAGCCGGACGCGAAAGAAATAAGCCGCTATGAAGAGATCGGGAGGAACGCGCGCCGCTTAATGGTTGGAAAACTCTTCAGTGAGGACCTCCTCACGCGTGTGGAAAAATCGGTGGCGGACTTTCGCTTAAAGGGAAGCAAATGAAATACCTTGCCTTCCTCGACCGGTGGCTCCAGCGCATTACCGGATGGCTGATTATATTTTTGCTCACCGTCATGATTCTGATGGCGTTCGGCCAGGTGGTGTTGAGGAATTTGTTTCACACCGGTATCGAGTGGGGAGATGTGCTTCTTCGCCACCTTGTGCTCTGGATTGGCTTCCTCGGCGCGATCATCGCTACAGGCGAAGGGCGTCACCTGAAAATTGAGTTCATCAACAAGCTTGCCGCGGAGCGGTTCAGGAAAGCCATCTATGTCTTTACGAATCTTTTCGCCGCCGTCGTCTGCTATTTCTTAATGAGAGCCGCGATGGCCTTCGTGCAGTTCGAGAAGGAATCGGCCAGCACGTTGATCCTCAACCTGCCGACAACCTATTTCATTGTCATCATTCCTATCGGATACGGAATCATTTCGTTCCGGTTCATCGTCCGCTCTCTTACATGGGCATCAGAAATTGTCAAAGGCTTTTGGCATTTTAAGGAGAAGGTCTGATGCCGGTCATCTACATTGTCCTCGTCCTGGCTGTTTTTGTCTTTCTCGGCGCACCGCTCTTCACGATCATCGGCACCATTTCATTGATCGGCTTTTCTTCCCAGGGCATCGACACTGCCGCAATTATTGTCGAGATGTACCGGCTGGCGAGTCAACCGGTACTGTTGGCCATACCGCTCTTTACCGTCTCAGGCTATTTCCTGGCGGAGAGCAAGGCGCCGCAAAGAATCGTCGCCCTGGCGCAAGCGCTTATCGGCTGGTTGCCGGGGGGGCTCGCGATTGTCGTGCTGGTGAGTTGCGCGCTCTTCACGGCGTTTACGGGCGGGTCTGGAATAACCATCGTAGCGCTGGGGGGACTGGTCTTTCCGATCCTGATCGCGGAGAAATATACCGAGAAATTCGTCCTTGGTCTTGTGACAACATCGGGAAGCCTCGGCCTCCTTTTTCCTCCCAGCTTGCCGATAATTCTCTACGGTACCGTTGCGGGTGTTTCGATCGATCAATTGTTTCGGGCGGGAATAGTGCCAGGCATCTTGCTTGTGACTGTCCTCGCGATCTACAGCGTTCGAAAGGGCGTTGCATTGAAAATCGGACGCCATCCCTTTAATTTAAGGAGTTTGTGGATCGCTTCGAAGAATGTCGCATGGGAGATTCCGCTGCCGTTCTTCATCATCGGCGGAATTTACGGCGGATATTTTACGGCAACGGAAGCTGCGGCCGTGACGGCGTTTTACGTTTTTATTGTGGAAGTCTTCGTCTACAAGGATTTGAAACTTACGACCGATGTGCCGCGGGTGATGAAAGAGAGCATGGTACTCGTCGGGGCGATTCTTATGATTCTGGCGACTGCGATGGGCTTAACGAGCTTCCTGATTGACCAGCAAATTCCCCAGCAGCTCTTCGAGTTGATCCGTCAATTTGTGCAAAGCAAAACGGTTTTCCTCATCATTCTTAACATTTTCCTCCTCGTCATCGGCATGATGATGGAAATCTTCTCGGCTATCGTCGTTGTGCCGCTCATCGTTCCTATCGCCAAGCAGTACGGCGTCGACCCTATCCATCTTGGGATTATTTTCCTCGCGAACCTCGAGATTGCATACCTGATGCCGCCCGTCGGCATGAACCTCTTTATGTCGAGCTTCAGGTTCAGAAAAAACATCGGCCAGGTGACCGCCGCAACACTTCCGTTTATCCTCGTTCTTCTCGCGGGACTTTTGATCATCACCTACGTCCCTCAACTCAGTCTCTGGTTGGTGAAGTAACCGGCTCGGCGCAGCTGAAGTGAATAGAGCTCTCAAACTCCGCCGTGGCTTCTTTGAGTAGTCGGCATAAGGGATGAAGACTCTTTGTGCAGAAGATATGGGATGGGATATTTTCCGGAGGGTCAATGAGGAGTAGATTTCCGATTGAAGCTACCAGCGTTCCCCATCCCCCCAAGAACTGAAAAAGTTTTAAAGCCCATCACAAATCTGTGATTCTCTCCGAGTTGATCAATTCTGGGCTCTTTGAAGGTCAGACACGTGCGAGGATCTTGGAAGAACTCTTTCCAGATGCAGCAGACATTTTTACCGATTCCAAGGAATCAACGGTGCGAAGTGTCGTGAATCCGGAGTCGTCGTTTTTCGGGGTGTCCAAAATCGAAATGTGTTTCCCTGGTTTGCCTGGACTTTTTGTGTGCAATCTAACATCATCTGGAACGCGGCCGATGAAGAGACTCGCCGGGCCAAGAACATCGATCACAAAGTAAAACTTGACATTGGTCGCAGATTAGTAGATACTCGCAAGCAGTAAACTCATTTCTTGGGGAAGAATCAGGGAGCCTTGCCATGCGCACG
>Ga0182017_10004377_pt1 | contig 10499 bp, 7 predicted proteins | sample 712E3DmetaG_FD_120492 | JGI IMG/M metagenome (GOLD analysis project Ga0182017, IMG submission 120492) | Permafrost microbial communities from Stordalen Mire, Sweden - 712E3D metaG | ecosystem: Environmental > Terrestrial > Soil > Wetlands > Permafrost | place: Sweden: Stordalen | collected... | reverse complement strand
TGTCGAACGCTGAGGACCTCTGGGCCTACAAGGACGCCCTCGGCGCCGCGCTTGCCGAAAGCGGAAACTTCGCCGATGCCGCCAAGAAGGTCAGCGAAGCCATGGAGGACGCCAAGATCGCCAAGCCCGTGCCCCCTCCGCCGATGGTCATGACGGCGCTCGAGGCGAGGCTCAAGCTCTATCAGGGCAAACAGCCCTATCGCGATTGAACCCGGGACGGAGTTTGCCGATTGCGGGCGTGCGCACTTACGGAGTTGGTGTGCGGGATCTATGCGATATTCAGCGCACTGGGGAACCTGCCAGGCGTGATATACTGAAAGTCTGGCTGTCAGGGCAGCGGGGCGTAAGACGGGGTCCATAAACACAGCCGCGAAGGAAGCTCCCGGGGGCCCATCCGCCTCATTTTGGGAGTTTCCTTCGCAAGCTTAGCTCGAAAGTCAGCTGAACCTTCGAGAACCGCAATCAGCTGACAAATGGATGCCTCGCATAAGGGGCAGTCCGCCGCAGGGGCATCCATTCGCCGCTCTCTTGTCGCTATGCCAACAGACATCTCCGCTTCCAACCCCCTCACACAGCAAATGGCGTGCCAATCAGTAGATAATCCGGTTTTATTCTGAAACGCTGGGCCATGACTGCGTCGTTACTGCTTGGGAACAATAAGGTTACGGAGAACATGAGTTTTTTGTCGGGCAAGACCCATATGACCGGCCAAAAGCTCCTCAAAGCCAGAAAGTGACGAACTCTCGTCACTTTCGTCGAAACGTCGTGAAATCGTCACTTTTTCGAGAGCATAGAAGGCCCAAAGGCGCTGGATCAACGCCATGCGGTAGAAGCGGTGACGTTAACGCCCAATATATTGGGCTTTTTTGAGAGCCTGGGGACTGACAGGAGACGAGGTAATTGGAAGATCGGGCGTATGGGTATTGATGGCCAATCGATGGCTGACCGGTGGGATGTAGAGTGAATAGTGGTCGGTGAGGGAGGGAGAGATGTAGGGCAGGGTGGTGGTCAAGGGGCGGCAAGAACGTGGTGAGGGGTGGAAAGTTTGCTGGCTGAGGGGGGCAACGCGGGGGGATAGGGGGACAGGCGGAGGGGCGCCACACGAGGTTGGTGAGGGGAAAAGGTGGGACACAAGGTGGTGGGCGGGCGGTGAGAGGATGGGTGTTGACGTGGCGGGCGTGGTGCGCTATCCTCCGTCTTGAGGGGAAGGATATGGGATGCTGGTGAGCGAGTACAGGTGAAAGGAGAAGTCGATGAGGTTCTGTGTCGCGGCGGCGCTAGCGGCGGTACTGATGATGGGGATTCCTGGGTGTCAAGAGAAGCAGCGAATGGAGTCACCGCCCACGGCGGTCGAGAAGGCGGAGCCGGTTTTCGACGTGAGACCCAATACCTGGCCGAAGGGGCAGGTGTTCCGCGTGTGGCACTACGGACAGGGGGAGATGATGGCCCTTGTGGGAGCGAGGGACGGACTGGCGAAGGGAGACATCCTGATCCTGAAGCGGGACGGGACGCAGATCAACACGATCGAGGCGCTCGAGGTGAAGGAGGACTCGTTCTACGGGCGGGTGCTGGACCGTGACGACGAGGCGCTTCTTCCGAGAGTAGGGGACATGGCGGTGAAAGGTCCTCAGCCGAAGAGAGAGGAGCCGTCGATGGAAGTCCCAATGAAGGAGGGAGAGGCACAGCCGCGTGTGGGTGAGTACTAGCGTTCTCTGAGGGGATTGGCGGTAATTGGGGGACGAGCGGACCTGAGAGTCGGCGCGAATTGAGATGGTGTGAATAGAAGGGGGTCTATCCCGATTGGATCGGGAGGACGCCCTTTTTTCGTAGAGGAGGTCTTTGGGAAAGAGCCGAGGCGAGAAGCGGGTTGAGGCGTCAGGAAGCGTGTCAGCGGCGTGGTGACATGGCGTAACACGAATATGAAAAAGGCCGAGCCGACAGAGACGCAAACTGCGTTTTCACGCAGCGGGGGGTTGTGGGTAGGCGCGCCTCCGGCGACCCGGCCAATCTTCATCGCACGCCGCCTCGTGGCGGGTGCGACGCGAATAGCTGCCTGGCCCACCAACAGGGTAACTGCGTTTTCACGCAGCGGGGGGTTGTGGGTAGGCTCCCGCCGATGAACCAGGCAAAATCGTTTTCTATCAATGAGCGGTTATCCGTCACGCGGCGACACGCCGCGAGTGCATTCAGGTGCGGACAGAGCAGGCGAAACAGGGGACGGATTTCGCTCTCTGTCCGCTGCCTTGCCCTTTGACGGGCTTATGTCCCGGCGCATCGCGACCCTCGCCGCAGGGGACATCGCGAGTTGCGCGACACGCTCGGAAGATCCGAGCTGAGTCGTCTCACCGCAAGCCAGCCACACCGGTGAGGCAGTCCAGCCGGCCACCTCTCTTTTGGAAGTCCTCCCTGGCCGGCGCGGCTGGTCGGGATGCAATTTCCGGCCGCGAGTGCTCGTCTCTATTGTCAAGCGTCCGGTCGAAAGTCTGTCGGGCGCAACAAAAACGGCCATTCCTTTTTTCCGAAGGAATGGCCGCAGAAGACTTCTGGAGCCTGTTATCCCTTCGGCAGCCAGGCGGTCCCACGCAGCGGGACCCTTGGCTTTGTGCCCCCCGGTTACCCGGGGTTTACCCTTTCGAGGATAGCTGCTTCACACCACACATCGGACAGGCGTGGGCGGCACTTTAGGTTTTCCGAAAAATTCGCGCAGGGGCGGAAAGGCCGCAACGCTTTAACCGCAGAGGGCGCTCCCGACAGGTCGGGACGAAGACGAAGGACGCAAAGGGAAACAGCGGGGGTTTGGGTTCAACAGCGAAAGTAACAGAAACAGATTGAGACGGCAGGTACACGCGGAAGAAGGCGGGGGTACAAAAGATTTGTACCGGCAAAGGCGGCCAACCTCTTTGACAAGCCGGCAAACGCAGGGTATGAATACAGTGAAGAGGGTGATTTTGTGGAGGACCGGCTCAGAGCGAGACCTTAATAATCCGATAAGAAGCATGGAGTCCTCGATAAAGGCAAACCCCGGGTAACCGGGGGACGCAAAGCTGAGGGTCCCGCGAAGCCGCGGGATAGTCTGGCTGCCGAAGGGGCCGAATTTTTGTACGGACATTGCGTGATGCCCGCCCCTTCGGCGTCGAGGGAACGGGCATTCTTGTTTCAGAGGCGGAGCGGGCGGGATGCACCCGCCGGGAAGGGCAGGATGATGAGGGGCGTGCGACGAGACGCGGGTTTTTCGCTGCTGGAGGTGATGATCGCCGCCGTGGTCGTGGTGATCCTGGCGATGGGACTTGCCAGCAGCATGGGGTCGGCGTTCATGGCGGACAACGCGGCGCGCGGCGCGGCCGCTTCCACCAACGCGTGCCAGCAGACGTTGGAGGAACTGCAGCAGCTGGCCTACGGCGACGTCCTGGCGTGCGACGGTGACGCGATGTTCGCGTCCGAGAACGTTGCGGTGAAGATCTCGGCTTTCGAGTCAACGGCGGGGATGATTCTGATCGAGGTGTATGCGTGCCGTCCGGCCCAGACGCAGACCCTGATCGGCCTGGGGGGCATGACGATGGCGCAGGTGAAGGCCTTGCCGGCGGTCGCGGGTTCCCAGGTGCGGCTGCTGACGTATCGTTCCGGGCGATGAAGCGTCCGCCGGGACGCGGCACGAGACCGGTTGGAGGTGTAGGCGTGAGAGACAGGACAGGACCAGACCGAGGCAGCATCCTGATCGTGGTATTGATCATGGTGATCGTCGTGGCGTCGCTGTGCATGGCGTCGGCCATGGTGGCAACCTCCGACAGTCGCCAGGCCGACTTCCTGGTGCACCGCACGCAGGCGCTGTATGTGGCGCAGGGGGCGCTGGAGGACGAGATACACGACCTCGGCAACATGTGCGCAATGGCCCGCCTGGACCAGCCTTTTGCCGGGTATGACGCCATGGCGGGTCTTGTCACGCGCAACGGCACGTGGATGACCAAGGACGGGGTCAGCATGGGCCAGTATGACGTTACGGTGACCGCGGTCAATGCCGTGGACACGAGCACACGGGACATAGTCATCCAGACGATCGGGTACGTGCCGAGCAAGACGAATGCGGCCGCCATCACGCGCACCATCAACGCGGTGGTTCGCGTCAGCCTTGGTCGCAGCCACGTGTTCGACTACGTCTACTTCATCAACAACTGGGGATGGTACTTCGGCGACACGATCATCGCGAACGGAAACGTGCGGGCGAACGGTCCGTTCGACGGCGGGAACTACCACGCCGCCGTCAACGGCGTCCCCCGGTTCCAGACCTTGGCCAACGGCCACTTCAGCGACTACATCGACGATGGCGGCGTCTATTCGTGGTGGAACATCGTGAACGCGGCGAACATGCAGGGAATGGTGAACGCTGTCTGGTCACAGGCCGATTGCACCGCCGGCCATTGTACGCAGGCGCAGGTGGGCACGAACAAGGGCATCCATTCCTGGCAGGACAACACGTCTTCCACGCCGTCGACCCAAGGCCAGGTCACCATGCCCAACCTTACCGACCTCACCGTGTACGAGAGCCTGGCCAAGGCGCAGGGGTCGTACATCAAGGTGGGAAGCACGACGGTGGTGAACGCGGTGCAGGGGGATACCGTCGGGGAGCAGCAGAACCTGTACCTGGTGGGAACGACAGCGGCGCCGATTGTGATCCACGGCCCCGTCGTCGTCCGCGGAAGCGTGATCATCTCGGGCGTGGTTACGGGACAGGGGTGCATCTACTCGGGCGGGAACGTCTATGTCCCGAAGAACCTGACGTATAAGACCCCGCCGACAACGCCTCCGGCAAGTCCGACTCAGGCGCAGATGGAGTCATGGATTTCAACCAACGCCAATGCGGACGCCCTGGGACTGTTCGCCCGCAAGCACGTCGTCATCGGGGATTATACCGACAGCAGCTGGCAATCCGAAGTCAGTTCCTGGGTGAACGACCCGCAGAACGAGTCCAAGGAGGACGCGGGCGCGGACGGCATTCCGAACACCAAGGCGGGCCGCGACGGCATCCTGGGCACGGCCGACGACGACACTCTCGACGGCGACGGCGTCTGGACGGTGTCGTACTACACGGCGGCGAACCAGGCAGCGGGACTCATTCCGCCCGGCAAGAACGTGGGGGACGTTATCCCGGGCACCGGCGAGGACATCGACGGCGACGGACTCTACACCCCGAGGTGTGCGATGAGCGAGTTCAACATACCGGCCTCGCTGACATCGAGCAACTGGGCCGGAAACGTCCCTTCAGGGACGCCGAAGTACTCCACCATCGCGACGAACAGTGGAATGAGCCATATCGACGCGGCGTTCTACACCAATCACCACATCGCCATGCTCACCACGGCGAGCGGGCAGGACATGGTCTTCAACGGCTGCGTGGTCTCGCGGAACGAGTCGCTCATCTACGGAACGAACCACCTGATCCTGAACTACGACCTTCGCCTCCTGGACGGAGGGGGGACGTTCGGGCTCTATCTTCCGAAGGTGTGGAACCCGGTGGCGGTGGTGTTCTGGAAGGTAAACTGAGGGGCGGCGACATGAAAGCTCTATCCATCATCCTTGCGGCGGCGGGCTGTCTGCTTGCGTGCACGGTGCTCGCCGCGGAAGAGCAGTCCCCGGCCGACGAACGGCTCGTCCCGCCGGCAGTTCTCCACCGGCCGCAGGACGTGGCGCCGAAGGAGCAGATCATCGTGCCGAGGGACCCCATGGAATGCCGTCCGAAGGGGGGACTTCTCGCCGGCGCCCAGCACCAGCCCAGACGGGTAGACATGGACGAACTGCGGAAGAGACAATTGGGCTTCTTCGCCGGGCGGATGACGACGGAGTCGCTTCCCCTTGCCGGGGTTCCCGTGTCGCCTCCGCCTCCGCCCGAACTGCCGGACGTCACGAGCGGGACGAACTTCGCCGAGATCGCCTATTGGTCGTTCATCGCCGCATGTTCTTTCATAGCCGCCTGGCTTCTAGCGCGCATGGTCATGAACGCATGTCGTCGACGGCGTCCCGTCGAGAGCGAAATTTCCCCGCCGCGAGCCTTTGAGAAAGACCCTGTCCGGCGCCGGCACCTGGGCGAGCCGTACGGAAGTCCGCCGCACGTCCGATGACCGGATTCTTCAGACTCTTGTCTGTTGACATTAGCCCGCGGGTCATCTAGACTACTTCCCCAGGACTTTCCCACCCGCCTTCGCCCCTTCGACGGGCTCAGGGCTACGGCGGGTTTCGCCCCTCGTGGTCAGGAAGCCCCGCCTCTTGTGGCGGGGAGGCTTCACCGGGGAACCTGCATGATTAAGCTCGGGGTGAAAGAGACCGCCCGCGGACTGCTCTTCCGGCAAGGCCGAAAGCGCTGTGAGCTGGCCTGGCCGCGCGGGATGTGGAGGAAACTCCCGGCGCGTTTCCGCGAAGTCATGGGCGATCACCTGGCCCACCTCCTGACGATCGACCTGCCCCTGGCGGCGGGGGCCAAGGGGGTCGAGCTCAACCGTGCCAGACCCTGTTTCTGGGGGGAATTCAACACCCTCATGCTCGGGAGCATCCCGCAGGCGGCGGGAACCCGTCCACGGTCGACGACCCGGGTGCTGAAGGCCTTTCGCGGCATCCACTACCGCTTCACCACCGACGTGCCGAAGGTCCCGCCCCGGAGAACCTGGAAGACTAAGCCGCGCGCGGTGGTCCTTTTCTCGGAAGACAAGGGGAGCGTGGCGTCGCTGGGACTGGCGCGCGACATGGGACTCGACCCGGTCGCGGTCTATGTCGACGACACGGTCTCGCCGGGCGAACGCCGGATCCGGCGAAGCCGCCTGGAGATGCTGAAGCGGATGGGCATTCCGGCCGAGGTCGTCACGAACGAAGTCGAGCGGCTGATCGAGCCCGGGGGTCGAAAGCGCGGGGGCGTGCGTCTTGGCCCGATGCACCGGGTGACAGCGTCCGTCTTTCTTGCGCTGCCCGTCGCGCATGCGCTCGGGGCACGCTACATCATCCTCGGAAACCCCCAGGACGTGAACCTCCCCTTTGTCAACCAGGAGGGCTTCTACACCTACCCCTGCTTCGACCGCACGAGCTCATGGACGATGCAGATGGACGGGATGATGCGGATGCTGACGGGAGGGGGGGTGAGGGTGCTGAGTCTCGTCGAACCCCTGACCCTTGCCGCCGTCACGAAGCTCATCCTTTCCCACTATCCCCAGTTCCTGGACCTCATCCTCTCACCCGATTGCCTGGACGTCTGCCTCGCCGGAAAACTCTCCGAACAGGGTCCCCCGGAGTCCTCCGCAGAACCCTTCAAGCTGTATCCCCCCGCCACCATCCCCGTGGAACTCCGCACGGAGCTCATGCTCATCCTGAAGGACGCCATGACGGCCGAATGACGTGGCGGATCGACTGAAAACAGAACGGGCCGCTCCCGATTTCTCGGGATCGGCCCGTGTTCTGGAGGTCTTTCTGCGGACTGCTTCGCTCAATCGGTCTTCGGCTTCACGATCTTCGGCTTCTCAGCGGGCGCAACCTTGATGGCCACGGCGGTCATCGTATCCTTCGTGTAGGCCACCGTCACCACGGTGCCTTCGGTCAGGGCCTCGACGCCCTTCGCGCCCTTGATCTGCGTCTCATCCGTGAGCCTGAAGCTCATGTCCGTAGCCTCTCCCTTTTCCGACTTCACGGTGACGACCAGGATTTTGGCATCGGCGTCGTAGCTCTTCACAACGCCATTGGCCGTCAGCGGCTTGGGCTGGGGCTTGGGCTTGGGAGCATCCGCTCCAAGAAGGGTGCCTGCCACGAAACCCAACACAACCACCATGCTCACATACATCATCAACTTTCTCACGTCTTCTCCTCCTCAGGTTAGTTATCCAACCGGTCGGTTGGCGGGAAGCACACACGCTTCCCAAGTTGCCGCTATTGTACTAACTGTGTGCGCAAAAGCACGGAAATTTCAGGAATTATGGGAATTCCGTGGGGGGGGCAGAACCGCTCCCGGTGCCCCGCCCCCCGCCCCACCCCCAAGGGGGGGCTATTTGCCTCTCAGGTCGAGGCACACCAGTTCGCCATAGTTTCTCAGGTAGAGTCGCCCGTCACAGAGGACCGGAGCGCTCCACACCCCGTAGTCTCTCAAGTCCTCTTCTCGAGACCCATGCCGCCCGAAACGATGACCAGTCCGTCCACCACCAGGGGCGAGGACGAGTATCCGTAGATGGGAGGCGTTCGTCCGGCCTCCTTCACCAGGCCTTTGCCCCAGACCATCTGGCCCGTATAGCTGTCGAGCGCCACGACATACCCGGACATGCTCTGCGCGAACACGAGCGCCCCGTCCACCGACGGGGTGGCGTACGGCCCTCGCGTCCACTTCCACGAGGACCCTGGCGTCGCCGGAAACGTGAACTTCCACACCTCCGACCCGTTCCGAGCGTTCAGGCAGCAGACCATCTCGTCCTTGAACGTTCCGCCGTTGGTATAGACGAGGCCGTTCCGCACCGAGACCGTGGAGTAACCGGGGGCGAGCTTGATGCGCCAGAGTTCCCTTGGCCCCATGTCCGGCCACTTGCAGGTCCAGTCCGTCTCGCTGGACAACCCGTTACGTGTCGGGCCGCGCCACTGGTCCCAGTCGCGCGGACTCGGCGCCCTTTTCGCCGCCTGTCCGGGTAAAGACGCGACCACGACGTCCGTCGCGTCTCCCTCGTGCGCACTCGGCGCTTTCTTCGCGCCCTCTCCGCACAAAGACGCGACGGTACACGCCCCCAAGACTACCAGGCCGACCGTCAGAAACCACCTGAACCCCTTCACCCTCGCTCTTAGTCCCGCCTCATAGGTCGTGAGACCCTCTCTGCAAGACTCTCAGTGTGCCCGGCGTAGTCAATCCCGGGGACGTTCTACAGGATTTGAGATGCTGGAGGGAACCTGCCCATAACATAAGTGATGCGCTTTTGGAAAGCAGAAAATCCTCGACTTGAGTTGACCTGGTAGTCCCTCGAGAGCGTGTAGTGGGATCCATTCGCGGGCCGGCTTTCTGGACGGCTCCGTCACCCATTTCGACGGCTTGGCAGGGGGCCAATCTGGGGTGGCATTATGTTGCAAATACCAGCTGTCCGCCACGAATTTTGACCGGATTTGCCATGTCTTCGCGTAAGTCTCTTTGTGCAAAACTACGCAACCCTTCGACACGCAAGCCCTTGCTTTCCTGCCTATCTTTTCTCGGTGAAACCCTGACGGAAACGGGTAGGCGGTTGATCCGTGGAGGTCAGGCCGGCTCAGTATATGCCAGTATTGTGGAATACTCGGAGAAAGCAAGTGGTGCCAGTTGTCCCACTCGCCAAAAGGTCTTGACAGAGGAATGCGTCAGGGCTATATTCCTGGGGTTCGAGAAGCAGAGATGCCCCCATCGTCTAGCGGCCTAGGATAATAGGTTCTCAGCCTATGGACCGGGGTTCGAGTCCCCGTGGGGGTACCAAGCTCAATTTGCGCGGAGTTGCAGGACGTTCCGCCCGATTGCATAGAAGCGCACAACTCTTTGCGTTCTCGCGAGTTGTGTTCAACATTCGGGGCTTCCTGCAACTCCGCGCAGTTCTTTGCCGCCGCCTGCTGCTGCGGAAAATGCTCCACTTTCTGCTCCACTTTCTGCTGCGCCTCCTCGCCCGCTGCCCTCGCGAAGTGTTCCTCGGTCGTCTGCAGGTAGTACTTCCGCGCCACGTCGGGTGAGTTGCCCAGCCACGCCGTCACCACGTGCAGCGGGAACCGCTCGGCGAGTTCCGTCTCGCGGGTGCTTCTCAGGTTCACGAAGAGCTTCGGCCAAGTGGTAAGCCCTGCCCGCCCGATGATACGTGTCAGCTGCGTCCGCAGGTTGGCGTTGCCGTCCCGATGCCGAGCAATCACGTATCGCGTCCCGGGCTTCGCGACCTCAAACGCCTCCCGTAGGTAGGGGAGCAGCTCCGGGAAGATCGGCACGACTCGGGAGCCCTTGCCGTCGTGGTGGGCGGTCTTGGGACTGCGAACGGTGAAGCGGTTCTTCTCCCAGTTCACATCGCCCCACTCGAGGCCGAGCATTTCGGACGGGATGCGAAGACCGCCGAAACGCGCCAGCGCGAAGATCAGCCGCCACTCGACGTCGGGGCATTCATCCAGCACGGCCTGCGCCTCCTGGCGAGACACGAAGTAGAAGCGGTTCTCGGCGAAATTGCCGCATTTGATGTGTCCAAAGGGATTGTCGGCGATCAGCCGCATCCGCTGAGCCGCCGCGAAGAACTGCTTCACCCGTTTCACCTGCCGCCGGGCCGTTCCCTCGGACAGCTTGCGCTCCGTCCGTAGCCAGATCGCGAAACCGTCCGCCTCGCCGGGCGTAATGCGGTCAAGGGGCCTGTCGGTCGGGAAGAACGCAAGCAGTTGCTTCTTGACCTGCAGGAAGTTGATCAGCGTCCGCTCTTTCACGTCCCTGCGCCCGCCGATGTACGAATCGAGCCATGCCCTGAGCGTCGGCACCGTGACGCGCTCGATGGGGTCAATCA
>Ga0182017_10004375_pt1 | contig 10501 bp, 9 predicted proteins | sample 712E3DmetaG_FD_120492 | JGI IMG/M metagenome (GOLD analysis project Ga0182017, IMG submission 120492) | Permafrost microbial communities from Stordalen Mire, Sweden - 712E3D metaG | ecosystem: Environmental > Terrestrial > Soil > Wetlands > Permafrost | place: Sweden: Stordalen | collected... | reverse complement strand
CCGGGGCCGGTATGGGCATGGATGCAGCCCAAGGCCTCGCCCGGACGCTGGCCAGTCAGCCGGTCACCGGATCGAAGCCCGAGCTCGGAAATAAACTCGCGGTTGGCCACCAGGATCTGTCGGTGCTCATCCAACACCACGAGGAAGCCGCCCACGGCCTCAAGCACGGTCTTGACCACTGGATCGGCCAAGGCTTGTGCGGCCAGACGAGCGAGGGTTTCCCGATCAGTGCGCTTCGCTGGGGCGAAGTGCGTGTCCAAGCCACTCGATACCAGCTCCATCCGATTCCTCCCGAGCCACAGCCGGCCCACGCTGCTCTGCCGCCGTCAGCCCTAAGACAGCCTAGTTTACACCCCAGGCGTGATAGTGCGAGCCCGGAAATGTGATCGGAAATGCGAGTTCGCTTTTCGCAATGGGTCGCGGTACGCGGTTTCGTCGGCCTCCGTGCCGCTCCTCTCACCGCTGTGTTGTCGGCCAGAAGTCCCGTGGTCCAGTACGTCACCGCGATAGCACCGAGGTGAACGTTGACACGCGAGATCACCAAGGATACGTTTGCCTGGCGCTTCCACCCAGGAGGACATGATGGCCAGCGACGAACCCTGTCTCATTGCCAGCAAGAGCGCGGTCCGCGGTCAGATCTCAGGCAAGCAGGATCTGGTCGTCGAGGGCCGCGTGGAGGGCCGTATCGGCTTGGAGAGCAACCTGACCATCGAAGAATCGGGCAGTGTCGAGGCCGATATGGATGTCAGCCAGGTCACGGTCAAGGGCGAGGCGCGCGGTGACATGGTGGCGGCGCGTTCGGCCGTCTTGCACGCTACTGCGCGTGTGGCGGGAAAAATCCGCGCACCCCAGATCGTCATCGAAGACGGCGCAAAGTTCTCAGGGACCATCGAGATGGAAGTGGAGTTGCCGGCCGGCATCAAGGCGGGCGGCGCCTAGCCCTTGCGGCGGCGCGCCCGGGACGGGAAACCAATCATGGCAAAGGAAAAGGACACGAAGCCCATGGGGAATACGGTCATTGGAAGCAGTATCGTCATCGACGGCGAGATTACGGGCGAGGAGTCGCTCACCATCCTGGGAACGGTCAAGGGCAAGATCTCGGTCGCGCAGAACGTGGCAGTGGAAGCAGGCTCCACGGTCGAGGCCGATATCGAAGCGCAGACCGTCACGGTGAGCGGTCGGCTGACCGGCAACGTGGTGGCGCGTGAGCGCATCGAGCTGAAGCCCGAGTCCAAGATGGTGGGCGACGCCAAGTCGCCGCGGATCGTGATTGCCGACGGTGCCGGGTTCAAGGGCAACGTGGACATGGACGTGTAGGCGCACACCATGGCTGACAAGGAAACCGTAATTGGACTCGAAACACGCATTTCGGGTGAAGTGCGTGGCGAAGAGGATCTGGTTGTTCGCGGCCGCATCGACGGCAGAGTGCAGATCACCCAGACGCTCACGGTAGAGAAGGGCGCCACGGTCCAGGCCGACGTGGATGTCCGCCATCTCGTGGTCTCCGGCACAGTGGTCGGCGCCATTGTCGCCTCCGAGAGCGTGAAGTTGACGTCGACTGCGCGCGTGGTGGGCGATCTCGCATCCCCGCGCGTGATGATGGAAGCCGGTGCCGCATACCGAGGCCGGGTGGACATGGGTGACATTGCCGCAGCACGGGCCGCGGTCAGCTCGCGCGCTGTGCAGCGCTCTGCTGGTAGCGAGAAGCCCGCCATCCGTCCCGCGCCGCCACGCATGGCTAGCGCCGCCAAGGCAGTTGTCGCTGGCAAGGTTGCGGCTCCGGCTGCGCCGGCCCCGCCTGCAGCACGCTCCGCAACGGTGGCGACTGCTGTTGCTGCTGGCGCGCCTGGTCCGGCGTCACCGCCTGCCTTTCCGCGAGTTGCCGGGGCCATGGGCGCTATGTCGCCGGCCTGGGCGAAGAAGAAGATCAGACGACGCTAGAATCCTCGCAAGTCGGTGGCTCGTGCCATCTGCCGGATCCGGGGCCGAATCCGGCCGTCGGGTGCGGCTCCGGCCACCGGTCCAGTCTGAGGTGCATTTCGTCGGGGGTGTGGTACCTTTCCCTCGCCCATGTGCGGCGTGATCGGAATCTACGGCCACCCGGAAGCGGCGAACCTGGCGTACCTTGGCTTGCACGCGCTGCAGCACCGGGGTCAGGAGTCGGCAGGTATCGTATCCAGCGATGGCCAGCGGTTGCACTGTGTTCGCGAGATGGGGCATGTGGGTGAGATTTTCACCCAGGACCGCTTGCGGCGTCTGCCCGGCTCGTCAGCCATAGGCCAGGTGCGCTATTCGACGACCGGCGACTCGTCGTCCAAGAACGCGCAGCCCATTGCGGTTGACTATTCAGGTGGCTCGCTGGCCATCTCCCACAACGGCAATCTGGTTGATGCGGCGGAAAGGCGGGCGCATCTCGAGGACGAGGGCTCGATTTTCCAGACCACGACTGACACGGAAGTTATTCTGCACCTAATCGCCCGTTCGCGCGAAGGGTTGCTGCCCGACCGTGTGGCAGATGCTCTGCGTGCCGTGCACGGCGCCTATTCCCTGGCCTTCCTTTCCGAATCCATGATGATCGCCGTTCGCGATCCGATGGGCATACGCCCGCTGTCTCTGGGCAAGCACAGCAAGAAGGGTTGGGTGGTGGCTTCGGAGACCTGCGCCTTTGATCTTATCGAGGCCAGCTTCGTGCGTGACATCGAGCCGGGCGAGATGCTGGTTTTCGACCAGGAAGGCATGCGGCGGGTTTTCCCCTTCAAGCCAGAGAAGCCATATCGCTGCGTGTTCGAATGGGTCTACTTCGCGCGGCCCGATTCCACCATCGCTGGCCAGTCGGTCTACCAAGCCCGCGAACGGATGGGCCGTCGCCTGGCGGTCGAGCACCCGGTACCCGCGGACGTGGTCGTCCCGGTTCCCGATTCGGGTACCGCAGCGGCCATCGGCTATGCGCGCGAGAGTGGCCTGCCGTTTGGCCAGGGTCTGATGCGCTCGCACTATGTGGGACGTACCTTCATCGAACCGTCCGAGTCCATCCGTCACTTCGGCGTGAAACTCAAGCTATCCCCGGTGCGCGAGGTTCTGGCGGGAAAACGGGTGGTCGTGGTCGACGACTCCATCGTGCGCGGCACCACCTCAAGCAAGATCATCGGTATGATCCGGGGTGCGGGTGCGCGCGAGGTGCACCTGCGCATCAGCTCGCCGCCCACAGTTGGGCCCTGTCACTATGGCATCGATACCCCTGACCGTGACGCCCTGATTGCCAGCGCGCACAGCGTCGAGGAGATCTGCCGCTTCGTGGGCGCGGACAGCCTCGGCTACCTATCGCTGGGTGGCTTGCGTGCTTCGATCGACTGCGTGGGCAGCACGGACGACCATCGCGGTCTGTGCGACGGTTGCTTTTCCAATTCCTACCCCATTGCCGTCGCGCCCCCGGCGCGCTGCCGGCAGTTGCGGCTCATCTCGGCGTAGGATCTGGATCTCACCACGGAGAGCACAGAGGACGCAGAGACGGAGGCTACTTGACTCCGTCCTACGATTCACCAACATGGGGTAAATGCTAGGTCCTGGTCTGGCAGGAATATTCATCTCGCTGCTGGCCGCCTTGTGGGGCGGATCGGCCGCGGCTGCGCCTCGGGTGGTTTTGTTGGAAATGGCGGGCGGTGCCCGGGACATCCGGCAAGAGGTCCGTGCGTCGGCCGAGCAGGCCATGCGTGCGCTGGGCGTCGAGGTCGTGCCGCAGAACCAGGTCAGGACCGCTTTCGACGACTGCAATGTTCCATCCTGCCTGGCCGAGCTGGGTCGGCAGGCCGGGGCGAGCCACATTCTGGAGATTCAGGGCAGCTACGTGAACGAGTCGTACAACCTCCGCCTGGACCTGCGCGATGGCGAGACCGGGCGAATCCTGGGCAGCGATTCCAAGGAATGCGAGATCTGTTCGGCCAAGGATTTCTATCGTGCAGTGAGGGATCGAACCACCGCACTCTGGACGCGCGTGGTGCGTGAGCAGGGCAGCGCGGGCGCGGTGTCGTTGCCGGCTGTCAGCACGCCGCCAGCTCAGACCGACTTTAGCGAGGGCAGGGCGGCCTCGCCTGCTACACGCCGATCTTTCTGGCGGCAACCGTTCCCCTTGTTTGGGGTGGGCCTCGTCGCGGCCGGGGCGGTGCTCTTGGGCTTCGGGGGCTACTACCTGGCGGTGGACGGTGATTGCGTAGCCGATCCGCCTTGCGTTTCAAGACATGCCACTGCGGCGCCGGGCTGGGGCTTGCTGGCGGGCGGAGGCGCGGCCCTTCTCGGGGGAGTGGCCATCATAATTTGGGGGCGCGATGAGCCAGCCGGTCCGGCAATCTCTCTTGGCCCAGGAACTATTTCCCTGTTCGGACGTTTTTGACATGGGCCCCATGCCTACTATATTGTTGTTCGACGTCGACGGAACCTTGGTGTCGAGCGGCGGCGTCGGACGTCTAGCCATTGAGAAGACGTTCGAGCGGCGTCACGGTCGCCGCGACGTCGTGTCGTTTTCCTTCGCCGGCATGACCGACAAGGCGATTGTGCGCAACGGCCTACTGGCCCTCGCCAAGGGTTTTGCTTCTGAACCCGAATTGCTGGCCGAGATGGACGCCACGCTCGCCTTCTATTTGCGCGTTCTGGAGGAAGAGGCAGCCGCCCACGACGGAATTCGCGTTCACGACGGCATCCTGCGCGTGCTCGATCTGGCCGAGGCTTGCCCCAATCTGGCCCTGGGCCTCGGCACCGGGAATCTGCGCGAAGGCGCCCGCATCAAATTGGGCCACGCCGGGATCTACCACCGCTTCAGCTTTGGCGGGTTCGGTGACGATTCGATCGATCGTCCCGAAATCCTGGCGGCCGGCGCGCGGAGGGGCGCGGCGGAGCTCGGCTTGCCGCTGCAGGCTTGCCGGGTGGTTGTCGTCGGTGACACGCCCAAAGACATTGCCGCTGCCCAGGCCATCGGCGCCGAGTGCGTCGCGGTGGCCACGGGCATGCACTCGCTCGCCGAGCTGGAGGCCCACTCGCCCACCCTCGCGTGCCAAACCCTGGCCGACCAACGCGCCGACGCTGTCCTGTTCGGGGAACCTTAGTTAGCTTGGTTCTCACAGAGGTCACAGAGAGCACAGAGATCGGATGAGAAGAAGGGGTTCGGACCGGACAAGAGCCAACCCTACTTCTTCTCCTCCTCCTCCTCTGCGTCCTCTGTGATCTCTGTGAGAACCAAGCTAACTATGTTCTCCGGATGGTTCGGTGTGGACGGTCACACGTCCTAGGTTTGGGATTTGGCCACGCAGGTACTGCTCGATGCGTTCGGTGAAGGCATGCGCATCCTTGATAGACGTCGCGGCTGCGAGGGTGCAGTGAAACGAGATCGCCAGCTCGCTTCCGGTGCGCCGGACGCTTAGCTCATGCGCTTGGATTCCCAATTGAACCAGCTCGGGAAAACGCAGCAACGAAGCACTGATGCGTTCGACCTCAGCCGGCTCCGCGTTGCCGGCGGTGTCGCTTTTTCCGGCGGGCTCGATATGGGTGATGACCTTGGCAAGACCGGGCACGCTCGTCTGAAGGTCGCTCTCCAAGGCCGAGGCCCGACGGTGTGCCTCGCCCAGGGGCAGGCTTTCTGCCATCTCCAGATGCAACTCCATGGTCCGGCGGCCGTCTTCTTCGAACACGCGGATGTCGTGCGCGCTCGAACCGTGGCGTTCGGCCCGCCGGCGCGCCATCGCCGCCAGATCGTCGGTGGAAATCGGGCCGGGCTCCACGTGCACCACAACGTCGGCATGGGCAAACTGCGCCTTTATAGCGGCCTCGGCCCGATCAGCGATCTCGTGGCTTCGCTCCAGCGACTCGCCCGGGTCGAGGACCAAGGCCAGGTCCACGAAGATGCCGGGCCCGCTGCGGCGCACGCGCACCTGCCTCACTTCGCGCACATCGGCGACCTTGGCCGCGGCCGCGATGCCCTGGCTCAGCTCAGGGGACACGGAATCCAGCAGGTCGGCAACCGCTTTGCGTCCCAGTTGCAAACTGACCCAGACCACCACCACCGCCACACCCAGCGCCGCAACCGCATCGGTCTTGGCCAGCCAAGCTATTCCTAGCTCGTGCGCGGCTAGAACACCCAACAGCCCGAGAAGCACGACCAGCGACGACCATATGTCAGTGGAGAAATGCAGGGCATCTGCCTCCAGGGCCTGGCTGTCGTACTTTTTTGCCACCCGCAGAAGAGCGCGGGAGCGGGAGTAGTCGATGATGATCGACAGGATGACGACCAGGAACGCCCACAGGTTGGCGTCGACATGAATGGCGGCGCGAAAGAACAGACGTTCCACCGCCTCCCGGATGATCCAGACACCGGTGCCCAGCAGCAGCACGGTCTCGAAGAGCGCCGACAGGTTCTCTATCTTGCCGTGGCCGTAGGCATGCTCGGCGTCTGCGGGTCGGCCAGAAACCCGCACCGCCCACAGCGTGACCACCGCCGCGGCCAGATCCAGACCCGAGTGCAGCGCCTCAGCCACAATACCCAAGCTGCCTGTCCATAGCCCGACGGTGATCTTGCCGCCGGTGAGAAGCAGCGCGGCCAGCACGGAATAGAGCGCCACCAACCGTTTTTCGCCGTCCGCTGCGGCGAGCCCGCGCACGCCCTCGTGCAGGTGATGGTGGTGGCCGTGCATGTGTCCCGCCAAGGTGAAAGCGTGAAGTGTAGCCCGGCTGGTCGGCCGGGGATACTCCCGAGATCGCTAGGGCAAATTCTGCGTTCAAAGCCCTTGCCAGCCGTGTGGCAACGCTATACTGAAGACCATCGCCGCGTGGCCGACGGGGAAGCCAGCGCGCCCCGTCTGCCGCCACAGCTTGCCATGCGAAATCCCTTTTCCCTTCCATCTATTCTGCCCAAACGGCTGGGCTTGCCCGTACGGAACAGCGTGTCCGTCGCTTTGTCGCAACAGCTCGCCAGCGCGGCGACTTGTGAAGGGGACAAGTTGGTGGCGGATCTGGGCTCGTCGCCCACCGGGCTGGCCCAGGAGGAAGTCGAGCGGCGGCTGGAACAGTATGGGCCGAACGCCGTGGCGCAGGAGGAACGGCACACTTATCGCGACCTCCTGGTCAAGGCCCTGCTCAATCCCCTGGTCATCTTGTTGTCGCTTCTGGCGGTGGTGTCAGCGCTGACTGGCGACCTGCGGGCCGCCGTTGTGATGGTCATGATGGTGGTCTTGGGCGTGGCGTTGCGTTTCGTCCAAGAGACCAGGGCGAGCACCGCGGCCGCCAAGCTGAAGGCCATGATCCGGGTCACCGCCACGGTGATCCGCGGCGGTCCCGCACGTGAGGTACCGCTGTCCGAGCTGGTGCCCGGCGACATCGTGCGCTTGTCGGCCGGGGACATGATCCCGGCCGACCTTCGCCTGCTTTCGAGCAAGGACCTGTTCATCATCCAGGCCAGCCTCACCGGCGAATCCCTGCCGGTCGAGAAGTTCGACGCGCGCGAAGCCGTCCCGCCGGCCTCGCCGCTGGAAGGGAAGAACATCTGCTTCCTGGGCACCAGCGTTGAGAGCGGCACGGCGACCGGCGTGGTGGTGGGCACCGGCGGGCGCACCTACCTGGGCGGCCTGGCCAAGGCCATCGTGGGTCAGCGGGTGCAGACCAGCTTCGACAAAGGGGTGGCTCGCTTCACCTGGTTGATGATCCGCTTCATGGCGGTGATGGTGCCCATGGTCTTTCTCATCAATGGGTTGACCAAGCACAACTGGCATGAGGCATTCTTTTTCGCCTTGGCCGTGGCGGTGGGCATGACGCCCGAGATGCTGCCTATGATCGTGACGGTGTGTCTTTCCAAGGGGGCCATCGCCATGGCGAGGAAGAAGGTCATCGTCAAACGGCTGAACTCCATTCAGAACCTTGGCGCGATGGACGTGCTATGCACGGACAAGACCGGCACGTTGACCATGGACCGGGTGGTGCTGGAACGGCACTGCGACGTGGAACTGGAAGAAGACGACGATGTCTTGATGCTGGCCTACCTCAATAGCCACTTCCAAACCGGCCTGCGCAACGTGCTTGATCGCGCGGTGCTGGCACACAAGGAAGAGATTCACGATCAGTTCCACGTTCCCGAGCATCGAAAACTGGACGAAATTCCGTTCGACTTTGCCCGCCGGTTGATGTCAGTTGTGGTGGAAACGCCGACCGGGCAGCCGCGTCTCATCTGCAAAGGCGCGCCCGAGGAGCTGTTCAAGCGCTGTGCGCATTTTGAATACCAGGGCGAGATCTTGCCCATGGAGCGGGTGCTCATCGAGGATCTGAAGGAAGAATATCGTCGTCTGTCCAGCGACGGATTTCGCGTGCTGGCGGTTGCCTACCGCGACCTGGAGCGCAAGCCTGCCTATTCCAAGGCCGACGAATGCGATCTGGTGCTGCGTGGCTACGTGGCATTCTTCGATCCACCCAAGGACACCACCGCACCCGCGGTAGTGGCGCTGGGCCAGCACGGGGTAGCGGTAAAGGTTCTCACTGGCGACAACGAGCTGGTGAGCAAGAAGATCTGCCACGAGGTCGGCATTCCTACTGAACACGTGCTGCTCGGCTCTCAGATCGAGGCCATGACCGATGCCGAACTGGCTGCGGTGGTGGAAGAGACCACGCTGTTTGCGCGGCTGGCCCCCATCCACAAGCAACGCATCATCGCAGCCCTGCAAAGCAAGAAGCACGTGGTGGGCTTTCTCGGCGACGGCATCAACGATGCGCCGGCGCTACGCACCGCCGACGTCGGGATCTCGGTGGATTCCGCGGTCGACATCGCCAAGGAATCGGCCGACCTCGTGCTGTTGGAGAAGAGCCTGCTGGTGCTCGAAGATGGCCTGTTGGAGGGGCGCAAAGTCTTCGCCAACATTCTCAAGTACATCCGGATGGGCGCCAGTTCCAGCTTCGGCAATATGTTCAGCGTAGTGGGCGCCAGCGCCTTTCTACCCTATGTGCCCATGGCACCCATCCAAATTTTGAGCAACAACCTGCTCTACGACTTCTCGCAGGTGGCCATTCCCACCGATGACGTGGACCCAGAACAGATCGCACGGCCGCGTCCCTGGTCGATGAACGAGATCACACGCTTCATCCTTTTCATCGGGCCGTGCAGCTCACTCTTCGACTACACCACATATCTCGTGATGCTCTACGTTTTCAAGGCGTGGGATCCCAGCCAGTCTCACTTGTTTCAGACCGGGTGGTTCGTCGAGTCGCTGCTTACCCAGACCCTGATAATCCACGTCATTCGCACCAACAAGATTCCGTTCCTGCAGAGTCGGGCAAGTTGGCCGCTCACGGTCAGCACAGTCTTGGTCATGGCGGTGGGCCTCTACCTCCCCTTTTCGCCGGTTGCCAGCGCTCTGGGATTCGTGGCTCTGCCACACCTGTACTGGGTTTTCCTGCTCGGGACACTGGCCTGCTACATGGTGCTCACGCAGGCGGTGAAGGCCTGGCTGCTGAAGAAGGCATGGGCGTGATGTTGGCAAGAGGGCACATTCTGAGGCTGGGCCTTGCCAAGGCATGACCTGTCCTCGGCACCCGTCAGGGCAAGCCGCCTGGCCGAGGGCACGCCGGTCGCTGCGCCTCTATCGGTGACGACCATCGTGTCGCGCAATGCCCAGTGGCTCCGCCGCTTCTTCCTGATCTTTGGCGTCGCCCTGGTGGCGGCCGTGGCGTTCAACATCTACATGACCCGGCGCTTGGATGCCGAGGCGGCAGCCAGACATACGCCACCTGCCGGCGGGGTGCCATCGCCTGAGGCCTCGGCTACTCGCGTCGCCGGTGGGGCAGCGGCCGTGACCACGGCGACTGGGCTGTCAGCCGGTGAGCCTGCCGCTCGGCCATCGCAAGGCGCCCAGCCGCCTGCACCGATGCCACCCCTGACCAGGCCGGACCGGCCGGCGGCAGGTCCCGCGGCTTCAGTCGTCGCGGCCGCAAGACCGCTCGCGGGCTCCGCCACCGAGCCGCCGGCCGACCGGACGCGACCACGCGCCAGCGGAGAGGGAAAGAAGGCACTTTTCCAGGCTCACGCCGCTTTCGAACGCGACGATTTTGCGCAAGCTATTCTCCTGGGGCGGGCCGCCCTGGCCGCAGGTGAAGGAGGCGCTCACAACATCCTGGGCGCAGCCTATTTCAAGCTTGGCCGTTTCGAGGACGCGGCACGCGAGTACGGCGAGGCCTTGCGCCTGGAGCCGAGCAATCCGGTGCTGGCCAAGCGGTTGGAGATCGCGCGCAGAGCCGCCAGTCGCCGTGCCGAGGGCGCGCCACCGTAGTATCGTTTCACTGCATGGCCCTTGTCACCTCGTCCGTTACTGTCGTTCCGGGACCTGACCCCGATGCCGAGGCGCTTGATCGGCGGGTGGAGGAGTTGCGGCATCGCTTTCCGCGCGCCATCATCGATCGCTATCTCGACCGCGTGCCATCAGCCGGGGAGGGCGCGTTCATCGCCCCGGGCGCTTCGGTGGTGGCCGATGTCCGCTTG
>Ga0182017_10004374_pt1 | contig 10502 bp, 8 predicted proteins | sample 712E3DmetaG_FD_120492 | JGI IMG/M metagenome (GOLD analysis project Ga0182017, IMG submission 120492) | Permafrost microbial communities from Stordalen Mire, Sweden - 712E3D metaG | ecosystem: Environmental > Terrestrial > Soil > Wetlands > Permafrost | place: Sweden: Stordalen | collected... | reverse complement strand
TCCACGGGCGAAAAATGTGGACCACTACCGCCCAGGTCGCCGACAAGATTCTGCTTTTGACGCGTACCACTCCTAAGGCGGACTGCAAGCGTCCGACCGAAGGGATGACGTTGTTCTATACCGATCTGGATCGTTCCAAGATCGAGGTCCGCCGCATTCCCAAGATGGGCCGCTCGGCGGTCGATTCCAACGCGCTGTTCATCGACGATCTCGCGGTGCCCGAGGAGGATCGCATCGGCGAAGAGGGCAAGGGCTTTCGCTATCTGCTCGACGGGTTGAATCCGGAGCGCATCCTGTTTGGCGTGGAAGCCGTCGGCCTCGGCCGCGATGCGCTGAGGCGCGCCAGCCAATACGCCAAGGAGCGCGTCGTCTTCGGCCGGCCCATCGGTCAGAACCAGGGCATCCAGCATCCGCTGGCGGAGAATTGGACGTATCTGGAAAGCGCGTTCTGGATGTGCATGCGCGCGGCCTGGCTTTACGACAACAAGCAGCCTTGCGGCGCGGAAGCGAACGCGGGGAAGTTCCTGGGCGCGCGCGCGGCCTTCGAGGCGGCGACCCAATCGGTGCTGACGCACGGCGGCATGGGCTACGCCAAGGAATATCAGGTGGAGCGGTTGTTCCGCGAAGCGATTCTCACGCGCATTATCCCGGTGACCGAGCAGCTCATCCTCTCCTTCATCGGCGAGAACGTGCTGGACTTGCCGAAGTCGTATTGATTGCCATCTCCGGCGGGCGCAGGAACCGGCGCCGGCATTGATAGCCGCACCGTCTTGAATGGCCTGCGGCTGAGCCCCATATCCGGAGCCGTATGGATAAGGCCAGAGCGCGCCTGCCAAATGTGAGGGAGAGAGGGTACCCCCACCCCCCGTGAAGAAAGTCGAAAACAACCTTCAGAGGTTATCCGAGCAAAGACAAGGGGTTGGTCCAGATGCGAAAAGAGGAAGGGCCTTTGACAGCCCTTCCTCTTCTTCCCCGACATCCCCGATTTGCCCCAAGGGATGCCTTCGCGACGCGCATGTTTAGTTGCCTGTCGAGTAGTGCAGGATTTGCGCGTTGTTGCCGATGGCGGCCGAGGTGACGCTGACCGTGCCGGCGACGTTGGAGACGTTGGCGGTCGTCAGGGCGTTGACGTTGGAGTGATTAACCTGGGTATTCGTGATCGGCATGTTGGCGGCGTTGGTGTCCGCTTCGAGCGAGTTGCCGACCGCCGAGTTGGCGAGGCTGAAGCTGCCGTTGATGTTGGCGGCATCGACATAGGCCCTCGATGCCGGATCGACCGCGTCGCACACCTGCGTGCTGCTGATCGCCGTGATGGCCGGATCGGTCGAAACGCTGGCTGAGTTGCAGACCGCCTGGCCTTGGATTGCCACATTGCCGCCGACGTTCGTCACCCGCGCACCGAGATCGGAGCTAATGTCGACGCTCGACACATACTGATTATTGGTCACGTGGGTATCGTTCATGGTCGTGATGTCGACCACGTTGCCCGCCGCCGTCGATTGCACGCCTACGTCCGAACCGACATTGTCGATCGTCGTATGCAGGTCGGAAATCGACGTGTGCAGCGCTACCTGACCGTTGAGAATCTGACTGCCGCCGGACTGGTCACTGGAGCTGTCCGCGAAGGCCAGTGTCAGCGGGAGCATCGCCATCGCTGTACCCGCGATAAGGATCCTGGCGAGACGTGTCATTGTTATTCTCCTCGTTCATGGCGGTTGTGGTATGTTTGAACTGTGCAGGTTGAGGCATCGGCCGGCGGTCCGCCGCGTCGGCCAGGGGATCGTTACCCGTACCCAAGTTGGACGTGCAGGCGATTTGTGGCGCGTGATAAAGGCGCGACATCATCTCCAGCACCGCGCGCTCGATCACCGAACGTACTGCCAACTGGACGGGCTCCAGAGCGCTTTCCCCGACGCTGGCGTCGAAGAAGGTCTGGCCCATGAAATCGAAGACGCCGGCGGAGATCTGCCGCCCGATGATCTGCTTTTGGTACGAGATCACGTCGACGACTTCGAGCGTATTGGTGTCCACCAGGCGAAGGTCGAGACCGACATTCATCACATACATCGATCCGCCGATTGTGCCCTTGACGGCATTGGTCGCGACACCGCCGCCGTCGGCGTTGGCGCCTTCCGAACGGATATTGAAGTTGAGTTCCGTGATGCCGCCGACCAGATAGTAATTCGAACCCGGAATCGAACCAGCCAGGATCTTACGAAAGTCGCCGGGCGCGCCCGGTCCATCGTCGCCGATCAGCTTGTTGTTCGCGTATTTGAGCTCCATCTCGGCGACGGAAGTGTCGAAGCGCTCGACCAGCGGCACGCCGGCCTTGGAGAGCGCGCTCATCGCCATCAGGGCCGCGCCCTGGGTGAGCTTGCGCCCCGAATTGTCGCTCTCGATCTTGCCTGTGTAGTCGGCGATTTGTCCCACGGCGACCCGCAAGGGCCTGCCGGCGGTGTAGCGGCCCATGCAGCGCAGAGCGGCCGAATAGGGCGTCTCGTTGCTGATGACGGGCGCGCCGCCGATGGGCGCGGTGTAGCGCCCGCTGGCCGTCGGGATCGGGCTGATGCAGCCTCCCACGGCTACGGCAGCGATGACGATCGCCAGCGACCTGAGAAGATATTTGCGTCCGCGCGGGGTCATGGGATGGGGTTCCCTTTCTTACTGTCCGTTGAGGCTGACGGACGCACTCTGATTTCCGTTATTGGTCTGGGTAGAGTTCACGACGACGGTATTGTTGTTGCCAACCGTCACGACGTTGAGCGAATTACCGATGGCTGATGCGTTGCCGTAAGCCGCGCCGGAGCTGCCGGTGCCGAGCGAAGAGAGCGTGCTTGAGCTGATCGTGCCCATGCTTTGCACGCCGGTCTGTTTACTGAAGGCAGAACTGGTGAACTGGCCGTTTACGACGGTCAGATTGCCGTTCGAGTCGCGCAGGCTCGGATTGACCGCTTGGTTCTCCGCCCCCGCCGATAGGCCGTAAGGGCTGTTGTAGCTCGCCGAGCTGCTGTAATCGTTTGCGTGGGCTGCGCCTTCCAGGGCGATGGCGCCCAGGACGGTAAGGCAGGCAAACAGAAGCTGCTTGAAATCGAACGGCATGTGAGGCGTCCAAACTTTCTCGAACGCTATGGAGCAATGGCTATGCCAACGCTTAACGGGCATTAAGGCATGAGGACGTGCCAAACCGGCACGGGCGTCGTTAACGCCCAATTTCCGCCTAATCCGCCCCTATTCGATGTACCGGTAGGCGATACAGGGCGAGCTCGCCGAAGAATGTTCATCGCCGGGTGCGACAATCGTGTAGCGGAGGTCCATCGTCGGCTCTGGAAAGCGTCTAATTATGGGACAGGCAAGATTCGTGACGCGCCGCATTTAATAAGCAACGGAAACCTCTACCATGGCCTTTCTACAGTCTGAGCCGCCGCGCGAACCGTTTCTGCACGCGCCAGCGTCTGTCCTTTGGTTGATTGGGGCGCTTGTGCTGGCGCACGTCGCGAGAATGGCCGCGCCGGCAGCGTTGTCGGATGATCTGCTGACGCAATTCGCCTTCATTCCAGCTCGTTATAGCGGCGGCGTTGATACGGTTGGGTTTTTTGGCCTCGCGGCGCCCTTCATCAGCCATATGTTTCTACACGCCGATTTTGTCCATCTGGGGGTGAACTGCGTATGGTTATTGGCTTTCGGGCCGATCGTCGCGCGCCGGTACGGGACGATGCTATTTCTTATATTCTTTACCGTTTGCGGTGTGGCTGGAGCGGCGACCTTTCTTGCCTTCGATTGGGGCTCGCCCGCGGGCGTCATCGGCGCATCGGGCGCGATATCAGGGCTCATGGCGGCCGGCATCCGAATGTATCCTTGGCCGGGATCGCCCCTGACACGCCCAATGGCGCCGATCTTCTCTTCGCCGGTCCTGCTTTTCACCGGGTTTTGGCTTGGCACCAACCTGCTGTTCGGCCTCTTGGGGATTGGAGCTGGCGGCGAAGTCAGGGAGATCGCTTGGCAGGCGCATCTTGGCGGGTATTTTGCCGGCCTGCTCTTGGCCGGGGGATTTGAGGCCTTGCGCGGCCGCCATGCCGTTAAAAAGCCGGGTGTGGGTTGAATGCCGCCTGAGCCGCCCTAAATAGGAGGGGCAGGTGCCGTTGATCGCCCTGCAACTTGGAGGGTATTCGCCATGACCGACACTTCCGCGGGCAGTGAAAGCAAAGCTCGGACAACCGCCCGAGTGCCGTTCCCGGCCGTGAGACTGCTGTATGCCATCGGTTTTGCCGTGGTGGCATGGTTCGTGTTCTGGATAGTCCTGTTGCTCGCGGTGCTGCAGTTTGTGGTCGTCGCAGTCCAGGGCAAGCGAAATGACGAGATCAAGAACCTCTCTTTGAACCTCGTGAAGTATCTCTGGGAATTGCTTACTTTCATCACGTTCGTTCAGGACGAACAGCCGTTTCCGTTTGGCCCGTTTCCGCACGCAAGCGCTACGCCTGTCTGAGACGGGAAGTTGAAGCTGCTGGGTTGCGCCTGCCCATACGCGCGCCGAACCGGTCGAGATACACATAGATCACCGGCGTGATGTAAAGCGTCAGCAGTTGAGAAAGCAGCAGACCGCCGACGACGGCGAGGCCGAGCGGGCGGCGAGCCTCCGCGCCGGTACCCAGACCGATGGCGATGGGAAGCGTTCCCATCAACGCGGCCATCGTCGTCATCATGATCGGGCGAAAACGCACGAGCGCGGCCTCGAAGATGGCGGTCGGGGCGGGCATGCCTTCGTTACGCTGGCGGGCCAGCGCGAAGTCGATCATCATGATGGCATTCTTCTTCACGATACCGATCAGCATGATCATGCCGACGAAGGCGTACAAGCTCAGCGGCATGCCGAATAGCGCTAAGGTCAGCAACGCACCGACCGCTGCCGAAGGCAGACCGGACAGGATCGTCAGCGGATGCACGAAGCTCTCGTAAAGGATGCCCAGCACGATATAGACGACGATGATGGCGATGATGAGCAGTTGAGTGACATTGCCCATCGAGCTTTGGAAAGCCGCCGCCGTGCCTTGAAAGCTGCCGACGACGCCGCCCGGAAGGGCGATCTGCCGCTGTACTCTGTTGATGGCGGAGACCGCGTCGCTGAGGGCCGTGCCGCTGTCCAAATTGAACGAGATGGTCGCGGCGGGCAACTGTCCCGAATGATTGACACTGAGCGGCGTGGTGCTCGAGCCGATCTTCGTCACCGCCGTAAGCGGCACCAGTGTTCCGTCGCTTGCGGTAATGTAAAGGCGCGAAAGCGAAGACGCATCGATTTGATACTGCGGCAGCAATTCCATGATTACCTGATAATCGTCGGTGGAACTGTAAATCTGAGAGACCTGTTGTCCGCCGAATGCCGTGCCCAGCGCCGATTCGATCTGTTGCGGCGTGACCCCGAGCGAGGCGGCACGGTCCCGGTCGATGCCTACTGTGACCGTCGGCGTCGTCAGCCGAAGGTCGTTGGTCACGTCCTGGAACCCCTGCTCGGCTTGCAGCGCCGCGGTCAGCTTGGTCGTTGCATCCTGCAACTCGTCCATGTCGAGATCTTGCAGGGTGTATTGGTACTGCGCCCGCGACTGCCTGCCCCCGATGCGAATGCTGGGCGGGTTTTGCATGACGACGCTGAGGCCCGGAATACGCGCGAGCTTGGGACGAAGTTCGGCGATGACCTGGTCGGCCGAAAGCGCGCGTCCGGAACGATTCTTCAAATGGAGCAGGATCCTGCCGGTGTTCGAATCGTTCACCGACGACATCGCACCCTGCACGTTAGGGTCGGCGTTGACGATGCGCGCGGCCATCTGCTGGTATTTCACCATCTGCGGGTACGATGTTCCGTTCGCCGCCTCCGTGTTGCCGTTGATCATGCCGGTATCTTCGCTGGGCAGAAAATCCTGCGGCATGACTAAAAATAGCGCGACGGTGGCGACCAGACTCCCGGCGAAAACGAGCAAAATCGTGCGACCGTGATCCAGGCTCCAGCGCAGGGTGCGCTCGTAAAAGCTCTGCGCGTCCAGGAACGTGCGTTCGCTCCAGCGGTAGAACGCGCCATGGGCCGAGGTGTCGTGCTCCTTGAGCATGCGGCTGCACAGCATCGGCGTCAGCGTCACCGATACGATTCCGGAGAAGACAATCGCCAAGACGATCGTCACCGCGAATTCGTGCAGAAGACGGCCGACGATGCCGCCCATGAACAAGACCGGAATGAACACCGCGGCGAGGGAGACCGTCATGGACAGGATGGTGAAGGCGATCTCACGCGCGCCCTTTAGCGCAGCCTCGAAGGGCGCTTCGCCTCGTTCGACGTGACGCACGATGTTTTCGAGCATGACGATCGCGTCGTCGACGACGAACCCGACGGACAGCGTCAACGCCATCAACGACAGATTATCGAGGCTGTAGCCGAAATAGGACATGCCGGCGAAGGTTCCGACCACGGCGATGGGCAGCGCCAGCGACGGAATGAAGGTCGCCGACACGGTCCGCAGGAACACGAAGATGACGCCGATCACGAGGATGGCGGCGACCAGAAGCGTCAGTTGGACGTCGTTGACCGAGGCGCGGATCGAATCGCTTCGGTCGTGAATGGTCTCGAGCTTCACCGAGGCGGGAAGTTGCGCGAGGAAATGCGGGAGGACTTTCTTGATCCCGTCGACAACCTGAATCGTGTTGGAACCGGGCTGGCGCTGGATCGCGAGCACGATGGCGCGTTTGTCCCCGTACCAACTCGCGGTTCGGATATTCTCGATGCTGTCCTTTACCTGGGCGACATCCTTGAGGCGCACGGGCGCGCCGTTGCGATAAGCCACGACCTGACGTGCGAAATCGGCCGCATCGTTCAATTGGCCGTTGGCGTGAATAACGGAGGCGCGCGTCGGCCCATTCAAGGTTCCGGTCGCAATGTTGACGTTTGCGGTACCGATTGCGCCGGCAAGCTGGTCGATGCCGATCTGACGCGTCGCCAGCGCCGCCGGGTCGACTTGGACGCGCACCGCGTATTTCTGCGAGCCGAAAACGTTGACCTGCGCCACGCCATCCAAGGTCGATAATTGCCGCGCCAGCAGCGTTTCGGCGTATTTGGCCACTTCCGACAAAGGCAACGTATCAGAGCTCATCGCCAAGAACAGGATCGGCGAGTCGGCCGGGTTCACCTTGCGCAAGGTGGGCGGCGTCGTCATCTGCGGCGGCAGTCTGCGAATGACGGACGAAATAGCCTGCTGCACGTCCTGCGAGGCGGCGTCGATGTTGCGTTCGAGTTTGAACTGGATCGTGATCTGCGTACCGCCCAAGCTGCTCGACGAAGTCATCGAATCGATGCCCGCGATGGTGGAGAGCTGGGCCTCGATGGGCGTCGCCACCGAGGAAGCCATGGTTTCGGGATCGGCGCCGGGCAGATTGGCCGATACCACGATGGTCGGAAAATCGACGTTGGGAAGTTCGCTGACGGGAAGCGTGAAATAGCCGAAGGTACCGAAGATCAAGAGCGCGGCCATGACCAAGGTTGTCATGACCGGACGAACAATGAAGGGTTCGGAGATATTCATAAACCGACCGCGGCCTTGTTGGCTCTCTTGACGCCCGGTCGCGTGATGCTGACCGCTGTGCCGGGCACCACGCGCAACTGGCCGTCAACGATGACTTTGTCGCCTCGCTTGACGCCGCCGGACACGGTCATGTTGGCTCCGTCGTCGAACAGAACGTTGACCGGCCGCATGACGGCCACATTGTCAGGCGTGACGACGAAGACATAACGGCCGTCGGGCCCGTCGTTCACCGCTTCGCGTGGAACGACTATCGCATTCTTCAAACTGTTCAGGGCGACAGCGACGTCGATCAACTGGCCGGGGACCAGCCACTGGTCGCGGTTGTCGAAGGTGGCGCGCAATTCGATCGTGCCGGTCTTATTGTCCACTTCGTTGCCGACGAAATCGACGGGCGCGGTCAGGCGTGCTCCGTGCATGTCGATCGCGACCGACAGCGCATGCTGGCTCGCGCGCGCCTGGATTTGCGGCAGATCGCTTTGCGGCAGCGAAAACGACACCTTCACGGGCTGGATCTGAGTCACCACAACAAGCGGACTGGCTCCATTCACGGCGATGAGGTTGCCGGGCTGGATGAGGATGGGTCCGGTTTTGCCGTCGATGGGCGAACGGATTTGCGTGTAGCCGAGATTGAGTTCGGCAACATCCAGCGCGGCGCGGTCCGCGGCAACCGTGGCGGCCATGCCCTTGGCCGTGGCGTCCGCCTGATCGCGCTGCTGAGACGAAGCGGCGTTCTGCGCGAACAACGTAGCGTAGCGCTTCTGGTCGTTGCGGGCGCTGAAAAGCTGGGCCGAGTCCTTGGCCAACTGGGCACGGACCTGCTCGAGGGCGGCTACGAACGGCTTAGGATCGATCTGGAAAAGGAGATCGCCGGCACGGACGATTTGACCTTCCTTGAACGAGGCGCTCAGCAACTGGCCCGAAACGCGCGCCGTTATCTGTACGGTCGAATTGGCGACGACGGTCCCGATCGTATGCTCGACCACGGTGACGTTCCGGATTGCGGCGGTCGCGACAATGACCGGCGGTGGAAGCATCTTGCGCCGGCCTCCATCGCCGGCCAGGAAATGCCATGCCAGCAAGGTCACGGCGACGGCCGCCAAGGTGCCGACGATCAAGCGGGTACGCCGGTCGAGGCCTCCAAAAGCTCGCCGGGCGCGTTGCACCCGCTCTGGCAGAGCTTCGAAAGCATTGGCGAACCACATATTCATCGTTCGATCCTGAGGTCCGGTCGCCGTCTCCGCAATAACGATTGAAAGCTCGATTTCCGGCGAGCGGCATTCGCGCAGCCTAGCAGCCGCGTGCGAATTTCGGGAGGAATTATAGCCGGCGCCCTGGCTTCACTGGAACAAATTGCGAGGTTTTGCATCAATTTCCGCATCCCAGCGTTCGCTTGCCATGCAACCGACGTTTTGCGCATTTGCCCCATTGCACGAAGCCGCTGCCTTGTTGATAAATCTGCGGCGCCGTGGGGTCGCAGTCGGGGAGCCGCAGCACGGGGGAGCGGGATATGTGGGGACGGAAGCACAAGAAGCTCGCGGTCGCGCTTGTTTGCGCGGATTGGCGTCTGCACCAGCATGTGGTGGATATGAACAGACGCCTCGCAAAGCTGCTTGACGTCGAGGGCGTGGATCTGGTCGCGGTACCGGGACCGGACGGTCTGGTAAAGCCCGAACGCGCCGCCGAGTGGCAGACGGCGGTCGGCCAGGTCAAGCTCCTGATCGGCGCCCATGCGCCGCGCGTTCTTGTCGTCGTCGCCCACCAGCGCTGCGCCGGCCATCCGGTGTCCGACGGCGAACATGAGACCGACGTACTGGCGACGGCCAAGGCGCTGAAGGCGGAGGCGGGATTTCTCGGCCCGGTTCGCGCCATGCTGATGGTTTACCGTTCCGACACGTCCTGGGATTTCAAACCGATCGAACAATTCTAACCGCCGGTTGCTCCGTGGGATTGCCACCTCTATAAGCCACAACTTAGAGAGCGCAGACCCATGGACATTCGCAATATTGCCATAATTGCACACGTCGACCACGGCAAGACAACGCTGGTCGACCAATTGCTTAAGCAATCCGGTTCCGTGCGCGACAACCAACATATGGAAGAGCGCGCGCTCGATTCCAACGATCTGGAGCGCGAACGCGGCATCACGATCCTGGCCAAATGCACCAGCGTGGAATGGGGCAAAACCCGGATAAACATCGTGGATACGCCCGGCCACGCCGATTTCGGCGGGGAAGTGGAGCGCATCCTGTCGATGGTCGACGGCGTCGTCCTCTTGGTTGACGCTGCGGAATCGGTCATGCCGCAGACCAAATTCGTGCTTTCCAAAGCGCTCAAGCTCGGATTGAAGCCCATCGTCGTCATCAACAAGGTCGATCGTTCCGACGCGCAGCCGCATGAGACGCTGGAATCGATCTTCGACCTGTTCCTGGCGCTGGAAGCCAACGACTATCAGCTCGATTTCCATGTTCTTTATGCCTCGGGCCGGCAAGGCTGGGCGGTCGCCGACCTCGACGACGAACGCAAGGATTTGTCGGCGCTGTTTGCCCGAATCGTTTCGGATGTGCCAAGGCCGAAGCCACTGGCCGAGGCGGGCGACGATTTCCCCTTTGCGATGCTGGTGACGACCTTGGAGGCCGATCCCTATCTCGGCCGCGTGCTGACGGGACGCATCGAATCCGGCGCCATTACGATCAACCGCCAGATCAAGGCGCTGAGCCGCGAAGGCAAGATCGTCGAGCGCGCCCGAGCAACCAAATTGCTTGCGTTCCGCGGCTTGGCGCGCGTGCCGGTGGAGCGCGCCGAGGCAGGCGATATCGTCGCCATTGCGGGTCTGCAAACGGCGACCGTCGCCGACACACTGTGCGATCTTGCGGTGGAAACGCCGATCTTCTCCAATCCCATCGATCCGCCGACCCTGGCGATGACGGTCTCGGTGAACGATTC
>Ga0182017_10004372_pt1 | contig 10503 bp, 9 predicted proteins | sample 712E3DmetaG_FD_120492 | JGI IMG/M metagenome (GOLD analysis project Ga0182017, IMG submission 120492) | Permafrost microbial communities from Stordalen Mire, Sweden - 712E3D metaG | ecosystem: Environmental > Terrestrial > Soil > Wetlands > Permafrost | place: Sweden: Stordalen | collected... | reverse complement strand
CTTGATCGCCCAAAACGACGCGCTCACGGCACGGCTGGGAACGCTGGAACGTGACCCCGCCAACGTTCCGCCGCCGGCCGCCGCCGCGCCGACCAGCCCGGCGACGGTCGAGGCAGCACCGAAACCGCCCTCGCCACCTCCAGCCCTTGCAGCGCCGATCAATGCCGTCGCACTGCCTGCCAACACCGCTGCCGCGCCCCCCGCGGCCGAACCGCCGTCCGAATCCACTCCGCTCCTCGCGCCCAACGCCGACGGCGTAATCGACACAACCGTCCTCAACGCCCCCGGCAATCCGCCGAATCCATTCGCCGTGCGCACCCTGCCAGCCGACGCGGTGCGCGAAGTGACCTTCGCGGTCGATGGCATTTTCCAGGGGGGCAGCCCCTGCGCCCTCATCAACGGCCGGGTGGCCGGGGTCGGTGACCTGGTCGAGTCGCTGCGGCTCACCCGGATCAGTCCCGAGGCGCTCGTCCTGACCGGTGACGGCTTCGCCGTCAACCTGCCGCTTGGGTCCACCAAGGTGCGGCTCGCCCTCTAAGACATGCCCGCCTTCACCGCCACCGTCATCGACCCCTTTGGACGCCGCCGCTCCCTGGTGGACGACGCGCCCGACGCAGCGCAGCTCCGCCAGCGCCTGCGCGCGAAGAACCTTTGGCCGGTCAACGTCGAGCCGGCCCGGCCCAACCGGAAGCTCGGCCGGCTCCGGCTCTCCACCCGCGATTTCGTCGGGCTCTTGAACCAGCTCGAACTGCAACTGCGCGCGGGCATCACCGCCGACGCCGCGCTGACCCAGCTCGCCGCGGACGCACCGCTTGGGACCACCCGCACGATGCTGGAGAAAATCGAGCGCGAGGTGCGCTCGGGTACGCCGATCCACGAGGCATGCCGCTTCTTTGAGAAACAATTCCCCGCGCATTTTTGCGCGATCATCGCCGCGGGCGAGGCGTCCGCGCAACTGCCGACCGCCCTGCGGGCGCTGGCCCGCCACCTCACGGAAATGGACGAACTGCGCCGGACGGCGAAGCGGGCGCTCATCTACCCGACCGTTGTATTCACGGCGGTCATCGGGCTCACCGTCTTCCTGTTGGGCGTCGTCATTCCACAATTTGCGGAGATTTTCTCCTCGCTGAGCCTCCGGCTGCCCACGGCCACCGTATTCCTGATTCGGACCAGCGGTGTGGTGCGCATGTATTGGCTGCCGGCCGCGCTCACCGTTCCAGGGATCGGCTTCGCCGTCTGGCTCGCCCTGCGCACGCCCCGCGGCCGGGTTTGGCGCGACCGGGTGCTACTGCGGCTGCCGCTCGTGGGCGACATCATCCGCCACCTGGCGACCGCGCGTTTCGCCGCCCATGTTGGCTTGCTGCACGAGGCGGGCATTCCGGTGCTGGAAGCGCTGCGCACCGGCGCGGACTTGACGGGCCAAGCGGTGCTCGCAGCGCAATTGCGCGCCGCCCGGGAGGCGGTCGCCGCGGGTCAACCATTATCAGCCGCACTCCCGAAAAATCACGCGTTCCCGTCCTTCGTCGTGCCCACGCTGCGCGCCGGCGAGACCAGCGGACAGCTGGGCGACGCACTCCGCCACATTGAAACCTATGCGGCCACCCGCGCCAAGGAACGGCTGCTGACCGCGCTCGCGCTCCTCGAGCCCGCGCTGATCGTGCTGCTCACGACGATCGTCGGCTTCGCCGCGCTCTCCTTCTTCCTGCCGCTCATGCAGCTCCTGGGCGGCCTCAACCCGCGCTGACTTATGGTTTACTACGCCTTTGTCCGTAAATCCGGTCTTCTGCGCGAAAACCTCCGCCGCGTGCTGCGCGCCTTCACGCTCCTGGAGATCGTCCTCGCCCTCTTTATCCTGGCGGCCCTCGCCGCCACGCTGACGCCGTCGATCACCGAGATTGTCAACCGCAACCGCGTCGACGCGGAAAAGCGCACGCTCGGCGACCTGGCCGACACGGTCACGGCCTCGTTCGAGAACACCGATCTCAACAACCTCAATCTCGCGGCGCTGCCAGGCACGATTGCCGGCACCGACACACCGACGGAATTCTCGGCGTCGAGCACCGCGCCCTACGCCACCACGAACAACAACTCGTGGTTTGCCAAGATCGCGCGGCTGCGCGGCATGACGCCCATCGTCGGGAGCCCGCCCTCGGCCGCGGCCCAACCCGCGCTGGCCCAGATTGCCTACAATCTCTTCGGCAACCCGCGGCTACTCTTCGCCGGGCCGGCCGAGGCGGGCCAGCAACGGTTCATCTTGTTAAGCCTCATGGCCCGCAGCGACCAACTCACCCTGCCGGCCTACGACGGCACCGCGGCGTGGTTCAACGCCATCTGGAACAACGACTGGGAGAGCCGCACGGCCGCACCGCCCGCTTCCTGGTCGGGTGTCCTCACGCCCGCCCAACTGGCAGCGTGGAACCAGGGCAACAGCGGACTCAAGCAAACCTGGCGCCTCTGTGTGCAGCGCATCGTGCTGCCCAAGTTCATGGTCACGGTGAACAACAATCACCCGACCAACAACGCCTACCTGTCGTTCAACGACACGTCGAACGCCTTCACGGCCGCGGCCAACTCCGGCGCGACCACCACCGCGGAAATTTTGGGCGGACGCCTGGTCACCGTCAATCAGGGCACCTCCTGGCCCGGGGTGCAGGCGCTCCAGTTCCGCATCCACGAAAACGCCACCGTCACCATCCAATGAAAACTCTTCTTCTACTCCTTACCTTACTCGGCACGGCTGCCCTCGCGCACGCGTTCAACAGCACCACGGGCGGATACACCACCATCCCCGTCACCGTCACAGGCTCCGCCTACAATCTGGACTTTACCATCGATTGGGGCTGCGACGATTACCCGCAGTCAAGCGCGCCGGGACGCCTCGAGCTTTACGATGCTTCCGGCAACTTCGTCGCGCAGATTATCGGCAGCGTCTACCGGGGCTTCGGCCCCTCACTCTACGTCTCCGGTTCCGGCTCCTACGGCAATGTCAGCTATTACATCGCACGCTATGCGGCTGACGGCTGTCCGGCAGACGGCAACCTGAGCGGCACTTGGAACATCACCGACCTGGCTCCCGGCAGCTACACTCTGCGCCTCTGGGGCTACACCACCAACCAGGTCGGGATGCACGCCACAACCGTGTGGACGTCGGCGACCTATTGCGGCGGGTCGTCACCACCGCCCCCCAACACCCCTCCGACCATTAGCTGGGCCACCAGCCCCGGAAACGTCCCAAGCGGCCAGACCTACACCATCTCCGCCCACGGTCACGACAACGATGGCAACTTGACCCGAGTCAATATCTGGAAAAACGGCCAACCGTTCGCGTTCGCCGGCGGCGGCAACGGCACCGACGGAGATTCAAGCAATCCGACGAGCGACACGGGACCGCAGACCGTCACTTTCACCGCGCAAGCGGTCGATTCCACCGGAGCCACCTCGCCGATAATTTCGCAGACGGTCATCATCGCCGCGCCAAACAATCCACCGACGATCTCGTGGAACTCGACCCCCGGTATCGTGGCCAGCGGCCAGAGCTACACGGTCTCGGCGCACGGCCACGACCCGGATGGCAACTTGACCCAGGTGAATGTCTGGAAAAACGGTCTGCCCTTCGCCCTTGGCGGCGGCGGCAACGGCACGGACGCCGATTCCGGCAATCCCACGAGCGACACGGGGCCGCAGACCATCACCTTTACCGCGCAAGCGGTGGACGCCACAGGCGCCACGTCGGGAACGATCTCGCAGACGGTGGCCATCGCCGCCCCTCCGCCTCCTCAATACACCCTCAGCACGACCGCGGGCGCGGGCGGCAGCGTCTCAGCCGGCGGCACTTTTATCGCGGGAACCGTGGTGACCGTGAACGCGTTCCCGGATGCGGTGCACGATTTCGCGGGGTGGAGCGGGGATGCCGCCGGCACGGCCAATCCCGTGAGCGTCACGGTCGACCGCAACAAGTCGGTGCAGGCGAACTTCACCCTCAAGACCTTCGTGCTCGCCACGAGCGCCACGGCCGGCGGCAGCGTCACCCCGGGCGGCACTTATCCCGCGGGGACCACGGTCACAATTTCGGCCACGCCGGATGCCACGCATTATTTTGCCGGCTGGAGCGGCGATGCGAGCGGCAGCGTCACCACCGTCGCCATCACGCTGGACCGGTCCAAAGCCGCCCAGGCGATTTTTTCCGGCAAGGTGGCGCAAAGCATCACGTTCAACCCGCCCGGAAATCAGACGACCGGCTCCGCTCCGTTCGCCTTGAGCGCCAGCTCTTCTTCGGGCCTGCCCGTCACGTTCACCGTCGTGAGCGGCCCCGCCACCATCAGCAACGGCTTGGTGCAGGTGACCGGACCCGGCGCTGTGATGATCCAGGCGAGCCAGCCCGGCGATACCCTCTATCTCCCGGCTGCGCCGGTGACGCTGTCCTTCAACGTCATCGCTCCCGTACAGCTCAAGTATCGCGGACCCAGTCGGGCGCTACTGTCCGACCCGCACACCCCCAACGGCACCCCGCTCGTCATCCAAGTCCCTTGACCAATCCATGAACTTCCCTCGCTTCCTTCAAATCGCCCGCGCCGGCGCCGGTCTGACCGTTCTGACCTTGACCGCGTCGGCCGACAATGGCGGCCAACCCGCGCTCGACCGCCCGGTCGAACGCCTGCAACTGGACAAGGCCCCGCTTCCGGCTGCACTCCGCGCCCTGGGGCGCTCGTGCCAGACCACCATCCTCGTCGAACCGGACGTGACGGGCGAGGTCACCGTCGAACTGAATCACGCGACCCTGCGCACCGCGCTGGCGGCCCTGACCGAGCCGTATGGCTACTACGTCGAGGAGTCGCCGGCCGGCTTCGTCGTCAAGCGCCTCAAGACGGTCCTCTACGCCATCGACTATCCCCAGCTCACGCGCAGCGGCTCCGGCAGCGCCTCGATCACGCTGGGCGGCACCAACAGCAACGGCACTTATCCCGGCACAACCAACCAGCAGAACCAAACGCCCAACACGCTGTTCAACGCCAATACGCCCTACGGTAACACTCTCAACGGCCTCTCGGACGCGACCCAGATTTCCATCACCCAGGCAAATGAGAACACCTTCTGGTCCAACCTCGAAGCCGAGCTGCGGGCAATGCTCAAGGATGGAGAGACGCTCGTCCTCAACCGCTTCAGCGGCGTCGCGCAGGTCACGGCACCCGTGCGCCGCCAGGAGACGATCAAGGCGTTCATCGACCTTACCAACCGGCGCATCAACCAGCAGGTCGAGATCGAGGCCCGCCTGGTCGAGGTCACGCTCCGCGACGAGAAGAAGCTCGGCGTCGATTGGGATCAGGCGACTGTCGCCGCCGGCGGCCTGCACCTGAGCGGATCGGCGCCGCTCGATGTGACGGGCATCGGCGGCGAGGTGCTGTCGGCCAACACCTTTGTCGCCAATCTTGCGACCGGCGGGGCCTCGGCCGTCATCCACGCCCTGCAACAGCAGGGCGAGGTCAAAACGGTGTCGCAGCCGCGACTGCGCGCCCTCAACAACCAGACCGCCTTCATCAAGGTGGGCGAGGACCAGCCGTTTTTCCGCCTGCAGCAGAGCACCACGCTGAACCAGCCGGGCACGACCACGCCGTTCAGCCAGACGCAAAACAGCTATTCCGTCAGCACCATCACAATCGGCACCATCCTCGCGGTCACCCCGCAGGTCGGCGCCGACCGCATGGTCACGCTCGACGTGTTGCCGGCCATCACCCGGCTGCAGGCCATCGTCACGAGCCCGGACGGCACACAGACCGCGCCCGTCACCGAGGTCAAACAGGCGTCGACCATCGTGCGGCTGCGCGACGGCGAAACCGCGGTCATCGGCGGACTCATCACGGAGGACCAGGGCGAAACCGACCGCTCCATTCCGGTGCTGGCCTCGGTGCCCGTGCTGGGCCGCGCGTTCCGCACCAAGGCCACGCTCAAGACGCGCAGCGAATTGGTGATCTTCCTCACCCCGCACCTGCTCTGATGCGCGCCCTCCTTTCCAGGTTCACGGACCGCCTCCCGCTCCGCCCGCCCCGAACTGCGCCTGACCGGCGCCCCGAGCCGGCGGCGGTGGACGCCACCCGCACGCTCGACGGCATTCTCCGCGCCGCGATCGCCGACCGCGCCAGCGACGTGCATTTCGAACCGAAGGAGGACGGACTTTTGGTGCGCTTTCGCCTCGACGGGGAAATGCACGACCACGTGCGGCTGCCCCTTGGGCAGCGCGAACCGCTGCTCGCCCGGGTGAAGATTTTCGGGGGCATGGACATCACCGAAAAACGCCTGCCGCAGGACGGACGGGCCAAGCTGGCCGACGGGGAAAAGAGAATCCATCTGCGCTTAAGCAGCCTCCCGACGGTGCACGGCGAGAGCCTCGTCCTGCGCCTCCTCGACCAGACGATGCCGATCAAAACGTTTGCCGAATTGGGCTTCGCGCCGGGGCAGGCCGAAGCGCTGCACGCGGCGATCACCGGTCCGGCGGGCTTGATCTTCCTTACGGGACCGAACGGATCGGGCAAGACCACCACGCTCCACTGCGCACTCCACGCGCTCGACACCCAGGCCCGCGCCATCTCCACCCTCGAAGATCCCGTCGAGTATGAGTTCGATAAAATCCGCCAGACGGAGATCCGCGAAAAAATCGGGCTCACGTTTGCCGCGGGTTTGCGCGCGTTGTTGAGGCAAAACCCCGACGTGATGCTGGTCGGCGAGACGCGCGACGGCGAAACCGCCCAGCTCGCGATTCGCGCCGCGCTCACCGGGCACCTGGTCTTTTCGACGCTCCACACGGGCGACGCCCTGGCGGCCATCCCGCGGCTGCGCGACCTCGGCGTGGAGCCGTTTCTCCTCGCCGCGGCGCTCCGGCTCGTGGCTGCGCAACGGCTCGTGCGGCGACTCTGTCCCGAGTGCAAGGCACCCCATCCCGAAACGACGCGTCTCGCCGAGGACTACGCCTGCCCCGGCGGGGAGTTTATGCGCCCGGTGGGCTGCGCGGCGTGTCGCGGCCGCGGCTACCGCGACCGCATCGGGCTCCATGAAGTGATTCCGGCGGAAAAATTCCTGCCCCTGATCGCGGCGAACGCGCCCATGACCGAACTCCACAAACTGCGCGCGAGCGAGGGCCATCCGACCTTGTTGCGCCGGGGCCTGGAGCTCGCGGCCACGGGCGCCACCTCCCTCGAAGAAGTCCTACGCGTCCTCTGATTTTTTGGTTCACCAATCCGTCAAACCTCAACCCCGACATCGCATGAACAAGCATCGCCCAACCAGACTCACGAAGGCGTTCACCCTGCTCGAACTTGCCTTCTCGCTCGCCATCATCGCCACGTTGGTGGCGATCCTCCTGCCCAAGGGCGTCGACGCCCTGCGCAATTCCCGCGTGCAGCAGGTCGCGAAGACGGTCGACACCTTGAAGACCGCCATCACGAGCTATATTTCACTCCCCGGCGGCAATGGCTCGATCCCCCGCACCGAGGGCGCCGGGATCCCGTGTTCCGGCGCCGCGCTCACCGGCGCGACCGACGCGGCCAAGGGCAACGGCGCCCGTCTCGACACCGTCATGCTGGCCACCGGCATGATTGACCGGCCGGTCGGATTGCGCATGGGCACGCAGGCCGCCACCTCCACCGGTTCCGGCAACGAAATGACCTGGAATCAGTCGCTCCTGGCCTTCGTCATCAGCCCGGATGCGGCGGCGCAGCGCAACTGGAGCGGCGTCACCCGCGTCGAGGCCCGCTCCTCGCAGCAGGGTCTGCTCCCGTCGGTCGCCCTGGGCGCCAACTTCCGGCTCGACGGCGTCACCGACCGGCCGGCCAACGTGGTGATTGCGTACCTCGTGATTCCGGCGTGCCCCTACGCCGATGCCCTGGCGCTGGCCACGCAGTTGAACGGTGCGCAACTGGCGCCCGCCGTGGGCGCCGCGAGCGACGCGGGTGTGGTTGCCTACGCCGCGCCGTCCAACGGCGTCACGGACGTTTATATCTACCTCATGGAGGTCTGATGAAAACTGTCCTCCTGTGGGGCGACCGCTGGTGGCTCAGCGATTCGCCCGAGCCGCTGCCCTTCGCCGGTTTCGAGGAGGCCGCTCGCGTACTCGCCGCGCATCTGGGGCTCAAACACGCAAAACTGCGGCTCATCTACCAGCCCGATACACTGGCCACGGTCGCAACGCCCTGTCCCAAGGGCAGCCGCACCACCCTGGTCGCAGCACTGGCCCCCAGCTTCCCCACCCTGGGGACAGCCGACCATGCCTGGAGTCACGAGCCCATTCTGGCAAAGGGCGACAGCTTCGCCACGCTCCTGCATTTCGAGCGCGAGCCGCGGCTCGAAGTGCTGCTCGCCCAACTGGCGGCGCAAGGCATTGCCGTTGAGACGGTCTGGCCCTTGCCGACCTTCTTGCATGCCTTGCCCGACGAGTGGTCGGAATCCGGAGCGATGACCATCGTCGCCCTGAGCCCGGACCGGGTTTGTGGCTACCGCCATTCCGCCGATGGTGAGCGCAGTGCCCCCGCCTGGAGCGGCGAAAACGCGCTGGCTGAGTTTGGCGCTTGGTTGAGCGACATCTTCGTCCGGAACCCGGACGAACCCATCCTGCTCGTCGGTGACCCTGACGCTGCAGCAGCGCTCGAACCGCACGCGGCACCGAGCGAACGGCCCAACGTGAAATGGTTGCCGCTGACCGAGGCGCTCGCCCGCCGCGTGGTGTTGCCGCGCCACCATCCCGCCCAACTTCTCGCGCCGATGCCGGTCATCACGCTTCAGCGCGCCGTCGTGGCTGCGAGTCTCGCGTTCCTCGCCCTGGCCGGCTGGTCCGGTGCGGCCTATGCGCACGACATCCTCGCGTGGCGCACAGCGGATGCGGATCGGGAAATCCGCAAGCAGGCGTTGCGCACGGAAGTCGCCCATCTGCAGGGCAACGCCGCAGAGATTACCCGCTTGCGCGAGACGCTGTCCCGCGTCGCCGTTCGCCCGCCGGCCGGCGCGTTGCTCCAGAAGATCGCCGCCACCACACCCCGGGAGGTCGCTTGCGACGCGCTATCGGTGACATCCGGTGGCTTTGCCTTGAACGGCCACCTCGCGCCGTCCGCGCCTGCCGGCGCAGGCGAAGCATGGCGTGCCCGGCTCACCGACCCGGGGTGGACCCTCGACCTGAAGCCTGCCCGCGACGGTGGGTTCACCCTGATCGGGACATTTTCACGGTGAAGCCCTCCATGACCATTTCCCGCGGAGCATGGCTGGCGCTTGCCGCGAACGTCCTCCTTTACGGAGGCGTGTGGCTTGTAGCCCACCGCTTGCGGCCGATCCAATGGGCCGGCGATCCGGAACTCACTGCCCTAGTCGGCGAACGTGACCGGCTCCACGACGCAAGCGACGCCACCCGCGACGCCCTGCGGCACCAGAGCGACGAAGTCTTGCGGCACGCCTGGACAAATGAAGACCTCGGCGTTCTCAGGGCTAAACTCGGCTCCGGCTGGGGGTGGGAGTCTCGCGATTCCGGCGAGTGGGAACGGCATGTCGTCATCACCCGATCACCCCCGCGTTTCGACGAATGGCCCGGTTGTGTCGCCCTCGTTAGGGACTTGGAAATCAAGCCAGGGCTCACCGTCGAATCCCTGGACATTGCCGCGGAAGGCGCGGGACGCCGACGCCGGTTCAGCCGGTTCTCAATCGGCCTGCGCTTCATCATGGCGGACGCAACCACCGGCAAGGCGGAGCGGCCCGCCCCAAGCCGCGATCCGCTTCCCCTTGCCTCGGGCGAGCGGCCGGCCGCGACCCGGAAGGTCGGACCCGTCCCGTCGCTCCGCCTCCCGTCCTCCTCCGCCGAGCCTCCGGCTTCCGGGCCGGCCTCCGCTCCTGTCCGGCCCGACCCTCCGGGACCCCGGGCCGGAGCCGATCAACCCGATTCAATCCCAAAACCTCCGAACCACCAGAACCCATGATCACCCTAAATCTGCAACTACCCGAACCGGTGGCCGCCGAATTCTACGCCGCCGCCGACCAGCTCAACGTCCGCTTCAGCGGCGCCAACCCCAAGATCGAGGCCAAGAGCCTCATGGCGTTCGCCCTGGCCCGCCACGAATGCGCCGACATCTGCGCCCAGTTCGATCTCGCTCTTCGCCTGGTCCAGGGCGCGCCGGAGCAGCCGTTCAATCCCGTTCTCAAATAACCCCTTGGGCGGAATCCTCCGCCTGGTGCCGCCGCGGCCCGCACCGATCAAAGTGGCCGCAAAACCCATACGTATATGGCTATCGACCCTAAACCCGACAAGAAGACCGAAACCGAGAAAAACAAACCGCTGCAGTTCCGTGACAACCCCGAGGTGAAGAAGCGCATCGAGGCGTACAAGGCAGCCAACCCCACCGACGTCGCCTATTACACCCGGCTCGTGCGGGAGTATCCCGAGCGCGCCATCGAGACGCTGCTCTACAAGGATGTGCAGAAGCACGAAAGCGAGATGCGCCTGATCCAGAAGCAGCTCCCGCAGGCCAAGGCGTT
>Ga0182017_10004371_pt1 | contig 10506 bp, 12 predicted proteins | sample 712E3DmetaG_FD_120492 | JGI IMG/M metagenome (GOLD analysis project Ga0182017, IMG submission 120492) | Permafrost microbial communities from Stordalen Mire, Sweden - 712E3D metaG | ecosystem: Environmental > Terrestrial > Soil > Wetlands > Permafrost | place: Sweden: Stordalen | collected... | reverse complement strand
CGGTCTAACGTCCAGAGCTCAGGCACGCGGGGCTGATGACGTCCTCCGCGATAGCGGAATCCCGAAGGCTTTCGGGACCTACCGGCTGCACGCCATCCCGCGTTGCCTGCAGCGATTTGTTAGCCTGCATCATTTGCGACTCACTCTCTCACTAGCGCCAATGACTCGTGTCGTGCGCTCATGAACGTGTCGTCGTGCTGGACAAGATACGACGGCATATTGGAAATGTCAGGCCCATCGTGGCGCACCACGCGCCATGTCTGCTCCCTGACTGTCGGGGTATCCTCAATGACAACTGGCGACTCGTCGCGCTCGAAATAGCGAATCCTACCAGGAACCAAGCGAACGGCCGAACCTACCGGCAAAAGTGCGACATGTCCGACATGCGACTGTCGGCCGAGAGCACGCCAGTAATGCCTGAGAACGCCCTGAACAGCGGCGAACAACTCGCCTCGGAATCGCTCACACTCTCCAGACAGGCTAATGTCGTTCAAGCTGCCCATCCCGCCAAACAACTGCTCAATCTTGCGTACAAGCTGATACCGCCGACCTACAGGTGAACCACTCGCAAATTCTGCGGCAGCCTCATCGTGCAGCGTCGCAAGAATCCCGGCCCAGTGTGAATCGTGTGGACGTAGCGCATCACTCAAACGCTTCAAGCTCGCCAAGAGCTTGCCTTCTTCCGATGGCTCGGTGCTAGCGAATAGCCTCTTGAAGATGCTCATTTGCTCAACGGTCCGCGATGCAGGCTAACATGTATTAGGTAGTAAAAGTACTACCTATCTCGGTTGCAAAGTTTCCTCCCATTTTGCTATAAAACTCAAAGCACCACATAGTTGTGGTCTCATGAGTGGTTTTATTAGAGACGATAAAGTGGACGCCGCCCCGAAGCCTAGAAAGCTCCTCGATCAGGTTCGCGATGCGATGCGCTTGAAACACTATTCCCTCCGCTCCGAGCAAACTTACGTCGATTGGATTAAGCGTTACATCCTTTTCCATGAAAAGCAACACCCAAAAGACATGGGTGCTCCCCAAGTCAAAGCCTTCCTTGAACACTTAGCCATTGATCGTCATGTTTTCGCGAGCACTCAGAACCAAGCGCTCAACGCTCTCGTGTTCCTGTATCGGGAGATCATTCACCAAGATTTCGGCGACTTGGGCAACGTTCTCCGTGCCAACCGACCGAAACGGTTGCCCGTGATTCTCTACTCAATCACCACCGCGCCGTAACCCACTACCGCCGAGTAATCGCCGGTTGTGTCGCCGCTCGTGCGATAATCCACCACCTCGGCGTGTTTGGCGCCAAGCGCTTTTGCCGCGACCAACACGATGTACGTCGGCAGTACGCCGCACATCGAAATGCCTTGCGTCGCGACCTGTCTGAGCAACGTTTCTTCGTCGAGACTTGCCACGGCGTCGAGCGCCAGCTTGTCTTTGCGGTTTGATGTCTCTTGATTTTCGTAGTGGTTCAGGTCGCTCGAAGACAGCAGAAGCACCCGCTCGCCAGATTCCTGAATAGTTCGCGCAATCGCCAGGCCGATCTCGCGCAACTCTTTTCGCCCGGCCCGGCCGATCAGGATCGGCACGATCTGCACATTCGGGTTCCGTCGCAACAAGAACGGGACCTGCACTTCGAGGGAATGCTCCACACTGTGGGCGCGCCGGTCGGCTGTCAACAAGGCGCAGTTCTTGAGCAAGGCCGCAGCCAGCGGCTCGCAAATAGGCACGTCGCCGATCGGCGTACGCCATGCGCCGGTGTCTGCCACGGCGTACGGATCGCCAAGGCCATGATGGTTCGGGCCGAGCATGATGACGCGGTCAGGCACGCGTATGGCCGCATACGCAATCCCTGCCGTTGCGCCCGAGTACATCCAGCCGGCGTGCGGCACCACCACCGCGAGCGCATCTCGTTGCGTTTTGGCGGGCGGCAGGAAGCGATCCAAACTGGCGTTCATTTCGGCCATTGTGCCCGGGTAAAATTGTCCCGCCACTGCTGGAGGTCGAATCACGGTTTGCCTTTCCATTGGATTCTCCTAAAGTTACCGCAGAATGGTCATGAAACCATCACCGGCCGAAACTCGGCTGGGGTTGAGTTGCCATCTGCGTTGAATATCCACCACCTAGTCTAGCGATGTAACAGTAATTTTTCAATCCAGCCGTCATTCAAACATTTGCCGGTTTGGGTTTCTCTGCTATAGTCCCGCCGATGAATTCTGGTTCGGATGAAATACCGGCTCTGCCGCTGGATGAACTGAGCATTACGCCTCAGTGGATTAAATCCACTGACAAGTCGTATGACCATTACACCGGCGGCGAAGGCGGGGATCGTGGTGAACGTCATGGCGGCCGGCGTGACCGCAATCGCGAGCGGGAACACGGCGGCCCACGTCCATCCCAAACAGGAAAACCCGGTGGCAGCGGTGCGGGGAAATTCGGGCACCGTCCCGGCGGTCGGCCATCCGGTCCCGGTGACCGTCGCACGGATCAACGTTCGGACCGGCGGCGTCCGCCGGCGGGCAAAACCGGCCCTCATGGCAAAGGTCCGCAACGTCCGCCCGAACATCGGCCAGCGCCCGCTGCAATCGAGGTATCGTTTGTTCCAGAAGAGAAACGATTCATGGCGATGCTCGATACGCTGAAACAATCCACACGCGCTTACGCGTTCTTCGACATTGCCCGTCTGATTCTCAACAAGCCTGAGCGTCATCTCGTGAAACTCGCGGCCAAACCTGCTGCCGACGGCACGCGCGCGCCGTTGTGGATGATGCTTCCCAGCGAGAGTCCATTTATCAGGCGCGACGAAGCTATTCGATTCCTGTTTCGCCGCCACGCGAACCTGCTTTGGAAACAGGTCGAGACGCCAATTGAGCCGCCCAAAGGCAACTTCACATTTGTGAACCGGTGCGGGTTCACCGGCGAGTTGCTCGGCCCGCCAAACTACCACGAGTACCAGTCGCGCATTGTGCGTCATTGGAAGGAACGGTTGGCGGCGGATATGTCGTTCGACAGATTCAAAGCGCGCATCGAGACCAGCAAAAACCCCGAAGCCATCAAGCAATGGCTGGATCAGATGAGTTCCAAAACTGAGTACGAGTGCCGTTGCTGCGCGACGGCCCCAGCGAAAGTAGCGGCAGTTGCGATACCACCGCCGTCCCCTGAAGTGGCCGCGCCCGTGGAACCTGTGGAACCAGCCCCGGATGCTCCCGAGACGGAGATGTCTGCGTCACCGGATGAGCACCCCATGCCCGAGACACTGTCACCCTCGCCTGCGCCTGCGGAACCGGATGGCGGCGCGGAAGTGACGTCTGAGGCACCGGAGGAGCAGGCCGAGACGCCGGCACCGTCGACCGCGGCTGAACCCGCGCCTCCACCGAGGTTCGCCACGCGCGAGGAAGTCGAGAAACACATCCTCGCCAATCACCTCGATAAGTTCGTCACCTCGGCGATGGAACTCCAGATCAGCGGCCCCGCGAGCCGGAGAATCGCGCACGACGGCATTCACGAGGCCGTCCGCGAAGCATGGGAAACCGAGTTGGGGTTCCCCTTGAAGACCGCCACCAGTTTCCAAATGCGGTTGCGTCAGGATGGTTTCCACTTCTTCAAAGACCGCAAAGGCATCACCTATATATCGCGGATTCGCCTCAAACGCTTTGAGGCTGGTCAAGTGTTTACGGAAAACATCCAGAAGATCGTGTCGTTCCTACGCACGCACGAAGGAGCGACGCGGAAAAAACTACTGGCCGCCATGGCTCCAACGGCAAGAACCGCCGTAGCATCCGTCCCCGAGCCTGCCGAATCCAGCGCAGTTGCCCCCACGACGGAAACGGCTGCTCCCGCCGCGGCGAAAACCGCACCTGCTCCGGAAGCTGTGGCACCGGCGTCCAGTCCCGTGCCTGCTGCCGTTCCAGCGCAGTCGCCTGAGGAAGAACCAATCTTGCGGGATTTGCACTGGCTGATTGCCGACGGGTTTGTCGTGGAACTGTTCAACGGCCGACTGTGGGTCCCGCCGGAGAAGCAGTCGCCACCTACTCCCGTACCCGGCGTTCAACCGGTGCCAGCATCAGCTTCGACCGAAGTGCCCACGGCATCGTCGCTCGAACCGCCGTTGTCGCAGCCCGAAGAACCAGCAGTGCCTGCGGATGGCACCGCCCTCGATTCCACACAAGAGATCGCCGCTTCGCCAACCGGGCTTATTCTGCTCGAATCATCCCCGGACGAGCCTACGACCGAATCATCACCAGCATCATCTTAAACCGGCTGAGCGCCTTCAAGGCGTGAGGTTGATTGGCCGGCATGATGATCATTTCGCCCGCGTCAAGGTGATGCGGTTTGCCAGAAATACTGATCTCGACCTCGCCGTCCAGCACGCATACAAGCGCATCAAACGGCGCGGTGTGTTCGCTCAACCCCTGCCCTGCATCAAAAGCAAATACGGTGACCGAGCCGGTGTCTTTCTTCAGGATTTCGCGACTAACCACTGCGTCGGCTTGGTAATCCATCAACTCCGCCAGTTTCACAACCTGACCGACCAGCTTTTTTTTGCTTCCCATGTCAGTTTCTCCTGCCGTTCTCACAACTTGCCGATGTCTTCGCTCCAAAGTTGCGGTTTTGCCGCGATAAACTCACGCATCATAGTCACGCATTCCGGCAGCGCCAGGTCCACCACCTCGATGCCGTGGGATTCCATGAACTCGCGGGCGCCTGCGAACGTCTGGGATTCGCCTGCCACGACTTTCCTGATGCCGAACTGCACCGCCGCGCCCGCGCAGAGATAACACGGCATCAACGTCGAGTACAACACCGCGCCGCGATAACTTCCGACGCGCCCGGCGTTGCGCAAACAATCAATCTCCGCGTGTGTCACCGGATCGCCGTCTTGCACGCGTTTGTTGTGTCCGCGCCCGACGATCTTGCCGTCCTTTACCAGCACCGAACCGATGGGAATCCCGCTCTCGCGCAATCCTTGCCGAGCTTCCTCAATCGCCGCCAACATGAATTCGTCAGGCATGTCACCGTCCTCCGATCACCTACACCAGCCCCAACTCCTTCAAACTGACAAAATCCCGGTCGCTCCCTTTCGCACGCTGGCCGATGATAATATGGTCGAGCACGGAAATCCCCAGCAGTTCGCCCGCCTTCACGAGCCGTTTCGTGATGGACACGTCCTCGGCGCTGGGCGTCGGGTCGCCACTCGGATGATTGTGCGCCAGAATCACCGCCGCTGCCGACGCCGCGATGGCGTTCTGGAACACCTCGCGCGGTTCGACAATGCTCGCATTCAACGAACCACGCGATACCTCGCTGACTCTGATCAGCGCGTGCTTCGTATTGAGCAGCAACACCCGAAACTCTTCGTGACTCAAATGTTGCAACAACGGTCCAACCACGGCGGCAACATCCGCCGGCGTTGTAAGTATCGGCTGATGCCCGTGCGATTCTTCGCTCAACCGACGCGCCAGCTCGAACGCGGCTTTCAGTTGAATGGCTTTGGTTGAGCCGACGCCTTTGACCTTTGCCAATGCTTCCAGTGGCACGCGGACAAGTTCCTCAAGTGAATTGCCATGAACCCTCAGCAGTTCCTGAGCAAGTTGAACGGCTGACTGGCCTTTCATGCCTGTCCGCAACAGAATCGCGATAAGTTCGGCATTGGACAGCGAGACTGCGCCGCGCTGCTGCAATCGTTCACGCGGCCGGTCGTTCTCTGGCATCTCGCGAATCAAATAGGCAACCATGGTCTTCTCATTCCGCTGCCGGGGCCGCGCGACGGCGTTTCGCGCGCGGTGGTTTCGCCGTCGTGACCACATACGGCGCCAGTTCGCCAGCCAGCACCTTCGGAATCTGCGCTTTCAAAAGCACTTTGTCGTTGTCCAGCCCGCGCTCCGTGACATAGCCGCACTGGTACACGAGCGCAATTGTCTGCGACCGTTCTTGTGGGATAGCCAGAGTCACCTCGACACGCCGATCCTGCAACTGATTGCCGATCTCTTCCAACAGCGCGCCGAGATTTGTTCCGTGCTTCGCCGAAATCGGCACCGCATTTTGAAACTCGCGCAGGAATCTGTCCAGAGTGGGATTGGCAACAGGCGCGATGCCCGTCTCGCCTTCCAGCTTATCCATCTTGTTCAGTGCAATCACCATTGGTTTGCCCGTTGCGTGAATCTGCTTCAACACCACGTCAACCGCCTTGATTTGTTCGGCGGCCTGCGGATGACTCACGTCCACCACGTGGAGCAATAAATCCGCCTCCACGGTCTCTTCCAAAGTCGCTTGGAACGCTTCAATGAGTTGATGCGGCAATTTGCGGAGAAATCCGACCGTGTCGGTCAGCAAAATGTTCTGGTTGTTCGGGAGCCGCAACTTGCGCGTCGTCGGGTCGAGCGTCGCGAACAGTTTATCCTCCGCCAGCACGTTGGCGCCCGTCAACGCATTCAACAGCGTGCTCTTGCCGGAGTTGGTGTAACCGATGATGGAAATTACCGGCCAATGCAATCGCTGACGACCGCCCCGCTCTATCCGGCGGTTCTTGCGCACCTCGGCCAACTCGCGCTTCAGCCGCGTGATCTTTTCCGTCGCGCGCCTGCGGTCAACTTCGAGTTGTTGTTCGCCGGGACCGCGCGCGCCGACGCCGCCCCGTTGCCGCGACAAGTGCGTCCACAAACCCGCCAACCGTGGCAGCATGTATTCGAGTTGCGCCACTTCAACCTGTATCTTGCCTTCACGCGACCGGGCGCGCTGGGCGAAGATGTCGAGTATCAGCTCCGTCCGATCCAATACCTTGACGTTTTCGCCGAGCAACTCGCTCAGGTTCTGTGCCTGAGCAGGCGACAGATCGTCGTCGAAGATAACCATGTCCGCGCTCGATACGCGGCAATGCTCGGCCAACTCCCCGACCTTGCCTTTGCCGATGAACGTCGGCGCCGTGGGCGCGTCCCGTTTCTGGACGAACGTGTCGAGCACCAGCGTGCCTGCGGTTTCAGCCAGTTCGCGAAGTTCAACAAGCGAATCCTGAACAGCCCACCGGTCGTGACCGGGCCGTTCCAGTCCAACCAACAGCGCCCGCTCTTGCAGCCCAGCCTTCGTATCGTGGTTCGTCTTCAGCGTTTCTCGCGTTCTCTTTGATTGTAGCGGCGGTCTATGACCGCCGCATATTTTGTTTGGGGAATCGGCGGTCGCAGACCGCCGCTACAGTTCTTTGAAAATGCGCTGAGCAGTTGTCTCGGGTAATTCATCTCGTTCAATCTCAATCCAAGTTACATCAGGTTCGTGGCGGAACCAAGTCAGTTGTCGTCGCGCCAATTGCCGCGTCCGCGTTTTGATCCGGTTCACCGCTTCCTCCAGCGACAACTCGCCGTGCAGATGAGCCGCCAACTCGCGGTAGCCAGCCGCCTGCATCGCCATCGCGTTCTGTTCCAGACCGCGCGCCATCAACGCGCGCACCTCGTCAACCCAACCCGCCGCAATCTGACCGTCAATCCGTCGTTCGATCCGCGCGTACAGGTCGTCGCGCTCGCGGTTCAGGCAAAAATAAAACCCCTCACCCTGACCCTCTCCCCGTAAGCGGGGCGAGGGGAATCTCCTCTCCCCCGTCGTTTGGGGGAGAGGATTAAGGTGAGGGGTCTTCCACTGTGTCTGCAATTCCGCGATCGGTTTACCGGTCGCGTAAAAAACCTCCAGCGCCCGAACCAGCCGACGCGGGTTATGCCGGTCGATTCGCGCCGCTGTGCGCGGATCCAGGCGCTCCAATTCCGCGAAAAGTTCTGCCGCAGACTTTTGTTCCAGTTCCGCCCGCAATTTCGGGTTGCGTGACGGTCCCTCGAACAACCCGTGGCGCAATGCGCGCACGTAAAGGCCGGTCCCGCCGACAACCAATGCGCACTTGCCGCGCGCCCGAATATCGGCCAGCGCCGCCGATGCCAATTCGATAAACCGTTTCGCGTCGAACGGCTCGCTGAGTTCGCACACGTCAATCAGGTGATGCCGTATTGCTTTCCGCTCTTCATCACTCGCCTTCGCCGTGCCGATGTCCATGCCGCGATACACCTGCATCGAATCGGCCGATACGAGTTCCGCCTCGAGTTTCTGCGCCAACTCAAGCGCCACCGCGCTCTTGCCAACCGCCGTCGGGCCGAGGATGAAGATCGTCTGCACGCGGTCACGATAAACATCGCGCCCCGCAAACGCAATACCGGCCAACGGTCGCACAACCCGGTCTGATTGCGATTGACTGGAGTCTTCTGCAGTCCTACCCTTACAACACGAACTCAACCAACAACGTGGTGCACTACTACTCGTGCAGCCCTAAATAGATTCCCTCAACATGAAGAACCAAACCTTACTCTCTTGTTCTATCGCATGCATGTTAGTGGCGTTGAACGCGCATGCTCAAACGAAACTCGATTCGTCGGTTCCGCGTCTCGAAAAACAGGGCGCGGCCACGCAATTGGTCGTGGACGGCAAACCGTTCCCGGTCCTTGGTGCGGAGTTGCACAATTCCAGTGCCTCCAGCCTGGAGTATATGAAACCGCTCTGGCCCAAACTGGTGGCGTCGCATCTCAACACGGTGCTCGCGACGGTCAGTTGGGAATTGATCGAGCCGCAGGAAGGCAAGTTCGATTTCCGTTTGGTGGATGGTCTGCTTCAGGAAGCCCGGACGAACGATCTCCATTTGGTTCTGCTGTGGTTCGCCAGTTGGAAAAATGGCAAGTCCAACTACCAGCCGCTCTGGGTCAAAACCAACCAAGCTCGTTTCCCGCTCATTCAGAATGAGCAGGGCAAAAGCCTCGCCACGCTGACCACCTTTAGCGACGCCAACCGCGACGCCGACGCCCGTGCCTTCGCCGCGCTCATGCGGCATCTCCGCGAGGTGGACGGCGAGAAGCACACCGTGCTGATGATTCAGGTCGAGAACGAAGTCGGCGTGCTCGAAGATTCCCGGGACCGCAGCCCCGCTGCCAACGAAGCCTTTGCGAAGCCTGTGCCGAAGGATTTGATGAATTATCTCATTCAGCACAAGGCCACCCTCGCTCCGGAATTGCTGAAAGTGTGGGCGGCCAACGGCAATAAGACCTCGGGCACATGGGAAGAAGTGTTTGGTCCGTGCAAGCCGGCTTCGGTCGAGCTATACGGACCTGATCTGACCGACGAGAAAAAGAATATTTATTGGCGGCAGTTGAACTGGGCGTCGGATGAATTCTTCATGGCCTGGCGCTATTCAATGTATGTCAACAAAGTGGCCGCCGCCGGCAAGGCGGAATACGACATCCCGATGTATGTCAATGCCTGGCTGCAACAGTCCGGTTGTCCGCGCCCCGGTGAGTATCCCAGCGGCGGGCCGGTGCCACAGGTGCATGACCTCTGGCGGTTTGGCGCACCGGCGATTGATATCTTGTCGCCGGACCTCTACATCGAGCAATTCGCCGAGACGTGCGCGCGCTACACCCGGAACGGCAATCCGTTGTTCATCCCCGAATCGAAGGCTGGCGTGCAGGGGGCCGCCCAAGCGATTTATGCGTTCGGCGCGTGCAATGCTATCGGCTATTCTCCCTTCGGGGTTGACCGGTTTGCCGGTTCCGACACAGAACTCGCCCGCGCTTATGATTTTCTTTCATCGGTGTCTCCGCTGATCCTGGCCAACCAGGGCAAAGGCACCATGACGGCCGTGTTGCTGGATGCCACCAACGCGACGCAAACGTTTCTGTTGGGGAATTACAAAATCGAGGCGAAATTCTGGGTGCCTCCCTCTTGGGCGCACGCGACCAATACCATGACGGGGCCCATCGCCGGCCTTTTTATCTCCACCGGCCCGGATGATTACATCGTCATGGGCAGGAACCTGGCGGTCAATTTTTCCAGCACCAACGAAACCGAAAACGTGGGAATCGGCACGGATGAGGAAGGCGTTTACCAGAATGACCAGTGGGTTCCGGGTCGCCGGTTGAACGGCGACGAGGTGCCGGAATGGCGGACGCTGCACCTTCGCAACGACAAGTACAGCATCCAGCACGTCAAGCTGTACCGCTATCACTGATCGCGCAGATGATAAAAAAGGAACGGTTCAAGATGAGAACACACATGCCGATCAAACACGTCACGAAACTTGGATGTGCGGGCCGTTGGGGAATTGGATTTATCGCGTTGGCTGCGTTGGCCATTACTCAGGCGACTGCGTTCGGAGCGGCATCGGGTGAAACCCAGGCGGCTGCCAACACCAATAGCTACCGGAACTTCGATGTCGCGGTCTTTGTTGAGTTGGCGGACATGCGCCACATGGCGTCCGATCCCAAATGGATGGAGGAGAGCTGGAACCTGATCAGCCATTACCTGAAGGTGGACAAGGTGTGGCTGGAAACCTACCGGGACGGACAGCTTACTCCGGAAGCCGATGTGCGGAAGGTCAAGGAGTTCTTCACGAGCAAGGGCATCAAGGTGTCCGGCGGCCTGATGTGCACCCGTCCGGGCCGGCCCGGCGACCGCCTCACCGGCTTCGACTACGGGAATCCGGCCGAT
>Ga0182017_10004370_pt1 | contig 10507 bp, 10 predicted proteins | sample 712E3DmetaG_FD_120492 | JGI IMG/M metagenome (GOLD analysis project Ga0182017, IMG submission 120492) | Permafrost microbial communities from Stordalen Mire, Sweden - 712E3D metaG | ecosystem: Environmental > Terrestrial > Soil > Wetlands > Permafrost | place: Sweden: Stordalen | collected... | reverse complement strand
CACGCCAAGGCGTTGTGCGCCATCTGCAACCCCACCACGAACAGCTACAAACGCCTCGTGCCGGGTTACGAAGCGCCGGTCAACCTCGCTTACAGCGCGCGCAACCGCAGCGCCGCCGTCCGCATCCCGACCTACAGCGAAAGTCCCAAGGCCAAACGCCTCGAATATCGCCCGCCGGATCCGGCCGCGAACCCGTATCTCTGCTTCGCCGCGCTGCTCATGGCCGGTCTGGACGGCATCCAGAACAAAATCAAGCCGGGTGAACCGCTTGACAAAAACATCTATGAGTTGCCGCCGGAAGAACTGAAAAAAGTTCCGAATGTGGCCGGCAGCTTGAGCGAAGCGCTTGATTGTCTGGAGAAAGACCATGCCTTCCTGCTCAAGGGCGACGTCTTTACCGAAGACTTCATCGAGATGTGGGTCAGCACCAAGCGCAAGGAACATGACGCCATCCGTCTGCGTCCGCATCCGTACGAATTCTTCATGTATTATGATGTGTAAATAGCCAGGAGAAACTGGGGAACGGCGCGGACGAAAGTTCGCGCCGTTTTTGTTTTAAGAACACAAAACTTTTTTACCACGGATAAACACAGATGAACACGGATGAAGACAAGGTGGGGAAATATCTTCCGCAGACCGAAAGGACCCACTGATTGATAAACTCGTTGGCCTTGCTGAAATCCTTTTCTTATCTGTGTCAATCCGTGTTCATCCGTGGTTTAATATATGCCTTTGTTTTGCTGGCGGGATTTTCAATTTGCGATTATGGGATTCATTGGTTACGTTTAAAGCATGACAGAACTTCAGCACAAACGACTGAAGCGGATCATGAAAGATGCGCTCCGGATTCAAGACCGTTTTGCCGCTGAACCCATTCTGGCGCGGACGGGAAAAGGTTATCTTAAAAGCGAAGGCGTTATGACCTTGCAGCGGATTAAAGCCGGTTTACGAAAATCCGCAGCTCATTAGGAGCCGATTCTGCATGTCGCGCCTTGTCAAACCCTGGCTGGCCTCATTCGATTGGGAAATTGTCACTGAAATCAATCGCGGCCTTTGCAAACAGAAAAACGCTCTTCACAAACCCACTTCCGACGGACATTTACCCGCCAAAACTCTTTGGAAGAAAAATCAATCCAAGGAACTCGCCCTGACCGAGGCGCTTGAAATCTGCCTGAAATGCCATCGGCTCGCGCCCTTCTGCTTTTACAACGGAAACACTTTTGCCGCCATTGCGCGCGATTTCATCACGGAATTATCGCCAAAACTGGCGGCAGACAAAGCTCACATTTTGCGAAGCATCGCCGGACACATCGTTGCCGGAACGGCAACCGACATCGAACGGAAACAACTGGATTCAATCCTCGCTGCTCTCGGAAAATAGCCGGTTTGTTTTGGGAAATGGTCGCGCGAAGGACGCGAAGAAAATTTGCAGCCTGTCTAGCTGTCAAGGCACAGGGTCAGCGTATGACGTCGACTGCTCTCCTGTGGCTTGTCAAGGACACCGGTAAAGAGTACCCACTTTGGCGTAAAACTCTTGTCGATCTCGAAAGAAAACCGTCTGTTCACCTTGAGATAGAAGATTCGCTCGCCCTGTGATGTAAAATCGGGGTGATAAGCACCGAGACGCGAGAAATCATAATCCTTCGAAAAGCTATCAATCTCCTCAAGCGTCGCCGGAAGCCTGCCGTTCTGTTCCGCAAATCGCTTCATCTCAGCGGCCATCGGCCAGACCAATTGCACAAGTGGTTCAGCCTCCGCGTAATCACGACGCCAAGCAATACTTCGAGAAACGGGCACCCAAGCTATCGCGATCAAAGCTATTGCAACGAAAGAGATAATGATCGCGGGCTTCTTCATACGCCTATTAGGGCGCTGCTTGCGGTTAAGCTCGATTGTCATAAGGCCGTTCTATTTCCGACTTTCTCTTTTGTCGAGAACTATCATAAGAATGTCTTGGTGCAACGTCCTCCCTCATCCCGGCCTTCTCCCCAAGGAGAAGGTGAATCGTTCACCGTCTGATAATAATTTGAGCGACTGGATTGGCAGGACAGTTGTTCGCAAAACATAATCGTTCGCTGGTATGTCCTCTCCTGGGGGAGAGGAAACAGGTGAGGGCGAGCGTCAAAACTAATTCCACTTTTAAACACTCCCTGCCGCAGTTTGCGGCTAAAATTTATTTCAACTGCGCTGCCAATTCCTCGCCCAATGCTGCCGCTTCGGCAATCGGTCGTTTCCCTTCGCTGCGTTGGGTGGTTTTGTTCCGGAATGAAGCGGCGCGCATGACAATTTTGTCGCCAACGACTTCCGCGTAAGCGGCCACCGGACTCTGGCAACCGCCGCCCATTGCGCGCAAAAACGCGCGTTCCGCCGTCACACACTGGAACGTGTTGAAATGATTCAGCCGTTCGCAAATCGCGCCTATGCGTTCGTCGTCCGCGCGAATCTCAATGCCAATTGCGCCTTGCCCGACGCACGAAAGCATCACTTTCAAATCCAAAACTGTTGCCAGCAAACCGTCCGGAACCGCGTCGCCAAGAAGTTTTCCATCCGAACTGATTTGGAAATTCAGTCGTGTCAGACCGGCCAGCGCGAGTATCGTTGCGTCCAGCTCGCCGCGTTCGGCGATTTTCCGCAGGCGTGTCGGCAGGTTGCCGTGAATCTCCACCACATTTAAATCCGGTCGCGCCGCCAGTAGTTGCGCTTTGCGCCGCGTGCTGTTCGTGGCGACGGTCGCTTTTGCCGGCAAATCTTTCAGCGTGATGTGCGGTTTAAGGCCGCGCAATGCGCTTTGGCCGGGAGACCATTCGGTGAGTTTTGAATTTTGAGTTTTAAGTTTTAAGTTTTTGAGATAACCGGCATCGCGATAAATCAGCACGTCACGGACGTCGGCGCGTTTTGGTGTGGCGACAAGTTTCAATCCGGCGGGCAGATCGGTCGGCAAATCCTTCAGGCTATGCACCGCGAGATCGGCCTGGTTTTTGAGCAGGGCGACTTCAAGTTCCTTTGTGAACAGACCTTTCGGCAGATTTTCGCCAACCTTGGCCAGCAGCGCGGCCTGCATTTTGTCTCCTGTGGTTTGCATGACTTTCAGTTCAAACCGCAATTTTGGAAACAGGAAGCGGCCGTTTGATGCGATCAAGTTCGCCTGCGCAAGTGCCAGCGCGCTGCCGCGCGTGGCGATAATGATGGGACGTTCTACTGACATTTATTTCGTCCGCAGATTACGCAGATTTTCGCAGAGGAGAAAGAAGCAATCTACGTTCATCGGCGAAATCTGTGGGTGACTTTGTTTCGAGCAGTGCCTTCACTTTCTCGGCAATAATTTTTTCGCAACGGGCGATTTCCTCTTTACGTTGTTTTAAATAGTCGTCGGCGATGGCCTGTAGGTCATCAATGTTGTAAAGGTAAACGTTCTCCACGGAATTCAATTCAGGGTCCATGTTGCGTGGCACGGCGATGTCAACGAGCAGCAGCGGACGATGCTTGCGGCGTTTTATCAATGGTTCAAATCCGGCGCGGTCGAGAATGTAATGCGGGGCGGACGTGCTGCTGATGGCGATGTCGATTTTTTCCAATTCCACCGTCCAATCGCCGAATGGAACGGCGCGCCCGCCGAATTCCCCGGCCAATATTTGCGCGCGTTCCAATGAGCGGCTGGTGACAATGATGTTGCGCACGCCGCGGGAGAGCAGGGCACGGGCGGTTTTTTCGCTCGTGTCACCGGCGCCGATGACCAGCACTTCGCGGTCGTGCAATGAGCCAAAAATTTTCTCCGCGAGTTCCACCGCAACGGACGCCACGGAAACGCTGCCGCGCTGGATGTTCGTCTGGGTGCGAATGTGTTTGGCGGTGTGAAATGCGCGTTGAAACGCCTTGTTCAGCTGCGCGCCGGTGTGGCCGTGGCGATGCGCAAGCGCGTAAGCCTGCTTGAGCTGGCCGAGGATTTCCGTCTCGCCAAGCACCATCGAATCGAGACCGCACGCGACTTTGAAGAGATGATGCAGACTCTGCGGCTCGGCAAGCGTGTAAAATTCGGCGCCAAGCTCATTTTGGTGGGGCGAGAGTCCCTCGAGCCCTGACTTTGCTGCTTTTTGATTCTGGCTCGACGGAGTCTCGCCCCACCTTGCGTCTTTGGATTGCGGTGGCGCGTCGCCGCTTTCTAAAGTGCCGACATGTTGGCGCACTCCCAAATTATCCGGCTTGCCAGGAGTCTTGCCCCACCTTACGAGAAATTGTTTCAATTCAACGAACGCTTTGGCGGATTCAAGCGAAGTCGCGGCGTAAATCTCCACGCGGTTGCATGTTGAAAGAATCACCGCTTCATCGGCGACACCTGATTCGCGCAGCGACTGGAGGGCGTTTGGGATTTTCACGTCGGCAAAGGCGAACCGTTCCCGAAGCTCAACGGGCGACGAATGGTGGCTCAAGCCGATAACGACGATGTTCATGAATGGTGAATGGGCGCCGGGTTACGTTCGCGTTATTCTAGCGGTTTAAATTTGTTCCCTGCAAATGTATTGTCCATGTGAATTTACACGCTCAACCCGTGGCTTGCCGGGGCGCAACTTGGCACTGTCACCGACTCCCTCGCCCCGCCCAAGCGGGAAGAGGGTTGGGGCGAGGGGATTTGAGTTTAAGCAGACGGCCTCCTCACCCCGCCCCTCTCCTCCTTTGGTGGAGGAGAGGGAGAAAAACAGCGGTGATGTCAAGTTGCGCCCGGCCTGCCGGGCGCAAGAATTATGTTCCTTGAATTCCGGCTGTCGCGTTCCTACCCTCCGGCGCAGGCACACATATGAGCTACACCATTCAATATCTTGAATCCGAGAGCGCAGCGAAGGAGATCGAAATCAGCACGCTGGTCAATTGCATGGTGCAGGATGCCACCAAGCTCGGCGCGAGCGACCTGCACATTGAGCCATGGGAAAACGCCATCGCGGTGCGCGCGCGCGTCAATGGCGTGCTGGTCGAAGTGGCGCATCTGCCGCCGGAGTTGATGGAAAAAATTTCCATACGCTTCAAGGTCATGGCCAATCTTGTGACTTATCAGGCTGGACTGCCGCAGGACGGCGGGGCGGCGGGCGGGCCGGAATTGGACAATGTGCAATTGCGCGTCTCGATTTTTCCAACGGTCCGCGGCGAAAAGGTCGTGGTGCGGCTGTTTGACCCGCATGACCGGCGGTTCGATTTGGATGTGCTCGGCTTTGACAATGTGACGCTGAAAGGATTGTTGCGTTTGTTGAAACGCACCAACGGTCTGCTCCTGTTCACCGGTCCGACCGGTTCGGGCAAGACGAGCACGATGTATTCGTCGCTCTGCCACATTACGCAACGCGATGGCACGAGCATCAGTGTCAGCACGGTGGAAGACCCGGTGGAATTTAATCTGCCGATGGTGAGCCAGACACAAATCAATAATGCGCAGGGATTCACCTACGCCATGGCATTGCGGAGCATCATGCGACAGGATCCGCAAGTGGTCATGGTGGGCGAGATTCGCGATTCGGAAACCGCCGCCATCGCGGTGCAGGCCGGCCTGACCGGCCATTTGATCCTTAGCACCATCCACGCCGGTGTCTCGGCGGGAGCATTCACGCGGCTTATCAACATGGAAATCGAGCCGTTCATGCTGGCATCCAGCATCCTCGGTGTGATGGGTCTCCGGCTGTTGCGGCGCAACTGTCCGGATTGCTCCGAGCCTTATGAACCCGATTCAAGCCAGCTCGAGATTGTGCCGGAAGAATTGAGATCGCAGGCGCAGTTCCGTCGTGGCGTCGGTTGCGAGAAGTGCAACAACACTGGTTTCTCCGGTCGCATGCCCGTGACGGAATTGCTGGTGGTGGATGAACCCTTTCGCGAAGCGGTTTTGAAAAAAATGTCCACGTCAGCGCTGGAGGAAATTGCCATCAAGCACGGCATGAAAACGCTCTGGCAAAACGGACTGCAACGCGTCATTGCCGGAGAAACCACATTGGAAGAGGCAGTTCGCGTGCTGGCGGCGGATATGCTTTAGCACGCCGTCTAGCAATTGCCAGTATGTTTCCGTGGCAAAGCGCCAGTGGGCTGGCGCACTCCAAAACGCTACCGCGCGGTCGGCAGCGGCTCAAAGCCGCGTCAGCGTTTTGGACTGCGGTAGTCCTCTACCGCTTTCGAAAATTCTCAATAGGGTATGGAATTCTGATACTACACTAGGGTGATAATTCGGAATTGAATTCAGAAGCGTATCCGCCTTCTCTCGCATTGCGGGATTCAGTGCGACAAGGAGACGCGAAGAAGGAAATAAAATTTGCAGCCAGTCTATTTGTTAGATGCTTCCAGCCTACTTTTGTGCGTTTGCATCTGGCTTCGCAGCTTTGATTTCACCCATCTTCTCTCCCGTATCGCAGTTGAAGACTTGGACTAGCTTCAAACCCGTTACACACACGTATAATGGTCCCATGATCGTCATCAGGCCCGGATCATCAATCCTCTTTGTCCATAGCGTCTTCCGCGCCGGAAAATCGATGGCCAAAAGCTCGTAGAAATTCTTGTGCTGATCATCGTCCCAGCGGGTTTGAATCAAATATAAGCGGTGCTGACTGCGGACGTATTCGATCGTGCGCACTGCATTTGTGGATATAGTCTCTTCTTTTCCTGCGACTAATCTGTCCGAACCGATGGTGAATCCCTGCAAGCTTCCGTAGTGATCGACGACATAAACCTTTCCTCCCTCCCAAAACGGCGCCAGCCCGCCATGCTTCAATGGTGCTTCGTAGTGATGGCGATTCTTTTCATCGATCACAACGAGATGATCGTCATCTGTCTGGTTATAGACAAAGGCTAACATGCAGCCATCATCACTGGGCAACTTCGACCCATCAGATACTGCGCATCCTCCACCCATTGCGCGAACCGATCCCAAGGCGCAGATCAATATCAACAAACCAAGGGAACGAATGTTTTGATAGCTCAAATTTTTCATGGCCGTACCTCAATATTTTATTTCACGTGGTTCACTTCAATCCAACAGCGAATAGGCGGCGTTGTATGCAGCCTATCTAGTTTCATGGTTGGGATTTTATTCCTGTAAGAATTGTTTTCAATGGGAATTTTGGTTGTAGCGGTGGTCAGGCGCATCTCAATTTCTGTGAGGGGTTCCTTTCCGGCTCTCATTAACACCCTGCTTTAGCGGGGTGTGGGCTGGAGCCGGTGGATATCAACCGTTTTAACGGTTTAAGACGCGGGAAAACCGCTGAAGCGGTTCTCGAAATCTGTTGCAGAATGGACACCCCGCTAAAGCAGGGTGTTAATGAGATAACTGTAAACACTGCGGAGGGTGGAGGGTGAGGAGGCCTATTATTTTCAGGTTTAAATCCCCTCGCCCCAACCCTCTCCCCGTTTGGACGGGGCGAGAGAGTTGGTGGCAGTATCAGGCATGAGGTCAGGACATCGCTGACACAACCACCATTCTTTCGCCTCTTGGGGGCGCTGGCGTCCCGCCGGCTCGCTGCGTTGCCAACCTGCCGACGAGACGTCGGCGCTCCCAGGAATTACAATCTGGTTCAGTGCAAACATCGTAGTTAGTGGCAGTGCCAGGTTGCGCCCACCGCCGCCATAGTGGCAAGTGCGACCTTGCCAACCGCGCCAGCGTTTTGTTTAATCCGTCTGTGCTGAATCAGCAAACTCTCAATCGCGCCGTGAGTTTTTCCGGCATCGGCTTGCACAGTGGTAACCGGGTGAACATGACGATTCTGCCCGCGCCCGCCAACAGCGGCGTCCGGTTCCGCCGCGTTGACCTCGAAGGCAAACCCGAAATCGAGGCGCGTGTGGAAAATGTCATCGAGACGAACCGCTCCACAACGCTCGCCAAAGGCAACGTGAAAATTCACACCGTCGAGCACGTGCTTGCCGCCCTGGCGGGTTACGGCATTGACAATGCGGTGATTGAACTGGATGCGAATGAACCGCCGATTGCCGACGGCAGTTCGCGCGAGTTTTGCAAAATCATCCGGGAGGCCGGTATTGCACCGCAGGCTGAAAAACGCGAGCTGTATTCACCGACCGAGCCGATTGAACTGGAAAAGGGGGAGACGACGATGACGCTGTTTCCCGACGATGGTTTCAAAATCACCTGCACGAGCGCGGACAAGAAAGGCCGTTTTACACAATATTACAGCACGGAAATCACGCCCAAGACTTGGGAGCGCGAGTTGTCCCATGCGCGGACGTTTTGTTTTTACGAGGAAATAGAGCATCTCATCAAAAACAGTTTGATTAAAGGCGGTAGTTTGGAGAACGCCATTGTCATTCGCGATGATGCGGTGCTCACGACGGAGCCGATGCGATATCCCGAGGAATTTGTGCGGCACAAGATGCTCGACATCATCGGCGATTTGTCACTGCTCGGACGGCCCATTCGCGGGCATTTGATGGCCGTGAAACCGAGTCATGCGACGAATTGCGAATTTGTCCGGTTGATTACAGCGCAGATGAACAAGCCGTTGCGCGCGGCGCAGGCATTCGGCCCGCCACCCGCTGCGCCCAAAAAGGAAGACGATAAAAAACGTGCCCTGCTTGAGCACATGGCACAAGGCGGCGGACTGGACGCGATGCAAGTGATGCAGATTCTTCCGCATCGTTATCCATTTTTGATGGTGGATAAAGTCGTGAAAATTGACGGAAACAAGATCACGGCGATTAAGAATATCACGCATAATGAGCCGTATTTTCAGGGACATTTCCCCGGTCATCCCATCATGCCGGGCGTGCTACAATTGGAGGCGATGGCGCAAGTCGCCGGCATTCTCATGTTGCGGCAGGCGGCAAACGCCGGGCAACTCGCTTACTTCATGGCGGCTGAAAGTGTAAAATGGCGCAAACCTGTCCTGCCGGGCGACGTGCTGGTCATCGAGGTTGAATTGACCAAATCACGCGGAAAAATCGGCAAGGCCAAAGGCGTATGCAAAGTTGGCAATGAAACCGTAAGCGAAGCGGAAATTACTTTCATGTTGCATGGAGCGTGACAAATTACGAATTGAGAATTTCGAGTTTCGAATAAGGTCTGCAAACTATGGTCAATGATTTGAAAGAGCGAACCCGGCAATTTGCGCTGGATGTCATTCGTTTTTGTTCTGCGTTGCCGGCCAAGTCGGAGTTCCGGGTGATTTCAAACCAACTGATGCGCGCAGGAACATCTGTTGGCGCGAATTACCGCTCGGCTTGCAGATCGAAATCCAAGGCGGATTTTATCAACAAACTTTCCATCGTTGAAGAAGAGGCTGACGAATCGGGATACTGGTTTGAATTGCTGGAAACTTTACAGGCAACGAATGGCGCCGAACTCGCGCGCCTGAAAAGCGAAGCGAGTCAGTTGGTCGCCATCATGGTTCAGTCCAAGAAAACAGCCCGTAGTTCCGATAAAATGCCGAAAGTTGAACCCTTGCGATTCGCCATTCGAAATTCGTAATTCGAAATTCCCATGAGACATCCCACAGCCATCATTCATCCCAAAGCCAGGATTGGCTCCGGCTGCGAAATCGGGCCTTACTGTGTTATCGGCGAACATGTCGTGCTTGGGAGTGGTTGCAAATTGCATTCACACGTCGTCATTGATGGTCACACCCGGTTGGGCAGGGGGAATGAAATTTTTCCATTTGCGAGCATTGGGTTAAAGACGCAGGACTTGAAATGGAACGGAGGTGTCACGCGCACGGAAATCGGCAGCCACAATACATTCCGCGAATATGTCACGATTCATAGCGCGACCGGTGACGGCGAAGTCACGCGCGTCGGGTCGCACAATTACATCCTTGCTTACTGCCATATTGCGCATAACGTGACGCTCGGCGACCACGTTATCATGTCGAATGTCGCCACGCTCGGGGGGCATGTCGTGGTCGGGGATTATGCGGTGATTGGCGGGTTGGCGGCGGTTCATCAGTTTTGTCGCATTGGCAAAATGGCGATGATTGGTGGTTGTTCAAAAGTCGTGCAAGACGTGCCACCGTTTATGATGGCTGATGGCAATCCCGCAGAAATGCGAACCATCAACAAGATCGGCATGGAACGGAACGGTGTTTCGAGCAAAGCGCAGACCGCATTGAAACAGGCTTACAAGATTTTGTTTCGTGAAGGACTTACCATTTCCAACGCAGTGGCGAAGGTGGAAAAATTGCCACCGCTGCCCGAGATCCGGTATTTGGTGCAATTTGTGCGGATAAGCGAACGTGGAATCAGCAAATAAAGAGTCTTAAAAAAGCTGTTGACAGGGTTGGATGAGTTGCATAATTTACAGCCCGTCAGAGCCGTAAAAAGGCAAGAAGCTGTTTACCCCCTTGGGTTTTCGAAAGAAGAGAACAAGGGGGAGTGGTTTTTTGTCGTTTTGCATGTCGGGTCGGACCAATGATTTGAATGCGCCCATGTAGCTCAGTTGGTAGAGCGCATCCTTGGTAAGGATGAGGTCATCAGTTCGATCCTGATCATGGGCTCCAGTTTAACGAACGAAAACTAAACGCAGGAGACAACAATGGCT
>Ga0182017_10004367_pt1 | contig 10514 bp, 9 predicted proteins | sample 712E3DmetaG_FD_120492 | JGI IMG/M metagenome (GOLD analysis project Ga0182017, IMG submission 120492) | Permafrost microbial communities from Stordalen Mire, Sweden - 712E3D metaG | ecosystem: Environmental > Terrestrial > Soil > Wetlands > Permafrost | place: Sweden: Stordalen | collected... | reverse complement strand
GGTGCTTGGCCTGCTGCATTCCATCTGGCGCCCGGTGCCCGGCCGCATCAAGGACTTCATCGCCATGCCGCGGCCCAATCTCTACCAGAGCCTGCACTCCACGCTGATCGCGCCCGGCGGCCACCAGTTCGAGGTGCAGATCCGCACCGAGGAGATGCACCGCGTCGCCGAGGAGGGCATTGCCGCGCACTGGAAGTACAAGGCCGACGACGATGTCACACCCAAGGACGAGGCCCGCCTCGCCTGGGTCCGCCAGTTGATGGAGTGGCAGCGCGAGATGTCGGACCCCAACGAGTTCATGTCCACGCTGAAGATCGACCTCTATCCCGAGGAGGTCTACACCTTCACTCCCAAGGGCAAGGTGGTGGCCCTGCCCAAGGACGCCAGCCCCATCGACTTTGCCTACGCCATCCACACCCAGGTGGGCAATACCACGGTCGGGGCCAAGGTCAACGGGCGCATGGTTCCCCTGCGCTCCAAGCTGCGCAACGGCGACATCGTCGAGATCACCACCCAGGCCGGCCACTCCCCCAGCCGCGACTGGCTCAGCTTTGCCAAAAGCTCGCGCGCCCGCAACAAGATCAAGCACTGGCTCAACGAGCACCAGCGCGAGCGCGCCGTCGAGGTGGGTGGCAAGCTGCTGGAGCGCGAGGCGCGCAAGTATAAGGTGGCGCTCTCCAAGTATCACGAGGCCGACTACGACAAGGTTGCCGCGGAGTATGGCCTGGGCACGCACGCCGAGCTGCTGGCCGGCGTCGGATTCGGCAAGTACTCAGCGCGCCAGGTGCTCAACAAGCTGGAGCCCGGCTCGACCATGGCAATCGAGCCCGCCGCCGATTCCAACGCCGGCGTCGTTGGCAACACGCTCGGCCAGATGTCCGACGCGGTCAAGCGCGTCTTCTTCGGCAGGGGCTCGGAGTCGCTCCAGGTCGAGGGACAGGACGACCTGCTGGTCTACCGCGCGCGCTGTTGCAACCCCATCCGCGGCGAAGAGATCATCGGCTATGTCACCCGCGGCAAGGGCGTCGCGGTGCATGCCCGCAGTTGTCCCAACGTGCAGAACCTCCTCTACGAGTCCGACCGCCGCATCCAGGTCGAGTGGGCGCCGTTGCCCGGCGATACAGGCGCCGAGGGCGCAACCAAGCCCCAGACCTATCCCGTCAAGCTCACCGTGCTGTGCGACGATCGCGCCGGAATGCTCAAGGAGTTCACCGCCATCATCTCCGACGAGGGCACCAACATCCGCTCCTCCAGCTCGGAGGCATCCGACGACGGCGGCGCGGTGGTGGACTTCGTCGTCGAGACCGTCGACCTCCGCCATCTCAACCGCCTGGTCGACAAGCTGCGCCGCGTCCCCGGCGTCCACGACGTCCAGCGCGTGCAGAAGATTTGAGCCGACGGCTTCTACGTCCAGGTTATCTGCAGGCGTATGGGCGTGCGTTCAGATAGGAACACAACTTGGGGGTACACTGTCTGAAAAGCTACCTTCGCGCGTTGAGCGCCCAGAGATCCACTTCGAGGATATTGATGGACTCAAGTCTCACTATCGTGCTCCCGGTCTTCAATGACTGGCCTTCGTTTCTTGCGCTCCTTAAGGACCTGAATATCACGGCGCGCGAGCAAGGGTATCGCCTCTCTGTGGTCGTTTCTGACGACGGCTCCACCGAACCCGCTCCGGCAGATCTCTATTCCATCGGCCCGCTCTCCAATATCGACTCGGTTCTTCACGTTCGACTCGCGCTCAACCTCGGACATCAGCGCGCGCTTGCCGTCGGCCTCTGTGTCGCTCTGGAAGATTGCGCCGCCCAGCGGTTCGTCATCATGGACGCAGACGGCGAGGACCGCCCCCTGGACATCCCACTCCTTATGGCCTCCGCCGACGTTTTTCCGCGCGAGATCGCCGTGGCCGAGCGACGCCGCCGCAGTGAGCCCCTCGCCTTTCGTATGTTCTACAAGGCGTACAAGGCTGCTTTTGTCGTCCTTACCGGAAAAGTAGTCAGCTTTGGGAACTTCAGCCTGCTCTCCAGAGAGCACGCCGAACGTCTTTCCATGGTCTCCGAACTCTGGAACAACCTCCCGGCAGCAATCATGCGCTCCCGGCTCCCCATTAATTTCGTTCCCATCGACCGTGGGAAACGCTACTTTGGCTCATCAAAGATGAGCTTCGTCCAACTCTCGCTTCATGGCATCAGCGCATACTCCGTTTACACAGACGCCATCCTTGTCCGCCTCCTCATCGTCACTTTCATCCTGAGCGTTGCCGGGGTCTGCCTTTCAGCCGTCGTCCTCTCCTTGCGCCTTTTCCTGCCCAGTCACGCCACTCCAGGCTGGGCAACAACCGTCATATTCGGTACAGCCATCATCATCTTTCAAGCCATGTTCACCACGCTGATGACAGCGCTCCTTCTGCTTAGCAACCGCAGTCAGCGTCACTTCATCCCTGCCATCGAGTGCGTACACTACATCCGATCCCGCACCTTGATGCCGTTCTATAATCTAGTTCCGGAAGCGGAACTCGCGTCGCGCAGCACATCGGTTTGACGACACAAGTCCGCCGACCCACCTGCTCCGAAACTCACCAGGAGGAAAGGGCATTACTTCCTTGTCGCAGCCCCCGCCGAATCCAGACAATTCTCTCCTCCGGTCTCCTTCCGCAGGTGCCGCACGCATCCATCGCGCCCTCAAGCTCTTCATCCTTCTTCTTGCCGCCTTGTTCGTTATCGAGTGGGGATATGCCGGCTACCACACCCTCGTCCTGCACGCCGCGTTTCCCGCCACGACCCCTCTCTTCAACCCCGCCGTCCGATTCTCCGACTGGACCAACTTCACGCCGCGCGTCTCGCATTACGGCGAACCTGGAATGCAGGTCCGTACCGACCTAGGCTACCCCTATCCCTACCCACTTCCCAGCATCTATATCTTCCTCCTCTTCATCCGCCTGTTTCCACATTCGCTGTATGCCTATATTGCGTTCACCGTACTTACCTTCGCCGTTGCTACCCTGATCTTCTGTATCTACCTTTACCGCCGCACTCACGCAAGCAGGCTGATTCTCATAGCGGTCTGGCTCACGCTCTTGCTCGGCTCGCCGGCGCAGTTCCTTCTCAACCGCGGCAACATCGAAGTGTTTCTCTGGCTCTTCGTCCTTCTGGGGCTCGTCAGCTTCGTGCGCGATTGGAAGTATCTCGCCGCATTCTTTTTTGCTCTCGCGGCGTGCATGAAGATCTATCCGGCTCTCTTCTTTCTCCTCTTCCTTCCGCGTCGCCAATACAAGGCAGCCGCACTGGGCGTGGCGCTCACCGCGGGATTCTCCCTTGCTGCCCTTGCGGCAGTTGGACCCACCATCCTTGGCGCGCTCCACGACATGTCCGCCGCTGCCGTCTTTCTACGCCACGTGGAGATCGTGGCGCTCAATGAAAGCAGTCTTCGCTTCGACCACTCTCTCCTAGCAATCTGGAAGCAAGCCCTCTACTTTGTGCTCGAGTTAAGTCATCCCCGCCATTTCTATTCGCATCACCCACTCATCTTCAGCCGCTCCGTGGCCGTCTATAGCGTTCTCGCGCCGGTCATCTTCACGGCAATCTATCTGCTGAGGCTCCGAGCCATGCCGCTGCTCAACCAGTTCATGGCACTCACCATTTTTTCCGTCATTCTGCCCTACGTCAGCTACGAGTACACCCTGGTCCACATCTATCTCGTCTTCGCCGTCTTCATCCTTTTTCTCCTTCAGGATGGAGACACCGCTCTCGCCGCGCTCACGGATAAAAATCTCAACCTCGTCATGATCTGCTTCGCAATCGTCTTCGCTCCGCTGGCTTACCTGGCCCTCGAACATTTCCAGGGTCAGATCAAATGTCTCGCCCTGATCGCTCTGCTCGCCGTTACGTTGCTCTCCCCGATGCCAAGCACCCTCTTCGGCGATCGGCCTGCGCCAGTCGCACCAACAGGCTAGGCCGCATCGCTTAGCGGTCACGTCTGCTGTCACAGCGGCTTGCGCCATACGCCTATGATCGACTTCCCAAGCGAACCCACAAGGATCGGATCCAGCACCCGCGAAGCTGGCACAATCCACTTGTCCCACACACCAAGCTGCGCTGCCGTGGGCATCGACTGCCGTAAAAGCAGCTGGTTGGCCGCCGAAGCAAGGATGCCACACGCATCCAGATAGAACATCGCCTCCAACTCCATGCCGGGTGGTGACGCCGCGCCCAGGGAGGCCTTGCTGTAACGCCTGAAGTGGCCGATGGCCGAATCGAAGGGCGTGAATAGCCACTGGTGCGCTGGTGACAGCACCACAATGCGCCCGCCCCGCCGCAGCCGCTCGCTAGCTCGCTTCAGCTCTCCTGCGTCGTCTTCAATATGTTCCAGAACGTCGATATAGAGGATCGTATCGAAGCGCTCGTCGTCATTCAGCGTCGCGAGCGTGCAGCAGACAATCTCACAGCTGCGTGCCATATCCCAGCCTTTCAGGTTCTCGGCCAACTGAGAGATAAGATTCGGATCCGGTTCCAAACACACCCACCGCCCGTTAGCTCTGGAGCACAGAAGCCTGGTATTCGACCCGATCCCGGCACCTGATTCAAGAACGTCGCCTGACAAATACGGTCCAATCCGTTCCGACCAATATGCCTTCCAGTTCGTCGCGGAGGCAAACAAGTCCAGCTCCAAGCCAACATAGCGAAAGTCACTCATGCAATCCACATCTCCTAGACCACCGGGAAGGTTTTGACCTCGTAGTTTACCCGCGAGGTGTTCCAGCTCGCTGCAGTGACCAACGCAACCAGCAACGCATAGACCCAAAGCGCAATAACTACTTGCAATGCAGCATTGCCAGCAACGTTTCCTCTGCGCAAATTTCCCTCCGTTGCGGCGAACAAGGCTCGACAGACTCCGTCCATCTTACTCGTCTGCCTTGATTGTACCGACGCCTACGCCGACAGGATAAACTCTCGATGAAGAGGCATGGCCAGCGAGCTTGCGAAAGACCGTTGCAAGCGTGACAATCGAGCAATCCTCAAGAATCCGGAAGACGAAAGCGCGATATGGCACAGACCAAGACGATGATTTCGACCACCCAGGCGCCCAGGGCGATCGGGCCTTACTCGCAGGCGGTGCGCGTCGGCGATACGCTCTTCACCTCCGGCCAGGTCGCGCTCGACCCCGCCACCGGAGCGCTGGTCACAGGCGGCATTCGCGAACAGACCAAGCGCGTGCTCGACAACCTGGCCGCCGTGCTCGATGAGGCTGGACTCGACATGGCGAACGTCGTCAAGACCACCGTCTTCCTGAAGAACATGAGCGACTTCGCCGCCATGAACGAGGTCTACGCACGCTACTTCGCGCCGGAGGGCGTGGTGCCGCCCGCGCGCTCCACGGTCGAGGTGGCCCGCCTGCCCAAGGACGCGCTGCTGGAGATCGAAGTCATCGCCACGCAGCCGTAGCAAGAGTTGCTGGTTGCTGGTTGTCGGGGTGGTGTGCGCGCACAGGGGTGAGACTCTGGTGTCTGCGGCGCATCGAATAAGACGGGAGGATTTCAGAGATGGCTGAGACAACACCCGGTTCGGGCGCAACGGCAAAGCAGGGCGCTGCGCCAAGGCAAAAGGTGCAGAAGACGGAAGAGGAGTGGCGCGAGTTGCTCACCCCGGAGCAGTTCCACGTGATGCGCCAGAAGGGGACCGAGCGGCCGTTTACCGGCGCGCTGGTGGACACCCACGAGGACGGCAGCTACCACTGCGGGGCATGCCACGCGCCGCTCTTCGCCTCCGAAACCAAGTTCGATTCGGGCTGCGGGTGGCCCAGCTTCTGGCTGCCCCAGTCGCCCGGCGCCATCGACGAGCACGAGGACCTGTCGCTGGGAAGGCGGCGCACGGAAGTCACCTGCGCAACCTGCGGCGCGCACCTCGGCCACGTCTTCACCGACGGCCCGCAGCCCACCGGCCTGCGCTACTGCATCAACAGCGCCTCGCTCGCCTTCGAGAAAAAGTAAAGTAGTAAAAGAAAAAATCAGATTCCAGCTCCGCGCAATGACAAACTCCGCGCAGAACGACAATGTAGACACACGAAAAGCCCCAGCTGCGATCCTCCCAGCCGGGGCGTCCTGTTCTCTAGAAAAAACTCTGCTTAGCCTTTGACGACCTTGCCCGTCTTGATGCATCCGCTGCACACGCGGATGCGTTTCGACGCGCCCGCGACCACGGCCTTCACCGGGTGCAGGTTCACGTTCCAGCGGCGGCGGGTGGTGTTGTTGGCGTGGGAGACGTTGTTTCCGAACTGCGGGCCCTTGCCGCAGATGTCGCATTTGGCTGCCATGTTGAAACTCCAATCCTGAATTGCAGCAACCTTCACCCGGCACACGGGGACGTCCTACAGAATCCGGCGTCCCGGCATTAATCCAATCCGTGAAGTGAAGGGGACAGGCACGCGGGGACTCAAACCCCCGGTCTCAACCCTGTCTAACTGCTTCTACTTAACTAGCTTACCATTGCATCGTCATTCTGGCGAAGCCGGAATCCACGCAGCAGTCTTCCAGCTCGCAATACTTCGGAAAAAGGCCCTGACTCCAACTCGCGCAGCGCCGCGATCAGTCGATCGAGATTTTGCGCAGCAGCTTGAAGTCCGACAGCATCTTGCCCGTACCCAGCACCACCGACGCCAGCGGGTCGTCGGCGATCGACACTGGCAGGCCGGTCTCTTCGCGGATGCGCTTGTCCAGGTTCTTGATCAGCGCGCCGCCGCCGGTCAGCACGATGCCGCGGTCGGAGATGTCCGCCGAGAGCTCCGGCGGCGTCCTCTCCAGCGCCACGCGGATGGCGTTGATGATGGTGGAGACGCACTCGGAGAGCGCCTCGCGAATCTCCGAGTCCTCGATGGTGATCGTCTTGGGAACGCCTTCGATCAGGTTGCGCCCCTTGATCTCCATGGTCAGCGGCTTGTCCAGCGGGAAGGCCGAGCCAAGCTGTATCTTGACCTGCTCCGCGGTGCGCTCGCCGATCAGCAGGTTGTACTTGCGCTTCAGGTAGGTGATGACGGCCTCGTCCATCTGGTTGCCGGCCATGCGCACCGACTTGGAATAGACGATGCCCGAAAGCGAGATCACCGCGATGTCCGTGGTCCCGCCGCCGATATCGATCACCATATTGCCGCCCGGCTCGGTGATGGGCAGCCCAGCGCCGATGGCCGCCACCATCGCCTGTTCCACCAGGTGGACCTCGCTCGCCTTGGCGCGGTAGGCCGAGTCCATCACCGCGCGCTTCTCCACCTGCGTGATCTCCGACGGCACGCCAATCACAATCCGCGGATGCACCATGCGCCTGCGGTTGTTGTGCGCCTTCATGATGAAGTAGTTCAGCATCTTCTCGGTGTGGCGGAAGTCGGCGATTACGCCGTCCTTCATCGGCTTGATGGCGACGATGTTGCCCGGAGTGCGCCCCAGCATCTCCTTGGCCTCTTTGCCCACGGCCTCGACCTCGTTGGTCAGCGTGTTGACCGCGATGATGGAGGGCTCGTTGACCACGATGCCCTTACCATGCGCATAGACCAGCGTGTTCGCGGTCCCCAGGTCGATGGCCAGGTCGTTGGAAAAAAGACTGAACAACGAGCGCATGTTGTGGATGCGCGAGTACCGCATTTGATAACCGTCTGAAGACATTGGGCTAGTTCATTCCTAAAAAAAATATCAATCCCTATTGTACGGCTTGGCGCGGACCTCTGCCGGGGAGGGGAGTTGTCCGTTCGTAGCAATCCTGCCTGCCGCCGCAGACAACCGAGCTGGCCCTGGCGGCCGGTCAGCGAACTGGTTTAGCGAAACGCGAAAAGGCCCTTGTGTATTCCAGAATATTCTCTTGTATTCTCTTGTATTCTCAGGCATGATTCTGGAATGAGCCTGAAAACCCTCACCTTCCGTGTCCCCGAAAAAAAAGTTGCGGCCCTGGATTCCGCCGCCGCGCACCAGCAGCGCGACCGCAGCTTCATCCTCAACGAAGCGGTCGATCAATACCTCTCGCTACAGGAGTATCACCTGGCCCTGATCGACGAAGGCATCCGCGCGGCAGATGCGGGAGATGTGGTCCCCCACAGTGAAGTTATGAAGATGGTTGCGTCGTGGTCCAAGAAGAAGAAAAGCGCATGAAGATGCCGGTCGTCTGGACGTCGCCAGCAAGTGTGCAAATAGCGGACCTGCACGAGTACATCTCGGAATCCAACGAACCGGCAGCGGACCATCAGCTCGCGATCCTGCTCAGTGTACAGCTCGCGATCCTGCTCAATGCAACGAACAATCTGCCGGACTTTCCTGAGATGGGCCGTCCGGGCCGCCGTCGCGGAACCCGCGAACTTGTCGTTTCAGGAACGCCATACATTGTGGCTTACCGAATCCGCCTCACAGTCATTGAAATCCTCGCTGTCATCCATGGCGCGCGCCGCTGGCCGAGAAGCTTCGGCGATTAGGAATCAAGCCGCACGGCCCGCCGCCCGCCGCCTATAATCGTCTCACCGCGAGGAGGGCCGGTGCCGATGGGCAGAAGCGCAAGCCGGAGGAAGACCGTCAGCATCGCGCTCGGCTCTGTCGCGCTGGCGCTTTTGGCCGCCTTTACCGCGCTGAACGCCTTCAATCTGAGATTTCTCAACCCCGCCACAACGGGCGAGACGCTGGTCTTCATCGGCCTCTCGTTTGTCGCCTTCCTGATCTTTGTCGCAGTGCTGGTTCTGCTGGTTCGCAACGTGCTGAAGCTGTACGCGGACCAGCGCAAGAGCGTCATGGGAACGCGCCTGCACGCACGCATGTTGTGGGGAGCGGCGCTGATCTCGCTGATCCCGCTGTGCTTCATGTTTTTCTACAGCTACGGGCTGATGAACCGCTCCGTCGACCGCTGGTTCTCTCAGAACCCCAACGAGATTCGCAACGATTCGTATCGGCTGGCGCTGGAGCTGGCGCAGTACACCTCGGCCAACGCGCGCGTCGAGGCTGAGTCCATCGCCGCGTCACTGGGTGCTATCGACAGCAGCACACCGCACTCATCCGCGCGCCGCGCGGCGCCGCAGATGCCCGATACAGCGGCCATCGAACGCAACCTGCAGCAGCACGAGATCACCTTGCAGAATGGATTCGCAATCGTCTACCGCGAGGGGCTCCCGGTCGCCGCATTCCACCTGCCGCGACGCAGCTCCGGGCCTGCCGTGGTCAAGCCCTGGTTGCCCGATCAACGCTCCGGCGATGAGGAGGACGAGGTACCTTCCGGCGCTTCAGCCGTCCACAGCTCCGCGGAGGACCGCGTGGCCGACGGCACCACGGACGCCGCCATTCTGGCTGCGGCCCAACGCAGCGACCAGCCCGTCTTCTCGCAGGCGGATACCGACTACACGCTCGGCATCGCAGCCACCAAGTCTTCAGGAATCGTCGTCGTTGGCCTGCCCTTGCCGCACGGCATGTCGGCCAGCGTCACTCGCTTCCAGAGCGCGGTTGACAACTACTGGAAGGATTATCGCCAGCGGCGTCGGGTGCGCACTCTCAACCTGCTGATCCTGATGATGATGACCGTGCTGGCGCTCTTCGCCTGCCACTGGTTGGTGCAGAGCCTCTCCAAGCAGGTGACAAAGCCTGTGGAGGCGCTGGCCGACGCCATGCAGGCCATCGCCGCCGGAGACTACGCGCACCGCGTCGCCGAGAGCGCCACCGAAGAACTCGGCGATCTGGTGCGCAGCTTCAACCGCATGGCCGGAGATCTGGAGGACAGCCGCCACGCCGTCGAGAGCTCCACCCTCCAGCTCTCGGCCGCCAACGCCACGCTCGAAGCACGCAGCGGCGAACTGGAAACCATGCTGGAGACCATCCCCAACGGCGTCGCCACGCTCGATACAGGCCGCTGTGTGGTGCTCGCCAACCGCGCGCTGACGGAGATGCTCGACCCCGGCGGCCAGACGCCCTTCATTGGCAGCTCCATCGAATCCATCTTTCCCCCCGAGGCCATGGAGACCCTCGACCGCCTGCTGCAGCGCAGCCATCGCATGGGCTCCGCCTCGGGCGAGATGGAGATGACGGTCGCCGGAAACGGCGCGCACAGCGGCGCAACCATGGTCCTGCTGGCCACCGTCGCCCTGCTCGAAACCGGAAGTGGTTCCGAACGCATCCATCACGGATACGTCCTGGTGCTGGAGAACGCCACCGAGCTGCTGCGCGCGCAGAAGCAGTCCGCGTGGAAGGAGGTCGCCCGCCGCGTCGCCCACGAGATCAAGAACCCGCTCACGCCCATCTCGCTCTCCGCCGAACAAATCCATCGCCACATCGACCGCCTCGCCGCAACGCTCGCCTCCGCGCAGCTCGAGTCGCCCTCCATCGCCGTCATCCGCCGCTCCAGCGAGGTCATCAGCTCCGCGGTCGATTCCATGCGCTCGCTGGTCGATCAGTTCTCCGCGCTCGCCCAGTTTCCCACCGCCGAGCCGCGTCCCGCCGACCTCAACCCCATCGTCGAAAGCTCGCTCGCCCTCTTCGCCGGCCGCCTGCAAGCCATCCGCCTCAT
>Ga0182017_10004365_pt1 | contig 10520 bp, 6 predicted proteins | sample 712E3DmetaG_FD_120492 | JGI IMG/M metagenome (GOLD analysis project Ga0182017, IMG submission 120492) | Permafrost microbial communities from Stordalen Mire, Sweden - 712E3D metaG | ecosystem: Environmental > Terrestrial > Soil > Wetlands > Permafrost | place: Sweden: Stordalen | collected... | reverse complement strand
GTCTTCGGGTTGGAGATGGCCGTCCAAAAATACGGATCGCGAATTACCTGTACCGGCACCGATGAGTGGAAGCGGATGGTCACCATGTGTGCGGTTCAACATGGCATTTTCGTCCAATTCACGGACCCAGAGATGCAAGACGCCCTCCACCATCAACAACTCTTCGCGAATCCTCTCCAACTCCAGGCTGCGCGATTGCATTCCATCGAATCCAGACTCAAGACTGAGGATGCGGATGACTTGATCTTTACTGATGAAGCAGATGCACGGCAGCTACTTTCCTGTCTCCAGCCGGCCGCCCAGTCCCGACAACTTCTCGAAATCCTGAAAGCGTCTCAACATCCTGAGCCACAGGCAAACGTCGGAGACAAACTGACAATCGCACTTCTCAGGTCCCCCACGGGCCAACAGTCTTTCAAAATATCGATCCACGAGGGGAGGCGGCAAGAGATCATCGACCGGGTTGTTCAACTCCGGCAGATTGCAAATCGGCTGCTACACAACAAAGTCATCATGCGCGGCAACGAAATAGGCGGCAGGTAGCCCAAGACTGAAGAAAACCGCGTCATCCGCCACGAAAGCGTGAACCATGCGTCATGGCCGATTGGCAGCAAGCTGCCCACGATCATCACGTGTAGGCGGCCGCCTCCTGCCAGATGTGCTGAAGAGGCTAGGCCACCGCAACCTGTGTTGGATTTTTAAGTTTATGGACGAAGGCGAAATAGGCCACCATCACGCGAAATGCCTTGGACCGATTCACTCCGCAGAGAACCTCCCCGCCTACTCTCTCCAGTTCATCGGCTATCTCGTACGTCAATGGAAACACGAATGCGGTGTCAATGCTTTGAAATGGAATATTCAGCCACGGGCCGTTGTAGAACCCAACAAGTTGCGCCTGAGCCGCCTTGCTCTTGAAACTCATGATGATGTGTTCAGCGAGGGCGTTCTTTCTCCGGATTTTCAGCACGGCAAAGAGTTGATTGAAATGGCTCTTGGTGAATCTGGAATCGACGGTGAGCCGGAGCTGAGTGCGCTTCTCTGCGGGAGCAACGACTCTGCGCTTCGGTCGGGCTGTGGCTTTCTTCGCAGTGGGCATGTGGTTTCCTTGTCGGGATGTATCTTACAGCATACGTGTATGAGTGTAGAATACCATACGCTAGCCGATAGTAACCAACGGAGTTTTCGTGAAGGGAACGCCAGGGGTGTAGTGGATTCATTGCACGGAGAAGAGGCCGAATGAATCACGACAAATCGAACCGTGGGACAGGGGGAGAAAAGGAAACTGGCGAAGGGCTGGACAGCGCGCCAAACTTGACATCTCACGAGAGCACATTGCGCTTCAGGACGTAAACTGACTGTTCATTAATCCCACAATCTGTTGAATTTGATTCGCATAGAATCATGAGGTAATGACCACTGATTCGCCCGATTAGTGCCTGACAGCGCGGGGACCGCGAATTTCGTTGCAGTTGCAACGGGATTAACGACAATTGTGTGCGTTTTTCTGTGCGCCGCCAATTCGACAGGTGTTCAGGCTGCTTGCGCTTTCTATATCGTCCTCAGGCCATTCAAAAGAAGGGTCTATCTAGGGCATGGCCCCTCAAATCTGCAATACACTAACAAGTCCGCTGGTACAAAATAATAGGGTAGACCAGGTAGCTGGGGCACCATGATGACTATACAGCTTGCGGAAAAAAGGAATTTTGTGAGAACCGCCAAAAATCGATCGCATCAGGATGCCCCAGAATCGATCCTTGAGCATCAGGTGAAGGTTTTCTATCACTTTTTTTGATGCCTTTTTGTGCCTTTCTCGCTTTTTTCCGCAAGCTGTATAGTTACGGCCACCTTTTCGACCTTTCAATTTGCAGGATACTAAAGTTACGCGAGTAACATATTTATTTATCAGTTAATAACTATTTGTGCTAGTCGTCACCATTTGATGTGACGCTGCGGTTTTCTTATTGACACCTAAAAGAATGTAAAACACACTCCCAATCACACCTTACAAGCAATGCAGCGTTTGGATTAAATTCGGAAAGGCAAAGCAATGATTAGGAATACATCTTCCGTGAGGCGCTCTCTCAGTAATCTGCTTACCATAAGATACGCCGTTTTACGAAACACTGCTAACGTTGTAGTTCAGCTGGCATTGTTCGCCGCCTTTTTCGGTTTGTATGCTCGCCCTGCTCATCCTCAGGCGGGAGTACCGCCGACATCTTCCTCCGCCGGAGACATGCTCAACGAAGGCTCCGTATTGCGACATCCCCCCTTAAGGAGTGATGAAGGAATAGCACTCATACAGAATGCGCTGCGAGCTCTGGGTGATCCGCAGGGTTTTGCTGCAAACGAAAGCTGCACGGTCAAAGGTACGACAATATATTCAGACCAAAGCACCGCGCAACATACTTGGGTAGTTGAACCACATAATTATCTTCGCGTGTCGCAGTTCGGCAATCAAGAAAGCGTATTCGGCAGTCAAACTCCGTTTCAAATGCACGGAAAGACCTATCGGCCTAGCGAGTATGTGAATCGGAGTACATTTTACCCGGCAGCGTCGCCCGTATGGCTGGCAAGGGCACTTACGAATCCCGGAATATCAGTCAGCGACGTGACAAGCGAGACACTCCTGGACAAGACTGTCGAAATAGTGCGAATTGCGGATGAGAAAAGTCTTGCTATTGCAGCCGAGAGCACACAAAAGTGGTATATCGATCCCGCGTCTCACCTTCCCATTAGGGTTGACTACAAAATCCCCTCAAAGCAAATGAGCGGGGTGGCGTCAAGGGTCCATGCGGACATCACAAAATATGAGTCGTTCCGCGGTCTGATGTTTCCGTCAAGCGTTTCGCTCTTCCTTGGAAATACTCCTTTGGAAACACAGTCCATTGTCTCAGCGCAGTGTTCGCGCCAGATTCATGAGAACTCCTACTTCGATGCACGCACGAGGTCTTACAAATGAAAACACCATCGCTAACGCTGTTTGCCACTACCATTGTCCTTGTCGCTACAGCGACGCCATCCTTTGACCAAAGCAACATCTTTCAACAAGGCATCAAACCCGTGTTTAACTACATCGACAGCCCGATCGATTCTGTTAACACATCAAATGGCAACCTCGTTGTTCATATTCCATTGATATCGTACAAACAAAAAGGCACGCTGCCGGATTTTGCATTGTTTCTCCTCCATAACAATAAGAGCTGGACGCTTACACAGTATGAGGATCTCTGTTCTAATCAAGGTCATTATTATACATGTTATTTGTATTCGTATAACGGGAGCGGTGTGCAAGTCGCAAGAGAGGGGGGCATCTCGGCCTATCAAGTGTTATTTCCTGATCCCTTCATAGGCGATAACAACTCTCTATATCAGAGTGTCGGCGGAATAAAAGAATCATCTGGAGGCACACACCAAGGATGGGGCTTCATCGGTCCCGATGGCAACCCCACATGGGGCACAGTGGATGGAAGTGGATTAGTGTCAGACATCGGATATGCAGGTGTGCGCGATGCGCATGGAATCCTTCACAGCAACATCGCAGGTGGTGATGAAAGGAACGTGTATGGAGATGAAATTAGCAGCGGCTTCTATGATAACTGGACTGACCCCAGCGGCAATACGATAAGTACTGTCTTTGTTAATTCAGCAACTCAAGATGACTATTGGATTGACTCAATAGGGCGCAATATACCCGCTCCGGGGAAACGTGCTGTATACCAAAGTCCCGGATGCACAACTTATCAATATCCCTCAGAGGGCGGCGGAACCTCACCATACACCATCTGTTATCAAAATTATGTGTTCAATCCCCCCTTCCCTGATATTCCAGGTATTTATATAGTACCAGACTCCTATAACGTGACGGCCATCGCTTCTGTCACCCTGCCTAATAACACATCGTACACATTCTCCTATAATTCCGGCGGAGATCTTCTAAGCATTGGTCTCCCTTCCGGCGGAACGATCAGTTATGAATGGATGAATGTAGAGAGTACTGGCAGCCCAGGAGTAACTGCATGGGAGCGTGCTATTTCTTCTCGCACCCTCAACTTAAATGACGGATCTCCCGCACAGACGTGGACCTACTCCTACAGCGTACCAACCAACTTGACGACAGTGACCGATCCGCTCGGCAACCAAAGCACCTATCCATATACCCCAACTGGATTAACTGGAACGTATTACGCACCAAACTTTCTTACATCCAGCGGAGCGGTTCCCTATAGTCCAGTGTATCTAAATGAGGTCCATTACCAAGGCCCTGTGAGCGGCGGAAACGTTCTATCGACTATAAGCCACTGCTATTACCAGAATGCCAATTTCCTACTCAGGATTAGTCCTTTGGGTGCTCCAGATCTCATTCCATGTGGCACTATTACTACCATACAGGGACCATCAGGCCCCTTGGTGAGCTCAACAGTCGTAACCGATGATCCACCGATTATGACAGGTTGGTGGGGGGGGGATACAGATGGAACGGTATTAGGCACGACGAAGATGAGTATGGGCTTTCCGGTGTCAACGACAATCACAGCCTATGGCGCTGGCGTTCCCGGACCAGCGTTGAAGACAACGACCACACAGTACAAATGGCAAACTACTCCGAGCTACTTTACCGCCAGACTCCTAAATCTGCCTGCAAGCGTTTCTGTCATTGATGGAAGTAGTGATCAACTTTCACAGACGACCTATGGTTACGATGAGAATAATGGGAGTCCGCTAGGAGTTCGCGGCAACTTGACCTCTGTGGCAAGGTGGAATAGCGCCAGTCAAACTCCGATCATAATAACTACCGCATACAACAGCAATGGCATGCCAACCGATAGCTACGATGCCAATGTGAATGCGAATCTGCCAGGAGACCACGTCCACATCTCATATGATGCGACGGGACTTTATCCGAGTTCGGTGCAGCATAGCACTACTTCAAGCGCCAGTCACGTCGAGTATATGTCATACGACTTGAACACAGGAAATCTCCTGTGGCATACAGATCAAAATGGCAGTGGAACAAACGATGTTGCGCACGCCGTCACTTACTCTTACAACGACCCCTTGAACAGGCTTACAAAAATCCTTCAGCCGCCTACTCAAAGTGGCGTCGGTGAAACAGACATTTCGTATAACGACAGTGCGCATACCATCACATCAACTACGATTTCGACACCAAATCCTGCTCAAACAACGTTGCAGTGGTACGATGCCTTCGGCAGGCTCGGCCTGACTCAGTTGCCAAACGGTGCCACTACAGAAACAAAATACGATGCTCTCGGCCGGGTTGCATCCGTGTCGAATCCCCATTTTGACGGCGCGGTAGCTTACACGACATATGCCTACGACGCTCTCAATCGTATGTTGTACAAGTGTAACCAGGACAATGGAACTGGTTCCTCGCCGTGTGTGCCTGGGGCGAGCTATCAACAGTGGACCTATGCGGGCAATGTCACTACGTTTTACGACGAATTGCGAAATTCATGGCAGCGAACGAGCGACGCTTTAGGGCGCCTGAAGCAAGTGGTTGAGCCTGGAGGGTTGACAACTCAATATAGCTACGACGTACTGAGCAACTTGCTGACAGTCAACCAGCTCGGGAACGCTGCTATCGGAGACACTTCGCGCACGCGCTCTTTCAGCTACGATTCGCTTTCGCGGCTTTTGACGGCCAACAATCCTGAGACGGGAACAGTCGGCTATACATACGATGCCAACGGCAATGTTCATACCAAGACCGATGCGCGGGGTATAACAACCGCATACAATTACGATGCGCTGAATCGTTTGCTCAGCAAGAGCTATTCGGACAATGCTACGCCGATATCCTGCTATCAATATGATTTGTCGTCCGCCAGCAATGGGATCGGAAGGCTGGCAAATGCATGGACGATGAGATTTTCCGCATCTTGCGCGACGACCGCACCTTCAACTGGCTTCCTGACCAAGCGGTCGATTTCTGCCTACGATGCCATGGGTCGCATTGTGAACGAACAGCAGTTCACTAAGGCGAGTCAGGCCAGTGGAGCAATCTACGCGCCAGCATACACATACGATCTGGCCGGCCATCTGCTTAGCTCGACCAATGGGGTTGGCTCGACAACACCGGCAGCGCCTCCCATTACCTTCACCTACACGCTCGACAATGCGGGACGCTTGCAGACGTTAAATAGCAGTTTGCAGACGGCGACTGTTAACCAGACCACTTACACTCTCCCGACAACGCTTTTTTCTCCGCCAACCGATCAGAGCTTCCCATGCGCGAACTCAACATCAACGCAGTACACGGCGTTTGGCGGGCTGGCGAATGCACTTTATGGCAGCGGACTTAGACTGAATCGATCCTATGACAGCCGGCTGCGTACTACTTGCGAATCCAACATAGGAAGCTTTTGATGATTACCGGGCGAGCAGAACAAATATTGACTTGGTGATTCAAAAGAAAGGAAGACCTAGGATGGCCAGGAATTTATACAGCAACACAATAATGGCGCTTCTGAGCTTCATGCTACTGGTATGCGCAATGCCGCTACAGTTAAAAGGCCAACCACCGGCTCCAGGTCAGCAGCCGTCAAGCGGGCAGACCCAGCACCGGCCATCGTCGCTGGCGCATCTCTACTGGCATTTTCTGGACTATCTGAATCATCTGGATCTAAAGGCGGCGGATTTAGACGCGCAAGGGGGAGATGGCAGTTTGCTGCGCAACCATCTGCAAGCGGCGCTGCAATTCTCCGATGCCGATTTCGCGCAGATACGCCTGTCTTCCACGCGGCTGACCGCCGCGCTAAAGGCGCTCGATGTACAGGCGGCGGCCATTCGGGCTGGCGGTAAATCTCCGTCGAGCCATGCGCAACAGAGGGCGCTGGCTGCTCAGCGAGAAACAGCCATCCACAGTGAAATTGATAGCCTGGCCCAGGCTTTAACGCCGCAGAAAAAAGCCGCGCTCGATGCATTTATTACTCAGTTATTCGCTCCCAAGAATCTCGTATTTCAAACGTCATCCACCGGGTCCACTGCTCCCGCGGAGGTGCAGCAATGACAAGCCTACGGCAATCCCTTCACCACCGCAGATGGATCATCCTGCTTGCTCTTGCCGCCACGCTTGTACAGGTGCCTTTAACGGCGCGCGCCCAAAATGGCGGCCTACAGAATATCAATGAGTGCAGCTCGCAGTTGGGAGATTCCTGGGTTGATGCATCGGCTTGTTTTTACGGGAATTCCTCCACTCTCATGGGATATGTATCAGCTGGATCAAATAATAGCGAGTATGTCCCGTATGTCAATGTTAAAGCTGATATTTATGACGGCGGCACCCTCGTAGCCAGCTCTGGTTATGAATCCGGCTCTGCCGTGGTGTACATTACCCCGCAACAGAATCACGTTTACACCCTGCATTACTCCTATCAGGAATGTTATGACTCCACGGGCGATTACGGCAACGATTCCTCAAACCCTTGCTCATGGGGGGGTGGAGAAAGCGGCACTGCGTTACAAGTCGAAATCACGGCGTCCACGACCTTGAGCGTGACGACTTCGAACACGCCGTCTGCTTATGGCTCTCAGGTGACCTTCACGGCAACCATCTCTAACGGAGTTACCGGTACGGTCTCGTTTTACGATAGCAGCACATTGCTTGGAAGCGGCACAATCACCGGTACGACAGCTTCATACCTAACCAGCGCATTGGCGGCTGGCGCCCACACGATTACCGCCCATTGGGCGGGCAACGCATCGTATAGCGCAGTTACATCCAACGCAATCAGCCAGATGGTGAACTCGAACACGCCGGCCGCGGGCACGGTCTACAGCTTCACGGGCAATTACGACGCCACGGGCAATCTGCTGAGTTATACGGATTCCGCGATGGGCGCGTGGGGCTTCGGTTACGATGCGCTGAACCGGCTTGTAGCGGCGATGAACTACGCGACCACCAGCGCGACGCAGCAGTACGCCAATAACTACGGCTGCTGGAGTTATGACTCCTTTGGCAACCGGCTCTTGGAGTCGATCTCTACCACGCCGTGCACGGGCACTCCTCCACTGACCAGTTGGGCGCAGTATAATTCGAGCAACCGGATGACTGCGACGCACTTGAATACGAATCAGGCGAACGGCTACGATCTGGCGGGAGACGTGACGAACGACGGGGCTCACGACTATCTCTATGATGGCGAGGGTCGGATTTGCGCGGTTCATAACCAACTGGCGGGTACGATGACTGGCTACCTCTATGACGCCGACGGCACGCGCGTGGCCAAGGGCACGATCACATCGTGGAGTTGCGATCCCGATACGGCAGGCAACGGCTTCCAGACGACGGCGGATTACATCCTCGGCCCCGGCGGCGAGCAGGGGACGGAGATCAGCGTGAGCGTGAGCGGCGGCGCAACCAGCGCGGCCTGGTCGCACACCAACGTCTACGCGGCGGGCAAGCTGCTGGCCACCTATGATCTGACGAACAAGGGGCTGCACTTCTATCTCGACGACCCGCTGGGCACGCGCCGCGCCCAGACCGACTATGCGGGTGTGCTGGAACAGACCTGCCAGAGCCTGCCCTTCGGCGACGCCCTCAATTGCACCGGCTCCACCACCGCCCCCACCGAACACCACTTTACCGGCAAAGAACGCGACTCCGAATCAGGTAATGACTACTTCGAGGCGCGCTACTACTCAAGCGCAATGGGGCGTTATATGTCCCCCGACTGGAGCGCGAAACAGGACCCAGTACCGTACGCGAAGCTCGACAATCCACAGACGTTGAACCTCTACAGCTATGTGCAAAACAATCCGCTGTCGAGCTTCGATGACGACGGTCACGTCACAATTGAGATTCGATACAACGCAATCGGCCCTGGTTACACACATTCGTACATCGTTGTGACTGACAGGAATGGGACCCAAACTTACTATCGCGCTGGTCCGTCTGCTGGAGGTCCATCCGGGTCGGGAGCTTCTCAGCTTTCATCAGCTGCTGGCGGTTCCAGTGGGCAATCTTCTGGTTCAGGATCGTCCGGTTCTAACTCATCCAACTCGTCGAGTCCGGGAAGCGGTGGAGGAGCCCAAGGAGACCCGTGGGGCCAACTAGTTGGCGAAAGCGGAAGCTATGTCCCCGGAACTGTCGATTACAACACGAACCCAGCGGCATCGGTCACATTGCTCTCAAACGATGCGCCCGCAGGGGATTACACGCCCAAACTCGATCAGTACCAAGACTCTGTAAATCAATCGAACATTCCCTACAACCCGTTGAGCACAAACAGTAACGCGTACGCTACCGGAGCGGCGAACGCTTTAGGCTTGACTGTTCCTAAGCCGCCAGTGAACGCACCGGGGGCTAGCACCAAATTACCGATTCCTGCACCGGCTCCGCCCACACCAAAGCCACCGCCACCACCGCCTTGCTCAGTCGCAGGAACCTGCAAATAGAACGGGACAGCGGAAGGAGGTACGGCTATGGCCAAATGGTTAAAGGTACTGATTCTGGGAGTGATCGGAATCGGCGCTCTCGGGTTTGCATGGGAGGTCTTAATGGGGCACAACAATCGCGAGAGTGCAGAAGCTCTTGAGCAAGAGGTTCGTGCCCAACTCCCAGTGGGAAGTTCTCTTGCCACGGTGGAGGGGTTTCTTGAGAAGCGCGGGATCGAGTTCAGCTACCAAGCCCCTGCCAAGACACTCTATGCCGCGGCACGAAAGCTGAAAGGCAGCACGATGATTACTCAGCATGACCTGACGTTGAAGTTCCACTTCGATGACTCGTCCAGGCTGGAATCCATCGATACGAAGGCTGCTTATACCGGGCCATGAAGAGAGCTGCCCATCTGTTTCTCTCGAACCTTCACAGGCCGTCTCCGGGCGGCCTGTGGCGTGTTTACGTCTGAAAACAGCAGTGAGGCGCTCCGACCGAAGAGCGCGCTGCCTACGGCATCGGAAATAGGGGGACACATCACCCCAGAATGGATGCTGCACAGTAACCTTCGGTTACTGTGCGGGAACCACTTTACAATCAGGCAGCTAAAAGGAAAACTCTCTAAAAATAAGGTGTTTGCAGGTTACCGAGCGCGAACCATAAGAAAACAAGCGACTAAAAGTAAAAGTGGTGTAATCCGATCTATTCTATAAACACGCGCCGGTTGCTGTCGGGTAACTTGATGATTTTCCTGCCCTTAGCAGCCCGTGGTGCAAGTCCTGATTCGTGTCCTGGACATTTTTACGGTATCCACAGGGTTTGTGGGTAAGCTTTGTTCATGGCGATGGGCAGGCGGCAGCATCGAGAGCGGCAAGAGGATTTGTGGGTGGCGCATACGCAGTTGGCCACCGCGCCGGGGCATCCATTTTATGAGCGGTTGAACGCGGTTCTTGACGCGGAGGGCTTTGACCGGTTTGTCGAGGATCTTTGCGCCAGGTTCTACGCACCGCAGTTCGGTCGTCCATCGCTGACGCCGGGCATTTATTTCCGTTCCCTTCTGATTGGGTATTTTGAAGGTATCGGAGCCGAGCGCGGCATCGCCTGGCGCTTGGCCGACTCGCTT
>Ga0182017_10004362_pt1 | contig 10523 bp, 4 predicted proteins | sample 712E3DmetaG_FD_120492 | JGI IMG/M metagenome (GOLD analysis project Ga0182017, IMG submission 120492) | Permafrost microbial communities from Stordalen Mire, Sweden - 712E3D metaG | ecosystem: Environmental > Terrestrial > Soil > Wetlands > Permafrost | place: Sweden: Stordalen | collected... | reverse complement strand
TTGGAAATGGGAATCGTATTAATATTGAAAAAATTAAAAATAAAATATCCCATTTATAATCCATTGCATTTGCAAATCTTATGTTTTTAGAATAGCAATAAGGACAATGCTCTTTATATAAATTTGAATCAGCTTTGCAATAATTGTCAACTGTTTCTTTCTCCAGGAAATAGTTAACAGGTTTGGATCTGATTTTATCAAAAATATTTAAACCATACTCAAAAAAATCGTTCAATACATTTCTCCAATTAGTATTTCCGGATTTTTTAGACAGATTAAAGAATTCGGTTTCTTCTGAAATTATATTATTTAATTCAGTATCAGTAATCCAATCATTTTTAATATACATTTTAAGAACTTCAGAATTGGTCAGAAGTGATGAATCATTTCGAATCAGATTTTTTAAGTTCAGAATCTCATTCTGGTGTTGAAATTCATTTTCAAAAACAATTTTGCAATCATAATCACTGTCAGAATCTGTCAGTTTATTGTTTTGTAAATTGTTTATTATTTTATTCCCGTATTCAAATTGGTCGGAAGGAACTTTTAATTTTACTCCTCCAACCAATGCTGCATAAAAAGGATGAACAGTAATTACAAATTCATCGAAAATAAAACATTCCAATCCCTCGGTTTCCAACCTGCCTTTCAGGATGTGGCAGGCGAGGGGGAAGTTTGATGAAAAGATGGTTCTTAAATTAAAGTATTCCAATTTCTGTATCATTTTTGTTTCAGTGAACCATGGGATAGCTTAAGTTTATAATTTATGCCTAAATTTTGGTTCATAAATATAATACAAGTCGGAGACTTGCACTATTGGGGTGCTTAAGTTATATAAATTTTCATTGATTCGAATATAATTATAATAAATTTGACCCGATAAAAAATTATTGTTTTTATTTCAGTTTAAGTAGATTTAAAAGACTGCTAATGGGACTTGAAACTTTTGGATGTTTAGCGAATTTTATTGATTAGTTTTTCAATCAATTTAATGAATTCCTCAACTTCATTTATTATAGGAATAATATCTTCTTTGTTGAATTCCTGAAAATCGTCATAATCTCCTTCTTGTCTTTTATTCATTAAATTTGAATACAGACTACTATATTTTTTGTCGAGAATATTAGTCTTTATATATCTTTTAAAAACTCTGTTCGAACACAATTATGAGATGAAATAGTAATATCATCCTTTAATAATAAGGCAATGACAATATAAAAACTACTATAATATAAACGGTTTACAGCTCCCGTGAAGAAGCCATTTTCCCCTAAAAATTTAGCTTCTTCAAGAGTTCGCTTTGATTTTTCTATTCGATACTTAATTATACTTTCTTATTCTAACTCATACCTCAATCCCGTCTCTTAAAATATTTTTATAAAGAGGAGTAACTTTATAATTTTCCCAGGTATCCTGGGAATAAATAAGAGTGCTTATAACTTCTTCTGCTTCAAGTTCTGTTTCAATCAACATGTCCCTGAATTGTCTTTTCAAAGTTTCATTAGTCTGTATAGAAGTAAGTATGAGAAAGTCCCAGTCGGAAATGGTTTTATCATTACCTCTGGCCCTGGAACCGAATAGAATTACACGTGCATTGGGATCAATTGCACGAATAGATTCTTTGACCTTATTAGTTAATTCCTGCCTGTTCATGATTTACAAAGTTAATAATCTAATTTTGAATTATAAGCAGAAATTGGTAATACAAAAATTCCTCTTCTATCTGAAATTTTCACATCTTCACATCATTTAATTGTCACCCTCGTTCCCTCCGAATGGCTCGTGAATTCAGGCGCATACATGCACTGAATGGTGGTTATTCCATTTGAGAAATTGCCGTAATGTGTTATGCGCAACGGATATTCGAATACATAAGTTCCTTTGGGAAGCCATCCAAAAAAGAAGTTTGTTGCTGCATCACGGGTGCTTTCATAGTATCCAAGGCCATCCTGCCATTTATATTCCGACAGCACATTTATCGGTTCAAATCCTGCAGCGTGCATATCTTTCATGTGCACATATTCCATGTCCCTGTCCACGCGCAATTCGATCCTCACTTTAACAAGATCTCCTGGTTTGAGATGGGAAGTATCAGATATGGGGACAATAACCGGCCCTGAATTCGTAATTCTTTCAACAAAAAGTTTCTTATTCAATTTCAGAGGAGTTTCAGCTGAAGTGATTTTATCGAGCTGTTCGAAATATTGCCAATACAATGCGCCCCAACTAACGCCTTCGGTTTTTTTGCTGATGGTTACTGTTGCCATTTCCGGTTTTATTGCATCACCAGTCCAGGATGTTTTGAAATAGCCAGTTCCGGCTTCAACTTTTACATCTGGCATTTTTTGTGGTTCAATTTTTATGGTGCCTACTGTAATATCAGCCGGTTCATTTTCTTCAAGCCATTTGGTTCCCCTGAGTAAAAGGGCATAGCAGGCTTCAACTGTTGCTCTTGTTGTTTTCCAATCCTGCGTTTGTTTTTGTTTGATCATCCACACCTTCATCTCATTTACCGAAGCGGAATCATGAGCAACTTCATCAAATGCTTCAATCATCATGGCCTGAGTTTCAATAGGGGCCTGGTACCAGAACCAACCCCATTCCTGCTTCCAGTACATGCCCAGTTCATCTGAATACAAAGCATGTTCCTTTATGGATTTCATAATCGCAGACGGAGTTTTAATATCGTTATTCCTGCTGAGGTTCAAGGCAATCATTGCTTCCATGTAAATGCCATTGTTGAGCCAGTATTTCTGTTCCTGTGAGATGTAGTAATCGACCGCTTCCTTAGTTTGTTTGTCCAAAGCAAGATCTTTGAAAAAGCTCCTTGCATATAGGTAATGAATTTCTGAATATCCAAGATGATTGTCTGACATGCTGATTTGACCTGCTTTTGCGAGTCTCAGCAATTCTTTATAATCTTCAACAATTCTGCTGTCGGTATACTGAATGGCTTTTTTCACCATGTTCCAGGTGTTTTGATCTGCACGAATGTTTTTAATACCCAGGTGATCAAGCTTGCCCATCCCGCAAACGATGTGTTGCGTAATGTAGCGGTCGTCCGGCATTCCCTGGAACCAGGGAAATCCGCCATTTGATAATTGTACTTTTTCCAATTTGTCAAGGGCTCTTCCAAGTTCGTCTGCCATTCGATTTAAATCGAAAAGAAGCGCCACGCGTTGCTTGCGTTCGGTCTCATCTTTTGCATCGAGTACCCAAGGCGTTTCTTCCAGCATCAGGCTTTTTAAATCCTGGTTCTTTTCAAGGTTTGAAAGCAATGCATCAGGGGTGAAATTTTTCCACGAATCAAATACTTGTTTAATACGTGGACTCGAATTTGCAATATGAGATGCAATGCTGTTTGCATAAAACCTGCTGAATGTTTGTTCGGCACATTCATAAGGATATTCCATCAGGTATGGTAATGCCTGTACTGCATACCATGCAGGATTAGCAGTATATTCAAGCGTAAGTTTGTGGTTGCGAAGTGTGGTGGATGTATTGTGGGCGAGTTTTTCAAGGGTGAATACCTTTGTCTGTTTACCTTTTAGAGGCATGGGCATGGTTTCGGTGACCAGCATACTGTTGGTCAATACCGGCAAACTCATTTCCTCCCCATCGCTGAAATTTCCTGCTTTGGCAACAACACGGTAAGTCACTGCCTGAATTCCTTCGGGAACAATAATGGACCAGCTTATATTTGCACTACCGCCTTTTTTTACACTGAAACTTTGTTGTGCATCCAGATTCTTCATTTCCTTATCAACAGGCTTCATAGTGGTTGCGTCAAATATCATTAGCTGTGCCGCGCCGGTCAAGTCTTTGTCCGATAAGCTGGTTACTTTAGCTGTAAAGGTCATTGTATCGCCTTCGCGGAAAAATCGGGGCGCATTTGGAGTAACCATAAGATCCTTTTGTGTTACCAGTTCATTTTCCGTTAAGCCGTATTTTAAATCTTTTGTATGGGCAAATCCAAACATTTTCCAACGTGTAAGTGCTTCGGGTATGGTAAAATTAACCAGTATATCTCCGTTAGCATCGGTTTGCAGAAGTGGATAAAAGAATGCCGTTTCATTTAAATTGGTGCGTGCAGCTACCGAAGTAAGATCAACCTTTTTTTCCTCGGGTGGGGCCGGAGGAGCCAAACTTTCTTCTTTTTCATCTGTTTCACCACCTCCGTCTCCGTCTTTTTTTGCGGATTTTAATTTCTTATAGGCCTTAGAAATAGATACTCCTGAACTGACACCTCTTATTGCTATTTTTGTCGTTGACCCATTTCCCACATCCGCTTGTGATTCCATCGGGGCATCTTCATACATTACATAATCTCTATCATTCCCGTAATAATTGTGATAATAATAATTAAACCAGTTCAGGTAATAATAATTTCGATAAAAATTAAATCCATAACTATCACGATTATCAAAACTCACTCTTTGCAGGTAAGCATCCTGGAAACAATTCACACTGTTCCAATACAGGGAAGGAGAATAATAAGGGTAAATACTGAAATCAAATGAATGTTTTACGAAAGCATCCAAAGAAGCATCATACAGTGTGGCAACCATTTCTGCTGCTGCTTTTTCACCATCTTTGCCAGTGACTCTTAATTTCCATTGTTCTTTTTCACCTGGTTGAAGCTTGTTGCGGAATGTTTCGAATTTAATATCCAGCATTTTATTTGTGAAAGGAACAATTATGGTTTCGTCATGAGTGTATAGCCTGTTGTTTTTTATAAAAGTATAATGCATCCCGATATTTCCCCGGTATTCCTCTATTAACTTTATATCATGCATCCTTTGTTCGTTATTTAATACAATCCATTTTTTATCAATTATTTTATTTTCCATTTCCGTTTCAACAAGCACATGCGTATTTTCATAACCTGAACCGGCAACATAATTTGCACTTTCACCGGGTTCACCTGAATTTTTTATCATGGTAAACCAATCTGTAGAAAGAAATGGTAAGTTTTTATTAGGGGTATCAAATAAAGTGAAGTAGGAAGTTTCTTCAACATTGCTTCCATATTTGTCTTTGGAACGCATAACAATTTTGTACATCCCGTCTTTCCATTTATTCAATGCAGACAAATTCAGTTTTTTATCAATTGCTGAATTAAATGATAAATTCAAAACGTTGTCTTCAATTGTCCAGGTTGAAGGATTTTTCTCATCGTTGTACATATCGTTTGGAAATTCTTTGTAGAATTCTTCCCTGGTCAATGCAAATGTATCAGGCTTGTTCCATTTGCGTTCACGAAATACTTTTTCGGGTCCCTTTAATTTATATATAGCAAGTGTACCGGAAGCAGGATAAAAATCCCCGTTCAGGTTTTGGGTCTGTATTTCAAACTCGGATTTTTTGCTTTTTTCAAGTTTTGAAGGTATGGTTGTTTTTAATATCAGCGCTTTGTAACCTATATTTATATCATTTGTATTACTGTGGGTCTCGCCATTGATATCCGTTACATCGGCAAATACTTTATAGTTGAATATAGGATCGGACGAGGCAGGAACGCTGGCGTCTGGAACAGCCTTAAATTCTATATCAAATTCACCTTTCTCGTTGGTTTTGACTTTGCCATGAATAATTTCCTTTTCAGGAGAAGAAGGACGCGGCCACCACCAATAGTCATACCACCATGGATAACGGGTTTGCCGGACTACACGATAGCTTACAATGGCATTGTCAATACTGGCTCCCGAATAGGCTATCGCTTTTCCAGGCACCTTTAGTATTTCACCCAGTTTATATGTGTTCTTTATAGTGTCAAATTTGACTTCAAATTTTGGACGTTTGTAATCTTCTACTGAAATATAAGCAGTACCATAGCCATTTGAAATTGTCATTTTCCCATTCAATCCTTTGGTGGGAGCGGTGAATGTACCGTTAAAAGTTCCATATTCATTTGTTGTAAGATCAATTTCTCCGGCTTTTTGCCAGTTAACATCCATAAGTTGAACTACTGTATGGAAATTTGGAATAATTTTGTTTTCCTTCCATCCGTCCGTTTCGATGACAATGCCTTTGAAATAGACAGTTTGTCCCGGTCGGTATATGGCCCTGTCAGTGAAGAAAAAGGTTCTGTATGTTTTAGAACGCGTGTTATCATATGAGTAGAGATAAAAAGAATATTCCGGATACCAGAAATTGTAGTTATTCGTGCTCCAGGTATCACCATTATAAGAGAAGTCAATATAGAAATATTTATTCTTTATATCTTTTTCAGATATATTGAAAAAACCTGTGGAATCTGAAATGAACCTGCCTACAAGTATAGATTTGTTGTTCCTGTCTGAATAATCGTAGTTATTACTCCAACATTCGGCTTTTACCTCACTTATGGGAGCGCCTGTTTTACGGTTAAGGACATAAAAATCATTGGTTCCATCCTGGTTTTGCCGGTGAACATAACTTATGTTTGTAACTGCTGTTATTCCATAATTGACTACATAGTTTTTAAAATCCAAATCAGGGCTGGTACCAGCCAGGATTACATATAACCCCTTTTCGAGTGCAGGAATTTTTATTTCCGCTGAATGATTCTGGTAATCTGTTTCTTTTGGGAGCAAAGCATCGAGTCTTATAAAAAGAGTTTTCTTTTTATAAGCATTTATGATAAATGTGTCCTGTTGAATATAAACATTGGTTGAGTTTTTTTGATATAGTTTTCTTAAATCTTCCAGCTCTTTAAAAGATGTTTTGTATATCCTGATATAAATGGTATCGGTATTTCTGAAATTGGCCAGTACCCTGAAAGGTTCGCCGGGAATATTTTCCTTTTCAACAGTAAGGCTTACATTCTTGCTTTCAATTTTTCTAATATAATTTTCACAATCATATTTGACATGATCATGTTTTTTCATCAATTCCATGCATTTCTCACGGGCTATTTTTTTGTACCACCTGTGAAGTTCTGAAATACCTGGATTATATGTACTTCCTATATCGTAAAACTTCTGTATTATTCTTAATTCGATATATGCTTCTAATTTTTTGCCTGAACATTTCTTTTTAAGAAAATAAAGGTTGTTCAGGTATAAACTATCCTTCAAATCATATGTGGAGTTATTATATATAAAGTCTAGTCTTTTAATATCTGCATCGACAAATGCATCTGGTGTTGTATCATTTATGTGAAATGTAATAATGTCCTGGAACAGCCTGGTTGCATAATATTTAAATGACAGCGTATCGTCCGATTGAATTTTAAGTTTTATGAACTTGTCGGCTGGCTGAAAAAAGTCATCGTTGCCTATTACAAATTCATTTACCGGCACTGTTAAACCTGCCTCCTGGTTCATAAAAAAATCAATGGCCCGATGCGCCAGGAAATCATATAAAGTTGGCCTGTAAGGATCATCCTCTTCATAATAATTGCTCAGTATATCTTTAAAATTTTCAATTTTGGTATTTTTTAGTTTCTCACCTTCGCTCAAAGATGTTTCATAGAGGTATATTACCCTGTTAACTATTTTTTTCAAATCCCATGTCCTGATATCATTCAGTTTGAAATCAACTGTCTGGCTCCGGTCATAGAATTTATAACGGTTATTTTCGAAGTACCACCAGTACATTTCGGCAAGCATTGATTGTAATATAGGTTTGACCGGAAAAGATGAAATTTCTATTTCTTTTTCTACCGATTCGATGTTTTTTGAATAAGAATCTTCCTGAACGTCGGTATTGTACTTCATTTTGTATATTACAGATTTAACTAATTGCGTCACGTTTTGTTCCTTTTTGGCGTGACTATAGATTGTTTCAACAACCTGTAAAGCTGATTTTGGCAGACTTTTGGAATCAAGCGAATCAACAGTTTCCCATTTTTTAGTGTAGTCGAACTTTTGTCCATGTGCAAATAAATTGCACAGGCACAGGGAAAGAATGATTATAGTTTTTGTTTTCATATAATAAGTTTTTCAATATGATGCAGAAATAAATAAATTTCCATAAAAAGTAATGGAATTTTTTAAATATTTATCTGGAAGATAGAATAAATTATTTAATTGACTTAATCTCAATTTATATGCCAAATAATTTATTAGTTAATGGCAATTGGCTTTGATTTTTTACTAGTGTAAAGCCAAGTCAAACATGTAGATTGCTTCGCTCCGCTCGCAATGACGTTACTTACAGCGTCATTGCGGCGCCTACGCTAAAGCTTCTGCGACAGCGTGAGGGAGGAACGACCGAAGCAATCTGTGTCAAATCATGAAGGATAAGAAATTTGTAACTAACAAAAATTGGACAAAAGCCACTTCAGATTCTTTTTTCTATTTATTCCTTATATGACTTAAATATTTGTTGCATAAATCTTAATTTTGCCGGAAATATTGAAATTGCAAATGATAAAAAGATTTTTTAATGAACAGAAAGCAAAATTTGATGTCTTTACACCGGGTACAAAGAAACTGATTTGGTCAAACCTTTTATTTGGATTGTTCAATCCATTCTATTTTATATTTTCCAATACCTTTATTTTCAACCATTCAAACGGGAATCTCTTACACAACCTGATTTATTGCAGTTTTACATTTTCAGGGATCATATCCGGTTTTATACTAAATGGATTTTTGTTAAGAAAGTTACATGTCAGGAATCAATTGATTTTTGGCGAGTTGATGCTTTTCCTTTCAATTTCTACTCTTTTTATTATGCCAGGTAATTTTTTAACCAATGTTTCAGTTTCTTTTTTTGGTTTAATTTCCGGAATTGGAAGCGGCATTTACTGGTCGTCGCGTAACTACCTGACTATTGTAAATACTACTGATAGCAACAGGGATTTTTTTGCCGGGCTAGATTATATACTTATAAGTGCCGGAAGAATTATAACTCCAATTGTTGTTGGAATTTATATTGGTGAAGGTATTAAATACGAACTATTTTCAACAGGTTTTGCATACAGTTCAGCATTAATTTTGGCTTTCACTGCAATATTTTTTTCATCATTGATGGTAATCAGTGAGAAATATAAAACCACACGAACTATTAAATTCATATTCGTCAGGTACAATAAAGAATGGAACAATTCAAGGTTATTAATTACACTTTTGGGATTTTTCCAGGGAGCAATTTTTGTAATCCCGCCAGTTTTTATTATGAAATATATTGGAAATGAAACTACGGTTGGTACAATAAATTCAGTTAGTTATATTATAGCTATTGTAATTGTATATATAACCAGTAGCAGATCAAAAACTGAACACAGAACCGGAATTATTACTGCTGCAGCAATTATTTTATTAACCGGCGCTTTGGTGTACAGTTCTTTCATTGGTTCAAGAAGTATTTTTGCAACGTCAATTCTAATGATTTTAATGTTTATTGCCGAGCCAATTATTAATTTCCCCTGTAGGGCCACTGTTATGAAGGCTATTGACGATTTAAAACATATTGAAAAACGTGATGATTATGCCTACCTGTGCGACATTGAATTTTTTGCCGCTGTCGGAAGGGTAGCAAGCATGATTGTTTTTTATGTTCTGTATATTTCATTTGTTACAAGTATTGCTTTGTCCGTTTACATTGTCTTGATTGCGTTGTTGCAATTTTTAAATATTCCCTTGTCAAAGCGGATAAATGGGAACTAAGAGGATATAATATTTTTTGTTACAAGGATTCGCTCTTGTTTCGTTTTTGGATATTTAAGTTCTGTGAAAGGACAGTCTAATCTGATTTAGCTGGCAAACGATTTCAAAAAATAACCGGTACTGCTATTTACTATTCTCATTATAACAGGTCGCCCCGATGGGGCTACAAAATAAACTAATTAAACAAATTCTACAAACAGTTCGCCACTATGTGGCTTATTTATTAGTGTGAAATAGCGCTATAGGCGCGACCTGTTTGTAGAAAAGGAAAATAAAGCGCTCAAGCCCCATCGGGGCGGCCTGTTCATAGTCCCCAATAAATTGGATCAGCAGAGTTTCAAAAGTATTTTAGTAAAACTGATAACATTAATAGCTATTTCATCACAAAAATAAAAAAAATTAATTCAGGTAATCAAATACGTAAATAGTAGACAGGAACTAATTTTCTTTGCCCATTTTAATGTAATTTTGTAGTTTGAATAAAGGGGAAGATGCATTAAAATGATATACAATCCGCAAACATACATGATTAAAGATGAACGGATGAAACCGTTTATCGATTCCAACGAAATATGGTCGTATCTGCAAAATGACAAGACAGATAAAAATAGAGTTCGGGAGATAATAAGCAAGGCTCTTGATAAAAGAAGACTTACATTAGAGGAAACTGCAATACTGATAAATTCGAACGATAAAGATATTGTTGATGAAATCAAAGAAGGAGCAAGGCAATTAAAAGAAAATATTTATGGCAAACGCATTGTGCTATTTGCTCCGCTTTATGTAGGCAATTTATGTACAAATGATTGTACTTATTGTGGATTCAGGACTTCAAATAAGGATCAGGTACGGAAAACTCTCACAAAAGATGATTTGATTGAAGAAATAAAGACTCTGGAAGACACAGGGCAAAAGCGTTTAATATTG
>Ga0182017_10004361_pt1 | contig 10530 bp, 6 predicted proteins | sample 712E3DmetaG_FD_120492 | JGI IMG/M metagenome (GOLD analysis project Ga0182017, IMG submission 120492) | Permafrost microbial communities from Stordalen Mire, Sweden - 712E3D metaG | ecosystem: Environmental > Terrestrial > Soil > Wetlands > Permafrost | place: Sweden: Stordalen | collected... | reverse complement strand
GTAATTTCAAAATCGAAAATCTGTGCATTGGAAATAATCCGCTCACGGTTAATGGACTTAGGGATTGTAACAACACCCTTTTGCAGATTCCATCGAAGCACTATTTGAGCAATATCCTTTTTATACTTCTCAGCAAGAGAATGGAGTTCCTTGATATTAAATATTTTGCCCTGCATCAGCGGACTCCATGCTTCGTATTGGATTATATGACTCTTGCAGAAGTCTATCAATTCCTGTTGAACAAGCCGCGGATGAAACTCCATTTGGTTCACCATCGGTACTACTTTGCAATGCGTCAGCAGATTCTCGAGATGATGGCGGAGAAAATTGCTTACACCAATGGCACGCACACGGCCTTCTGAATATAATTGTTCAAGAGCTTTCCACGTTTCAGCGTATTTTCCTTTTACCGGCCAGTGAATCAAATATAAATCGAGATACTCAAAACCCAACAGTTTCATACTCACATCAAAGGCATGCAGTGTGTTAGTATATCCTTGATCGGAATTCCAAACTTTGCTTGTAACAAATATCTCCTTACGTGGCACGCCGCTTTCTCTCACCGACTGGCCAACACCTCGTTCATTCCCATAAAGAGACGCCGTATCAATGTGCCTGTACCCGGCAGATAATGCGTATTTCACAGCTTGTTTTACTTCCTCTCCCTCATGAACTAGAAAGACTCCTAATCCAAGATATGGCATGGGAACGCCATTCTTTAATTCAACAGTACCGTGTAAATCTGAAACCTTCATCAGGAATCTCCGATATTCATTGAGTGATTATTTTCATCTGACTGTCTCAAGATTTAAGCATTGAGCCATTTATAAGACTCTTGATCTGTATAAACCTAAATCCATGATTGTGGATGATCTGCTTCCGGATAAAGCGGATATCGATCGGTATCACCCGATGTATTTATTTTTTATCTCGCTGCCGAATAATTGAGCGAGAAATTCCCAATATCAGAGCAAGCCGGAAGCTGGATTCTCCGTCAACCATGCTTGTCCGATAGACAAGAAGATTATACAGAAATGTAACAATCAGACTTACCACAAGAATAACCGCAAATGCAATCACAAAATCTGTTGCTAATTTATTCATTTTCATCAGAGGAGCTCTTTTGGTTTGTTGATCGATTCTTTTCATATATTCACCTCGTTTATTTTAGATTTACCTCTTATTATAAATCATTGTATTCGTTCGCTCACCCCAGAATGAATTGGAATACTGTTTTATTGACAGAACAGCACCGAGTTTCTGCAAGCTCCATGACTCATTAACTATAACATCGAAAGTCTGTCCGCTTCTCTTCAATATAACTTTCGATTTAATGATCAACGTATCAAGATTGTTAGACCATTTTGCTTTCATTATTTTGGGAGAATCCCGTATATCCGATGTACATTCTTTTCCGTCAAGTGTCAGTATTTCATCGGTTACTATATCATCAGTATATTCTAGAATGAAAGTCTTTTGAATGGCGAGCGTATCTTTCTTTTGTGTAATTTTCATTTTGCAAGGGATGGAGTTGACACCTATATTATCAAGCACACTTTTTTCTTCATTATAAATCCATTCTCCTGAAAAATCAACCTTTACGCTTTCGGGCTTTGCCTCCATCAAGGGAAGAGGAGAAAGTCCGCACACTGCTCGATATGGAGCAATAATTTTCCAGTACACAGAATCTTCTAAACTCAGTATGCGAGTGTCATTCACTAATTCCAAATAATCCTTCTTCATTGTATTTCGAACCATTCCTGCCCAAACAACATAGAATGCCCATTTCGGTTGATTCCTTAGAATCTCAAGCGTTGGTGGATTTCCAACTTCTGCAAGGACAAGTGGTTTTCCTTTTGATAAAACAATCAAACTGTCATAATATATTTGATTAAAATCTTTTCTGTAAACATCCAAAGAGATGATGTCGAAGAATTTATCGCTGGGATAAAAATCTGAGAACTGCATCTCATGTTTTATCGGCCTATCCACACTCCACATCCAAATTAGATTATTGAGTTTGTGATGGTTAACAAGCCTATCAAATAGTTGACGGTAGAGTGTTGCGGTGCCGTATTTCCCAAGTCGTCCTCCCCACCAGAACCATTTGCCGTTCATTTCATGATACGGACGCCAAAGCACAGGTACATGCGCATCTTGAAGTTTTTCCAGATAAGAAGCAATTGAGTCGACTTGCGCACACCAGCGCGTATACAGTATGGTGCCTGGTGTCAGCACGTCTCTGAATTGTTGATCCAGGATTTGCCCCTGCACACTCGTCAATGAATCCGGTGCAGTTCCACCAGTTTGTTGCCCGAAAGTGACAGGCTCATCAGCAGTTGGTGGTACTGCATGCCAGCATATCGTAATGATCGAACCCAAGCGATGTTGTTTTTTAATTTCTTCTACAATATCCTGACGTGCAAGGTAAGAGTCTTTGTCGCCATCCTTCGCAAATCCCCAATCTGTACTGAATATTACAGGTGTTTTACCTATATATGTTGCTGAAAATTGCGAGTTTCTACTTTTTGTGTTTGGAAAATTATGTTGGCCGGTTAACGTGTAATCTCCTGAAATGCAATATATAAACTTCAATAACGCTTGAGCTTCTGGCGAAGCGTTGGGGGTTACCGACTTGACGTTATCATCAGAGCCCAAAAGCAATGAAGACCATAAACAAATAAATACTAGATATAGCCAAAATATTCTTCGTTTGGATATCATATACTTTTTTTTCTTCTAGAAATGAAATTTTTCTTGTCGTTCATATGCAAAGACTTTGGCAATGTAGCCAAAAGGTGCTTGAGATACAAAAGAAAAACCCCGACGTACTATCAGGAGTCAGGGTTAGAGAGAGTGTCTTGCGCCATTGGGGAAACGACTCGGTTCAATAAATAATGTTTTTGCTTCTGGCAAATAAGGATTGATAGCTACGTCTCTATCCACAGATAGAATATTCTCAGCGGAACACAACACTTGAATGATCATCAAATCATCTTAATAAATTGCCTTTCTCGCTATCAATATATTTATTCTTTTATATTTAACTGTTTTTATCTTTCCTGTCCATTCTTTAATCTCCCTTAAAAAACATGTGTCTACCAATATTGATGGACGAAGGATCGGATATTCTGATTATATAATTCTCTGACTGTTTTCATGGTAGAGTCAGAAAGAGAAGGTAAACCAGCTGCATTGGTATTCTCTTCAGCTTGTTGAGGGTTCTTTGCACCAGGAATTGCGCATGTCACCGCTGGATTCATTAAAATCCATTTCAGAGCAAATTGTGCCATTGTCACGCCGGCTGGTACAAGTAGGCGTAGTTTTTCTACAAAGTCCAAACTCAGGTCATAATCAACACCAGAAAAAGTCTCTCCACGATCGAATGCCTCGCCATGCCGATTAAATAATCGATGATCATCCTTCTCAAAATTTGACTGTTTCGACATCTTGCCCGTCAGCATACCGGAAGAAAGCGGTAATCTGGCGAGTATTCCTACCCTACGCTTTGTTGCTTCACCAAAGAATAATTCTGAAGGCCTCTGTCGAAAAATATTATAGATGATCTGGACAGACTGGATATTGGGAAACTCTATTGCCTTGAGCGCCTCTTCAATCTTTTCAACACTTACTCCATAAAATCGGAGTTTGCCGATCTGGACAAGATCGTCGAGAATTCCAAATACTTCAGGCATATAATATACTTCAGTGGGTGGACAATGAAGCTGAAGGAGGTCAATTGCATCAGTATTCAAATTCTTCAGGCTGCATTCAATGAACGCCGTGAGATTTTTTTTATTATATCCGGCGGAAGTATGAGGATCCAAACGCCTACCGGCTTTTGTTGCAATATAGAATTGCTCAGTCCGCTCGTGTCTTAATTGAGCAAGAAGTCTTTCGCTTCGTCCATCTCCGTACACATCCGCTGTGTCAAAAAAGTTAACACCTGCATCCAGAGCCGTATGAAGTGCGGCAAGAGAATCCTTATCGTTCACCGATCCCCAAGCACTTCCAATCGCCCATGCACCAAAGCTTATTGTTGATATATTCCAGCTTGTTCTTCCGAGTTTACGATATTCCATTTCTTCCTTCTTTAAAGTTTATACTAAAAATATGATCCTGTCATTCACGTATTTATACCAAGAACTGAAAGTCTAACAAAGTGACCATCACTATATATGAGTAACCTTCGGAAGATCTCTGAATAAAGCTTTGAGAACTATCCGAAAGTACGAGAGACGACGATTATAGAAAATCTTAAAAATTATACACGAAACTGACTTTCGGTTCCACCCGAATCTGTTTGATATAAGAACCATCTGGACGTAAAGAACCATCAGGATTTCTGTTCGAGTACGTTTGTTGATATAACGTTGATACCAGTAAATATGTAACCGGTTTATATCCGATTTCTGCGCTCAGGATTGAATAATTATCCAAAATAAAGACACGGCCTATCTTTGTTTTATCAAATGCGCCACGTACAACGATACCGGAAACTTCCGGTAATCGGAGTTCTGCGTGTAACAGCCCTTCGTTCTTTGTATCAAACGGTGCCTGATAGCCAGCAATAATATTGAATGAGTTCAGGATACTTATAATAAGTTCGCCGTAGTAACCTCGGTTTGCACCAACAGTATCCAGCATATCGGATTTACTCAATCTTCTCACAGGATCGAATCTATCGTGTTCATACAGTGCATCAAAATATGCCGGCAGATAGTGAACACCATTGAATCGTAGTTCATATTTTCCTCTCAAATCCACAAGTCCAAGGCCGGAATAATTCATATTAATACCAACCGATGTTCCATGTCCATAATGTACAATCTGAGCATAATCGAAATATAATATAGATTTGAGAATTGTATAAGAAAGAATAGGCAATCCGAGATCGAAACCAATTATGGTGAGCCCTCTCCCGTTTGAATCGGCGGATGTTATATCTGCGACCTTACTTACATCTCTCGCGTATGTTGCGCCAACTTCAAAATTATTGATTACCGGAACTTTCCTAAAACTTGTAAACTTCAACGGCTTCACATACCCACGTATACCCAACAGACCTCTATCGGTAATGTCACTATACATCGACTCAAACCCGAAGGTATCAAAATTCAGATCCAATTCAATACCTGTCCTGCGCATATCGTAACTTGCACTATTGCGGTAATTATAAATGATAGAGCCATGCCCAAGAAGAGAATAATCAAGCTGTCCAACGCGAGTATAGAATGGATCTCCTTTCTGTGCCCAGCGGACATAACGGATGATGCGAAGATAATCCTCGAATTTATCGTAATCTCCCACTCTGAGCCTCCCTTTCGTATTAAAACGAAGATTCAGATCAAGACCCACACCAAGTTGTCCAAATGCAACTTCCGGTGTTATGTTGATCAAATAAAAAACTTCGCCATCGATAAAGGTAGCACCAAACCCAACGGGGATCGAACCACTCGTTTTTCTTGCTCCAAGCACCCTGCTCACATCATCTTGTGACATTCCTGTTGCAACGCAAAGCATAAGCATTAAGACGATGGTGTGTGCCATTCTCAAGACCTTCATAAATCCTCCAAATGGTGGTTTATGCTTTTTAAATTCCAAAAAGAAGTCTACAAATAAAAACTGCAGCAAGTGCGCCGGCAAGATCTGCAAGTAATCCTACAGGAACAGCGTGCCGTGTATTTTTAATATTCACAGATCCGAAATAGACAGCGAGAATATAGAATGTTGTTTCCGAACTGCCGTACAGCGTCGAGGATAGAACACCGATAAAAGAATCCGGTCCGTGCACCTTCATCAACTCCGTCATAATTCCTAATGAACCGCTGCCCGAAAGAGGCCTCATCAATGCCATTGGAAGTGTATCTGGAGGCATACCGATGAGATTCGTAAGCGGTGTGATGGCCGATATTAATACATCCATTGCACCGCTTGCACGGAAGATTCCGATAGCGAACAACATCGCTACCAGATACGGGATAATACGAATGGCGGTATGAAATCCATCCTTCGCTCCTTCAACAAAGACTTCATAGACACGAACTTTTTTGAAAAAACCCCAGACTAAGAAGGTTGCAATCATGAGCGGGATTGCAAGAATAGAAATAAAATTGATGACAATGCGAAAGAGATCAACCATTGTTCACCTCCTCCGATTTTTTCTTATCATCCATCAATTCACGTTTATACTTCGGCAGCCGTTGGAGAAGTTTTGATGCGACAATTCCTGTAATTGTCGCACATCCCGCAGCAAAGATCGATGTGCCGATGATAATACCTATATTCGTCGAACCGACTGCTGCTCGTACTGCCATTGCCGTTGCCGGAATCAAAATAAGTCCACCTGTATTAATAGCGAGAAATGTCACCATTGCGTTCGTCGCTGTGCCAATTTTCGGATTGAGCTTGTTCAATTCCTCCATCGCCTTTAAGCCGAGCGGTGTTGCTGCATTACTCAACCCGAGCATATTTGCTGCGGTGTTCATAATAATGGCACCGATTGCCGGATGATCGGGCGGTACATCAGGAAATAAACGTTTCGTAATCGGTGCAAGCAATCGTGTGAGCACTTTCACTAATCCGGCTTCTTCCGCCACTTTGATGAGACCAAGCCAGAGCGACATGACACCGATAAGTCCGATGGCAATTTCTACTGCGATGTTTGCAAAATCAATTGCAGCTTGTGTAATTGCTTTTAATTTCACAAATCGAATGGATTCCATAACAATGGTTGCTTTTGCCCAACCATGATCATCTGAAAATTCGATTCTTTCGACTCTCCCTGCAAGTTTATCCTTCACCAAAGCTGATTGAGCCATATCCTTCCATAGTACTGGCGTTACCTCTGTGCAGCCAAAAATGAAGTTACCGGTTTTGTTTTGCAGCAATGAAAGTACCACCGGTTGTTTCACTTCTTCAAGCTGTGATGACGTTCCATAAAAATCGTTAAACTGTTTTGCCGTAAGATAGAATTGTCCTTCGCATCTTGTTGCTGTTCCTGAAGGTACTTGTGAAGAAATGAATATAATTTCCAACGGTGAGCCATTCCGGTAGGTATTTCTGATTTCGTCATTGATATCTTTGCCGACACCAACAACAAGCGCAATGACGATGAGGAAAAACCAGATGTAATTCAGCATTACAAGTCCTATCGTAATTAAAAATTTTCAGCAGATTGCAATGAACTCGCCGTCAAATTATTCTTTTATACTGAGAAAACCAAGCGGAATGTTAGGAAGGAGACACCGATCACATATAAAACTGAAATATACCTGCAAAACAACAACTAGTATGGTTCTTAAAAAAAAGAGTGTTCTTTGGTTCTATTCTGTCTGCTCTGTCGAAAAAGGACCTTATGAGTTTTTGCCTTTTTTTGTCGATGGTGTTTTGCCAACGGATGGTTTTTCCGTGTTTGCTTCGATTTGATCGGTTGACAGTGAGCCTTCATTCTGAACATCATCATCGCTTCGAATCTCTCGCTTGAACCGTTCCTCAAATATGGTATAGAGAATGGGAACAAAGAAGAGCGTCAACACGGTGGAGAATGTCAATCCGCCAATAACAGCAATCGCTAGCGGTGCCTGAGTTGATTCCCCGCCAAAACCAATGGCCATAGGAATCAATCCGAGCACAGTCGCAAGCGACGTCATAAGGATCGGTTTCAATCGCGTCTTGCCGCCGCGTACGACAGCTTCGTGCAATTCAAGACCGCTCATGCGCAGGTGATTAGTGTAATCCACAAGAAGAATACCATTGCTCACGACAATACCGACCATTACGATCACTCCCTGAAACGACGTAACCGAAAGGGTTGTATGAGTAAGGAACAACATCCACAAAACACCGGCAATACCTAGCGGAACGGTGAACATAATAATAAACGGATCAATAAACGATTGAAATTGCGATGCCATAACAACATATACCAAAATAATGGCAAGCAAGAATGCTAAACCCAGATCACTGAATGTTTTTTTCTGCTGTTCAACATTGCCTGTCTGCTTTATTTCAAATCCCTGCGGCACCTCCAACTTATCGAGTTTTTCCTGAATATCTTTCGAAACGCTGCCCAGGTCCCTACCCACGGCATTTGCAGTCACCTCGACAAGACGCTGCTGATATTTTCTATCGATCTGCACAGGGCCGCTGCGTTTTTCAATCGTTGCAATATTTCCCAGCAGTACTTGCTGCCCATTTACCGTTGTGATCGTTAATTGTTTTAAATCTTCAATCTGGTTTCGGAAATCCTGATCGAGCCGCACAAGAATATTATATTGATTACCAGAAACTGGATCGGTGTACAATGATGCGACAGTTCCATTCATACACGTATTGATTGTATTGGAAATACCTGCAACATCGATTCCCAGTACACCTGCTTTGTCGCGGTCGATATTGATATGCAGTTCAGGCAAGTTATCATCGCGTGAGATTTGCACATCCGCTGCACCGGGAGTTGATCGAACAATTTGTGCAATCTCCTTCGCCAGCGCGCTCCCAGTCGAGAGATCGAATCCTCGTATTTCAACATCAATAGGAGCGGAAGAGCCGAAGTTTAGCAGATAACGCAAGATACCTCCAGGATTCAGAAATACCTGTACACCCGGCAACTTCGATAATTTACGCCGAACATCAGCAGCAATTTCAAACACAGACCGGTTTCGCTCTTCTGAAGGCACGAGGCCAACCTGAATATTTCCTGCGTGACTGCCCGAATTACCTCCGCCTCCGACGCCTCCGCCTCCTTTTGCATTTGTGGTGATACCAACATCGGTGATGAGAACCTGCGTTTCGGGGACAGACGAAAGTATGATTTTTTCCATTTGCCGTGCAACTGAATCCGTTTCTTCATACCGCGAACCTACAGGCAATTTAAATGAAACCGAAAATCTGCTTTCATCTTGATCCGGGAAAAATTCTGTACCGATGAACATAAAAAGTCCCAGCGATAGTACCGAGAATAATATAATGCCGATGACAATCGTTTTCCTATGTTGCATCGTCCAGCGAATGCATTTTTCGTAGAATGATTCAATCCTTTCAATCATATCATGAAAATATACTCTCGTACGATCCGAGAATCTATTCGATGTTCTGTCCAATTCTTTTTCCGGTGGAAGATAATTCATACACATCAGCGGCGTGACTGTACGCGAAACGAAGAACGATCCGAACAGTGCCACGGCAATCGTTATCGTGAGGGGAATAAAGAGAAGCTTTGCAATGCCGCTCAAGAAGACAACAGGTAAAAAGACAATAACTGTCGTTAGTGTAGAAATAAAGATCGGTGCAGCAACTTCCTTTGCTGCGTCTAAAGTCGCATCGAGACGCGATTGGCCTTTCTTGCGCATATTATAATGGCGCGAGATCGCTTCCAATTCGACAATAGAATCATCGACAAGCCTGCCGACCGCAAGTGCGAGCCCTCCGAAAGTCATAATATTAAGAGTAATATTGCCGAAGCGAAATAGAATAAACGTGATAAGGATGGAAAGTGGAATAGCAACGATTATGATCAATGTGCCGCGCATATTACGGAGAAAAATAATAATGATGATCATAGCAAGAATGCCACCGAGCATCGCTTCTCTCTGCAATCCAGAAATCGTTTGCCGAATATAAACAGACTGATCGAACGTGACTGTCATTTTTACTGCAGAGGGAATGCCTGTTAGCTTCGGAATACCGCGCACCACATTATCGACAACCTCAACTGTGTTTGCGCTTGAAAGTTTCAGAACACGCATCATAACGCCGGCTTTGCCGTTGACACGCACAATTTCCGTTTGTTCTTGATAACTGTCATCGACAGAACCGATGTCTTTCAGTCGTATAGGAACTCCATTGACTGTTTTTACGACGATATTTTCCATCGGCTTAACGACGTTAAAGAGGCTTTCGGTCTTCAAGGTGTAATCGAACGGACCTGTTTTGAGGTCACCCGATGGAATGATGAGATTAGAATTTGCTACAGCAGTTAAAACGGATTGCACAGGAATGCCCAACGCCTGAATTCTATTGCGATCGAGCGTTACATGAATTTCTCGAATTCTTCCGCCTGAAACAGTCGCTGAAGCAACACCGTCGATATGTTCGATTTGCGGTTCAATAATATTGAAAGCCAGATCATAGAGATCGCGCTGATCCATATTGCCCTCAACAGCAACGACACATACTGGAAGGCTCGTAATGTCAAACCGCAAGACTGAAGGCTGCGAAACGCCTGTTGGCAATTGGTTGATGATGCGGTTGACCCGCTGTACACAATCCACAAGCCCGACATCGGTGTTTGCATTCCAATTGAAATACACGCGTACTGACGAAATTCCCTCGCGCGTTGAAGACTGAACATAACTAACATCGTTAATAGAACTGACACTTCGCTCAATGAGGCGCGTTACGCTCTGCTCCATATCGAGAGGGCCGGCACCTGTATAATACGTTACGGTGGTAACAACCGGAATGGTAATATTCGGCAGCATATCGATGGGAAGCTGCGAGAAAGAAACAAATCCCAACAAAACAATG
>Ga0182017_10004360_pt1 | contig 10530 bp, 10 predicted proteins | sample 712E3DmetaG_FD_120492 | JGI IMG/M metagenome (GOLD analysis project Ga0182017, IMG submission 120492) | Permafrost microbial communities from Stordalen Mire, Sweden - 712E3D metaG | ecosystem: Environmental > Terrestrial > Soil > Wetlands > Permafrost | place: Sweden: Stordalen | collected... | reverse complement strand
GCTGTGCAGTCGCTGCTTTGCACACAGGCCACGCAGCGGCCGGTTGTCGTGTCGCAAACGCCAGCGCTGACGCCGCCGTCAGCGCGTCCAGAGCATTGGCTGTTGGTTGTGCACGTGACGCACTGGTTGGCCGCGCAGACTGGTTTCGTTGGGTCTGCTGTGCAGTCACTGCCCTGCACACAAGCCACACACCGGCCGCTGGTGGTGTCACAAACGTTTCCGCCCACCCCGCCATCTCCGCGGCCAGCGCAGTCGCTGTTGCCTGTGCACTTGGCGCACCTGAAAGCCAGGCACATGGTTCCGCTGGCAACACAGTCGTTGTCGCTCCCGCAGCTTCCTGGGAGGTCAACCGGCCGCGTGTCCACTGTGATGCCCGTCGCTGCGTCGACGCGAGGCGCATCCACTGGCGCCTCCACCGCCACGCCGGTCGCTGCGTCGGCCACCCCGTCGACCGGAGCCGCATCCACCGGCGCGTCGACCGCAGCCGCGTCCACCGCGACATCCAAGGGCACGTCCGCCGTTGCGTCCACCGTGGCCGGCGCCGCATCAATCCCGGCCACCTCGCGACCGCCTGCGTCCGCTGGTGCAGCCGGAACCTCGGCCGGGCCACCATCGGGACGCACGCAGCGGAAGTCGGGGGTACAGGTGTAGCCCTGCGCACATGGGGCAGCGTCGTTGCCGCTGCACTTGCTCCAGTCGCGTTCGGTCTTGTCGCAGGCAAAGAGCAGGCAGAATGGAAGGACATAGTGGATTCGCAGATTCATGGTTCGCCTCACCAGGTGAAGGAGTAGAAGAGGATGCCACCGACCAGCGCGGCGCCGACGCCCCCGGCCAGCCAGCCGGCACCACGTCCGCCGCTGACGTGTTTTAGAGTGCAGTGGGTTGTTTCGCCGGTTGCGCACGCGGACTGGCCGTTTAGATGCAGCAGATATCCTCCGTACGCCGCCGCAGCCAGGCCCAGGGCTACGAGAGCGACGCCGCCCACCTGACCGATGCGCTTGCCGGCAGAGCTGGCTGGTTCAGGGGCCGAAGGCGGCGTGGTCATGTGCAAAGCTGGTTTCGGTGGCGGAGGAGGGGGTGGGGGTACGGGAGAGACAGGCGGCGGGGCTAGCACGGCGTCCTCGGCCTCGAACACGCGCGAGCAAAGCGTGGCGACCTGTTCGCGCAGGGCCAAATGTAGGTCGGGCAGAGTGCAGATGTCGCAGCTCTTGCCGTCCGAGCTGAGCGTCCTTCCGGTTCTCGCGTCCCACATTTGGAGCTGCAGGGTGAACGCACCCTTCTTGAACACCGATTCCACGCGAAGTACATGGGTGGCACCGGTGGCGTGGTGGATGGCGATCACGCAATCGGGCTGATTACAATCTCCATTGACCGCGGCCTTGACCTCGGCAACGGGCACGATCTCGGAACCCAACGAGCCCACGACCTCGTCGATATCAGCCCGCAAGGCTGCGACCTCGCTGCGTGGAACCTTGCTCGTGCTTGCTTCAACTACTGCCACGCGATGAGCCGCCGCCGCGGCCACGCGCGGGACTAGAACCGATAACGTAATGACCCAGAACACGCCGACGCGAAGGAAACGCATGCGCGCACGATCGCGAGATTCTGCAATGGCGTCAAGAGGTTAGCTTGCGAATTCTAGGCGCAACCCCGCGCACCCCAAAGCCCACCCGGCAAAGGCGGCAAGGTCGTCAAGGTGGCGCGGATGATCTCGCGCACGATGTCCAGGGCTTGGTAGTTGTGAACAGCAATATTGCGAAAGCCAACCATGCGCCGCAGCTTCTCGGCATGTTCGCGGGGGAACAGCCCGGCTCCAGGCAGGATGTTGAAGGCCTCGGGGCTGTCCTGGGGGATGGCCTCGCTATACCGCGGGCCCCCGCGGTTTCCCAGCGCCCGCGCCGCCCTCCTTGCCGGCAGCCTCCACGATTCTCCGCAGCCGTCCGTCGAAGGCGAAGGGCGTGCGCCGGACAACCCAGTTCCACTTCCAGGCCGGATGCTTCGAGTTCAGCAGAAGATTGAATTCGCCGCGAGTCACTGCGCTCGGGACCTTCATCGCGGGAGACAATCGCTCGTCATACCAGCGGTTTCCGATCTTCTGCGCAGCCGGGGAAAGATCCGACGCGTCCCAACCCCTGGGCGGATTCGTGCAGACCAAGATCAAGGGATCAGGCACCTCGACCACATACACGACGTGCGGGTGAAGGGCGTCGAAGCGTTTGTAATGCACCAGCCGTTCCAGAACCGCCAGGGACTGGCTTTCAGCCGCGTAATCCAGATAGCGTCCCTTGCTGTGCCAGCGCCCGTCGGTAGCGTAGCCGCTGGCGCCGCTGAACGCAGCCTGGGCGGTTGCGCCGTATTGCTGCAGGACGACGCGGAAGGCCCTCACAGGGGGACGCCGTGGATCATCGCCTGCAGCAGATTGTTCACCTGGCCTGCGCCAACATCGGTGGACAGCATGGCCAGCGGAGTCCGCCTTCCAAGCGCGGCATCCGGCGTGGTCAGCCACTGCGCCACCGCGGCGTCGGTAGAGAACACCTCGCGCGCGAGTTTCTGCGCCCGAATCACCCTCAAGAGACGCTCGGACTCGGTCATGGAGAAGCGCTCGCTCTTGTTGACTCGGTGAGTGATCGTGCGCGGGGACAGGCCGAGCGCATCGAGCAAGACCTTCTGCGATACGCCGAGAAGCGCAACCAGCTGGCGCAGGGCGCGGCTGGGCAGCCCCCTCTCGATGGCGGCGACTTGTGTGGCGGGCGGCTGGGCGACGAGCTGGAGAATGGTCATGGCAATTTTGCGCTTGCTGAGAAGCAATTTTGCACTCCTGGCTGCCGATGTCAACCGGCCCATGGGGGCGACCTACCTGCCGCCCCTCCGGGGGAGGCGAAGCGGGCGAGGCGCACGAGCTCCCCTACTTGCCCTGCTGCGCGCGCACGACCTGCAACTGGCGCGCGATGCGCGGGTTGCCTGGATCGCGCTCCAGGGCTTTGCTGAGCAGGCGCTCGGCTTCGTCCAGATGCCCGCGCTTGAAAGCAATGGCGCCCAACAAGATGTCGGCCTCGCGGTTTCCCAGAGCAGCGGCGCGGCGGGCTTCGCCTTGCGCGCGGTCCAGATCTCCCTGGTCGAACGCAGCCTGGGCCCGATCGAGCAGGGCGGCTCTTTCCGCCAGGGATGCCTCGGGGCGAGGCGGGCGGGTCGCTGCTTCGCCTGCCGCGGTGGCCGAGTGAGAACCTGCAAGATGGTCTGGCGGAACCTGCGCTGGCTGCGTGGGGGGAATGGGCCGTGGCACGGGCGGAGGTGGAGCCACAGCCTCGGGCGCCGCGACTGCGGATGAAGCGGCGGACACGTCGACCGCGGCAGACGGCTCCTCGGCATCCGTGGCCCGGCGCAGGTGCAGGATGTCGTAAGCCAACAGTCCCACGACCAGGATGGCGCCCAGGCCCGTCCACAGAATTGCGCGCCAGCCCCGCCCGGCGGCTCGTGCCGCCGCCATCCGGCGCGCTTTGCGCCCACCCGGCGCGGCAGCCACGTCGGCTATCGATGCGGCCGGCGGCCTGGAAGCGGCGGCCGGCGCGGCTCCAGCGCGCAGGGTTCGCTGTGCGGCTGCGACCAGCTCGGCTCGCTCAGCGCGCTCGGCTTTGGCATCGAACGAGTTTTGCAGCAGCTCAGAAAGGATCGCCGCGCCCGACGGAACCACAGAGGCAAACGGCGCCAGCGCGGCCGCCAGATCTGCCGCGTTGGCAAAGCGGCCCTCGCGGCGTTTGGCCATCGCGCGTGCCACCACCTCGTCGAGCGCGACGGGCGCGGCCGGGTTCAGCCGCGATGGTGGGGGTGGATCTCGTTTGAGGATGTCGTCCAGGAGCCGCTGTTTGTCTGGCGAGGGCGCGACCACGCGGTCGCCGTCGAGGACGGTCCCCACGGGGCGGCCGCTCAGCATCGTCCACAGCACCAGGCCGAGGGTGTAGATGTCGGTGCGTCGGTCAAGGGGGCGGTTGCGCGCCTGCTCGGGCGACATGAAGGCCAGCTTTCCCCAGCACTCACCGGGCACGGTCAGGCCCGCAGCCAATTCGGAGCGCGCGACGCCGAAGTCGAGCAGCTTGACCTCACCCGCGTAGGTAACGCGGATGTTTCCGGGCGTGACGTCGCGATGGAGTAGCTCCAGACCCTCGAAGTCGTGCGCATAGGCCAAAGCGTGCGCCACCTCGCACGCCACTTGTACGGCAGCGGCGACCGGAATCGGCCGCCGTTCGCTGGCGGCGCGGTCGAGCAGTTCTTGCAGATCATGGCCGTCGACGAATTCCTGCGCGATGAAGGGCTCGCCTTCGACCTCGCCTACCGCGTGGGTTTGTACGATGTTGCCGTGGACCAGGCGGCGCGCGATATCGGCTTCATGGCGAAAACGCAGCAGAAAAGACGGGTCGCCCCGCCGCTCCTGCACGATGCGCTTGACCACACAGAGGGTTTCGAGATCCGGCGGGCCGGACATGGCCAGGAAGACCTCGCCCACGCCGCCCCCGCTGAGCGAGCGCAGCAAAACATACGGCCCGAAGCGCGCCGGAAGTTCGTTCACCAAGGGGAAAGCTAGCGCAAGTGGGGCGCCAGTGGAACCAGTCTACCGCTTATCGCAGGCCGCGGCCGCCACGCTCTCGATGGCGATGGCTGCGACCGCCGAGGCGTAGTCGAGGTCAATGTTCTTCATGGTGTCATCGGTGTCGTGATACCCGGTGCGGTTGATGTCGTAGTTCTCCATGAAGAGCACCACCGGTATGCCCAAGTCCGAGAAGATCTGGCCATCGGTGTTGTACAGGGACGAGCGCGGCTCCCATTCGACCCGCTCTTCCGCTAGCATGCGCGCCATGTCCGCTGCTCTCTACGATGTGGAATACCGGGACGGCCAGACCTTGCTGCGAGCCTTTGAGCCAAACCCGGACGAGGTGCGCGCCGCTGCGGCCCAGCTTTCGAGCTACTACAACGACGAGCACAACCGGGCCATGCTGACCCATGAAGACGACATGTCCGTCGAGGAGGTGGTTGCCCACTACACCGAGTCGCGCGAACGAGGGGACCGCCTGTTCCTCATCGAGCAAGACGGCGTGTTGGTTGGGGACGCGGACTTTCGCCACTTTGATTCCGAGTCTGCCGAGTACGCCATCATGATCGGCGCGCGCAATCTGCAGGGCAGGGGACTGGGCCGGAAGTTCACCACCATGCTGCACGCGTGGGCTTTGCGCGAGATGGGCCTTGCGCGTGTGTACGTGACCATCCTGCCGGCGAACCGCGCATCCATACGGCTGTTCGAGCAGCTCGGGTATGGGCCCGACCAGAGCCTTCGGGCGCGCAGCCTGATTGACGAAGAAAGCGACGTCACCTTGTCCGTCGAGCGTTTGGCGTTTGAAAAGCAGCACGGCGCGACGATGGACGGGGTGCGGTTTGCGGTGCGAAAGCGATGGGAGGCGTCCATGAACCTCCCACCCGAGCTACAGTGGCTGGACGGCGTGGCCGTGTCTGTCGTGGCGTGCGACACGGCCGGCGTTTGCACCTACCTGAACGAACGCGCTTGCCACACCTTCGCCAAGGACGGCGGCCGCGCGTTGGTGGGCCGCAGCCTCATCGACTGTCACCCGGAACCTGCGCGGTCACGCCTGCTCGAGATGCTGCGCACCCCGGGCGCGAACAGCTACACAGTCGAGAAGGCCGGAAAGAAAAAGCTTGTCCATCAGACGCCTTTCTTTCGTGACGGTGTCTTCGCCGGCGTGGTCGAATTTGTCATTGAGTTGCCAGCGCTTCTGCCGCACTTCGTGCGCAAGAGCTAGTACCCGCGCTGCTCGAACCCCCCGGCGCTGGTCGCGCCGCCAGTCGCGCTGGTCGCACCGCCCATCGCACTGCCAGTCGCGCTGGTCGTGCCAGCCGTGCTGGTCGCCCCACTCGCGCTGCCGCCGGTGCCTGTGGCCCCGCCGGCTTTGCCGCCCGGGCCGCCGCCCTTGTCGCAGGCCGCAAGTGCGAGGAGGGTTATCCCCAATGTCAAAAGCGCGCTCGACAGACAAATATCGGACGAAGGCGAGATGCGGCATGGAGAGAAACGGGCTTGTTCCTCCTGCGCACAAATCCCTAGAAGCTTCCCGGAATGTCGCACCCTTCTGCTCTATAGCCGGGGTCCTGCTTTCAGAAATCCCGGAGCCGCTTGTCTGGCAAGGAGACGTCCCATGAAGAAAATCTGCTTTTTGACCCTCGCAGCCTCTTTGGCTGCCTCTTCTGGCTGTGGGAATAGCGAACAGAGTCCCCAACCGGAAACTGGTGGATCGATTACGACTGGCGGGGTGACAGGTGGAACCGGTGGCATCAGCGCGGCCGGCGGCAGGACCTCGGCCGGCGGGACGACCTCGGCCGGCGGGACGACCTCGGCCGGCGGGACGACCTCGGCCGGCGGCGCGACCTCGGCGGGCGGTGCGACTTCGGACGGCGGCGCGACTTCGGCCGGTGGCAGAACCTCGGCTGGCGGCAGGACCTCGGCGGGCGGCGCGACCTCGGCCGGCGGAACGACCTCGGCCGGCGGGACGACCTCGGCCGGCGGGACGACCTCGGCCGGCGGGACGACCTCGGCCGGCGGGACGACCCCAACTGCCGGCACGACCCGGACTGGCGGGACGACCCCAAGTGGCGGCACGACCCGGACCGGCGGAACGACCCCAAGTGGCGGAACGACCCCAAGTGGCGGAACGACCCCAAGCGGCGGAACGACCTCGACCGGCAACACGGGCACGGGCGGTTCGACATCGACCAGCTCATGCGACGCGTCACCAGTCAGTCCCAATGCCACGGCCCAGGCCAAGAATCTGCTCTGCTTCCTCTACAGCCAATACGGCAACCACATCGTGTCAGGGCAGCAAGAAACCAGTTGGGCCGATCCCGAGGGCGACATCAGTTGGTACGCCACCAATGGCCTGAAGTATCCGGCCATTCTGGGCGGCGACTTCCTCTACCCCGCTGGTGGCAGCGACACCTCCGAGATTAGCGGGATCACGCGCGCCATCGCCTACTGGAACGCGGGTGGCATTTCCATGTTCCGCTACCACCAGGGCATGCCGGTAGCCGGCACAACCTACAAGAACGACTGCTACACAGGCACCAACTGCGCCGAGTCTACTCCCCCCGCCGGCTTGCTAGACAACGCGGTCACGGCCGGAACCGCGGAGAATACAGCGTTCCTTAACCGGCTCAACTATATCGCCTATCAAATCGGGGTCATGAAAGCCGCCAACGTACCCATCATCCTGGCAATCTTCCACGAGGCACAACCCAACGGTTGGTTCTGGTGGAGCAAAGGGACCGGAGCCCAGTACGTTGCACTGTGGAAGTACACGTACAATTATCTGACCGCAACCAAGGGACTCACCAACATCATTTGGCTCATGCCCTTCAGTGGTCTCAATAGCATTGCCGCTACCAGCTTCAGTGCCTATTTCCCGGGCAAGGACATGGTCGATCTTTCGGGTCCGGACTACCAGAGCGATTCCGCGACCTTTGCCAAGGTCAAGACCGTCGTCGGGACCATGCCCATTCCTCTTCACGAATCCAGCAAGCTCCCGGATCCCAGCACCCTGTTCCCCAGTTCCGCGCCGTTTGTGCTTTTCAACACATGGGCGGGCTCGCAGAAATCGAACACGTCTATCAACACCGCGTTCAAGAGCGCTCTGACCGTCACACGCGACCAAGTGCCCAATCTCAAGTAGACACTCCGTTGGGGGCTTTCAATGAAGCCCCCACTGGCAATCCCACTTTCTCGGCCGCCGCAGCAGCTGTTTCGCTCGCTAGCGGCCCATTGATCTCTTCACCGCTGCCCCCCGCACGAGGTAGGCATGGCCCGTGTTCGTGGCTGGATCGGGCGACACCTGGGCATCCCGACAGTCCACGCGCACTACGGTCATTGCGCCGGACGGCTGCTCGTCGTCGAGGGTCCCGCCCAGTTCCAGGGCCACCAGCCGGCGCACCAGCGCCTGATCGGTGCCTGTGCACGGATCGATCTCCAAGCGTAGCGGCACGCGGGCAGCGTAGGCGCCTGCCGCGCCCAAGAGGGCACCCTTGCACGAGATCGTCGGCCTCGTCGCGCCGGCCCAGGATGCGCAGCGCAAGCGTGGCCAGCCGCGGAGCATAGGCGCGAAAAGCCTGGTCCAGCGTGGGAGGCTGGACGCAAGGACGCGCCTGGATCAGCCGGAGATGAGTCGAAGTCAGCATCGACCTACCCAGTATGAGGCTCGACCCCGGGAAAACGGCTCATGAATCCCAGCCAGCGTGCGGTCTGCAGGTTGTCGGCGAGCGAAACCGTGAAATGATTGTCTGCCTTGACCCGGCGTCATGTGATCCTTTTCGGCCTCCTCGTGCTGCTTGCCGCGGCTTTCGAGCTCGGCGTGCGCCTGGTGTCTCGGGGCCACTGGCGCAAGCTTGGGGAGGCTGCGGAGCACGAATTGGCCGTTGGAGGACTGCCAGGACTGCTGCGCGCGCGCGCAGCGGCCCTGCGCGGGGCCGCCCACATGCCGGACAACGCGGAAAACGCGGCAACCCTTGCCCTGTCGAACGCGATGTTGGCCAGCGAATACGGGCTGGAAACTACCAGTGCCGCGCTTCTGGCTGTCGACGTCGTCGAGCGCGCCCCACGGGCCTCCCGGCGTGCCCGCTCGCTCGCGCTGGCGTCGCGCGCTCTGGTAGCAGCGACGGCAGGCGATCCGGCGGGCGCAGAGCCCCTGGCGCGCCAGTCGCTTTCCCTGGGGCAGGAGCAGGCGGCGCCCCAGTTCGCGCTCGGCCGGGTGCGCTTTCGTCAGGGTGATCCGGTCGCAGCTAGCCACGCCTTTCGGGCTGCGCTTCTGCGAGAGCCAGATTTCGTCGAAGCGCGCGTGGCATGGGCGGAGTCCGAGCTGGAGCTGGGCGAGAGGACCAGGGCCAGAGACGTTCTGCTGGCGGCCTCGCCGCGCACGCGCGATCAGAGCCGCGCGCGCCTGCTCCTGGCCGAGCTGAGTCCCCCTTCTCTCGACAGCCGCAGTGACCCAGGGGCTTGGCAGGGGGCGTGTGTGCGCGACGAAGCAGTCTCGCCCTTTGTCGCAGCTTCGTGCGACCTGGTGCGGGCCGAACTGGCCTGGCGCAGCCAGGATCGCGACCGGGCCGTCGAGTTCGCCGCTTCTGCCGGGCGTCGTCGGCCCGCAGATCCACGGCTTCTCGGGCGCGCGGCCCAGCTACTCGCGTCCCTGGGCGCGGTCGACCGGGCTTCATCGTGCCTGGACGAGGCCACGCGACTTGCCAGCGCGAATCTCCCCTCCCTCACATGGGCGAAGATCGCTATCGAGCTCGGTCGAGGCCACCTGGCCGACCCTCCCGGGAATCTGGCCCGGTCGTCCTCGCCCGTGGCGTCCCTGCTGCTGGCACGCGTGGCTCTGGCGTCAGGCGGGATCCAGGCGCTGGGCGCGATCATGCCCGAACTGCGCAAACAGGACTGGACCTCCGAACTTGCGTCGCTGGCGCTGCTCTCGGACGGGAACGCGGGTGTCGCAGCCGAGTCTGATCCCGCTCTTGCGGATCCGGTCCGGTCCTATGTGGAGGGATTGCGGGCGCGACTCGCGGGCAAACCGTTGCTGGCGGCGAGCTTGCTAGGCAGGGCCCTGCACGGGCATGGAGACGCGTGCCGGGCTGCGGGCGAGTACTTGGCCGTGTCTCGGGCGCTCGGGCGCGCTCCAGATGCGGATGCTTTTGCCCCGCTCGAAAAGGAGAACGCCCATTGCGTGAATCTGCCCGCCGCTTCTGCCGCCAGCCAGCGTGTCGGAGATAGACCGGGGAAACCCTCGGCGCGCAAGGGGACTGGTTCTCGCTGACAGCGAGCCTTCACGGATCGAGGACGAGCCCAGCCCCCGCGCCGTGCTCGAGGCCCTCTCCCTCCAGCTCCGGATTGGAGCCGCCTTCACCCGTGCCGAGATCGGTCCAGAAGAACGGCTCGTCGCGCAGGTCCACGTGCACGAACTGTGAGCGCGGGTAGTACCCGATCCCGCGCACGCCCATCGCTCGCGCCAGATCTCGAACCATGAGGGCGGTCATGCCAGGGATCCGGATGTCCGCTGCCATGCCCCGGGTGTGATAGCTCATGGGTGCCGCGTAGGCCGGTGCGCGGTATCCGGAGATGAGCTGGATCCTTTGGTTCGTGCGCTGGGAGAGGCGGAACAGCAGCTCGACCAGGCGCGGGTCGATAGGGGTCTCGGCGCCCGTGCGCCGACAGCGCATCAACCGCCTGACCTCGCGATACGAGCTTTCCTCCATGTCACCGCTGGCGAGATCCAGGACGACTTCGACCCGCTCTCCGCTGTTGAGCGCCTCGATCACGAAGCGTCCCTGGCTGCGGCTCGGCTTGCGCACGTGGCCGGCCAGGCCGTCAGCCTCTCCCGGCGTGCCATGCTGCGACGTGGATCGAGGGAGCAGCTCCTCGGGGTGCAGCGCCATGGTATCCGCCAGCTGAACCATGGCCAGTACCCGCTTTCGGAGGCCGGCGACGGTGTCGCT
>Ga0182017_10004358_pt1 | contig 10532 bp, 4 predicted proteins | sample 712E3DmetaG_FD_120492 | JGI IMG/M metagenome (GOLD analysis project Ga0182017, IMG submission 120492) | Permafrost microbial communities from Stordalen Mire, Sweden - 712E3D metaG | ecosystem: Environmental > Terrestrial > Soil > Wetlands > Permafrost | place: Sweden: Stordalen | collected... | reverse complement strand
CCGGCGCTCATGACCCCGTGTACCGCCGCGGCATTTCCATAGCCGTTGACAAACAGCCGGTCGTTGATGCGGGCGGCCGCTATTTTGCCCGAACCACTGACAATACGATACACCTCCCGCGCGCCGTCGGTGGCGTAAAAACCGCGTGGCGCAATGGAAACCGTTCCCAACGAATAGGCGGCTATGGTGTCAAAATTTACAGTTATCGTCCACCCGTTTTCGAATGAGGTTTGCTGGACCTTTTTGTCAAGACTTAAAAACCTATGGCCGGTCATCTTCGCGAAGCCAACGCTCCGTGTCACGGCCGATACCAGGTTGTAGCTTGTCAGAAAACGCTCAAAATTGTTTTTCCAATAGGCCGTGTCGGGCGGCATAAAAAGCGGCATTGACGAATAGAGTATATTATACAGGTCTTTTTCGTCCCAATAGGCGGGAACTTTCGAAAGGCCGTCGCCCGTGTACCAGGTCGGAACGTGCACGTCGTGGTACACCAGCCCGTGGAGCGGAACATGGATCGCGGGGTTGATGTCGTAATGTATAAAATCGCTGTCGGGCGGCTCCGGTTTTATCCAATCGTATCCCGCGTCGGCCACCGGCGAAAAGCTCATCGTCCCTTCGCCGTAATCCACGAAGGGGAATACGAAATCGCGCGCCTGCTCACCTCCCAGCACGAGGGAAAAGCTGTTTCGAAGGGTGTCGAACAGTTTTTTCCTGCTCATCGCGTCGGTGTAGTGATTTACAGGATGGCTGGCCGACCAGCAGTCCTCGAGGCCGATGGCCTGTTCCACGTCGATGAAGCGGCAGTTGAGTTTTTTCGTCTGCCGCTCTGCGCTAACCCGCGCCATGGCATAGCGCGCATGCGACGCGGCGCACACTTCCCGCGCCTGGAGGGTCTGGTTGTCGGCAAGATACGCAAGCCAGCCGTTAAGAAACGATCCGTCTTCCTGCACGATTGCGTCGGCGGCATAGCCGTCGGAAACATATCCCGGATTGCCCGGCGGATACGCGTCGCAATAGCAATCATAATCGCTGGTCAGAAACCCCATGTTGTTCAGCGTGTCGATGACACGGTCGGTCATGCCGCTCGAAAATATTGCCCTGTCAATACCGTAGTCGATCAGGTCCCTGAAAAAACGCGCGTTCGAATACCACATGCCGCTGCCCTGGATCCAAAAATCGACCGCACCCTGCAATCTGCCGATGGCGGGGACTATGACCTGTTTCTGCGAAAACGTTTTAACGAATCCGGATTGCTGCGCATGGCCACGATACCAGGCGCACATCGAAACATACCCGCCCGTGTCAATAATCGTGTAATAGACCGCGCGGTTTTTCGCGAAAACATGCTTCGACGCCTCATGCACGAGGTGCGGCGAGCGCGCGGACGACGCATTGGTTTCGGAAAACTCAAGCCGCGTAAACCACGGGTCGTCGGTGGTTATCATGTACCCTTTGGTCAAATCGGTGACACCGGTGAAACACAAATCGGTTTGCCAATCGGAAAAACTTGACCAATAGTATCTATCCATGTACGATGGCGCGTTTGCCGCGGGGCAAATAATTCCGGTACCCTTGGGAATGAGCAGGTAATCGCCGGCATTCGACGCTATAGGGCCGGGAAACGTGAAATCGCCGGACAGCGCGCTCGCCGAATCAGCGCGAAGCCCGACTTTCAGGGCATTTCCCGCAAGCGAAACCGCCACGTCCATGGGAAAATTGTCCTTTAGAAAACGACAATGGAACACCAGAGAATCGGCAAATGAGTCTATTAAAGTCGTCTGGAACAGCGAGGCGTCTTCGGTTATGTAGGACTTTCCCGAGGCTTTGCTTAAGAGCGTTAAATTGAATGAAACAGGGTTGATCGTCGCTTTTATTGAACTATTCTCAAGCGTAAACTGATGTGAAAATCGTGACGGCACGCTGTCGATCAGGGAAAATGAAAAATCGTCGGCATAAGCGTCGCATCCGCCCATTCCGATGATCCGGGGTTGGACGGTTGCAACGGCGGCGCTTGTGAGGAATTGGGATTTATACTGGAGAAAAGTATGGTTCGACAAGGCGCATAAGGCCGTTGCGTAAGACCAGTCGATGACGCTGTCCTTGCTGTCCCGAAGCACTACGCTTATCTGCACATTGCCGTTTGCCGCGAGGGAATCCACGCGCACCCAGGCGGAATATTCGTAGAGCTGTCCCGGTTTGACGCTGACGGTTGTCTGCGGCTCAAGGCTCCAGTCTTGCGCTCCCCAATGGTGGATATGGCCGGCCTTGTTGCCCGAATGTACGGGCGAAGTCACAATCTGCGCGGTACTAACGCCGGGGTCGCGCGTCCATAACGCGTTCCATCCCATAAAATCGTTCTCGAAGCCGGGATTTACCATGAGGTTCTGAGCCCCGGCTGTCAAGGCGCAGACAAAAAGCTCCAAAAAACATACTGGTTTGTTTTTTTTCATTATCGGCATCCCTTCAAGGCGCCTTTCCTTTGTGGTTTTATACCGGTGTTATCTGACGATAATCCGGATTGCCCGTGAAGTTGAAGATCGGCCGTCGTTGAAATAAAAGGCTTTCCGATAGCGCACCAATACCATAGTAACCTGGAATAGCCGTTTCCAACGTTAATTGCCACAAAATCGTTATCAACGATCGACTGCTTACCATCGGATAGTAATGGGTTGGGGGTAAGGGCAAAAAGAACGGTGGTAAGTAGGATGGGAATCGTACATGGAAAAAATAACGGAAATCCGGGGCCTAAGCGCCGTCGCCCTTCCCGCATAGATAATTCAGTGTCTAATTGCCCAATAACTTTGGACCCTAAACCACGTCCATAGTATGGGCAACACATTCCAGTCATTGTGCTGCTCTTGGGCGCGGCGGCAAGCGTCGTGGCGACCGACAAGGCCATCCAGGCCACAATGTTTGTGCGGGGGGCGTTGCAGCTCAGCGGGTTTGTCTCAGCATCTTTCATCTTTAATCCATGATCCCGCCCTAGTTAAGGAAAATCTTTGAGACCTACGCAAAGCCCCGCTGGCTGCCCCGGGAAAGCGTATATAGGGACTATACGTAACGATTTTCTTAGGAAATTTTGCTTTTCCCTTCATATCAATTTTCCCTGCGTTTTAATTTTCAAATAAAACAAGCCATAGGCCTTAATATCGGCAATAATATAACGACTATGGCTTTACACCCTCTTTGGGTATTATCACGTCAATTTTCTTAAACATACTTTCTACCACATTGTTAATTTGACCGCGAATATCCGTTTTGTTATATGAAGTTAACGATTCTTTAGCTTTAAAAATACATCTGTTAGGATTGACTGAAAATATTGCGCAACAAACGGTTGGATTAGTGATTTCGTCCTGGCCATTTGGAAAAGCGAATATAAATAAGCCTGTTTGACTGCCTAATATTGTTCCTAAGGTTGTAATTGCAATCGAAGCTCCCACAGTGGCGGGCGAAACTCCTTTTGCATCATTAATTGAAAATCCATAAAAAAGAACAAGATATTTGACATTTTGAAGGGCGGCATCCATAAATATTTCCGGAGACAAAGAATCATTAAAGGACTTAAAAGAGTATTCGGTGATTGCCTTTTGCAGATTGACATCCGCTTGTGTCCAGGAGTAGCGGTTGCTGTCAAGATAGTAGTCAACATGCCGTTTTAATCCGAAATAGCTATAGCTATTCGTATCGTTGCCAATGATACAGTATAACACTTTGGGGAGTTTGCATTTTTTTGAAAAATTGAAACTATAGCATTTGTTTTTCTGGCAAATATCCTTTTCAGTAAATGGCCTTGGTACCTTGTCAACATCGAATAGAAAAGTGATGGAGTAATTCCTTGGCGAACGCACGTTAAAGGAGTAAACATTTAATTTTTTTAAGAAGGTTTCTTCGCCGCTCATTTGAATAAAACCATATCCGTCGGTGCTTTTAAGTTCTAATCGTGATTTTTTAAAAAGGGATATTTTTTCCGTTACAATGGTTGTATCACCTGAAAGAGAGGTATTTCCATAATTTTGCTGATCAACGGAAATACTATATTCTCCTTTTGGAATTGTTTTAATGTTAAGGATATATCGTTCACTGCACCCATATAAAATTATAAACATCATTATGCTCAATCCATGGTGATTGAACTTCATATCTATAATTCCTTTCACATCGCTTCCCTACCATGACTGGATATTTTAATTTCTCCCGCAAGTGCCAACTTTTAAACAGCAATCAATGTTTGGCTCATGATAATATACAATTAATTTATTTAAAAACCAGCTTTTGTCTTCTTCTTCTCCAAGGGTTTAAATCGTCTTCCTGTTGCCTATAGACAACGGAATCTTTCTTTTTTAAAAAAAATTACTTGTTTTTCGCGAATACTTTATTATTTTACTTATGCGACTAGTTTTTGTAAATTTACTGTAAGGTTCTTAGTCCGGACCACGTAGTATTTATTTGACTTTTTCAGCCGCTTTTTTAGACGTTTCCCTCCAAACGGCTCTCCACGTGATCTGTTTTCTGACAGAAATCGGTATTTTTTTTACCCATGGATTTGACGATATTTCGTGATTATTTTATAAATTCCGTTTGAATGACGCATCGACAAACCTTTAGAGAAGTCCGGGTGTTTTACAAGAAGAAAGGAGGTGTGAACACGATAATTTTTAAAGTGGAGGGAGAGTATCAATTTCCGGTCTTCAAACCAATTCCGTTATGCGCAGTAAGCAACCATAGGTTTTTTAAAAACAGGAGATTATATGAAAAACACGCTTTTTAAGAGAATAAATTTGGCGCTTTTACCATGCTTGTGCATGGTTTCATCGCTCATGGCCGCGCATTTTGTACCGGTAAAAGTTGTGGCTACCGACACCATGACCGTCGTCATACCGCTTACCCTGGCCCCGGCGCCAACGGTCAACGGAAGTCCGATAATAGCCGGCGATGAAGTCGCCGTTTATTCCCCGGGAGGCCTGTGCGCCGGATTTGCGCGGTGGCCCTCAACCGGCGCGAGTTTTCAAATAACCGTTTATGGCGATGTTAATTTTTCCAATTCCGACGCCATGCATCCCAATGACCTGCTTTATTTTAAGGTCTGGGACAGTACGGCGGCAAAGGAAGTTCCGGCAACCGTTACCTTCGCTACCGGTCAAATTAATAACTATACGAATACGGCCATCACGACGCCGGCATCCCTCATAGCTCAATCCGCTCCAAGCCAGTTGACGCTTACTTCCCCAAAGGGTGGTGAAAATTGGTACGTCGGATCCACACACACCATTACCTGGATTTCTACCGGAACTACAACCGGTATGACCGTCAGAATAGAACTGTCCCAGGACAACGGACTGACATGGACCCGTCTCACCGCCAACCCGACGGTCCCTTATAATGGCGGTTCGTATTCCTGGACCATATCCAATACCATACTCGGCGGCGCCTTCCCAAATTCCCTGTGCCGCATACGGATCACGCCCACCACTATTCCCAATGATCCGGGCGATTTCAGCGAGGGTGCCTTTACGCTTTCGCCCCGAATCAATATTACCGCCCCGGGAACCGATACGGTTTTAATCGCGGGAAGCGCCTCGAACGTCGTCTTTTCAGTTAATGGCGCCATCGGAAACGTCGCCATCGAATATACGCTCGACGGCGCGACCTGGACGGCGATCAACACCGGCCGCGCCACGACAAACCCAAGTGTCATAACCCAGGCCTGGACCCTTCCGACGACCATTTCAAAAAAATGCAACGTGAGGGTATATAAAACCTTTACGGGAACGACCTGGCCGGCGGGAAATCCGGCGGACACGAGCGGCGCTTTTATTATCGCCCCGTCCATCACGATTACCGCCCCCGCCACCGCTTCCCATAAAGTCGCGGGCGCTTCCGACACCATCAAATGGGACGCCGTAAATTCGTCGGGGAAATTCAAAATTGAATATTCGATCAACGCGAACGCCAATGCGCCGACCTGGACCGCTATTAACGCGTCGGTGTTGAATGTCGGGAAATACCCCTGGACGATTCCGAACACTCCCTCGATTCATTGTAAAGTCCGCTTCAGTGATACGGCGGTTAACGTTCCGTCCGCGATTACCGGGGAATTCATCATCGATCCGGCGCCCGCTCTTTCACTGACCGTGCCTGACAGCGGCCAGGTGTGGGCACAGGGCAGCACGCACGATATTACCTGGATCTCGGTGGGCACGGTGGGTAATTTGAAAATTGAATACCGGACGAAACCAAGCGACGCCTGGAGACCGGTCATCGCAAGCACCGCCAATGACGGCAGATATACGTGGACCATACCGGCTACCGTTTCGGATTCCTGCAAAGTACGGATATCGGATGCCGCGGATGCCGCAGTATTGGACACGAGCAGGAGCCTATTCTCCATAGCGCCCCCGACGCTTACGCTTCAATCGCCTAAAGGCGGGGAGAAGTGGGCGACCGGAACGCAACACCCGATCACCTGGCAATCCGACGGCGCGGTAGGGAATATTAAAATAGAACTGTCGACCGATGACGCCGCCTGGACCGTCATCATCGCCTCCACGGCCAATAATGGAACGTTTACATGGACCATTCCGGAGAACGCCACGCTCTCCGCGAAATGCAAAGTACGCATCAGTCAAATAACAACCGGAACGCCGGTTGACTCCGGCCGCGCTTACTTTGAAATAGTCTCAGGCGCGACGCCGACGGTAAGCTTGACCTTCCCTAACGACAAAGTGACCTGGTTTACCGGAACGTCAATGCCGATAACATGGACTTCAACCGGTGCATTCGACAGCGTTAAACTCGAGTATACCATCAACAACGCCGACTGGCGGAGTATACGCAACGTCGCCAACGGCGGAGGAAAATATTCATGGGACGTCCCCGACACGGTATCGCCGTCGATCCACTGTTCAGTCAGAATTACCGGTATCGTTACGAGCGGGCCGACGGACAAGAGCGCCGCCGAGTTCACTCTTGTGGCTCCGGCAATCAAGATCGCGGCGCCCAATGGCGGTGAAGCATGGAATTCCAATACCGCCAACAGCATAACCTGGGGTTCTGACAGCGTTGTCGGAAAAGTTAAAATCGAGTACACCACGAATAACGGCCGCGTATGGGTTACCATCGCGGATTCCGCGGCGAACAACAAAGGCGGTTCATTCCCCTGGACGTTGCCTACGGTACTATCGGATTCGTGCAAGGTAAAAATCAGCGCCGTAACCCGCCGCGCAGTATTCGGCGTCAGCAATAAGTTCTTCTCGATAATTCCCGCTCCCTCGATCTCGCTAGCAAGCCCCATGCCTCAGCAAAAATTCCACGGTGGCGATAGCGCGATCGTTTTATGGACGAGCTACGATGTTACGGGGAAGGTAAAAATCGAATATTCTAAAAACAACGGCGCAACATGGGCCACGCTCAAGGATTCCGTGGATGTCGCCCTGGGCCGTTATACCTGGAATATTCCCAAAGCCGAAACTCCGTCGGATTCGTGCAAGGTGCGCGTCGGTTCAATTGCTCTGAGCGGCGTCATCGCGAACAGCGGCGTTTTTTCCATTGAACCGTCCACAGCCACGGGAATAGCATCCCTTCAACTATGCAAACTTAAAGCGGACCTCTGCGCCAATCGCGCCGGGATCTTCATTCGCATCGGCGTCCCGCAGGCCGGACCTGTTGACGTAAGGGTATTCGACATGATGGGAAGGGAAATAGCCCGGATGCAAAGCGGGAATACTCCCGCGGGCTACCACACGCTGTCCATTCCCGCCGCACAACTTACATCGGGATGGTACATGGCAAACGTGTCGATCGGCGCGGCCAGGTTTATAAAAGCGATTTCGTATACAAAGTAGATTTTCGAGCGTGGAGTCGCACGATCGTGCGACTCCACAAAAGGGGCCGAAGGGATCTCTCCCTCTTCGGCCTCTCATTACTACCCGGTAAAAACCCGAATCGCCGCTACTTCTTTTCCACGCCGCTCCAGACGAGGGTCCTGGAAGTAAACAAGTTCCCGGACTTGAATTTGCAGGTATAGGTTCCAAGGGGCACGATCTTACCTTTGTTATCCGCACCGTCCCATAGAAATGTCCGCATTCCCCCCAAATGCGACCGGTCATAGACGGTCCGTACGGTTTTTCCGTTCGAACCGCATACCTCTATGGTAATGTCGGCATGGTTGGGGAAATAATATTTGACGGCCATTTGACCTTTTATTTGGTCCACATCCGAGGTAATGCTGAAAAGGAGTACGTCGAGTTTGATGTCGGTAGTGCCCGTTTCACCCTTGGCTTCAATGATTCTGACCGTCTTGCTTTGCTTGATATACCGCTCCGATTCAATGCGGACGGAATAGGTTCCTTTGACCAAGGTATCGGTTTTATACAACCCAGCCGAATCCGTGACATATTCTTTGTTGAGTTCAACAACGGTGATTTTAGCGTTACCCACGGGATATTTCGTTATCGCATCCGTAATGGTTCCGGAGATGGTTTGGGCGTTTAAGTAGCAAGCGAACACCAATAAACAACCGCAAAAAAACGCCATCCTCTTGGGCAACGTCATGGTCGCGTCCTTTGTGAAATAGTTCAAATAGCCATCCCGCCACTACGGGCATTTGTGCGCTTATTATAATACTCTAAAGGACAAAAAGTGTCAATACTATTATCCTATTATTCAGCCGATTTTTCCATGGCGATTTAAAAAACGAACGCCTTCACCGCATGATTTGTTTTATGCTGAATTTAGGCTTGAACGTCACCAGTGTTTTAGAATCGCGCGGTTGAGGGGGCATGTTTTTTTTCTCATGAAGTTGCGGCGCGGGATCGCCCGCGGGCCGCCGGGCGCCTTTTTTCATGGAAAGAGAAATCCGTTTTAACGCCGTATCCACCTTAAGAACATGGACTTGAACCACCTGCCCTACCTTGGCCACCTGCTTTGGGTCAGTCACGAAACTATCCGACATTTCCGAAATATGCACGAGCCCGTCTTGATGAACGCCGATATCCACGAAGGCGCCGAAATTGGTGACATTGGTTACGGTTCCCTCAAGGGCCATTCCTTCCTTCAAGTCCGACAGTTCGCGGATGTCCCGGTTGAAATGCGCATAGGTAAAGGTAGCGCGCGGGTCGCGGCCCGGCTTTTCCAGCTCGGCGCAAATGTCGTCGATGGTGGGAAGGCCGATTGTCCCGGAAACGAATTTTTTTCGTTCGATGCCGCGTATCGTGTGCGCGTTGCCGATGAATTCCTTAATGTCGGCGCCCGCGGATTGCGCCATTGCCGTGACCACGTCATAGCGCTCCGGATGCACCGCGGAATTGTCCAGCGGATTGGCGGCGCCGGGAATGCGTAAAAAGCCCGCTGCCTGCTGAAAGGTCTTTTCCCCCATTCCCGGAACTTTCCTTAACACCTCACGTGAAGGAAAGGCGCCGTTGTCGTTTCGGAAACCCACGATGCGTCCGGCCATGAGCCGGTTGAGGCCCGACACGTGTTTTAAAAGCTCCTCCGAGGCTAGGTTGACGTCCACGCCTACGTTGTTGACGCAGCTCTCCACCACTTCGTCAAGGGCCAGTTTGAGCTTCGTTTGATTGACGTCGTGCTGGTATTGGCCCACGCCGATGGCCTTGGGATCGATCTTGACAAGTTCCGCGAGCGGGTCCTGCAGGCGGCGGGCGATGGATATGGCGCCCCGGACGGTCACGTCGAAATCGGGAAATTCGCGCCCGGCCGCCTCGGAGGCGCTGTAGACGCTGGCCCCGGATTCGCTGACGACCACGGAAACGGGACGCCTGTCGTCGGGAATTTTTTCAACCGCGTCACTGATAAAATCGTCGGTTTCGCGGCTTGCGGTCCCGTTGCCGATGGCGATCAGGACAACGCCGTGATTTTCAACCATTTCCCGGATGTCGCGGCCCGCTTCGGCGACCTTTTTATGGGGCTCGTGGGGGAAGACCGTCCGGTATTCAAGGAACTTTCCCGTCGAATCAAGGGCAACCACCTTGCAGCCGGTCCTGAAACCCGGGTCCACGCCCAGCACCGCCTTGCGACCCGCCGGGGCCGCAAGCAAGAGAGCCCTGAGATTTTCTCCGAACACGGTAAACGCCTCGGCCTCGGCCTTTTCCCGCAAGGCGATCCTTATTTCCGTTTCCGTCGCGGGCAGGAGCAGCCGCTCAAAACCGTCTTTTACGGCGCTTCGCAGATATTCCACGGTCGCGCCGTTAGGATGTTTAACGAGCATGGATTCAAGGTAGGCGTGCGCCTTTTCAACGGGAATTTCCATAGCCACCCGCAACACTTTTTCACGCTCTCCCCTGAACAGGGCAAGGATACGATGTGATGGCAGAGTACTCACTATTTCGTGAAAATCGTAATACATTTCGAACTTCGTTTTCTGGTCCTTGAATTCTTTTTTCACCGACGAGGCGAACGCCCCGTCCACGGAAGCGACCTCGCGCAGATGCTTGCGGATTTCCGCGTTGTCGGAAAGCTGCTCAGCAAGAATATCCATGGCGCCCTGAATGACCTTCCGCGGCGTTTCAAAGCCT
>Ga0182017_10004356_pt1 | contig 10537 bp, 4 predicted proteins | sample 712E3DmetaG_FD_120492 | JGI IMG/M metagenome (GOLD analysis project Ga0182017, IMG submission 120492) | Permafrost microbial communities from Stordalen Mire, Sweden - 712E3D metaG | ecosystem: Environmental > Terrestrial > Soil > Wetlands > Permafrost | place: Sweden: Stordalen | collected... | reverse complement strand
TTTACTGTTTTTCTATTCGAGGATTTGCCGCCCAAAGATCGAAGGCCTGATGAGGTTTACCTCGACATGGTTAAGAAGAGCGATATCTATGTCGGGCTGTTCGGAAGCAAATACGGGAAGCCGAATGCCGACGGATTTTCTCCGGTAGAACAAGAATATCTTTGTGCACGCGAACATGCAAAGCATCGTATAATCCTAATAAAAGAAATAGATGCTTCCGCGCGGGACTCGCGTATGAATGCCTTGATACTCAAAGCACAAAATGAAGTCGTTCGCAATGAGTTTTCGAATATTACAAAGCTAATTGAATCAATCTATGCCGGGCTGGTAAATTATTTGGAAGAACACCATATCATCACCACCGATCCGTTCGACGCTGCATTGAACACGGAGGCGGTCATGGACGATATCGCCCCCGAAAAGATCTCTTGGTTTTTAAAGAAAGCACGCGAAGAACGTAATTACCCTCTTTCAGAAAACACTCCGCCGGCGGATGCACTTCGCCATCTCGATCTCATTCATGACAGCCATTTGAGGAACAGTGCGTTGCTATTATTTGCAAAGCAGTCGCAAAAAATTTTTATCCAAGCAGAAACCAAATGCCTGCATTTTCATGGCACAACGATTGCAAAACCAATTCCGTCGTATCAGATTTATAATGGAACCGTGTTTGATCAGGTTGACGCAGTAGTCGATTTCGTCCTTTCGAAGCTCAATCGCTCTGTCACGCCCCAAACGAATTCCCCGGCAAGCGTTGTGGAGTACGAAATTCCGTATATGGCAATTCGTGAAGCGATCGTGAATGCTGTCGCCCACCGCGACTATACTTCTAATGCCGCTGTACAGGCAATGGTCTTTGCAGATCGTGTTGAGGTATGGAACCCCGGTTCATTGCCTGCCGGATTAGTGCCCGAGTCTCTTCGCTCGGCTCATTCTTCTATTCCTAAAAATCTTCATCTGGCAACGCCTCTGTATCTCACACATTATATCGAAAAGGCAGGTACGGGTACATTAGATATGATTGCTCTCTGCACAAAAGCAGAATTGCCGGAACCTGATTTCAGGCAAGTGGGTGCCCAGTTTGTTGTAACACTCTGGCGCGATTGGCTGACGATGAATTTAATATCTTCACTCCATCTTAATGAGAGACAGTTGGAGGTAATACAATTCTTGAAGAAAGAAGGTTCTTTAACTAGCGCCCTCTATCAATCATTGACGGGGGCGAGCCGGCAAACGGCGGCGCGTGATTTGAAGGAATTGAGCAATAAAAAAATCATTTATCGGCGAGGAATGGGGAGAGGGGTTAGTTACCACTTAATCAAAAAAATGACTCATAAATGACTCAAATGACTCACTGGATTAATTGCCCCATATTTGCCTCATTTGACCCATAAAGTCTTCATATATTAAAGGGGACATCGAAGAAGGCGATGGTAAATGGGACACTTATGAGACATTCAAAAAAGCCAAAAACCAAAGGGGTCATAAAGGGGCCAAAGGGGACATTGGTCAAAGCATCCAGCCATAAAAAGAAAAACAACAAACAGGACATAAACAAGACAAACAGGACATCGCGCCGCGGTTCGATGAAGCCTTCCAAATCCCGTAAACTTAAGCCTACGGTGCGGAAGACAAAGAAGAAGAGTAAATGAAGCAGAGTCTAAGGGCTCGTAAACAATTTTTCATGATGAATTTGAAAACATATTTTGATTACACGCAATCCAAAAAAAGTGGCTTGGCGAAGGCCGGGGCGCCCGTTGAAAACGAATTGGTTCAATGAGCCATTAATGGTATCACCAAACTGTTTGGTGAACCTGTTAATGATTTTTACTAACGACGGCTAATTTTACAAATGGAAATTTACCATATACTAAAAACAATCATGAAATCATAACAAGATCAGGTGAGGCTATATGCAAGATTATATTGGGAAAAGCATCTCAGATGTCGTAAACGAAATAAATGATCATTATTTCTTGCCCGACATCCAAAGAGATTTTGTATGGAAGCCGGAGCAGGTATATCTTCTTTTTGATTCACTGTTAAGAGACTATCCTATTAGTACCTTCCTTTTGTGGAATTTGAAGGGCGACTATCTCCAAGAGGCCAAAATCAAAAAACTAGAATTCGTCAAAACGAGCAAGGAAAAAAACAGAGAAAATACAGAAATCAATAGAGAGAAAGAATACCATCTCGTTCTGGATGGACAGCAAAGACTAACGAGTTTTTTTCTCGTTCTCAAAGGAAATTATATTATTCGAAATAGACCTTATGATTTATTTTTCAATGTGTTAAGTGGCATTGAAGAAAATGATGGTATACTATATGAATTTGAATTCTTCAATAAGGATAGGGAAGGTGTGTCTCCAGATTTTGATGAAAAGGATAAGAAGAAAATTGAAAAAATATGGTTTCGAGTTAAGGACATATATGATATTAAAGACATTGAAGAAGTTTCTGATATTCTCTCGGACAAGATAGAAAAGCAGTACTCGATAAGTTTAGCTTCGACTCAAAAGAAAGCAGTCACTCGTCTTCTCAGAATGCTTAAGTATGAGAAAGTCATCCATTATTATCCGGAGGTGGAGAAAAACTATGACAAGGTGCTTGATATATTTGTGAGGACCAATTCTGGTGGAACCAAATTAAGTTACTCAGATCTCTTGTTCTCGACCATCAAGTCTCAGTGGGCTGAAGCACGGGATAAATTTGGTGTATTTCTCACCTCTGTCAATAAGGGTGGTAACTATGACTTCTCAAACGATTTTATTTTAAAGACAATTCTTGTCATTGAAGCTAAAAATGCAGAAAGCGTCAAATATCGGACAAAGAATTTTGATAATTCGCTCATTGGAAAGATCAAAGAGGATGACTATTGGAAAAAGTTGACATCTTCTATCTCCCTTGCAGTTGATTTACTTTCTGAGAAATTCTATTTGACCCATCACAAACTCATTTCCAGTGACAACGCTTTGATTCCTATCATCTATGCACTTTTTAAAAATAATATTAAAGGATTCGGAGCAGAAAAGAACTGCCTTGCAGATGAGCAAATCAAAACAATGCGTGTGTGGTTCATCAAGGGTCTCATCAGTGGCGTGTTTGCTGGACAATCTGATAATACACTGTTCAAATGTAAAGAAGCTATTGATGCTTCAAAAGAATTATTCCCGGCGAATGAGATTGAAAATAAAATAAGACTTGAGACAAAGAAAAGATTTGATATTGATCCGTCTTTACTTGATAGAATTGTATATCAAGGGAAAAATAGTCACCTCATCTTATCCATTTGCTATAAGCATGCAATAAATTATTCTCCAAAGATGCAGGGAAACACACCGGAACAGGACCATATATTTTCACAAGATGAATTGGAAAAGGCAAAGATAGATGGGAATAAGGTAAATTCCATCTATAACATTCGATATATTGGAAGCAGTGAAAATAAAATTAAATCTGCAAACAAGTTTGAGACATGGATGAAAGAAATTGGCAAGAATGAGACTGAATTGAAGAAACATTTAATCCCTAGAGGGGATTGGAATCCTTCTCAATATGAAAAGTTTTTAGAAGCCCGAAAACAGTTGCTGATTGAAAATTTCAAGTATTGATAACAGGTAATATTCTATGTCAAAAAAAACAACTCGCAAAACAACGACTTCAAAACATAAGGCGAAGTCGCCAACAAAGCCGTCTTCTTCTGTCTTCGATTACCGTCATGCCGATAAGAGAAAGAACATTCCACCTGCCGGACTTGAAGCGCAAGGGTTTATTCGTGAGGTGCCGAAAATCAGATACGAATACAATCCTCATTTGCCGCCTATACTGCGGTTTGGAACTTCAGCGACGGATGAATTGCCGGAACTTCTTAAGAAAGCACAGCAAGCACCGTTGACAGCGGATGAGGCAAAGATTCTTGCTTCGGCTCTACGCAAGCACGAGCCGTGGCTTGAATGGAGTGGCAAGCGGGAGAAGAAATGGTTCGAGATAGAACCAGTGGCTTTGCATATTCACGAGCGTATTTCTACGAAAGCAATTCTAAAAGTGCTTGAGCGAGAAGATGTTCAACGCGAATTATTCGCCGATCCACAACAGGGGTATGCACAAGCAGTGCAGTTCTACCAACACGATGTTGATTGGTCAAACCGCATGATCCTTGGTGATTCGCTGCAGGTCATGGCGAGCCTGGCAAAACGAGAAGATTTAGCCGGTAAAGTGCAAATGATTTACATCGATCCTCCTTATGGCATCAAGTTTGCTTCCAACTTCCAGCCGCAGCTTGGCCAGAGAGATGTGAAAGATCGCGAGCAGGATCTGACGCGTGAGCCGGAAATGGTAAAAGCATACCGCGATACCTGGCAACTTGGGATCCATTCTTATATTGCTTATTTACGTGACCGTCTCATTATTGCCCGCAATCTTCTTTCCGAAAGTGGAAATGTATTTGTGCAAATAAGTGATGAAAATGTTCACATTGTGCGTTTTCTTCTTGATGAGGTTTTCGGCAGACAGAACTTTTTGAGTCAGATAAATTTTAGAACTGCAATGACTAAACCTACATCGGGGTTAAACAACGTGTTCGACTATGTGCTATGGTTCGCAAAGGATAAGGGAAATCATAAGTATCGTGATTTGTTTGTTCCTAAAGAAACAGATGATGGAATATCTCAACACCAACTTCAGTCTAGTGCAAAGCAAGCTATCTATTCGTTTACTTTTAATGGAACGGTCTACAATCCGGATAATGGATGGCGAGTTCCTCAGAACGGGTTAGAAAGACTCGCACGCGCAGAACGTGTTTATCAGGCAGGAAAAACTGAGTCAAAAACCGGGACTCTAAAATTTATCAGGTATGAAAAGGATTTTCTGTTTAACCAATTGGACAATACTTGGAATCAACAATCTTCCGAACAGAACAAAGATTACGTTGTACAAACTTCCACAAAAATCATAGAACGTTGTCTTCTAATGACTACCGATCCCGGTGATTTAGTATTAGACCCAACGTGCGGAAGCGGAACAACGGCTTACGTAGCTGAACAATGGGGCCGACGGTGGATTACTTGTGATACGAGTCGTGTTGCTCTTGCTCTTGCACGCCAACGATTAATGACGGCACGTTTTCAATCGTATGCACTCCGTGATTTAAACCCAGACGATTTGAATCGAAATCCTAATGGATCATGGCTCATTGATCCGACAGGTATAATAAAAGGAAAAGCAACACTTCAGTGCAAAGAAGTTTCTCATATTACGCTCAAAAGCATAGCTCGTAATGCATCTCTCGATCCAATTTTTGTAAAACATGAATCCATACTTTCTAAAAAATTAAAAGTTTTAAATAGTGCTGTTCAAAAGATTGGTCCGCAGCTTCGCAGCCAGCTTACATCGAAGCTACAAGAAAAACAAAAACGCGAAGGAAAAAAATCTATTACAGATGCAGACCGGAGGAGATGGCAGTTACCAAAAAAGGAATGGAAAGAATGGGAAGTTCCTTTCGACACCGATCCTGATTGGCCTCAGGAATTACATGATGCGTTAATGGAATACAGCCGGGCGTGGCGTTCAAAAATGGATGAAGTGAATGATTGCATCGCCAAAAATACGGATATGGAAGAATTGGTTGATAAACCGGAACCGATCAACGGCGTTGTACGGGTAAGCGGTCCATTCTCCATGGAAAGTGTTATCGCTATGGAACAGGGTATTCAATCACCTATCGGTGGAGAGCCGGAAGATGAATTGGAAACCTTCGATGGAGAAATGGAGTCCGTCAATGCAGAAGCGCATATCGATAAAATCATCCGCTTGCTGAAAGTTGCGGGTGTAGATTTTAAAGACAATAAGAATATGAAATTCAAGAGCCTTGAGCCGCTTGCGACTTCCACTCTGCTTCATGCTGAAGGCGAGTGGATAAACGGAGATAAGAAAGAGCGAAAAGTTGCAGTCTCTATCGGTCCGGAAGTCGGAAATATTGCTTCATACCAGGTGGAAGAAGCGGTTCGTGCAGCGAACCGAAGAAATTACGATGATATTGTCTTTGCAGGTTTCGGTTTTGATGCGGCTGCACAAGCTGCAATCGAAGAAGCTTCTCATCCGAATTTGCGTCTGCACATGGCATTGATTCGCCCGGATGTTGTCATGGGTGATTTATTGAAGACACAGCCGGGAAGTCAGTTGTTTACCGTATTCAGTGCACCTCGCGTCAAGCCGCCAAAGAAAGTTGAAGATGATATGTATGTCATCGAGGTCGAGGGAATGGATGTGTATGATCCGGTCACAAATACTCTTCACCCGACAAGCACGGACAAGATCGCTGCATGGTTTCTTGATAGTGACTATGATGGAAGAACGTTCTGTATCTGTCAGGCGTTTTTTCCTGATAAATCAAAATGGGCGAGGCTCGCAAAGGCATTGGGAGATCGAGGAATTATCGACGAAGAAAAATTTGAAACCCTGAGCGGACTGAAGAGTCTGCCATTCCCGAAAGGTAAATTCGGAAGAATTGCAGTGAAAGTCATCGATCCGCGAGGGAATGAAGGTTTACGGGTGATAAAATTATGAGCAAACAAGAAGAGATCCCGATACAACCGGTAGAGAATCCGATCATCTGCCGCCCCTTTGAGAAACCGAAGTATCATTGGCTTTATGATACGCGGACGGGAATCCCTACGAAGATGAATAACCGGAGAGAAGCAAGTTATTGGTTTAAGACCGAAAAGACAGGTACGGCACAGCAATCTTTTTTTGCAGAAGAAGAAAGAGACGATCTTCCCCTTGTGAATTTTCTCCGTGATGATGTTGAACGATGGAGAAATTCCGGATACGAAAACGCAACGAACACGACCAAACAGCTTCTCCGTCATTGGAGTAGAGAAGACAGATTCAGAAGACTATTCTTCTGCCAGTTGGAAGCAGTTGAGACAATTATCTACCTGCGTGAAATTCTTGCAATGGGCAAAAAGCCTCGCTGGAATCCAAAACTTACCCTGGAAGATTACAAATTGCTTTCAGAAGGAATAAATCCGCGGCCGCAGGAGTGGGTAACGAGAAGAGCGAAACATCCGATGTTGGTAGATATCCCCAATGAGCCGGGGGGTAAGCCGTTCAACCGGTATGCATGCAAGATGGCTACGGGAAGCGGCAAAACTGTAGTTATGTCTATGTTGATAGCATGGGCATTCTGCAATCGGGGTAAGATTACGGGCGATAATCGGTTCCCGAATAAAGCGCTTGTCGTTTGTCCGAATCTTACGATCAAACAACGCTTGCAAGTGCTTCGACCGGAAAGTCCGGACAATTATTATGACATGTTTGACATCGTTCCCTCATCAAATCTTCGAGATGAGCTTGTAAAGGGAAAAATTCTGATAACGAACTGGCATTGGTTTAATCCGGAGTCAGAACATTCCGAGGGAGGCAAGAGCTTTATCGTTGTGAATAAAGGCGAAGAAAGTCCTGAAGCATTCGCCCGCAATCGTTTGGGCGATTTGTTCGATGATGAACCCATCATGGTGCTCAATGATGAAGGCCATCATGCATATCGGCCAGCAGCAATTACTGACAATGACACGCTTTCTTCTGAAGAAAAGGAAGAACGGGAAGAAGCCACCATTTGGGTTTCAGGACTAGACAAAATTCAAAATTCTTGCGGAATATCGTTTTGTATTGATATGTCGGCAACGCCGTTTTATATCGGCGGAAGCGGTTATCCCGAAGGATCGCCGTTCCCTTGGATTGTAAGCGATTTTGCTTTGGTCGACGCCATTGAATCAGGAATTGTGAAAATACCAAGACTTCCTGCGATTGATAATACCGGACGACCGGATCCGAAATATTTCAGACTCTGGGAACACATTACAAATAATCTTAAATCCGGTGAGAAACTCAACGGTGGAAAGCCAAAGCCAGAAGTCATCTACCGCAAAGCAGAAGATGCACTTTTGACTCTTGCAAGCGAATGGAAAGAGCGACTGCAGACACTCGAGGCAGCAACTCCCGGACAGGAACGCATTCCACCAGTAATGATTTTAGTCTGTGACAACACGAATATCGCCAATTTGTTCCACAAGGAAATCTCCGGTCAAGAAACAATAGAAATTGATAGTGGAGAGGAAGACGATGAGGATGATGACACCCCTAAACGCAAGAAAATATCTAAAGTTGAAAAGAGATACGGGAATGGTTTAATGGGCTTCCCGGAATTGTGGAATGAAAAAGGAAAAGAATTATCTCTACGCATCGATTCAAAATTATTGGCCATCGCTGAAAGTGAAGACCCTAAAGCGAGCCGGAAAGATGTTGCAGAAGAGTTACGGCAGATAGTTGCCACTGTTGGCAAGCGAGGGATGCCGGGTGAAAAAGTACGGTGTGTTGTATCTGTAAATATGCTCAGTGAAGGATGGGATGCAAGTAATGTGACACACATACTTGGGTTGCGGGCATTTGGAAGCCAATTATTATGCGAACAGGTTGTCGGACGCGGACTCCGAAGAATGGACTACAATGTAGACCCCTCAACTGGACTATTTGCGCCTGAATATGTTGATATCTTTGGTGTCCCATTCTCACTGATTCCCTTCAAAGGAAGGGAGCCGGGCAAACCTACGAATGGAGACGACAGGCCAAAGAACGAAATAATGGCATTAGACGAACGAAAGCAATTTGAAATTCGGTTCCCAATAGTCGAGGGATATGCTGTTGCATTGCAAAAGAATCTCATTAAGTTTGACATTAAAAAAATTGAACCGATGAAGTTGGACCCTGCCACAACACCGACAGCAGCATTCTTGAGGCCACAAGTCGGCTATCAAATAGGAAATCCAAGCATGCATGGTGGATTTGGTTTTGAGTTGGTAGATCGTCAAACATATTACGCTTCAACCCATCCCCAGCTTATTGAGTTTGAAATCGCAAAAGAAGTGGTCCGTTCACTGACTGAAACTGCTCATGCAGGAAAAGAGTCATTGCAGCGTAAAGCTCGGAGTGTATTATTTCCACAGGTATTAATTGCGGTGCAGCAATACATTAACCAGCGTATTGATTTTAGCGGGTGTCATCATTGCGAAATTGGACTGAAGACCTATGCGGAAAAAATAATTTCGCTTATTGTAGCAGCAATTCAACCCGATGATGAGAAAGGTGAAACCCCTCTCATTCCGCGTCTGAATCGATATAAACAGATTGGTAGTACGGCGAGTGTTCATTTCAAAACAGTGAAACCGGTTCAAGCCACACAAAAAAGCCACCTTAACTATGTAGCTTGTGATACCAACTCATGGGAACAAGCAGCGACGTTTCAGTTGGAAGCATCAAAGAACGTCATTTGCTATGCGCGAAATGATCGGCTTGAGTTAAATATACCTTACGAACTTTATGGCAACTCTCAATTTTATCAACCGGATTTTGTTGTCAGATTGCTTAATGGCATTACATTGATCCTTGAAGTCAAAGGTCAGGTCAGAGATGATACTGACTCGAAACATCAAGGAGCCAAACGTTGGGTAAGCGCGGTAAACAATTGGGGCAAACTCGGCCGCTGGGATTTTCATGTCTGCAAAGATCCACAAATGCTGGGAAAAGAATTGGAGTGGTTGGTAATCAATCAATCTACGTTTAAGGAACATGAAATTGTTCAACTCAATATTGATTTACCTAATAATTCGCTACAAAAAGATGCAATAGGCACTGTTGTATTTATTTATAGAGATAGAAACACCTATGAAGTAGAATTTGCCACAAAGGACGGCTCAAAAGTAATTACATTGTCTTCCCTGCATATCAGGAGGAAGAATAGTGCCTGATTATTTACCTAATAGTTCTGCATCAATTGTTAAAGAAAATAAAGTCAAAGACTACCTTTTATCGACAACACATCTCGAAGGAAAAAGTAAGGCAAAATTCTTTTTTGAGTTTGGATATTCAGAAGACAAGCCAGAAGAACTGGTAGATTCTCTTCGAACTCATGCTTCGACTCAGCCGATAATTGAGACTGAGGAAAATGATCACGGCACTAAATATGTTCTTCAATGTTCGATTTCGACACCTGATGGAAGATCTCCTTGCATCATAACTGTTTGGATCATTAAAAGAGAAGATGTAGAGCCTATGCTTGTAACAGCATACCCAAGCGAGAATTGATTTGTGCCTGTTCGCCCCCACGAGACTTCGTTCGTGTTCGGTTCAGTGCGTATACATTTGGTAGGAACTCGAACTGCGTTCTTGCCAAGCACTATGACTTTTCAGACGAAGAGCTAGATTTTATTATCAACTACGATATTAAGTATCGTATGGGGAAGGAACTGGAGGAGAGGAATGAGTAACGCCGCATGAAGCACTACCTTTTCATGGATGAAAGCGGAGATCATGGATTGGTGAATGTTGACCCTGCATTTCCCGTCTTCGTTTTGTGTGGGATAATTCTTTCTGAGGAACAGTCCGAAGTCGTCATCCGGAAAATGCAGGAGATCAAGAAGCGGTTTTGGGATGACAAGAAAGTGCTGTTCCATTCGCGGGACATACGGAAGTGTAACAACGA
>Ga0182017_10004355_pt1 | contig 10537 bp, 8 predicted proteins | sample 712E3DmetaG_FD_120492 | JGI IMG/M metagenome (GOLD analysis project Ga0182017, IMG submission 120492) | Permafrost microbial communities from Stordalen Mire, Sweden - 712E3D metaG | ecosystem: Environmental > Terrestrial > Soil > Wetlands > Permafrost | place: Sweden: Stordalen | collected... | reverse complement strand
GGTTCAGGGAGCAGTACAAGAACCCGGACATCGTGCTCGATTACGTCCTGGCGGCCGTGGTCGGCGGCGTGATAGGAGCGCGCCTCTTCTACGTCTTCGGACACTGGTCCGACTACAAGAACAACCTCGGGCAGATTTTCAAGCTGAACATGGACGGGCTGGTCTTCTACGGCGGGCTGATACTCGGTCTGATCCTGGCGATACTGGTCGGGTACCTGAGGCACCAGAAGTTCTGGGCGACGATGGACCTTGCGGGCCTGTGCCTTCCGCTGGCCCTCGCGATCGCCCGGATCGGATGCCTTCTCAACGGCTGCTGCTACGGAAAGGTCAGCTCTCTTCCATGGGCCATAAGCTACCCGGTGTCGAGCGGGATAATAGGCCGCAGGCAGCCGACACAGATCTACGAACTCATTCTGGACCTCGCACTTTTCGGGTTGCTATTCTGGAAGCGGGACAGCTTCAAGAGGGAGGGCATGATCTTCTGGTTCTTCTGCCTCGGCTACGGCGCGATACGATTCACGATGGAGTTCTTCCGCGACCACGCCGGATCCCCGAACGCCGCGCTCACGTTCCAGGTCATGAGCCTCGCGCTCTTTGTCGCGGCGGCGTTCTTCCTGATCTTCCGGTACCGGCTGCTCCCCTCAGCCGGCGACGAGTTAGTGTAGTATCCCGTCCCATGAACACTGTTGCGCTCGAACGCATTCCTACCGGTGCTCACACCGCCCATGGGACGGGACACTAGTATGCCGCGGCGCTTTCACTCGGTCATCACCGAAGCCGACAGCGGTGAGAGGCTGGATATGTTCCTGTCGAAGGCTGCCGGAGTATCCCGCAACCGCGTACAGTCGATGATCGAGAGAGGGCTGGTGAAGGTCGACGGAGCCCCGGTAAAGAAGAACCACCTGCTTTCCAGGGACGAGACCGTGGAGTGGAAGGTCCCCGACGCCGAGCCCGAGGACATGACGCCGCAGGAGCTTCCCCTCGAGGTCCTTCTCGAGGACGACGACATCATCGTGATCGACAAGCCCGCGGGAATGGTCATGTACCCCGGACCGGGCCACCCGGAGAACACCCTCGCGAACGCGCTGCTGGCGCGGCATCCGACGATCGCGGGCGTCGGCGGAAAAGGAAGGCCTGGGGTGTTCCACAGGCTGGATCGGGATACGTCCGGGCTGGTCGCCGTCGCGCTCTCCCAGAGGGCGTACGACGCGATGGTGGACGAGCTGAAGGAGCGGCGCATGGAGCGCGTGTACCTGGCTCTCCTCGTAGGCGACATCGCGGCTGAGGTCGGGAGCATCGATGCGCCGATGGGAAGGTCCCCCCATGACAGGAAGAAGATGGCGGTCACGCCCGCCGGCGGGCTGAGAGCGGTCACACACTTCAAGGTGCTCGAGAGGTTCGACAGGGATTACACGCTCGCCGAGGTGACGCTCGATACGGGCAGGACGCATCAGATAAGAGTGCACTTCGCGTACATCGGACATCCCGTCGCGGGCGACCCGGATTACTCCAGAGGCAAGTCGGCCCGGAGGCTCGACCTTGAGAGGCAGTTCCTCCATGCCACCAGGCTTACCTTCGACCACCCGGTATCGGGGGAGAGGATGAGCTTCTCAAGCCCGCTGCCCGAGGATCTGGCCGAAGTCCTGAAAAGCCTCAGGAGGATGCGGGGCCGCTGAGACGTTGCTACGGCAAGACGCGCGACTGTGGTGTACTCCTGCAGTACGCCGCAGGGAGTGGAACGCCGCCGGTGCGGATGAATCGGTATTCGAATGCCGCAGTGTCCGTGGGACGGGATACTGTGACTACAAGCCCCTGCCGACAATCGGCGCGATGGCCTTGAGCTTGTCCATCATCGAATCGAACTGCTCCAGCGTGAGAGACTGCGGGCCGTCACACCTGGCCTGGTCCGGGTCAGGGTGGACCTCCACGATGATACCGTCCGCGCCGCTCGCGATCGCCGCCAGCGACATCGGCTCCACCAGGTGAGACCTGCCGGTGGCGTGGCTGGGGTCGGCGATGCACGGCAGGTGGCTGAGGTGTTTGATCGATGAGACCGCCGACAGGTCAAGGGTGTTGCGGGTGTAGGTCTCGAACGTGGTGATGCCTCGCTCGCACAGGATGACGTCCCTGTTTCCCTCGATTATCACGTACTCGGCGGCCAGCAGCAGGTCGTCGATCGTCGAGCTGGGCCCACGCTTCAGCAAGGCCGGGTGCCCGCTTATCCCTACCTCGGTCAGCAGGACGAAGTTCTGCATGTTGCGCGCGCCGACCTGGAGTATGTCGGCGTACTTCGAGACCAGCTCGACGTTGCGAGGGTCGGTTATCTCGGTGATGACCAGCAGCCCGGTCTCGTCCCCGGCCTCCCTCAAGTACTTGAGGGCTTCTTCTCCCAGGCCCTGGAACGAGTACGGAGACGTGCGTGGCTTGTAGGCGCCGCCGCGCAGGATCTTCGCGCCGGCCTTCTTGACCCGGCGGGCTATCTGGAGCAGCTGCTCCCGCTCCTCGACAGCGCACGGTCCGGCCATAACGACGACGTCTTTGCCGCCGACCTTAACTCCGTTCTCGAACTCGATCACCGTGTCCTCAGGGTGCGCCTCCCTTCCGGCGAACTTGTACGGCTGGAGTATAGGGATGATGGCCTCGACCCCGCTCATGCCCTTCATGTTCTCGATGACGCGGGTCTTGTCGTCGCCGACGATGCCGATGACGGTCTTCTGGACGCCGTAGATCGGGTGGGTCCTCAGGCCGTAAGAGTGCACCTTGTCGATCACGTGCTCTATCTGTTCCTCGGTCGCGCCGTGCGCCATAACGATTATCATCGCCGCAGTTCCCCTCGTAGAAACGGCCGGTCGTATAGAGAGATTATTGTAGTTGGACAGCCCTGAGCGCACAAGAAGAGCCCGTCCCCAAGAAACGGGCCGCGGGCGGCCGGCTCAGCCTGGCTGTCCCGGATCGGACGCCTGAGCCGGTGTCTCGACCTCTGTCCCGGAGATCTCGAGCGTCCCGTCATCGTCCAGCCGGGCGGTACCGCAGCGCCCGCAGACCCGCTGGGCCCGGTGGTCCCTGAGGTAGGTGTCGACCGTTTTGCTCAGAGCGTCGATGCCGGCGAGCTTCTGCTCGATGCGGGCGCGGTGCTCCTCGACCTGTCTCTGCATGACGACGACCTCGTCCACGATCTCCTCGATGGAAAGGGGAGGGGTCCAGGATGATTTCTTCTCAGGAAGTGACCGGCCCTCCCAGACCGGGCAATCGGGTATGAAGTCGCACCAGGGGCAGAGGTTGTTCCTGCAGGGGTCGAACCTCTCGCGCGAGACCGCTTCCGCCACCTTGCGTACCTCGTCGAGCGCCTCTTCAACGCGTTCGAGCCCCACGTGGACGCTATGCCTGTGGTTGAGCACCAGGTAATAGAAAGTGGCGCGCGAGACCTCTACCTGCCATATCTTCTCAGCCGCCGCGGTGTAAAGGGGCAACTGAAGGTCGCGGGCGAGCTTCTTTGCCGGCGGCAGCCGGCGGTTAGTCTTGTAGTCCAGTATCTCGAAAGTGCCGTCCGGCAGCCTGTCCATGCGGTCTATGACGCCGCTCAGCTCGCAGAAATCGAGGTCGATCAGGAACTTGTGCTCGAGGGCGACCGGCATCTCCAGGGCCTCGCCCTCCACGATGTTGTTCCGATAATAGAGGTCGAGGACGCTGCGGGCGTGCAGAAAATACCTGAGTCGCTCCTCGGGAGAGGAGTAGCCTTCCTTCAACCAGCACTCGTCGAGGTAGTCGATCAGTTCGTTCCTGGTGTGGGGCTCGGGCGTCTTCACGTCGTAAAGCCAGCGCAGCGCCTCGTGGACGCTCTTCCCGAACGCCAGGGCGGGCGTGTCGGGCGTCGGGCGCCTCTCCACGTACGAGTAGTAGTACTTCAAAGGGCAGTCCAGGTATGAGGATATCGCCGAGTAGCTGAGCTTCATCAATTCTCCAGTCCGTGGCCTGGAATAGATTATATACCGGCACCGGGACACTCCCGGCGGGCTTTCAAAGGTGGCCGCATCCCGGGATGAGAACTATATAGCGTCGCACAAAGGGAAGAGAGAAGATGCCTGCCCGTTTCGCGCACCTGCACGTGCATACCGATTACTCCCTGCTCGACGGCGCCTGCAAGGTGGACAAGCCCGACGCTGAGAAGAGCAAGCTCCTCGAGGCCGTCAAGAGCAGAGGGATGGATTCGCTCGCGATCACGGACCACGGCGTCATGTACGGCGTCCTGCCTTTCTACCGCTCCTGCCTGGGTTCTGGTGTAAAGCCGATAATCGGCTGCGAGGCCTACGTGGCGACGAGGGGGCGCGAGACGCGTGACGGCGGCCCCGAGGAAGGCCGTCACCTGGTCCTTCTCGCGAAAGACAACGAGGGTTACCGGAACCTTCTCCAGCTCGCGACCACGGCTTTCGTCGAGGGCTTCTACTACCGCCCACGCATCGACCTCGAGCTGCTGGAGAGATACTCCGGAGGCCTGATCGCGATGAGCGCCTGCCTGAAGGGCGAGGTGGCCCAGAACCTGCTGAGGGGAGACAACGAGGCCGCGGAGCTCGCCGCAGAGCGGTATGCGCGGGTTTTCGGCGAGGAGAACTTCTTCATCGAGCTGATGGATCACGGCATCCCGGAGCAGGCGCTCGTTAACCCGATGCTCATCGACCTGGCAAGGCGCAAGGGGCTGGGTCTCGTCGCGACGAACGACGCCCACTACATCAGCCGCGAGGACGCCGCCGCGCACGACGCGCTCCTGTGCATCCAGACGAAGTCACTCCTCGCCGATGAGAACCGGCTCAAGTTCTCGACCGAGGAGTTCTACCTGAAGAGTCCCGAGGAGATGGAAGCAGTCTTCCCGGACTATCCGGAGGCGATCGCGAACACCGTCGCGATAGCTGAGAGGTGCAACGTCGAGATCGACCTCGAGCAGCTTCACCTCCCGAGGTACGAGCCGCCCTCCGGCTTCGACCTGGACTCTTACCTGGAGCATCTGGCCAGGGTGGGCCTTGACGCGAGGTACGACGGGGCGCCTTCCACGGAGGCGAGCGAGAGGCTGGAGTACGAGCTGAGCGTGATAAAGAAGCTCGGTTTCTCCGGGTACTTCCTGATAGTGTGGGATTTCATCAAGCACGCCAAGGACATGGGCATCAGGGTCGGGCCTGGTCGAGGATCGGCAGCCGGCAGCCTCGTCGCCTACTCGCTCGGGATCACTACTATAGACCCGCTCAAATACGGACTGTTGTTCGAACGCTTCCTCAACGCCGAGCGCATCGCGCTGCCCGACATCGACGTCGACATCGGGCACTTCAGACGGCAGGAGGTGATCGATTACGTGGCGGAGAAATACGGACGCGACCGGGTGGCCCAAATCGTGACTTTCTCCACCTTCAACGCCAGGCAGGCCGTCAAGGACATCGGCCGCGTGATGGACATTCCTTACCAGCGCATGGAGGAGCTCACCAAGATGGTCCCGGAGAAGCCGGGCATGACCATCGACAAGGCGCTCGCGGAGTCCTCCGACCTCATGGGGAAGTACGACTCCGACGCGGAGGCCCGGAAGGTGATAGAGAGCGCCCGGGCGATAGAGGGCATGGTAAGGCACCAGTCGGTGCACGCTGCGGCCGTCGTCATCGCCGACGATGTGATATCCGCGTACTCGCCGCTCTGCCTCCAGCAGAGGGCCGGGGAGACCGGCAGCGTCGTTACGACGCAGTACGACATGTACGACGTTGAGAAGCTCGGCCTGCTCAAGGTCGATATGCTCGGCCTGAAGAACCAGAGCCTGATAGAGCTGGCGGTAAAGCTGATAGAGCAGCGAACCGGCGAGCTGCTGGAGATAGACGACCTGCCGATGGACGACAAGATGACGTTCGAGCTCATCCAGTCGGGCAGGACGATCGGGACCTTCCAGCTCTCCAGCCCCGGGATGCGGGCTCTTATGCGCGACCTGGTCCCGACCCGCTTCGAGGACATCATCGCGCTTATAGCGCTGTACCGGCCGGGGCCGATGGGGCTGAACATGCACAAGGCCTACGTGGACCAGAAGCACGGCAGGCAGAAGGTCTCCTACCCGCATCCCAGCCTGGAGGAAGTGCTGAGCGAGACCTTCGGCGTAATCGTCTACCAGGAGCAGGTGATGCGCATCGCCCAGGTGCTCGCCGGCTACTCGGGACAGGAGGCCGACGAGCTTCGTAAGGCCATGGCCAAGAAGAAGCGCGAGATAATGGACAGGCACCGGGCGATGTTCTTAGAGGGGGCCAGGAAAAAGGGCGTGGACGAGAGGACCGCGCAGACCGTCTTCGAGCTGATAGACAAGTTCGGCGAGTACGGCTTCAACAAGTCACACAGCACCGCTTACGCTTACATCTCGTATCAGACGGCCTATCTCAAGGCGCACTTTCCGTCCGAGTACATGGCCGCGCTGATGACCGTCTACATGTCCGACCAGGACCGACTGGTGGAGTACATCAACGAGTGCCGCGCGCTCAGGATCGACCTGAAGCTACCCGACATCAACCGGTCCGGCGCCGACTTCACCCCGTTCGACGACCACATACTCTTCGGCCTCTCCGCGGTCCGCAACGTCGGCTCGACGGCTGTGGAAGTCCTGGTTGAGGAAAGGGAGCGAGGCGGCCACTACTCGAGCTTCCTCGAGTTCTGCGACCGGGTCCCGCCGAACGTGGCGAACAGGAAGACCCTGGAGAGCCTGATAAAGGCGGGGGCGTTCGACGTCATGGAGGACCGGTCCCGGCTCCTTCTCACGTACGAGACCTCCCTCAGCACGGCACAGAGGCGAAGGCGCGAGAGGGAGGAGGGCCAGTTCTCGCTGTTCGACGACGGCAACGGCGGAGAGCAACTGCTCGAGGAGTCGGTTACCTTCGAGATCGAGCCGATAGAGAGCGGAAGGCTCCTCACCTTCGAGAAGGAGATGCTCGGCGTCTATGTCAGCGATCATCCACTGACCGCCTACAAGCAGGCACTATACGCCAACACCGACCTGGAGATAGCCCAGCTCACCTCGGAGCTGGACCGCCAGCAGCTCAATATCGGGGGCATGATCTCGGGGGCGAACGTGAAGCCCAACAAGCAGGGCAAGACCTGGGCCACCTTCAAGCTGGAGGACTTCTCGGGCACGATAGAGGTGCTGCTCTTCAGCAACAAGTACGAGAGGTTCAAAGACGTGGTCGGCGACGACCAGATAGTCCTGGTGAAGGGCCGGCTCGACGCCAGGGACGAGGCGAGGAAGTTCCTGGCCGACGAGGTAAGGAGGCTGCCGGTCGAGGGCATGGTGCCGGAGTGCCTCGCGATAAGGATCGAGCTGTCGAGGTTCCACGAGGGCCTGGCCGAGCTGATAAAGAAGACGCTGCAGGAGCACCCGGGCACAATACCGGTGAGGATCTCCCTGGTGAGCGAGGGGCGCGAGGCCAGGCGGGTGAAGACCGGTGACTACTACTCGGTGGACACATCGGGAGACCTCATCGCGAAGCTGAAGAGTCTCCTGGGGGAGAACTCGGTGAAGGTGCTGTACCCGGAATGCTGATCGCTCAGTCGGCGTACCTGGCGATGCTGTTCCGCTCAGGGTCCTCGTAGCAGTCGGGGCAGAATGCGACGACCTTTCCGCCGTCACACCCGAACCCCAGGTCCTCGAGCCTGACGCAGAGATTACACAGGGGAATCCCGCAGCCGAGGCAGACGACCACCGCGCGCGCCTCGCCGCAGTAATGACAGTCGGTCTCTTCATCGATCTTAGCCATGTGACCCCGTCTCGGTCGGCCCGTTCGAGGCCGGCCGCTGCTCCCTGCGGTATACTTCTTCTATTGTAATCGAGGCCGGGCGGTAAAGGTGGAGATACTCCAGCTCGATGACCTCGACGGTGCGGTCAGAGCGGCCCGCGCGGTCAGGCGACCGGCGGGTCACTTGTCTGTCGAGGCGGATGTAAAAGGAATAATAGGGCGGGTTCGCGAGGGTGGTGCGGCCGAGGTCGTCGCCCTGACGAAGGAGCTGGACCGCGCCGACATTTCCGGGTCACTCGAGGTCGGCGTCGAAGAGCGCCTGGCCGCGTGGGAGAGCACGGGCCAGGAGCTCAAAGAGGCAATGGGCGGCGCGCGGGAGCGTATCGCCCTTTTCGCCGGGCGCGCAGCCGGCACGGACTGGACCGAATCGCCCGCCGCCGGAGTCGAGGCCGGCGAGGTCTTCAGGTCCCTGCCTCGGGCCGGGATATATATACCGGGCGGAAGGTTCGCGTATCCCTCTACCGTGCTGATGACAGGCGTACCCGCCGAGGTGGCGGGAGTCGCGGAGATCGTGTTCTGCATTCCCCCGCGCGATGACGGCAAGGTCCCGGCCCTGTCCCTGGCGGCTACCACTCTGGTCAAAGGTGCGAGGGTCTTCCGCGTCGGCGGGGCCCAGGCGATTGCGGCGATGGCCTACGGTGCCGACCCCATACCGGCATGCCCCTTCATAGCGGGGCCGGGAAATATCTATGTCACAGAGGCGAAGCGACAGGTGTCGGGCGACGTAAGGATAGATACGCTGGCCGGGCCGAGCGAGGTCGCCGTTTATATCGAAGACCCCGAGTTCGCCCGACTGGCCGCCCTGGACATGCTCTCGCAACTGGAACACGACCCGCGGGCGATCGCGGTCTGCGTCTCGATCTCCCGCGAGGCGCTCGAGGCGGTCTCGACGGAACTGAAAGAGATCGGTTCCGGCGGTGGTCTCGACCGGGAGGATAATGCGACGCTCGCCCTCTGCATCCGCAGGGAAGACGCGTTCGCTTTCATAAACGAGCTCGCCCCCGAGCACCTCGAGATCATGGCCGATGAGGCGAGAGAGCTACTGGGGCTTGTCGAGAGCGCGGGCTGTATTTTCCTTGGACCCTTCTCGGGTGTCGCTTACGGGGACTACTTTGCCGGCCCGAGCCACGTCCTGCCGACCGGCGGAGCGGCGCTGGGCCGGGGCGGCTTGAGCGCACGGGATTTCCAGAGGGCGGTGAACGTGGTGTCATATGACCGAGCCGGCGCAAACGCGGACGGCCCGGTCACCGTCGAGCTCGCAAGAGCCGAAGGCCTGGAGATGCACGCACGCTCCATTGAAGAGAGAATGAAGAATGAAGAGAAATAGAACATCCGAGCGCTGACCGGAGGTGCGCCGTGAGGAAAGCCGAGAGGGAGAGGAACACGAAGGAGACCAGGATAAAGGCCGTAGTCGATCTCGACGGAAGCGGGCAGATAGACGTCGATACGCGGATTCCTTTCTTCGACCACATGCTCGAGCTGATGGGGCGGCACGCCCTGTTCGACATGGAGCTGAAAGCCGAAGGAGACATCAAGGTCGACGCGCACCATACGGTTGAGGATACCGGCCTGGTCCTGGGCGGTGCGCTGGACGCCGCGCTCGATGACAGGAAAGGGATCACGCGCTTCGCGTCGAGCCTGGTGCCGATGGACGAGTGCCTGGCGGAGGTGGCCATAGACCTGAGCGGCAGGCCGTACCTGTCCTACGACGTCGAGCTCGAGCCTGACGCGGTCGGCATATTCGACCCCGGACTGGCCCGCGACTTCTTCCAGTCGGTCGTCAACGCAAGTGGCATGACGATGCACGTGACCCTGCGGAAGGGGAGGGGGGTGCACCACGGTCTCGAGGCCGTGTTCAAGGCCGCCGGTCGAGCCCTCAAGGACGCCGTATCGATCGACCCGAGGGTCAAGGACATACCGTCGACGAAAGGCACTCTGTGAGCGCTAAGATAGGGATAATCGACTACGGTATGGGCAATCTTCGCAGCGTGGAGAAGGGGCTGGAGAAGGCCGGGACATCCTGCGAGATAACCTCGGACCCGTCTTCGCTCGCCGACTACCCCGGCCTCATCCTGCCCGGCGTCGGCGCTTTTGCGGACGCGATGAAGAACCTCAAGGAGCGGGGGATGGACCGGGCGATACTCGACTGCGTCAGCGGAGGGAAACCGCTGCTGGGCATCTGCCTCGGGATGCAGCTGCTGCTGGAGTACAGCGACGAACACGGGAGAAGCGTTGGGCTCGGCGTCGTGCCGGGAGGTGTCGTACGCCTGCCCGCGACGGTCAAGGTGCCCCACATGGGCTGGAACGTCCTGCGCAAGCATGGCGATCAAGCTTTGTTCGACTCTATCGAGGAGGGCTCGAGGTTCTATTTCGTGCACTCCTACTACTGCGACCCGGCGGACGATTCGTGGACGATCGGGACCACGCCCTACGGCCTGGAGTTCACCAGCGCGGTCGGCAGGGATAACGTGCTGGGAGTGCAGTTCCACCCGGAGAAGAGCAGTCTTCTCGGCCTGCGGATGCTCTCGAACTTCGCGGGAATAGTCGAGGCTTCGACCTGATGAGCTTCATCGTGATCCCGGCCGTGGACATAAAGGACGGCAGGTGCGTCCGTCTCCTCCAGGGACGCGCCGAGGACGAGACGGTCTTCTACGAGGACCCGAGCGAAGCCGCCCTGGAGTGGGAGCGGCGCGGGGCGAAGTACCTCCACGTGGTCGACCTGGACGGCGCTTTAG
>Ga0182017_10004354_pt1 | contig 10540 bp, 7 predicted proteins | sample 712E3DmetaG_FD_120492 | JGI IMG/M metagenome (GOLD analysis project Ga0182017, IMG submission 120492) | Permafrost microbial communities from Stordalen Mire, Sweden - 712E3D metaG | ecosystem: Environmental > Terrestrial > Soil > Wetlands > Permafrost | place: Sweden: Stordalen | collected... | reverse complement strand
TGGCAAGCGTTGAATTTGAGAATAACAGGCAGGCAGTAGATAAAAATAAAATTGCAGACAGCTTATTGAAGATAAATCAGTCAATGGTTGCCGAAAAAACAGCATCTGAAGATTTAGCTGTTCAGGTAAAAGAAGAAAAAGCCTTGCCGGCAGAAAATGTTTATTGTATAATTGCCGGGAGTTTCAAATCTGAGAATAATGCTGGTATTCTCATAAAGAAACTTGAAGCTGAAGGTTATAGTCCCGAGCTTATGAAGGGCCCGAATGGATTTTACAGGGTTAGCGCAATGAAATGTTTAGATCTGGCTAAGGCAGTAAATACAAAAGATAGTATCGGTAAAAATCACCCGGGTGCCTGGGTTACAAGAATAAAGTAATCTCCTATTTTATCATACTCCCATTGTCCACCTTTTTAACGGGTGAGACCATGATAAGTTTTCCATCTTTGTCTTCAGCCATTAATATCATGCCTTTAGATTCTATTCCTTTGATCTTCCTCGGTTCAAGGTTGGCAATAATTGAAATCTGTTTGCCAATAATATCTTCCGGGGCATAGTACTCTGCGATACCTGATACTATAGTTCGGATATCAATCCCCGTATCTATTTTAAGCTTTAGAAGTTTTAAGGTTTTAGGAACCTTTTCAGCCTCCAGAACAGTAGCGGTACGGATATCGATTTTTGTAAAATCATCAAATGTGACAGAATCCTTTGCAGGAGTAACTTTTACATTTGCAGCTTCATTGGCCATTTTTGTATTCATGAGCTTTTCAATCTGCATGTTTATTGCATCATCTTCTATCTTTTCAAAGAGAAGTTCAGGCTTGTTGGTGATATGTCCGGGTAAAAGAAGATCAACCTTTCCAGCGTTACTCCATTTTGGCGTTGTGTAGTTAAGCCAGTCTCTCAGTTTTTGCATAGAGAAAGGGAGGAATGGTTCACAAATAATTGTAAGATTTGCAGTTATCTGAAGCGCTATATTCATAATTGTTTTCACCCTTTCAGGATCAGTCTTTACCACTTTCCATGGTTCGGTATCAGCTAGATATTTATTACCCAGCCGTGCGAGATTCATGGCCTCTTTTAGCGCTTCCCTGAAACGGTAGGTTTCAAGATTGAATTCAACAGCTGATTTAAATTTCCCTATCGCTGCAAGCACTTCATTATCATATTTATCTGTCTTCCCTCTTGACGGGACTTTGCCGCCATAGTAGTTATTTGTAAGGACAAGTGTGCGATTCACAAAATTACCAAGAATCGCAACCAGCTCATTATTATTTCTTGCCTGGAAATCTTTCCAGGTGAAGTCGTTATCTTTTGTCTCGGGAGCATTGGCACAGAGTACATATCTGAGAACATCCTGTTTCCCGGGGAAATCTACAAGGTACTCATGCAACCATACAGCCCAGTTCCGTGACGTTGATATCTTATCATTTTCCAGGTTGAGGAACTCATTTGCAGGCACATTTTCAGGAAGGATAAATGAACCTTCTGCATAAAGCATGGATGGGAAAATAATACAATGGAAGACAATATTATCTTTTCCAATAAAGTGAACCATTTTTGTCTCAGGATCTTTCCAGTATTTTTCCCAGTTAGGCGTAAGTTCTTTCGTTGCAGAGATATAGCCTATTGGCGCATCAAACCAGACATAAAGAACTTTTCCTTTTGCCCCTTCAACCGGAACCGGAACTCCCCAGTCAAGATCGCGGCTCACAGCTCTTGGTTGAAGACCCTGGTCCAGCCACGATTTGCATTGGCCGTAAACATTGACTTTCCACTCCTTATGATCTTCAAGAATCCATTTTTTAAGCCATGGTTCATATTTGTCAAGAGGAAGATACCAGTGAAGAGTTTCTCTCATTACAGGTTTTCTTCCACTTATTGTTGAACGTGGATTTATAAGATCTGTCGGACTAAGTGATGTTCCGCATTTTTCACACTGATCTCCATATGCATTTTCATTGCCGCAATGAGGGCAAGTTCCCATAATATATCTGTCGGCAAGAAAACAGCCTGCTTCCTCGTCATAATATTGATTTGAAACCTTTTCAGTGAATACTCCTTTTTTATAAAGATTCAGGAAAAACTCTGACGCAGTGTCGTAATGAATTTTATTTGAAGTGCGGGAATAAATATCGAAAGCAATACCAAAATCATTAAAAGCTTTTTTATTCATTTCATGATACCTGTCGACAATCTGTTGTGGCCCAACACCTTCCTTGCGGGCCTTAAGCGTTATTGGTACCCCATGTTCATCCGATCCGCATATCGAAATTACCTCTTCACCCTTAATTCTCAGGTACCTCGTATAAATGTCTGATGGAATATATACTCCGGCAAGGTGACCAATATGAATGGGTCCGTTGGCATATGGAAGTGCTGAAGTGACAAGATATCTTTTAAATTTCTTCATGATACTGATAATGAACAGTTAACGGTTTTAAAAACGCAACAAAGATAATAATTTTACCCTATGACGAGGCTTTAATGTAAATACATAAGTCCCCCCGTGGGGGGATTTAGGGGGTAAAGAATAGGTGTTTAGGGGGTGAAATAACTTGTAAAACATAACTTTAAGCTTTATTTTTACATACAATTTAATATATATGTCTTCAAAGAAGATACAACCCCTATTTTTGAAAATCGGAGACGAAGTCGCAATTATTTCTCCCTCCTTCGCCATTGATGAAAGCAAAATATCCGAAGCTGTGGTTTTACTCGAAAAGTGGGGACTCAAAGTAAGAATAGGGAAGAATGCTTTTAAAAAAGACGGTCAGTTTGCGGGAAGTGACAATGAAAGATTAGCCGATCTGCAGGAGATGACAGATGATAATAACATTAAAGCAGTTTTCTGCGCCAGGGGCGGCTATGGAGTTTCAAGAATAATTAATAAAATTGATTTTTCAGTATTGAAAAAAAATCCAAAATGGTACATAGGGTTCAGTGATATTACTGTACTGCATCTATGGTTAAGTGAGGTCTGCAGAATTATTTCGCTTCATGCCGAAATGCCTTTAAACTATTCCAACCGGGAAAAAACTGCTGAGACTTTTGAGTCTTTACGAACTGCTTTATTCGGTGGTAAGGGGACTTATACATGGAACGGCAAAATCATTAGGCCTAAAAATGTTTCAGGAGAACTGACCGGTGGCAATCTTTCACTTATTTACAGCCTGACGGGAACTCCGGCAGAACCAAAAACAAAAGGTAGAATCCTGTTCATTGAAGAAGTCGGGGAATATTATTATCATCTTGACAGGATGATGATATCGCTTAAGCTGGCCGGGAAACTCAACGGACTTGCCGCGCTGGTTGTCGGAGGGCTTAATGATATGATGGAGGGAAAAAGTCAATGGGGGAAAAGTGCCGAACAAACAGTTGTCGATATTGTAGCAGAATATGATTATCCAGTTTTTTTAAATTTTCCTGCCGGGCATATTGCCGACAACCGTGCACTTTTTATCGGGAGAAGAGCCGAAATTGAAACAGATTGTTTAGATACTAAACTATTTTTCCATTAACGATCAGAATGCAGATAGCAGCAAATCCAGATCCTTTGAAAGTATTCCAAACTTCTGCCCGAGTGTTTCATTAGTCAGTATCCCATTGTAGAGGTAAGCCCCGTTCCTTAAACCGGTATCATTCTTCAGCAGTTGAGTCATGCCTCCTGCGTCTGCCATATTCTGAAGAATCGGAATGAAGATATTACTGAGTGCAATTGAAGCAGTTCTGGCAACCCTCGAGGGGAGATTCCATGCTGAGAAATGTATAACTCCATGTTTCTCATAAACCGGATCATGGAGCGGTCTGCATTCAGTTGTTTCAATACAGCCTCCACGGTCGATGCTAAGATCGATAATAACAGATCCTTTTTTCATCATCCGGATCATATCCTCAGTAATATAATACCATGGCTTGAGATCTTCGAGTTCTATAGCTCCTATAAGCACATCCGCTGATTTAAGTGCTTTTTTAAGAACCTGAGGATGAAAAACAGAGGTCTGAAGCCGCTGTCCTAAAAGATTTTGAAAACGTCTTAACCTGTGAAGAGAATTATCAAAAATCATAACCTCTGAACCCAGACCTATTGCGGCTCTTGCGGCATATTCCCCGGCAGTGTTGGCTCCGATTATCACAACTTCGGTAGGAGTAACGCCTGTAATACCTCCCAGCATAACTCCTTTTCCTCCATGGTGGCTGCTAAGGTAATCCGATGCAATAAGCAGAGAAGTTATCCCGCAAATTTCGCTCATTGATTCCATAACAGGCAGAACCCCGTTATCGTCTTTTATTTTTTCGAATGCAATTGCCGTAACTTTTTTCCTGATAAGCTTGCCAAGAGTATCTTCACTGAGCTTTAAGACATTCAGGAACGACATTACAATCTGATTCCCCTTTAAATAATCAGTCTCATGCTCGTTGAATGGGGCCACTTTTATAACTACATCAGCACTGTAAACTCTTGCAGAAGAGTCAGTTATTATAGCCCCATTTTCACTGTAATCTTGGTCAGAATAATTGGCACCTGTTCCTGCTCCCTTCTGAACAATTACTTCATTCCCAGCCTCAACAAGGAGGTTGACTGATTCAGGAGTTACAGCAACCCTTTTTTCATCGTCATTGGTATTTCCGGCAATACCGATCGAAATACTGCGGTTCTTTACCGCTGTTTCAAGATGTTCCTCTTTTGGCATGAAAGATGTTTTCCCGAAGTTTTGGTGCCTGCTGTTACCTTTTTCGTTCATCTTCAGGTAAGAATTTATTTCTATCAAAGGTAAAAAAATTGAAACACGCGGCAAAATAGAATTTTATAGGAAATTCAGAATACGGTGCTCGCTTTTATCAACAGTAATTCTGACATAAACAGTCTCAGGAGGAAGGATTCCCTCAACCAGCTCAGGCCATTCCATAAAACAGTATGAACCACTTTCAAGGTATTCCTCGATCCCAAAATCAAAAACCTCTTCAGTTTTTTTAATTCTATAAAAATCAATATGATATATCGATTCTCCGGATAAGGTTTTATACTCGTTTACAATTGTAAATGTCGGACTGGTTATAATGTCTGTTGCACCCAGAACTTCGCAGATTGCCTTAATTATCGTTGTTTTGCCGGCGCCCATCGACCCGGAAAAAGCAAAAATCTTTTTTCCGGAGGTACAACTTAGGAACTTTATTGCACTTTTATGCAGGCAGCTCTTATCTCTGATTACAATTTCCATTCGGACAAAAATATGAAACTTCAGCTAATGGGTTCAAGACAGGCGACAGGCAATAACATTTCCTGCATCGAAATTCCGCCATGCTGAAACGTGTCTTTATAATAGCTGGCATAATGATTGTAATTGTTCTGATAGACTAAAAAATCCTTATTGATGGCGAAGATATACCTTGAGCTAATGTTACTTTTTGGTAACCAGGCTTTTTCAGGGCTTTTTATTTCGAACACCCTGGATGGATCATAATCCAGGCTCCTCCCCATTTTATACCGAAGATTAGCAGAAGTCTTTCTGTCTCCGATAATTTTAACAGGATTTTGCACCCTTATTGTTCCATGATCGGTACTGAAAATTATTTTAACCCTTTGAGCAGCAAGTGTTTTAAGTAGTTCAAACAATGAAGAGTGAATAAACCATGACCTTGTCAGACTTCGATAGGCGCGTTCATCGTTTGCGAGATCTCTGATTACTCCTATTTCGGTCCGTGCATGTGAAAGAATGTCCACAAAATTATAAACAAGAATGTTCAGATCATTCTCAAGCAGCGACTTTATCCTCTCATTTATTTTTTTGCTGTCCTGATTATTACTGATTTTATTATAGGACCATTTGATATTCAAGCCTTTATGCGCTATTTGCCGTGTCAGAAATTCTTCTTCAAAATTATTCTTACCTTCCTCCTCGTCGTCAGGTATCCAAAATTCAGGCATTATTTCTGAAATGGTTAAAGGCATAAGTCCTGCAAAAATTGAATTGCGGCTGAACTGAGTCGCCGTTGGCAAAATACTGAAATATAATTCTTCTTCAAGAATGCGATAAAGTCCGGTAAGTTCCGCAGAGATAGTCTTCCATTGATCAAATCTCATATTATCGATTAAAATGAAGAATATTGGTTTGTTTTTATCAAGAAGAGGGAAAACTTTTTTTGAAAGAAGATCGGGTGAGAAAAGGGGCTTATTGCTTTTATCGTTGTTTAACCAGCTTAGATAATTATTAATTATAAATTTTGAAAATAAATTATTTGCCTCGGCTTCCTGCATCTGAAGAATTTCGGTCATACCAGTGTCTGTCGATTTTTCAAGCTCAGTCTCCCAATAGACTATTTTTTTATAAAGATCTGTCCAGTCAGAATGAGTTTTGGCAGTATTAATCATACTGCTGATTTTTCTAAATTCTTGTCTGTAGTCAATTGTGGTTTTTTCAGTTATGAGTCTTTTTTGTTCAAGATTCTTTTTTAGGACAAGCAGGATCTGATTTGGTTTAACGGGCTTTATAAGATAGTCGGCAATTTCAGAACCGATTGCCGCCTCCATTATTTCTTCCTCTTCACTTTTTGTTATCATTACAACCGGTATCTCCGGTCGTGCTTCTTTGATTAAACGGAGAGTTTCAATTCCACTCAGACCGGGCATATGTTCATCAAGTAAAATAAGGTCATAGGGATTCTGCCTGACCAGATCTATTGTATCATTCCCATTTGAACAGGTATCTATTTCATAACCTTTTTCACGAAGGAAAAATATATGTGGTTTTAGAGCTTCAATTTCATCATCGGTCCAAAGTAATCTTAATTTCCGCATTGACTGTATAAATTACCGGAACGCAAAGATAGTTCTCTTTCAGCTACTTGTTGCTTTCATTCTTCAGATACTTTTCCTCAAAGAAGAGTCTGTATCGTTCCGGATTCTTATCTTTACTGAGAGTTTCCAGGTTCTTCTTCCCTATAACAAATGTCAGTATCTTCGATCCGGATTGATTTCTGACAATCTGATCAGTATGGAAAGCATTATAGTAATCCATGGTGGTTGGGGCATCTGCAAACCCTGAAACAGTTATCATTATGTATTTATTATCAACCAGGGAGCCTTCTGTCCTGTAATTTTTATTTGTGTAATTATCAATATTATAACTTATTACGTCGAAAGTAGCCTGATTTATATTAAAAGAGGAATTCATTATTACAAGAGCGAACGTCTGTTGAGATGAAATATCGTCAACATATATTTCTGCCGCAATCTGTTTGTCTTCTTCGACTTTAAGTTCAGGAATTTTCTGATTCAGGTAAGCAATTATTTCTAAAGCTTTACCAGACTCCTGGCTCCCCGGCCATAGTTTAATCAGCTTGTCAAGTTCTTCTTTAAGGGTTCTCTCATCTGATGTTCTGGCAATACAATAAGCCCGGAGCAGGAGAAATTTTGGAGTTAGCTCATCTTTCCCGTATTGCTTTATTGCGTCATCACATAGTGAAATCGCAACTGTAAAGTTTTCTGATTTAAAGGTATTATAAGCTTCCTGGTAAAGCTTTTCTACTTTTTTCACATCCTCCAGTTTCTTGGCATAATAATCCGGATCAGAAATTATTCTGGTAAATTCATTGTCGGGGTATTTCTCAAGTAACCGCTGCCGGTATGTCTCAGATAATGAGTTGTTTACCTCTTTATAAACGAGATAGCTATAGTAAAGAGCTTCAGGTTCAAGTTCATTACCGGGAAAACGTTTCAGCAATGCTTCAAAAGATTCGATAGCTTTCGGTTTATCTGATATCCTGTCATTATAAATTTTTCCGGTCTCAAGATAAGCATTGGCGATTTTCTCATTTGAAATGTTTACTAAAGAATCAGTCATCGGCAGATTACGAAGGTAAAACTGAGGATTTTTATTATCACTTACAGCCTTGGATGTGTCTTTCTTAACCTGTCCATTAGATTCTTCCAGGTTGCCAGATACCTGACTTGCTGCCACAATCGATCTGTTTGATCGTCTCCAGTTGTCTTCAAGTTTTCTGTCGCCCCATCTTCTCCTGAATTCGGTTCTTCCAAAAGTCAGAGCCGACTGATTATAAAAATACCATTTACCCTCCTGGGTTATATTTTCCTGGAATCTCTGCTGGTTTTCATAGAACTGCCCCATATTATTTCTATCCGCATTATTAGCCCCCGGCTTTATCCCTGACTCATCTTTTTTCTCTTTTTCAATTATTGAAGCAATAAGATTATTCCTCTCGGATTCCGGGAGTCTTGCAACACGCTGGAGACTATCTTCTCTCTGTATTATAGTCAGTTGCTGGACAAGGGCATTAAGATTCTGGGATTTAGCTTTGATTAATTGATAATCGGGATATCTTTGATCTATTAGATATACTGTGCTATCGTAGTATTTTCCGGAATTTAAATAATCGGGTATGTCGTAATAATACTGAGCCAGTGCAAGAAAGGATTTCCCTTTCTGTTTCTGATTCTGTCTACTGGCGGTAGCCGATTTTTTGTAATAATCAATAGCCTCCTTCATTTTTCCCTCTTTCTTCTCAAGATTCCCCAGCGCGAAATAAATCTGATCCATGAACTCCATGTTTTTAGAGTCCTTAAGCATCCTTTCAAGTTCTCTTTTTATGTAATCGGGGTTCCCACTGTTCACATCAAAAACACCCGCAAGATTTATTTCTGCATGGAATTCCACTTCATAAGGTGGGTTCATAGTAATGACTTTACGATAAAGGATAGTGGCCTTTTTCCCATCACCGGTCTTTTCATGTAGCTGTGCAGAGAGATAAGTGAGCCTGTATTTATTTCGTTTGCCGGAAACAAATTCCAGCGCTTTGTTTAAAGGTTCAATAACATCAGGGTATCTTTTTTGTTTTAAATAAAGATCAGCAAGGGTTGAATAATACATTTCAAGAAGATCTTTTGTAAAATCTTTGGATAAATTTAGTTCATTCAGAATCCTGAAGGATTCATTGTAGTTTCCTGTTTCATTGTAAATTCTCGCCAGCCAGATTGTCGATTCATTCCTGATTTTATTGTCAACTGATGATGAAATATTATAACTAAGTGTAGCTTTAGCCTGTTCAAAATCGTGAGTATAAAGCCTTGCTTTCCCCATCAGAAGATAACAATCATCAACCCAGTCATTATATTCCTTCCTGTTCAGAAATTCTTCATCCTTTTGAGTAGGAATTGCATTGGCTTTTGTTTCGGGTTTAGCTGTAATTGATTTTAATGAAATGACCTTTGAAGCTTTCTGTATGGCTCTCTGCATATCAGCAGAACACATTGCAACAGTCGTTGGATCGCTGTATTCAAAAACCTTTAAAAGTTCTGAATAATCGTCCCTGTATCCGGCATTTATTTTTTCGACACCTGTTTTAAAGCTCTCATTACCATTGAAATAGATGTTGTATCTGGAGGTGAGCCCCTGGTAAAATCTTGTGGAACTCGTATTCTTTTCAACGGAACAACTCCAAAGGATCGCCAGAGATCCCAGTATAATGAGGAATTTATATGAATTTTTGCCTTTAGCCAAAAATGGAAATTTATACTATAAACTGTCTAATGCCGGGTATAGTATATCAAAGGTATACAAAATTGGCTTGCACCTTCTTAATCGACCGAAACTACACTTTTAATTTCAGGTACTTCTTTAATTAATGCCTGTTCAACACCTGCTTTAAGTGTTTGGATGCTATAGGGACAACCGTGACACGCTCCCTGAAGTTTTACTCTTACTGTATAATCTTCAGTAACATCAATCAGTTGAATATCGCCACCATCAGACTGAAGATATGGTCTGATACTCTCAAGTGCTTTCAATACTCGTTCCTTAATGTTCTTAATTTCAGCCATCTATATAATTATTTAATTTTTGATATTTTTAATCTTTCCGTGGATTTTTGTTCACGGTTTCTCTCATTTATTCTTTCAATAAGATTATCTGCAAGCAATATGAATGCCCGTCCGGTAAGATTATCCTCTAAGGCCACTGGCCTTCCATTGTCGCTGCCCTCACAAATACTCTGAACAATAGGTATTTGTCCGAGAAGAGGAACATTCATTCTGGCGGAAAGCAACTTACAACCATCTTTCCCGAAAATGTAATATTTGTTTTCCGGGAGTTCGGCAGGTGTGAACCACGACATATTTTCAACCAGTCCAAGCACAGGCACATTTATTTTTTCACTTCTGAACATCGAAATACCTTTAACTGCGTCAGCAAGTGCTACTTCCTGTGGTGTGCTGACGACAATTGCCCCGGTAACAGCAACCTCCTGAACAAGAGTAAGATGAATGTCGCTTGTCCCAGGTGGAAGATCAACAAGGAGGAAATCCAGTGAACCCCAATCACCCTGCGTTATGAGTTGTTTAAGAAAATTTGATGCCATTGGACCTCTCCAGACAACTGCATCTGCCGGATCGACAAAAAATCCAATAGAAAGTACTTTTATGCCGAATTTAAGCAGAGGTATTATCTTGTCACTGTTGCCCTCTTTTTTAGCTTCGGGTTTATAATCTTTCGCATCAAACATTATCGGTACAGATGGCCCGA